>Ga0179593_1733196_pt1 | contig 24539 bp, 24 predicted proteins | sample CZODoug2_1_08_16_FD_185931 | JGI IMG/M metagenome (GOLD analysis project Ga0179593, IMG submission 185931) | Vadose zone soil fungal communities from Angelo Coast Range Reserve, California, USA - CZODoug2_1_08_16fungal (PacBio error correction) | ecosystem: Environmental > Terrestrial > Soil >... | reverse complement strand
CCCTTGCAGAACTGGTCCCAGGGCTTCGATTTGTTAGTATTTTTTATTTACACCGAATCGGGCAGCCTCAATCTCGGAAACGACGCGCTTTAGGTAGATACGCTGAAGCACGGCGATCGGAAGGATCCGCCTGCGAGTGCTTCGCCGGTCTTCCCCGCCGTCCAGTCTTTATAACCTCGGGTTCTTTTCGATGGAGGAAACGCAAGTTTCTCCCCTCCTTTTTAATCCTACCTGATTTCCTACTGATCTCATCGAGCCGGAGCTCTAAGCCTCGATCCGACCCCCTTTTCTGTTTTTCGAGGGCCCGAGCGGGGAATTTTTACCCCAGGGAATCTCTTTCTTTGGGAAAAGTCATCGATGTCTTCTCTCCCTCCCCCGCCAACCTCTAAAAGTTCTTGAATTTTTCCGTTAGCGTGGAAAAATTTCCGTAATTTAACTGTTCCCTTGTGCCCGATGCTCCAAAAAGCCCTCCATTTTTTCCCCTTGATCAAATAGCACTCCATCTAAAGGACTACATTGACCCCCCCCTCTTTTTCGTGACCAGACCTGTTTCGAACATTGTGCGAAACCCGCTCAGCAGAGGCGGCAAGCCTTTCGACCAGTCCTGCCCCTTGAGATTAGCCCCTTCCCTTTAGACGTCTCCGCTTTTCTCAAGATGAACACACCATCCTAAGATTCCTTTCCCTATCTTAATTCCAAACCTCCAGCGATCCTCTTCAATAGACCCCTCCGAAAACCGCCTGCTGTAATGAACTTTTCCCCACTCCCCGCGCCTCCCACTGCCTAGGCCTTTTGCCGTTCCTCCAGGTCGAAGGTATCATAGTGGAGAAAACACCCACGGGTGTTTGCTAAGTAGCTATCTTGCTTTGCTTGACCGCTCGAACTCCCCCCTCCCCCTTTCTTCTTCCTTCCACGACGCGTCCCTCGCCGGGACTGTTCTACCGCTTCCTTTTCCAAAGAGTCATGTTTCAACATCCTCCCCCCAGCCCCCTTCGGCCGCAGGTTGTCTGTTCTTGCGAGTGGTTTAGAGCTGGCATTGACCCAAAGGGTCAAGCTCGCAAGCTTTGTCCCTTTTTTTTTTTTCTCATCCTGCGCTGACCGCCATAGCTTTGGAACCGAATTCTCTTTTAGGAAATTTCGCGACTGGGGAAAGTCTCCTCAGTTTTTCTCAAAGTGCCAAAGCAATTCTCAAATAATAAGTTGTTTGAGAGAGATTTTGCTAAAAGTTCTTTTTTTTACCCGTTTCAGGCAATCCCTTCCCCATTCGCGATTAATAGGCGACCTCCTTCCTGCTATGGAGTAGGTTTTTTTTGGCAGCGGAGATTCTATTGATCTTCAGTATTTCCGGGGGAAAAGCTCCCCTACCCCAAATGGAAAAGATCCCCCCTCACCTCACAGGCGCACTGTGATTTTCCTGCTTTTTCTTCTAAACTCAGATATTTAATGTAGTTTCGGCCTTCTTGTCTCCCCTAGAAAGAAGTGCGGAGGGCAGTTCATTTCCTCCGTGATAGGTTTGAAGGAAGATCCCCCACCCTCCCCCCCGTTTCTTCCCTATTATCTTCCCCTGTCAGCCTTGTGTCCTCTTTTTCTCGAGATTTATTGAGGTTTCCCTTCTGCAGCTTCTGATGAATTGTTAGTCGGCTTAGAATCCCGAGTCTTCTTTTTTTCTTCCCCCCCCCCCCCGATCTGGAACCCCATTTATCTAGGCCATATTTAAGAAGAAGAATATATCGTTTTTCACTTTTCGGTTCTAAGAGTTTTATTAACTCTCTCCGTGTGACTAGCCGCCTAGAGTGTTAGCTTTTTTTTTTTCCCTTCCACAGCAATCTCCGTCTCCTCGTTTTCAAGTTTTTCCCTCTGCTTTGAGGGTGCTTCGGTTTATCCCAGCTGCTCCCCCCCCTTTTTTTTCTCCGCGGGCCCCCTGCTAACTTTTTTTAACGGAAACCCAGAAATTTTTGAAAATTGTTCTCCAGTACTTTGTGCTTTCCTATGTTAATGCTCCCTCTCCACGAATCCTCCCCGCGCAGAATCCCCACCGGATGGATAAACACCTTCCCGAGACTCTCTTCCCCCCCACCCCCCACACTGTCTTGCCCCCCCCCAGTAGCGAGCACTTTAAGCCTGTAGTCGAATGACGCGTCATTCTCGTGAACTTCCGCCCCCCCGGGTGCAAGTCACTTTTTAATCAATAGAACACCAGAGAATATCCGGTGACCCCTCTGGACTTAACTTTTTTCCCGAATGAATCTCGCCAGAGTTTAATTCTCTTAGGTAATTATTAGTCTTCCCCCTCCAGGCGAGACCTTTTCCCAACACTCTTTTTCTTCCTCGGGTCACTCCCCTCAATGCATTTAAGACCCTCGCCAGAGAGAAGCTTCTGACCCCACCAGTTCTCGGCCAAGTTTTGCTTTGTTTCTCTCAATCCTTTTTCCTCCTGAGCTTTCTCCATCGAGTACTACAAGGACACACCTCCTTGTACTGATGCATAAGCTTTCTCTTTCTTTGTTTCTTTTGGAGTCTCATGACGTCGCCCTAGTAATCCTCGCGCAGGAAGCAGAGACTCTCCTCTTATGGTGTAAAGCCGATACGTAGTCCCCAGGTCGAAAGCTCTCCCTGAGGATATCTATAATTTTCCCTTCCTTTCTGACTCGTGTTATAGAGGTCGCATTGGATGTGACTGCGCTAGGGTGAATTCTTCATTCTATGTGTGTACCACCGTGCACTGGTTGCGCCTCAGACAGTTTTTTCCAAGGAAAGTCTGACAAAGGTTTCTGTGGATTTATCTTTTTCCCCTTCGCCATTTCGCGACTACCTTCGAAATCATTGCGGTCTTCCTGTGGTTGTTTCGCCCCTTGCCGTGGTCTTCGGACGATCCATTAAGATAACCGTGCGGAGCTCGATGGCGCTCCTAAATTGGAAGGATCTCTCCGACGCACTTTTTTAGAAGAAGCCAAAGAGAGGAACCTCGGAGACAGGGTATTGAGGGGACGAATCTTCTTTCGAGAAAAGAGAGAAAACGGCCCAAGGAATGTCCCATCCCTTCTCATCTGAGTATCAAGTGAGGTTAATCCCCCTAAAGTATTATTTACTTTAAATAGTTTCCTCGCCACAAGCCCTTTGATTAACATCTGTCGGAGCTTTTCTCGGAGAGTTGTTGGATGTCAGGGGAGGGGTAGACTCTCCTCCTATTTTAACCCCGTCCTCACCGAAAGCGGCCTTTGAAAGAGTTCTTTCCCCCCCCTTTATCTTTCCGTTCCCCTCATAAGTAGCCTATTGGTTTCGATCTGGACTTTAGTTCAATCTCTTTTCCCTCCTCCGTCCCCCCCTGAAATTTTGATCTCCTCGAAAAGATGGGCCCTTAGAGGATGTTTCCTTGGACCAGCCCCTTCCTGCCCTCCTACCCTCGTAGGTAACGGGTTCGACGATCTTTCTCATCTTTTTTTTTCGCCCGATGAGAGATCCATTCCTCAAGCTTAGGCCTTTTCGAATCGCGCCCACTTGTGCTGTTTTTTTTCCTTTCAATCGAGAGCGCCGTTGATGGGATGGCTTTTTGGGGGTCATGATCTCCTATCCTGATGTTTCCTTTTCTGACAATTGACCCTTTTTAGGTCCCCCCTCATCCCACATTGCAGAACCCCCCCCACACGGTTGTCATCCTGAGACCCCCCGGAAATTGTTATTCTCTGCAACAAGCTGTCCTTAGCCGTCTCTTCCCCCGGGGGTGGCAACCCCCACATAATTCTTCCCTCCCCTCTATTCCTACTTGTTAATGCGCCCTTTACTTCCCCTCTCTGTCTGAGATTTGGTGGTGATTTGCGTTTTAAATTTTTTTTTCTAGTCCTTCGCTCTATAGGCTATCTTTTTTTCCCTGCCGATGCATTTCGGAACCTTTCTTTGTGCCAGCTGCCAAAGGGTCTTCCGAATTCCCTTGGCAAGGACACCCCTCAGCCTCGATTTTCTAGGTTTTCCTGCACTGCCGATGATCATTCCTAAATAAGTATAGGGGTCATTGGAGTTTGCTTATTAGTCCCCCCCTTTGTATTATGTTCTCGGAGTCGTTCCGCTATATATTCATCCCCTTCTTTGTTGTTGTTGAGAGCCCCCGACTCTCGACTCCTCACGGACCGCTCCATCGACCCTCGGCCCCGCCACCACGATCCAGCCCCTCCCCTGCCTCCCGATGCTGCAGCAACACGTGGTGGAAAGGTAAGCTCCTCAGAAAACGCGGTCTTTTTGATGTTTTTTTCAACAAAGGTGAAACACGGGGAAAGGTACTGAAAGCTTTGCTCGCTCTTCTCTTTCTTTTTTTTCTCGCTTACTGAAGTACTCCCCCTCCCTCTAGAGTCACGTCGCCTCGACCCCCTTCTGGGCATCTCCCTGACTACCCCACCAAATCCTGATCGTGGTTGGGAATAGAGAGTTATCGTTTAAGAACCAACGAACCCCTTTCTTTTCTCCATCGACGAATGATTTTTCCTTCTTGAACAACTTTATTCAGGAGCTAGCGAAGGACACTCCGTTTTCAAACTCCCCCCCACCCTTCTTTTCTTTTTTCTCCTTACAACCTTTTTTTTTTTTGTCGCCAAACGAGGCCTTCCGTTTGCCATTTTCATCTCCCCTCAACGCTCCCCCCCTTGCAGTTACTATAATTCCCCTAGACAGACACATTAAGTCCCTCGTGATTCTCCCTGAGATCCCCCTTTAAAAATTTTTTGGGCTCTCCAATTTGAAGGACGGGTTGTACTAATGTTGGAACCTCTCCCTCCAGGGTAAATTTAAAAATTGTCTTGTATTTTCCTCTTGTCCCCCCCAGTCCCGATGTTGAATAGATCTTAAAAATCTTCGACCCCCCATTACTTTACCCAAGACAGGACCGATTTGGTCGAGAGTTTCTGATTTACGACGTTCTCTTCCCTTGATTTCAGTCGAAGCTGGTGACCCGAAATCCGTCCTCGCCCCCCCCTCCACGCAGCAGCGATTTCTCTTCTCCTTCTTTAATAGTAATAAATTTTGTTCCAGCAAGATTTAAATTTCTCGATGGGATTTTTCTCTTTTAGAGCTTGACGGGCCCTCTCGAACCCGCATCAAAAAAAACGCTTATATATCCCTTTTTTTACTCTGATTGTAGCACGTTTCTTGTGATGCCTCTTACATCGCCGGTAGTGGCTTCAGCGAGAGTCCTTTCTGATATCTTGAGGGTACTTTTGATTGAGTCTGAAGATTCCCAGAATCTCCTCCCCACTAGCCCCCCCCCAAGCCTATTTCCTTTCTTGAATGATGGTCTTTACAGTAAGCTTATTTTTCTCAATCCTACCCCCCCTTAGAGCGAAAGGACAAGCAAGATAGTCCTAAAGAAGACCTCTTCTTGAAGAACAGTCCCCATGAATGCCTTCGACAACTCACCAGAACTTTTCCTTATTTCCCCCCGAGTAGTCCGATTGAGCGTGGTACTCGCCCTGGCGCTCTCTCAGCCCCGTGACTTCGCTACTTGCCCCCTTCCCCTCCACCCATTTGATTACCTTCCAGATTCCTGTCGAATAGCTCACTGTCCTTCCTAAATGGAACTCGCCTCTACCACCTGGCCTTTATCATCTATACCCCCCCCCCACATCGAAGGCTCTCATGTAAGGCATGCGGGCAAAGTCCCCCCCTGTTCTACCTTGACACATAGGCCCCCAAAATCTAGAGTAGATTCCCCTCCTCTCGTAATGCCTCGGACCCTCCCGCTCCTGATCTGACACGAGGCGACAATAATCGCCTCCGCTCGACCCTTCTTTGCTCATCACACTCTTTTTTCGTTTATTAAGGAGATGCTCAGGACCCATTGCTTTGGTCCTTCCCTCCCCCCCCTTTGAAATGCATTGCCTCCCCTGGTCAAGAACTTTTCCTTTATCCGGACTTCTTTCCTCCCTGACCCCCAGAATTCGTTTTTTCCGGCAATCTTCAAAAAAAGCCTTGGAAACTGTGGGGAGTTTCCCTCATACAATGCGCTCGCGTAGAACTTTTTTCAGGCTTCCGACCCTTTTCGTTTTCTGGTCCCCCGCTCCGTTTTGGTCCCGGCTGTCCTCATGCTCGTTCTCCTCCGATTTTATTGCATTTGGTCCTGTGGCGATATTTCCCGGAATTGGCATCGAGAATGACCTCGAGATTTCCTCGAAGAAAGAGAGAAATCCCCAGAAGATTTCCGTTTCCCGGATTCCTTTGGGGAACCCTTTTGGTAGATGGTTCCAGAAGATGAAAAGAGGATCAGGACTTCTTACCAGACCTGAGAGCCTTGATGGAGGGCCCCCCTTATAGGAGGGTGCCTCCGGAAGGAAGAAGCAAGAGAGAATCTCCCCAGGATATTTTCTGCGCTGGCCCGGGTTTGAAATGTTTCCAAAAGGGCACATTACTTTTCTTATTCCACCCCCCAAAAGTGGAGAAGGGACAGGCGCCCCCAAAAACCTCCTTGTCCCTCGGAGGCAGATAAAAATCGACCCCTGTAAAATTAATGGCCATCCTCTGACCCAAGGCCTACTCCCATGTTAGACATGCGCCCAAAGAGCTGCGATCTCCTTCCTTTCAGAAGCAAATTTAGAACCCCCTCAGTTTAAGCCAGCTCGGAGTTCATTTCGCCCTCGCTTCTGGGCTCCTGCGAGTTTCCTCCCTCTCAGGCTCTACTGGGCTCCTTCTGAGAACCCAATCAGCCGCTGGATGATTTTTTAGGAAATCGCCCGGCTCCTTCGCCTCCCTAATTCCTCATCCCTTTTGACATTGGATGAAATGGACCTGCAGAAACGCTCTTATTTCAATTTCTGACCTACTTACCCCTTTGCCGATCATCGTCTAACAAAAACGAAGGAGTGGTGGCATCCCTAACAGACCCCCCAAGTATGTAAATTTGCCGATTTTCCTGTCTCGTCCCTCTCTCTTGGACAGCTCCGCCGGGGCTTGCGGCCCGCATCTCCCCCCCGGTCTGACTTTCTTACGAATACATCCCCCCGACCCCTCCCCCCTCCCCATATATGCCGACTTGCAGGTTGGGAGTTTCCATGTTTTTTAATTTTGCCTCCCTCCCACGGGGAAACGCTCCCCTTCCTTTCGAAATCGACCGCTTCTCCCCCCCTACCGCCCTCTCCCCGGATTCTCCGAAAAGTGCCCCTCTGAAACCGTTTCCGCCGCGACCTTAGGAGATCTTTTAAAAAGAGTTGGCTTTAAAAGAAATAATCTCTCCTTTTCCTCATAATTTTGAGATAGTCTTTTTTTTTGTCCCTGTTTTTCTTCCAGATCTACGCCCCTTCTCTTTACCAACTCCATGTAAGCATTTTCCTCTTTCTCTATGCGGCATCCAAGGCTTTCCTTTTGGGTGCCGCATCCTGTCGATTGAGCCGCCCTCTTTGAGATCTTTCAAAGCCGGATCTTCTTTTTTCTTCAAATCCCTCGTCACTCCCAAGCCTCAGAGATGGCCCTTGAGGTGGGCGGAGGAGTATCCAGGTATTGTATAACTCCTGGGTCCCGTAGCCTCCTTTTCACAGGCTTTAGTAATGACCCTAACAATGGCGGAGGTAGAGAATTTTGCCCCTACTCTAAAGGCCCTATTATTCCCACCTTCCTTTTTGTGTTTCAACCCGGCCCTGGTCGCCGAGGCTTTGAATCCCTCCCCTATTGAGGTTTAAATCTTAGTCCCCGCTTATGATTGACTTTCTGATTCTTTTTTCCCTGTTCAGTCCCCTGACTTCCTTTCTTCGAGGAATCCCTTAGGCGGTCGTCATTTCCGCACGCAGAACTTTCGGGTTTCCATTTTTCACGTCGTCTTTTTTTTCTTGTGTTCGGTGCTTAGCAGGTCGGAGCTCGGTTTCGACTTTTTTTCAAGGTTCTTCTTTAACATTTTTCGTGCGGAGTGGTCCAGTAGTCGGACGCTTATTTCTGGATCTCTCCCTGTGGCCTGCTCCATTCCGCAGGCGAAACTGACGGCTTTACCGGGTTACCTTTTACGCAAGTTGTTCAAACGCCTTTCCTCAGCCCTGCAGCCCTCTGTTTCAGTGGATGATCCTCTCGTGGAAGGATTCAGAAAGCTACTTCGTTTCCCACCGCGAAGCTAAGGAGGCTTTCACAAAAGGAAGAAGTTCCTCTTAGGGCTCCCTGAAACGGGGCCACCGCATAGAGCAAGCTGCGCATGAGATTTTTTAAGAAGGAGCGTTCCGGAGAGTCCCTTTCACAAAGCTATGTCGCCCAGAGTTAGCCTCTTACCGAGTTCAATACAATACCTCCTTCGAGATGAAAGAAGGGTTGCCCGAATCCTCCCACTCATGCCCAGTGTCGGAGGTAAGCATTAAATCTGGGAGAGTAACTCGTTAAAAGTCCAGAGAGCCTCTGCCAGTCCCCCCCTCTTTGTTTTTGAACCCCCAACTCTTGAAGTCTGAAAGAGGCAATTTCTCGAAAAGGAGGCTGTGTTAAAGCGAAGCCCCCGGCCCTTTCCCGGTCCTCTTTAGTTGCGCGCCACAGAATTTTTTTTTTAAGGTTTTTCTCTTTTCTAATCTCATGAATGTTTCCCAGTGTACTGCTGCAACCTTGCCTCCTTGTTATTCGTGAGGTTAATTATTTGTATCCCCGGTGTCTTCCTGCTTTAGAGACTATCCCCTGCTTCCTTTTAAGAGATAGAGACCTTCGGAAGGCTTCTGAAATTTTCCTCTTCCCCCCTAATCCTTTCCTGGCACGCCTTCTTGATGCAGGAGACTAGGACCCCCTTCTATATTACAAAGAGTATAGAGTTTCAGTGAAACCCAGATACTCGTCGCTTTGTTCGCTCCTTATAGGTCCGAACCCCGCACTTTTTGTCCTATCCCCGAGTTTTTTCTCCTAGCCGCCCCTTCCCTTTACATGAGGAGTGTGGCGTGGCGAGTACGCAACGTACTCCTTCCTCTAAAATTTGCGGTTCTTTGCGTCCGGTGAATGAAGGCTTCCTATCTTTGGGCACCGAAGTTTGAAGATACCAAGTCGAGATGACCATGGTGCGGGCGACTCCTGGTCTTCTCCAGCCCTTGCCGACCTTCCCCCCCATCGTTGACCTTCCTTGGGAATCCGTTTTGTTTATTGGCAGACGATGCTGGGAGAAACCGCCCCCCCCGACCCCAGCTCAATTTATGGATCCCCAAGACCGTATTCTGGAATAATACTTTGGAGCGCCCAATCTTTAATAATCCTCTTTTATTCCCTCTGCCACTGCTTTTTGATGTCCGCTCCCTTGGAGAGAGTTACCTTCGAGGATTTTCAGGCCTTTCTGCTGAGGAACACATAAGAGAAAATTTGAAAGAGCCACATTGATCTATTGAAAACCCCCCGTGCCCCTTCTCTTGAGATTCTGTATTGGCGTTAAACCCCTTTCAATTCTCTTCCCCCAATACATAAGTCATCTCCACAAGAAAATACTACAGGGGAGGTACACCTATTCTTTAAGACCCCCCTGATTAGAGGGTTTTCCCGACCCTCTCCTCCTTTACCCGGTGCTAGGAAACCTACAAATCTCAGTTCTCTCTTTACTTAGGTCACGACATCTCAAACACCCCTTCGCCAGCCATGATCGAATAGATCCCCCCTCCCTCTGGGTGTATTAGTCAATCCCTTTTTTTTTATTTTGAGGTTGCTGTCCTTATAGAAGACCCGGATCGCTCTGTATGTGAGGGATTAAAATTGACAAAACGTCTACCTCCACTTTACCACCTTTTCCTAATGTGACCCACCCGACTCCTCCTTTTTGGTCTCATTAGAATTCGATCCCCTACGGGGGTGTAAACAGGTCTGATCATCTCTCTGATTAACCCTTTTTCGGGACTCCCTACTTCCTTTAGTCTGAGACTTTAGCTCTATTTCTTTTTTAACTAGGCCCTCTTTTTCTCTGTCCAGGGCTCTTCCGACTATCCTCTGGAAGGAGAAGGCCTACAGAACGTGCGAGGACACGGGCATTTTTTGACCCCCCCGGTTTTTACCACCGGTTTACGTCATAGTCGCCCATAAGCATTTATCCCCGAGTTTATGAGTGGACATTGCCGGTCCCAAGGTGCCCCCTCCTAGCGTTTTTCTTCTTTTTATTTTTTGGCCTCGACTGGATCTGACCCGCCATTTCTCTTTAGAGTCTTTTAGGAGGCAGGACCCCCTCTCTTTTCCTCATAACCGTAGCCTACTCTCAGCCCTCCCCTCCCGGCGTCTCCCCACTTCTCCCCTGCTTTCCCAAAGGAGGAAATCCCCTCCCTTCCCTAAGCCGCGATTCCAAGAGACTGGGTTTTCCATGTCTGATCATAACAACGCTTTTCGATCCCCGATGTTGCTGGCACCACTAAGTTTGAAAAAGTTTTGACCTTCGTATGGATTCTATTATGCCTTTGACCGCTTAGTCCCGCGTCGCGCCTTCGAGCAACCCACCCATTCTGGCAGACCTCAACACCCCCCCCCCTTAGTCCGTTGGACGTTTTTGACTAGAGGCGTTGCGCCTTCTCTGAAGGAAGACTTTAGGCATATCTACTCCTTGGCCTCCGTGCCACCCCCCCCCGTATTGTAATCCTTCCTGACCTTTTTTCAATAAACAACAGGGTCCTTTCTTTCCCAGGAGTCCCCCCTTTTTAACTTCTTCCTACTTCGTTTAATCCCTCCCCTTCCCGAGCAGTGAACATTTTCTTCTATCATGGAAACCCCTTCTTAAATTCTCTCTCGCCTTCCTCCGCCTCCACCCCCCTTGCCCTTCGGGCGAATCCCAGCTTGCATTTTTTCTCTCGCATTCCTTTGTTTCACTCGGCGGCGTTTCCCTCCCCTACGGATTTCCGATGAAAAGTCACGCTCGGTGGACCCTTTCTCTTCCCTTTCACCCCTTCACAACTGTCGGCTTCAATACTTCTCCATCCCCCCTCTTCTTAGCGAGTTCATGGGAGGACGTGGGCCGTGAAAAAGGAAGAGCCCCTCATCCAGTATCTTTTTTAAACCCCCCAGATTCCAGAGACCAACCATCCCCATCCCAGGTTTACTTTTCTAATGTAATTACAATTGTTCAAGCCCACGGGTGTCTCTGTCCTTTTATATTCAATGATCTTCAGACCCTTGTTCGAGGCACTGCATTAAAAACTCTTCCCCCTATAGGACCTTTCTGCCGAAAAGCTTTCCGTGGTATTTGGCTCTCCGAAAGGATGAGGAAAGTGGCAAGACGGTGAGGTATCCAGCAGCGATCAGCGAATTTGAGCTGCTCCCTGAAGGATTTTGTCGGGGAGAACCCAGACCCATGAGCAAACCCCACCCAACTCCCAAAGTTTGCGATTTTTTTGGCTGCTTTGTGCGGTCGAGCGACCCCGTTTTGTCCCTGACCTGTAAGACCTCACGTTTATAGTTTTTTCCCTTGCATACTCCTCTTTTTATCCGCTCTCTCCCGCCCTCCCCCCTTAAATTACTAGTTCTTGAGTCTGGGTGCTAGTGGAGTACTCGGAAGACGCGATGTTTTCAGCTTGAGTTCCTCTCTTACTACACCCCCCCTGACATTATAAACCCCCCCGCATGAACTCGATCCCTCACCCTGAACTTTTTTTGTAACTGCGCCTCCCCCTTCTCCCTTTCCGGGAAACTCCTCCGATTTCCTTGCAGCCTCTTTTTTCGCTTTCTCCGTCTCTGGACCCCATCGGCAATTTTCCCTTTATCGCGTCGGATCTTCTCTATTCTTCATGACTGATACCCCGTTCCTTTCGTCATACACCTACGTCTTCATCCATTTTCTCCCCTGAGCGAACCGGGCGTCCGGACTTCCCCCCTCTCAAGGCACTTTTCTTCGACTCTGCATACTTTTCAACAAGATTGGTGTTGCCCCGACCCTTCCCTTGTTAAATTCTTCAAAGGCCTCCCCCCTTCCCGACGGTTTTTCCGCATTGCGACAATTCCTTCATACGCCTTGCCGCCTTTAACATTTTGCGCCGGTTTTTTCGATGTGGAAGGTGCGCCCGCGACGTATTCTTAAGACTCCCCGGCCTTATTTTTCAGGAGACGCCGGAAGCCCGGTGGCAATCCCCGTTCTTGCTTGAGTCAGTGCAGAGTTCCCCTCCTTTTGCTCTTGAATCCTCGCATCACGAGAATGCCCCCATTCCAGAGATAAGCGGAAACTTTCGCTTCATCCTTTCTTTTTTGCCTCGATGGCCCAGTAGTTTTCCCTGGGAACCGGGATCTTGCGACCGGGCCAGGACGTCGTTCGGTCCCCGACGCTTCTACCGTCACAGGCTTGGCGTGCATTCTTTTTCTGACCCGGTGTGCCCCCAAAGGGAGTCTTTCCGTGTAACAGGGTACCCGTTTAGCAGTTCCCCGCGAAAACAAGCTTGAGGCATCCTCCCGGAAGTTAAGCCTCCAGCGACTCTATCTACCCCCCTAGGAGCAACGCAAATGGTAGACATCGCCAAGCGAACCTGCTAGCCTTCCTCAGCTTTGGCTCACAAAATTCCTCCCGTGACGCTTTTTTTGAGACATCGAAAATTCAGAGATTATTCGGGCTTTTTTTCCAGTTTCTCCCCTCTAATCCCTTTGACAGCTCTCCTTACATTTGCCTCAGAGATGAAGGGAGACGAACGAAATGGGACTTCTTTTCCCTATTCCCTTTGCTCAGACCCATTCAGAATTTGGAATTTTTTGAAATTCAAAAGCTGCCAAGTGCCCTCCCTTGACTACGAGCCCGCGCCGAATGAAAGTTCTTGGGCTCCCCCCCCCAAGAGGAAGTTTAAAGTTCTATCTTTGTTCTTTTTCTCGAAATCCTGCTTTTTCCGAGGGGAATCCCTCTTAAAGGCTTTGCAGTCCTCCCCATTTTCCTTTCCTCAATCCCTTTAGCATCCCCCTCCTCCCCTCCAAAGACCCCCCCCTTTCTCTGCGCTTTTTTCAGGTTGCTGGTCGGTTTTCCCCTTTGGAATCCCCCGATCCTACCCTTCAAAGCTCCTCTTTAGTAAGAAAGCGACTGCTCTCCAACAGGATTTGTTTTCCCCCCTTTCTTCACTCTTTCCTTCGCCTTTTCCCTCCTTTCCCAGATGTCCCTCTTCCTCATCTGGGAATAACCCCTTACTGAGAAAAGGAAAAGAATCATCTCTCTTTTTCCTCCTAATCCGTTCGAGATCTTCTTGTCGTTCTTTTATTGTCCTGTCGCGCTCTACCTTTCAGATGATCGGAGGAATTTAAGGTGACCTTCCTTTCTGGGAGCCTTCCGAAAGTTCCCTTCTTCCTTCCCAGGTTTCTTCTTTCCACTTCTAGAGTCACGCCAGAACCTGGCTTTTTGATGGAAGGGGGTCTTCTTCCTCCTATAGGTATTAGTCTTCTTTTGATTTCCTCCTTCCCCTTTTTCTTTTAGTTGTTCCTTGGAGGTTCTACCTTGCCCTTTTCAAGATGAAGGACTCTTCCTTTATTTTGACTCCTTCTCCCCGATGATTCCCTCTTTCCTTCTCGAGTCCGGCTTTGACTTTTTTTTCTTGAGTTTAAAGGTTCCCCTTCCTCTTCTTATTGAATGGTCGTTTTTTAGAAATTCTCTCCCCCCATTCTTTTCTCTTGAAAAAGTAGATACCTTGATGGTAGTCATCCTTTTCTAAGAAGAATATATAGTCTGAACTCTTTTCCTCGACGCCTTTTCACAGTTCTCTTTCCCCTTTTCTTCTCTCCTGTTTCCCCGCTTTGCGCACCCGATACAGGCCTTTTTCTCCTCGCAAAGTTCTTCTTCTTCTTTTCGAGTTTTTTTCCCCAGATGCTGGTGCTACGTTTTGGAAACTGCGCCTCTCTTAAACGTTCCAGTCCCTTCTTTTTAACTCTGTCAGACTTCCGAATGTTCATTCCCACTGATTGGCTTTGTGGGGTACGTCCTCACTATTTTACTTTTTTGGGCCTATGCCACTCATCACGATGGTAAACCTTCCCTCTGACCATCTCTTGTCTGCTCCCCCCCCTACCAGGGCTTCTTAGCGCGCAAGCTCCATTCGCGTTTTCCTCCTGCTTCTATTTATTCTGCCCCAGTTCTCCCCTTGCGTTCACTCAGGACATCTAATACGACATCATCCCTTCTATGCCAGCCTTTTCATCGCCGTTTCCCTTTTCTTTTTCTCTTCGCCTTCATTCCCCCTCCTTCTCTGGCGCTGTCCCCCCCCAACGTCCACGCTATCCCTCTTTAAGAAGGAAAATCTTCTTTTCCGTATTCGAAATTCTTCCCATGCCAACTTCTCTTTTCGATACTCTAAGAATTCCCCCATTCAGTAGGAAATTTCATTTTGTGTAGGGTGAGCGCTAAATTTTGTGGCTTCCCCCAGTTCCCGCTCTCTCTTACTGAATGAATTCCCCTTTTTTGTAATGATGAACACAGTCTCCCCCTTCCTCTGCGAGGACATTCTCTTTTGTCTCCATTCGTACCTTCGTATTGAGACTCTCTTCCATAGAGATAGACAGTCACCTTGCGGTCCCATGTGTCCCCTTTTCCGACCTTTGCCCCTTCGTACCTCCTTCTGACGTCGAGTTTCATTAACCCCTCTCTCCCGGCCCTTTTTTTTGCCCCGTCTTTCACTCCCTATCTCTTTCATTCTAGGGGTGTTCCCATGTGGTCAATTTCACTTTTTTTTATTCTCCCTTTCCCCCTCCGTCTTCCTCCCGGAGCGTTTCCTTTTGAAGCCAGAGCCTCCTCTCTCTCATAGACTTCCTGAGTTCTTTTCCCTTCTCATTTAAGGCCTTCACTATCCTTTTCATTAGGGGAAACCGATTGATGGTCCCCCCCCGTATCCCTCCTGTTCCCCATGTCCCTGAAGGGCTCCTGAGCAGAAGAAAACCGTTCCAACTTCCAATTGGGCTCCCTGTGTTTAACCCTAGCGCCACGCCCAATAATGAACAGTCCTCTACTCGCAGTCCCCTCGTGCTTCCTCCCCCCTCCCCCCTTCACCTTAATTTCCCCAACCCTTCCCCATCCTTTGGAGATAGGGTCGAGATACTGGCTCTCAGCGTTGTTTTTTCGATCTATTCTCCCCCCGTCTTTACTTCCGCTTGAACAGCGCTCTCTCGTGCTTTCCCCCAATTGCTTGCTTCCTTCAGGAAAATAAGACGTACTTCTTCTTTTTCGCGGTAATCGTCCCCCTCCTTCTCGGTTTCCTTTTCCTTTCCTACGTCCCCCCCCCCCCTCGAAACTTCAAAAGAATTTTCTTGATCCTTCTTTCCTGCTCATTTTTATCTGAGGTTCTAGATTCTATTCCCCCAAATGAGGTGAATCCAATCATAACTTTTAAGTGTCTCGATCTTTCCGTGAGGCTAGTAGCCTCCTGATAATAACCCAGCCTCCTCCGACCTCTTGAGACTTAAAAACTGCGAGGGATCTTTTTCCCAAGTCCTCCCGAAGGTACCTTACTTGCGCTACTCCCTTTTACTGATAGAGTATGTGAGGTTTACAAGCCCCGTAATCTTCCTCCCCAGTTCCCCAAAGGTTAATCCCCCGAACTTTCTTCAACAAAGATTTCAGACTAAGGATGACAAATATTTTTTTTCCCCGTTTCGCCCCCTTTTTAACCTCTCTTCCTTTTTTTATAACTCTGCTAAAGCCTCGTCCCCCCCCCCTTCAGAGAAGGGGTCTCTCTTCTTTGCGTTTTCCCCCCCTTCACTCTTTCTCGAAGGCGAGGAACGCGATTCCCTCTGGCCGAGACTTCCTCATCGGGCTCCTTCCCTTGGGGTTGACACTGGTTTTCTTTTCCCCTGTGACTTCCTCCCATCAGACGTGCTTCCTCAGCCTTTATGAGTTAGCCATCTGCCCGGCCATTACTACTTCCTCCGTCCCCCCATTTCTTCGGACCCCACTCGTGGCCCTTTTTGGACCTGCATTTAGTGGTCGATTTTTCGCGATTCTGCGTTTCTCTCTCCCCTTCATCTTTTTTGTTTTTAGGATTTCCAAGACGCGAAGAACCCCCCAAAAACCCCGAGACCCTGTACCCCCTTTCTTGACGCCCCCGAATCAGACGCGATGGCTTCAAGAGTCCATCCGTTTCCTTTCTCCCGCCTTTTTTCCCACTATGTTCTCTGTGTTCAATTCCGATGAATCCTTTGAAACGTGGCACCCCTCCCCTCTTCAATCCCCCCGATTTCTTCCTCTTCCTTTCTCCATCCTCTCTCCCTCCCCCCGAGTCCCCCACCATTCTGGCCGCTTTTCCCCCCCATCAAAAACAAATCTAGAATCTTCTTTCCTTTTGGACTAGAGCATACCTCCTTTTCTAACGAAGAACTTTCTTGTACCGTTCCCCCCTCGCGAAGCGAATTTCCGTTGCCCACTCCACACAACCCCCTTTCCTTTCTTGTTTTCCCGTGTTTTTCATTTCGTATAAAAGTTTGCCATTTATCCAAGAACTTCTATCTCTCTCAAGACGTGAAAAGGAAGATTTTACACCCCCCCCCCCTGCCCCCCACAATCTTACAGGCGAGACCTTCCCCCGAGAAGTGGACATCCCCGAGACCCTTGGTCGGAAATATTTCTCCGACTCCCATGATCTTTTCGGTCTTTGCCCCCCGACTCAGTCCCTCTAGGGCCAAAGGGGACATGGCGCCCAAGGTGGGAGTCCTTTCCGATTCCCCCTTTTCGTTTTTTTTTTAACGTCCGCGTTCCCTCCCTCCTCTCCCCTGGAACGTGCCCAGGAAAAGATTCAGATACTTCTGTGACTTTTGATCTTTATTAGGCCACCTTAGTCGGAGACCCGCGGTGTGAACCCTCCCGATCCTAGCCCCCCCCCCTCCCTCCGGCTCTTAATTCCTTTTTTCCTCTTCCTTTCAAATTCCCTTCTTCAAATGGGCGCTTGCTGTTCATTATACTGCTCCTGAGCGAACTTCCTCACGAATCGCCCCTAATAGACCTCCCGATAGCCCCCCCCATGGATCACCCATTTTATCTGTGACCCTCATAAATGGTACATCTACCTGCGAGACCCCCCCCACCAGCCCCTTCTTTGAGTTGTTTAATGATGAGTGATTCCCATTTTTTCGAAACCCCCTCCTTCCAGAAAAAAATTAGAAACAAGTGGAAGCTGATGATTCTTTTCCCGCCTCTGTTCTTTCTCAAGCCCGAGAAGTTTATTCTGTTTCCCCATAATTAGGATGTTGCCCCCCTCCCTCTAGTTTCTTGAAGAACCGACCCAAACTCGCCCAAGAACTCGGATTACTCGGAGACCGTAGGCACTTTTTAGGGGCTTAATAGCCCCAAGAAGAAGGGGTCTCATGGAGTTTTAGTTAACTCTTTTTTCTATTTACGCATTTCCACCTGTTCTTCCCCCCCTAATCCCGATTTCCCACTAGCACCAGTCATCCATGACTCCCCCACTATCTCCTTCTCTTCGACCCTCCAATCGAAGGAAGAAGACTTAAGAATGATAAGCCTGCGTTTCCCCTCCTCTCCTCCTACCTCCACTACCCATGGTTCCCTGAACCCCCCCTCTATTCTTCCCAGATTAATGAGACAGCTTCTAAAGACTTTTCGCTCTCCTCTTTCCGCTCCCCCAATCCTCAATAAGGTTCTCCGACGTTTTCTCTCCCACTAAGTTGTATTCCCCCCTTATGATTCGTTTCCTTTGAGACATTGATCCCCAATTATGGTTCTTCGTAAACTCATTGAACTTGCCCCTTTCCTGCCTTCCCCCTTGTCAGACAGTTGCTTATCGCAACAGACGCGCCTTTTTCTTTACTATTTCAATTCCCCAGAACCTTCCCTCTCCCAAAAATTCCTTATTCGCGTGTAAGTGGACGCCTCAAGGAAAGAGACCCCTCTGAATTCGTCTGCGACCTCCCTCCCTTTACCTATCCTTCTCTTTCTGCCTTTTTTTTCTCGAATGTCTCGGTTGATTCCTCTGAGGAAACAAAATCGGGTCTTTTCCTTGCAAGCCTTCGAAGACCTTCTTTCCGTTTTCTCTCAATGCGCTTCCCTTCAGCGCTTCTCATCTTGCTAGATAATGGTGTAATTCTTTTTCTTTTGTACGAGCGCGGGACCGGTCTCTATCCAGGGGCCTGTTGGGCACTCGGAAAAGGCCTTCTAGAGGAGGATGCGGAAGAATGTACCATGTCCTCACAAGAAACTGACCCCTTTTCTTGGGGGGGATTGGATCTGATGAAACCTGGTCCCACCCGGCGTCATGGGATCCGATGCCTCTTTCCCTTTTTTCGCAAACTGATTTCCTGGGCGTCCACAATTCGCCCGAGTTCTCGACGACTCTTCACCCGCTTCATCGCCATTTCTCCATCATTACCAACTCGATTCCTTTCCACGCCAAAATCTCCTTTTGAAGACGTGAGACGCTGTCTTCTTCCCTCGTCTTCGACGGATCTCTGCTGAGACATCCCCCTCCCTCCCTATGAAACCTCTTTTTAACGATCTCCGTCGAGAAAAAAGACCCTCCCCCCGTGCGGGACTGATTTATCCTTCGAATCTCGTTCCTCCTCCGTCCCTCAGCTGTCTTTTTCAAACCGCAAAGAAAATCCCTCCCACTTTCAAAGCCTCGGTCCTTCAACTGCCCGGTGCCGTTGGATCCTCGTGGGAGAGAACCCCCCCCCAGAACTTCAGGTGGCGACCTTCCTAGCTCAGTCTTTGCAGGATGGGCTGTCCTTCCTTGTCTTTCTTCCGAATGCGGGCGAGTTACTCCCGAAGAAGAAGGGACGTTTTCCGCAGCTCTTTTCATGACAGACCCCTAGCCCAAAACTACACGCTTGAGATTTGGTGTTCTAAGTTTCTTTTTCCAATGTTGTCTCCCCTGAAAAACCTTTTAATCTGAACCCCAAGTTAGTACTCTGGAAAGATGAGCCTATCCATTCGTCAGTGGCTCTAGTTCCTTCAATCGGTTCACGACCTACCGCCCTTTCAAGAACGTGAGCCCCTCCCCCTCAATCTCTCCTTCTCCTTTTTTCTTGATCTTCCCGGTGCCTATCGAAGAAGGTCTCTTTCTTCCCCAGTCGAGAATTTCCTCTTCTTTTTCCCTCCGGCGAATCCCCTTCTTCGGTGGCTCCTCTCTCTTTTACCTTCGTTTTTTTTCTCCCCTGGTCTGATGACCCTCCTTCACAAAATGGCAAAATCCCTCCCAGAAAATGTCTTCGGGTGCTTTTCTTCCGGATTCCAGTAATTTTATTGTAGCCTCCCTCCCCTCTTGATATGTCCTTTCATAGAAAGAAGGTCCTTTCGAGATACCTCCCCTTCCTGGACCCCCACCTTTATTTCTCCCCCCCCTGTGTTAGAAACGATAGGAAAATGTAATTTTAGGTAGATTATTTGAAATTCCCCTCTCTTGTCACCGTTCCTCCCTCTTTATTCCTTTAGAGTTGGATTTAGAGGTACATAATTCTCTGCATGATTATTTCTTAATCTAGGGACCCTTCCCGGCCTAATAGGGTTTTCATTATCAGCCTTTTTTTTTTGCCCTTCGTAGACTTTTCTCCTCAAGAGAAGATCCTTTCCTTGGCCTAACTTCTTATTCAGAGGAGGCTCTGGTGTGAAGATTCCTCAAAATGTCGACCCTCGACCAGTTCCAGTGCTATTCTTTTCGTATTTCCTCGTCCTACCCTCTTTTACAGAGAGTTTTAGCCTTCCAAGGCGACCCCCCCTGTTTCTGGAATCCCCCCATTTTTAACACTCACTTGCAGAAGAAGTAACTCCCCGAATTCGATTTTATTTCTCCATGGTTTTTTTTACTTCCCTCCAACTCCCCCTGCAACTCTACATGCCCGAGATAAAGGAGCGTACCCACATTAAAGATTTGAATATCCCCCAACACTCTAACCCCCGCGGAACTATTTACCTCTAAGAATGCTCCCGGAAGGATCTTGATGAGGAACCAATTTCGAATTCGTGCCCTTTAAGAGGCCCCTCCCCCTGTCCTTACTTTCTTCGCTTTTTTTTTTCTTCCGATCTCCTTTTCCCCACGAAGTTTCTTTCTTCGTTCTTCGACTTTCCGCTTTTTTAGTTTTCCCCCGTCCCCCGTCTATGCCGGACAAATTTTCTCCCGCTGAATTCTTTTTTACCCCCCCTTTGGAAAGTATAAAAGTGTATCTTTCGCAACCCCTTTCTCGACCGAAGTTTGCCTCTTTTTCAGTTTCCTCTGGGAGAGCCCACAGAATTTTTCTCTACAATATTGGGATGTCGTTCTTAAAATCGTTCCTGACCTCAAATTATAGGGGTTTTCACAAGTCTCCGAGCGCTTGTTCGAATCTTGGGTCAAGTAGGTGATTTAGGTCCCGCCTAGTATAAGATCTGGTTTCTTAGCTTCAGATTCTACTATGTACGAACTTGCTCTCTCCCTGTCATCTAGGAAAGCATGTAACTGAATACCTTCTCTGCTGTTCTGGACCCGATCTTCCTTAAGAGTTCCGCAGGCGTTTTCTGGATATGACTCTTTCTCTAGTAGCGTTCTTGTTCCGGGTGGCCCAATTCAGTAAACTTCTCTCTGGCAATTTTTTGCGTTCCTCCCCTCTCCACCCTCCCGTGTTTGCCGTTTTCCGAAAAGAGCTCAAGAGATTCCTCCTGGCTAAGCCTTTTGAGGTTCTTTGGTCTTTTTTCCGGCTCGGTCGTTGATTTTCTTTAGTTCAAACCTCGATCCTCTACAGATGATTCTGTGCTTCAAGAAACCCCTAAGGGATAGACCCATTCCAGTGAAGCAAATAGCGGCCCCCCCTTCGGCTTGCCTTGATTTTTTGACTCCAACCTCTCCTTCAATTCCTAAAGCCCTCCTCAATACGGACTCCTCCCCGTATTTAACTTTTCTATGGAGAAGCTTTTTTTTTTACCCCTATTGATAACGCTTGTAGGAGATAGGGTAGAGACCCTCCTCCCTTTTGTTGATTCATTCTCCCGTATAGTGCCTTTACTGAACTTTCCCATTTACACGTTTTTTGAACAACAGTGCTCTCCCCTTTCCCTTGAACTGCGGTGAGGCTGGTTTTTTGTCTTAGGACCTTCTTTAAACTCTTCAGAAGGATCTTTCCTCCCTCCCCCCCCCCCCAAGAACCTTCCTGATAACCGACCCGGGATATGACAGGTATCACTTCCCCTCTTTTCTATGGTGTAGGAGGCCAAGCTTCCCCCCCATTACTTTCATCTCCCCCCTTGAGGTACCCTTTTTTCTTTTTCTCTGCCATGTGATTCCTTCTTCGTAGAAAAGATGATCCCAAAACGCTTCCTCAAGCCCCTTTCTTTCCTCCACAATCTTTTTCTCTTTTTCCCAATTTTCTCGTATCCTTAGCGCCGCAGGGAGACTTTTCTTTTCTGGGGTTACTGTCCCTTTCTCATTTTAACTTGCCCCTTATGGCCTGCGACCCCACCCTTTGTTCGACAAAAGTTCCTCCCTTGTGGCAACCTGCTTCCTCTTTTTTCATGGATGACCCTTTGTAACTTTCTCTTAGCTGCTTTAAAATTCCCCCCCTGTCGGACCTTCCCCCCTATAGTCCCCCCCCCCCCACGAGCGATCTTGTTTTTCTTTTTTGAAATCGTTCCTCTTGAAGGATGCAGATAGGCTAGCGGTTCTCCTTCCGATGACCCTTCCCAGTGACTCGGGTCGCCAGGTTTACCCTCTTTTTTAGCACCCTCCTCCCTTCTTTTATTGGCTTTATCCTCTTGCAGGAAAAAGGATGCCCCTCCATCCAATTTTTCGCGTCTTTCTTTTGTTCCATCCTTTTTTTTTCCCTAATTTAGATTTTCGCGACGGGAGGTATCGCCCCCTGTTAGAATATAGATATGTTCCCCTTTTTGTTGAGTCTTGATCCTCCCCCTTTCCCTCACACTTTCCTCTTTTTCCCCCCGAGTTTTTGAGAAAAAAAACTTCTTTCCTCCCAAAGCCCTAGATGGCTGCCCTCCCGCCTTTAGAGACTTGGTTTCCCTGTACCTTTTTCCCCCCCCACTTCCGTCCTATGTTGCTGGCAACCCCCTCATTCAGTAAATTGAAACCCTTTCCTTTGTCAATGTCTAGAATTTCCCCTTCCTTTAGAACTATCGCGTCGAAGAAGGAGAGACCCAAACCATTTTTGTACCCCGCACTTCGACACGGCTTTGTGACGAGATTCCTAATTCCTACCGGTAGGATAGATTTGACTCTAATAATTAGTCCCCCCAGTATTGTAATAATTTCCCCAGACTAATTCTTTTTTCCCCCCCCCCCTGTATTCTGGTTTCATCAAGTGTTTGTTTTTTCTCCCATTGGATTCCCTTAAGTTTTTTTTCCACCTCCATCCTGACCCATATCGTGTCTAGATTCTACTTTTCCCTTTTCAATGCCAGGAAAGGAGCCTCCTTTTTATGCAGCTAAAAATCTCCAGATCCTCCGTAATCCCTCGAGGTTTTATCCCCGTTCAGAAGATCTTCCCCTTGTCAAGACTAACTCGTTTTTTTCCAGCTGTGTTTCCCCTTGGATTGAAACCTCTGCTCTCGCCCAGGAGGTTAGAGGCCCCTCCCTTCCTTGATACCGCCAACGATTTTCGAGTTTCTTGTTTTCTGTTGGGGCCAGGAAGGTTCCCCCTTTAGCGTGTCCCAGATGTCTGACCGCCGAAACCTCTACTCTGTCCGGATGCTTTTCCTTTTCCTTTTTCATTGTCACCGCAGGACTTTTTTGCTTTTTTCGGCATTCAGCGAGGCCTGAAGGCTTTTCCTCTCCTCCCCCCCCTGCAGAAACCAAATTCTTCTCCTCTCCCCCATTCCCTATGACGCTCCTTTGTGATATGAACTCTTCGGCCCTGGACAGGGACTTGGTATTCAGCCTCTGCTGCTTTCTCTTTTTATTCCCCGGCTGCTCTTTTTTTTACTTCGGCAAAGACAACCACTCTCCCCAATTTTTCCTTTCTTCGTTTTTCTCATGGTGCTTTTGGCTGGACTTTTCTCCAATCTCTCTCGCGAAGTTATTTTCCCCATTTGCCCCCTTACAGCTGCTTTCCCTCCAACGCCACTACCAGAAAGGTATGAGAAATTCGGTTATTTTCCTATAGAGTCTGCACTTCCAACCCCCCCCCACGACTATGTTTGTTTGCAGAATTTTCTTCTTGAACTCCCCTAGTCGTCACTTCTTCCTCAAACCCATTTCCCCAATGGTCTTAAACCAATAGAATGAAACATCTCTCCATGGCAATCCCTCTTTCTTTAATCCTTTTCGCCACCCTCACCTCTTTCCTTCCCCGAAGATTTAACCCCGCGGAAGGAAGAGTCCCCTTTTCATGAGGGACTCAGGATAGGAATAAGGACCCTGGGCCCCCCACCTCATCCTCCCTCTCCCAATGAAGCCCTTCAGATTTAGAAGAAGTACTGACCATCACCGGAAGGGCCAATCCTCTCTCAACGAGCCCCTGCGTTAATTTCCTCAGTGACCCCCCCCCAGGTTATTAAGGCCGGGAAGAGATCGTAGACGACCTTCCCGACCCTCTTTGCGCACAGAACCTCCCTTTTTGAAATTTCCTTGCAGACCCTTGAGCTCTACTACGAATTCAGTGAAGAGTTACCTTCCATAATTCCAAGTCCTCCCACGTTGTCCCCTCCTCGCGAGTTTCCAGAATACGAGAATTCCTCCCGCCCCGTTTTAAGGCCCCCCTCCTTCGTTTTTTGAACTCCCTCATCGGATCTTCTCCAGTCCCGTTGCATGTCTCGAATGCTCTTCCTCGATTTGGCGCTCTCTCCTCCGCTTTGCAAGCTCTTTCAATAGCCGAAGTCGGTCTCCCTTAGCCCTTGCTCTCTCATCCCCCTTTTTTTTTCCTTCGCTTTTCCCTTCCTACAAGAGTTTTCCTTTCCAAATATCTCTGCGCGGGCACAGTCCTCGTTTCTCCGGTTACCCCCCTTCCTTTCTAAAACTTCCCCCGTATGGACTGAAGTTTTTTTTCTTCTGGGACCTGTACGCTGAAAATCGTGACGAAGTTACCCAGGATCCCCCAACCAAGAACTTCGCCTTTCCTTTTTTCAAACCATGCCCCCGATTCGACGACAGAATGCCCCCCCCCCCCAGCCCTCCGCAACTTTCGACTGCAAACCCCCCCGAGATAGTACTCGGAAGCTGGCCCCCCCAACTCTCTTTTTTTTCCGCACGTGCTTTAGAGCCCCCCCCGGTTAGCCCTATGATGAAATATTTCCTCAGAATAAGATGACCTTCTCCCCCCCCGAGGGGCGCAAGTTCCCCCCCTCTACAAACTTCCGGATATTACCATCGCCCTTCCAAATCTCTAACGAAACCTTCCCCTTTCCCTCTTTGCTGACCCGCAAGCCCCTCCAACTTAGCCCTCTCCTCCGCGCCCTCGGGTTTTCGAGAACAAAAAACTTTTTGGCGACGCCATTTCCCTCTTGCGTGTGCTTTCTTCTTCCTGCGGGAGATGACGCTAAGGACAAGCAGACTCCCCTTCGGAGGACCCCCAGACTTTCTCCGCCCGAACACCTCATGCCCTTCCCTTTGTCTCTTGGCCATGTTGGGACTTCCCTTGGCGCATGAAGACTAAAAAGTTTTGTCCCGTTTTTTTCTCCTTCGACGACACTCCGTTTCCCCCGGGCTCCTCTTCTTTTGGATAATTCACTTTTCCTGGGGAAAAGATGCCTCCCCTCCCTTCGTCATGTG
>Ga0179593_1602382_pt1 | contig 24539 bp, 25 predicted proteins | sample CZODoug2_1_08_16_FD_185931 | JGI IMG/M metagenome (GOLD analysis project Ga0179593, IMG submission 185931) | Vadose zone soil fungal communities from Angelo Coast Range Reserve, California, USA - CZODoug2_1_08_16fungal (PacBio error correction) | ecosystem: Environmental > Terrestrial > Soil >... | reverse complement strand
GTTCAGTTAATTTATTTAGCACCCCGTCGCTTCCCCCCCTCTTCTCACGTCTCAGGTTTACAATTTGCTTTTATTTACCGGAACTATGCACTGATCTTAAGCCCCCCTTTCTACCCCTCTATATTATGAAACGCCGTTCCAGCCCGAGCGTGTACGGGTTCAGGAGCTGACAATGTAATGTGAGAGAACCTGTCTGCACTTTTTCTCTCCTTCCCCCAGTCTTGGTATCTCCCCCCTGTACATCGTTCACACATCTCGGTGACTGGTTCTTTTTCATTGATTGATGACCCTCGAAGCTCCCCGGGGCACCCCCCAATGCAGAAGAGGCTTCCCCCCGGCGGATCCAATTTCCCTTACTTCTTTTTCCTCACACCGGCACAACATTTGCGATGCCATCGTGACACGTTGCCCCCCTATTTCCTTTCACTGTTCGCCGGTCTGAGCCCGTTGTTGAAGGGGTGCGGCGTTCCTGACCGTTTGACCTTTTGCTAGAGAACATCAACACTTGCCGAGATTGTTGGTAATTAGAACATTTTTATCGAGTTTTTGGGGAGGTGTCGCCCGCGAACTTCCCCCCAGGCAGTTCCGGGGGTGTGGATTTTCTTCCCCTTCTCCCCCCCCCCCCTTGCGTACTGGCCCGTTCGAATCCTAACGTTGCCATCCCATTTCTGAACCCCCCCCGCTTCGCTTGTCCCATTGTTTCGTTCAAAGGCCGTTGATGCCCCCAGCCGCTTTTTACCCCTCTCCTCTATTAACATGGGAAATTGTCCTTTTTTTTAACCTTTCTTGGGCGCCGGAAGCAGTTTGTATTTTTTCCCCCCCTGCTCCCGCTGTTCAAATTCTTTCGACCTCATCAGTTTATCCAAGGTTTGTGCTTCTTTGTGTTAGCAACTTACCTCCCTCTGTCTAGTTTCATTAATACCCCCCGGGCCGGGAAGACGCCTCTCTTCAGGACCACCCAGGCACATAATCCCTTGTTGTCCCCCTACTTCACGTATCCATGAACCCCTTGGAATAGACACCCTCCCACCCGTACAGTGAGAATTTCCTTTTCTCCATTTTTCGTTTTCCCCACTCTGTATCTGTCATTACTCCTTGAAGCAAGATTTTCTTGAGCCAAAAGCCCTTTTTCCCGTCGTCCACCTCCCCCCCCCCCCCTTACATGCGTGGCCTAACTCCCCTGTAAGGTTTAATTGCAATCGCATTGACAGCTGCCTAGCTTTTTTACTCCCCCACGTCCCCATTGATCGGGGGTTGGGGAGCGGTTACGCAAAATGATAACCAGGTTAAATTTTCCTTACCGCTTTTTCCCCTCCCCCCGGGGTTTTTCACGACTGTAGCAGCTCATTATTGAGGTTTTACGTCCAAGATTTGTTCCTTTTCCTGTCCGACGCTAGCGGTAACCTGATGGCCCGTGCTGGGTTCATCCCCGTTCCAAAGACAGCGAAGCCCCTGTTTCTAATCCAGCCCCCCTGCGAGCTCCCATCCTCGAAATCGGCGGATCCCTTCGTGATTGCCACATCTCCGCATCTCGGTAGTGGGTGTCTTTTTCCCGCGGTCCTTTTCCTTGGATTGCCCCTCCCTCCGTTCTTCCTACTGGCCTAACCCCCGTCTACTTACCCTCGCGTGCCCACGCCTTGTTTCATTTGCACACATTCATCGGCCCGATTTTGTGTGGGACCTTGAATACGACCTGTTTCTTCCCCGCCGGAGCCTTATTGGAACCCTTCTTTTAACTGTTTTAATTTTTTTTTTTTTTTCCCTGTCCCCCCACAAGCGTCGAAGACTCTTAACATCGTAGTCACCCGCAAGGTCCGTGCCCTTCTTCTCGAGATTGTTATCTTTACTCATCTTTCAACAGGTACCGCGGTCCCTGAACTTCTTTTTCAGTCCCCGCAGTCTCCATCCCCACTTACCCAAGGGGGGACCCACTCAGGTTAGAGGGGCCCGACGGGACCCCTACACGTGGGCACGTGGACGATTAAAAGTGGAATTTTTTTCCTGCACCTAAAAAGTATCCAGCCATTCTACACGATTTAAATACCAGATTCTCAGACTCCAAATGCATTTTCCTGATGCATATAGGTTTTAGTTTTCATCTCTTTTAATGTGAAGATTCATTTGCTTTTAAGGGATCCTCTTGATGTACGTGTTTTACTTTTTTTTGAAAAACCGAACTTAAATCCCTCTATCTTTGAGGCTTTTTGCCCTCAGGACCAGCAAACACCCCCTGTTTGCCCCCATGCAGGGATCTTGCCCTCATTTTTTACTTTTTTTTTGCTTTTTGCAGGTGTTTTCTTCCCCCCCTCCTGCAGAAAGTAATACCCTCCCCCCGTCCCCCTGTTTTTGGGGAGAAGAGTCCCTGGCTCCCTGAGAATTGGCTCGCCCCCCCCCCCCCAACGGATTTACCCCCCAGTTAGTGAATATCTTACCGGTGACGAGTTTTTCTGCCCTCGGGCTTTTGGTGGGTTCCCCCTTGATCAGATCCCCTTTTTTAGAGGTTTAGCACCCCCCCTTCCCTTTTCCGTCCCCTTTTTTTTGACATAACGAGTTTGACCAAGCACTGGTCCCTTACAAAGTGCTTTTATCCCACCAAAAAGACAGTAGTTTTTCCCCCCCTTCCCCACACTGGGATATTCTAAGAACGTTAAAGAATCTTTTGATTTCGCATGCTATATCCCCCCCCGACCTTTCCAACAGGTCTTCCCGTCTGAGTACCTCCCGTCTTTTTTCCCCTTTGCGCTTTGTCACTTTCGCCTTCCCACAGCAGACACCGTTTTTTTTCCCTCCCCATTGAGCTCTATCCCCCTTCCCTTTCTTTTTTTTTTCCTTCCCTCCTCGTTTTTTTGTTAGCTTTTCTTCTTGATAAGAGTCTGCAATGGCGCCGCTAACCGGACGCTTTCGGCCTTTTGTCCTTCCCCCCACAGTTTTTGCCCAACAACCCCATTCAAGCCCCCACCACATTGAGTGGGTTCCTAGCCGGAACCTTACTTTTTTGGGCAACCCCCCCTGCTTTTTTTTTTCCAATCGTTACTTTGAGTTACGTTCACCGGGATGTCTTTTTTCTTTCGAATCAAGTTGTGTGCTTTTTTTAACAGATTTAGTGATGAGCAGTCACTTTTTGATGGACTCTCCCAGCCCTCATTTCAACAGAGTTTACATAGGGCTGCCCGCTGTTCCCCGTTATCCCCTGGCGCTTAATCCTGAATCCCTTGGCCTTCCCCCGCTTCCCCGGGCCTCTAATCCACCCCGTACTTTTCCTTGGTTTGCGATCTTTTCTTCACTCCTTCCAGTATCGCGCATCCCGGATGATTTTGAGTTTTAGGACACTGACTACTACTCCTGATGGTACCGTGGAGAAAACCCCATCGCGATCGGACAGCGGCCCTGAGTCTTGCTTAGGTTTTGTCCCTCGCATGCCCTCTGACGACCTTTTTGGCGGTTATATATCCCTATCGTTTCCTTTTTTTCCAGAGATTTTCTTTGACTTTTTCTTCAGGGTCCCCTTCTCAAGGAAAGGCACCTCTTACCACAATAACATGTCCCCAAGCATGCCAAATTAGAAGAGCAAGAGAATTAGCATTGGCGGAGTATGTAGTTCGGGAGACAGCTCCCCTGAGTCGTGCAGGCAGCTCGTGCGGGGTTTCTTGCGATGAGATGACAATCGTCACCCCCCTCTTGGTGTTTGAGAGCCACCCACGCCACAGTGGAGACCCCCCCCCCCCCCCCCCCCCATTTCTTTTTTTTTCAGTTTCGGGGTGATGTGTTGAATTTCCCCATTTCCAGGACGACTCTAGACTTGCAAACCCCCTCTCCCTCACTTCTCTCGCGTCCTCCCCTCCTCTCCTCTAAAGTTGTTCCCGGGTTTTTTACTTTTTTCTTCTGACCTTGGGCGCGCCCTCGTTACCTTCTTGAAAAAAGCTTGTTTTTGGTGCCCCGTTGGCAAGCACCAGCCATGTTTTTTTCCCCCCTTTCCCTAAATCCCCCTTTTTTCCGCCTTCCCACGCCGGTTTTCCCCGTTATCCCCTCAGGTTCGTTTTAAAACCCGTCCTTGCACTTCCCTTGTCCTTGCTGACGTCCCCGTTCCCCTGCTTAGGACTATCTTTTTTATCTCATTCCTCCCCTACTCCACTTTTTGGTTTTGTCGAGTCGAATACCCTTAGACGTTGTTTGTCACTAAAAACCAGGACGCCCTTTCCAACCCCTCGTTCTTTTGCTTTGTTCTCGTCGGTAGATAGAAATTTTGTTATTCGTATGAACCCCACTCGGACTGTTCTAACTGCTGGCTACCTATGGAGTTAGACCCGCCTCAGCGACCTCTTCGCACTCTGTAAGTTTGTCATGCACGGCAGTCGCATTTTCCCCCCTTCTTTTCCAAGGTCACCTCAGTCTTCAGATGACCCCGCCTGGGTTTTTTTTTCTTTTTTCCTTTGGTTTCCCCTCTCCCTGATTTGCTCCACTATACCCCTATCATAGTGACACCCCGTTGTCTTTTCTTTACGAAAGATTACCTAGGCTGATTCCCTTTCCCCTTCGACTGTATGAGAACTGGCTTGACCTTTTTTCTCCTCCTCTGTCTATCGCTGATTGTACTGACTCTCAAGCTTCCAAAGGCCCCAAGGACTCTGACCCTCTGACGATGAATGAAGCCCAAATGAGCCAACGATGGATTTACGATTCCGGTTGATTATTTCCTCTTTCTCCTAGTTGACCCCCCCCAGTCCTGAATTAGGGATTGCCGTCTGATTTCCCGTTCCCTCTTCCAATCGCCCTTTGAGGCGATACCCGCCCTGCTGCGTTGTTTCAAGGCCCCCCCCCCCCCCTCTCCCCACTCGATTCTCTTCACGCCGTTTCATCCTACCGCCCCCGAGCACATGTCTGGTTTTTTTTTTTCCACCCCCGGTCTCCCCAAGCCGTCAAATTATCCAGGTTTTTAAAATTGTTAATTAAGTTCTCCCCTCGCACTTTGTTGGTCTCTCTTGTCCTTTTTCACGAACCCCTCCCTTTCCCCTTTTCCCCCCCCCCCCCCCCCCCGTGACATATGCTTGCGAACTGAGGATTTCTACCCGGCGCTGGTTTTAACGGGGGTACACATCCCTTTGACACGACCGTGAGGTTCCCCCCCCCCCCCCCCCCCCCCCCCCGAATCTTTTGAAAAAATTACCATCTCCAAGTTTCGCGGCGCTATAGTGTAACAGTCGCCCTTTTTTGACCCGGCTGGTCCCCCCCCCAAACCCCCCCCCCCCCCCCCCACAACAAGAAATTGCCGGCCATTGGCTTTTCCCCTGGCACCTGCTTTCCCGCAAGTTTGGGTTTCATCTGTCCCAAGTTCCCCCACCCCTGAAGTTCCCTTGTAATCCTCTAGGCTCCGCTTATGTCACCCGGTTTCCCCCCCCAATTGTTTGGTTTTGCCAGGGTGGTCAGAAATGGAATAGTCATTCCTCCTCCCCCGTCCCCGAGCGGGGCTCCCTCCCCCCCCCTTTTCCCCCCTCTTCTCTTACCCCCCTGACGGTGGTCGAATATAGACGTTTTTTACACCTTTTATCGATCGAGTGCCGTTTCTGTCCTCTCCCAACCCAATAGACCCCTTACCCCCTCTCTTGAAAGGTTTTTTCAACTCTTTTAAGGAGGATATCTACCTCCTTTTTTTTCTATCCTAAATAAACTTTGTTGTTTTGTTTCTGTAGCTCTTTCATATTAGCCCCCCAGTCTATTCCACATCACCCAGAAGGATGGGCTCAGTTGTGTTTCTGTTGCATTTTTTCCTCCTGGCACTGAAAGGACGACAGAAAGGTTTTTACCTCCCAAGTCGCCCACCGTTGGAACTTTGCAGCACGCTCCAATTCTTTCATGGGGGTATCTGACCCCTCCTTTCCTCCAAAGCGAATGAGAGTGACTATTTCAGCCTTACCAAATTACCAGGCTACACCGTGAGGATGGTCTTCCCCACTGTTCCATCCCCCCGCTCCCGACCTCTGCTGGAGGCTTGCCTTCCTTTCTTGTTTCATTTACTGGACGCTTACCCCCCCAGAACCCCATTGCTTGTCTTTCACCGTCCAGAAGAATCTCCAACTGTTCACTGTCCTCCTTGGTCTTGTCCTCTTTTTGCTTAGCTGTGACCTGATCTGTTCACCTGCAGATTTTCCTTTGTCCTTCCCCCTTCTCCGTTTTGGGTAGGGAGTTGTTTCCCTCTTTCCTGTCCCAGGTTCACGACGCTGCGGGATTTATCGTCGCCCCGGTCCCCCCCCAGTCCCTCCCCCTTTTCTTCTGGTTCCCCCCCATCCCCTTTCTCTCCCCACCACTTTTCTTACAGATTTCTGTTTTCAAAAGTGTCCCTTCCTACCTACAGAGGTGCGATCTTTGACTACGTACATGTTCCGTCTCAATGTTTCCCTCTGGGCTCCCTCCATTCTACCCTTTTTCCTTTGACCCCAAGTTTAGATTTTGTGTGGGTTAGTTCCCATAACTTCTTTAGCTATTCCTACCCTTCCTCTTCTGTTTCTTTGGGAAAGGCAACCACGTGGTTTCTACTTCCCGGCCATTTTTCTTTTTCTTCCAATTGCTCCTTAAGGATCACGACCAGTTCCCCCCCCCCCGTGGGTCCTCCGTCGAAACGGACCCTCGGACTCCTACCTTTACGATCCTTCAGTTCCCCTTTAACTGAGATGTGAAATATGCTTGGCATGTATTCCCTTGATTTTTCCCCAGCTTTAGACAAATGCGTGACTATTACGCCTGATAGGTCGGATTGTCCAATCCCGTTGGGTTTTTTTTTCCCTTTTACTGCAATTCCTCTGGAATCTTTCGTCTTGCTCCCACCTGCATATGATCCTTTGGGGAGGGTGGTAGTCTCACTTAATGTTTCCCCCCTTTTTTTCGGTTCAAAAAAAGGTGTCCTTAATTATTACCGGTGGAGACCGTTTACGCTTTCATGACCCCCAGTTTCATGATTGACCACATACTATTCTTATGGCGACTCTTCTCGCGAGTGAATTTTTCAGACTTTCCCCTTCCCACAGGAAAGCCCTTTAAAAGTCATTATAATAATAACCACCCACAAAACTGGGCGTCCGACCCCTCCCAGTCTCCCCCTCACCTTCTCGGGACCAAGAGTCCGAACTGTTTTCTTGGTTCCAGTGCTTTTCTGTCTATGGATTCTTCTCCCCCCCCTACATTCCGATGAGAACCCAGTCAAGAATCTTACCTCCCCCAGGAAACTTCCGCCCTCCCATCTTGCCATTACCTGTATAAGACAGGCGCAGTCTGCCCCCCAAAGGTCGCAGATATGCAGTGGTTTCCAAATTATTTTTTCACCCGTGCCCTGTTTGATTTTTTACCCAATCCTCGAACCAGCGTCCTTTTGGCCGTTAGTCCAGTCCGCTTTTTAATGGCCCCTCTCCTGCTTGGATTAAAAACAGGTCCTCTCTTTTATTTATGGTCAAGCAGAGTTAATCTACCGCCCCAACTTCTTTTGCCCCCCCAGTTTTCCCTTTGGGGATCTTTTCTCCCCAGGGGTTGGCTGGGAACGACATTCGTTCCCTCCCCCCCAAAGCACTTCCTTCCTGGTTTATTTGTATAACGATACCTCCCACCTTACCTGCTTCTGTTTTTTTTTCTTTGGACTATGGGAATTACTTCTTGCTATTTTCCTCTATAAGGTCTTAGCTGAGAAGGTTGGATTAAATTTCCCAACCGATGCCCTCCGCTCTTCACTCTCTCCCTAAATGTTCTTCAGATGAGGAAGGAGACCGGTCTTGAAAGAAGTTTATTTACAGAAGATTGTTAGAACAACGAAGAATTAAATTAGCCGTCTCCCCCTTTCCAAGAGCTCCCCCTTTCCCGTAAAGCTTCATCTCCTGAGAGGATATACCCCCCCCCGTTACAAACGGCTGATCCTCTTCCCCCCGGTCCGCGTTCCAATCTCCCCCCCTTGAGATTTTTTCCTTTTTCCCCCCGATAATTCGAGAGTGGAAGAATGCCCCGTCCCCTTTCCCTCCGTACCTGGAGCGGTTGTTCTTGACTCCTCCTCGTCTACTTTCCCAAGTTCCTTTTTTTTTTTAACCCCCCCCTCCACGCAAAAGTATTGTATCACACAAACTGATCCCTAAGTCCAACATACAGAAAAGTGAGCGAGGTATCTCTTCTCCCCCTATAATGACCCCAACAAATCTTTTTTTGCTGAGTGACCCTTTTAATTTGCGGGAATTTTTTTCAACTTTTTTGCCCCATTCACCTTCTTCTCCCTCCACTTTCTCCCCCCCCCTTTGAATTCTCTCGATATGGGCCTACCTAATACTTGCTTTTGTTTTCGGCGACGACCAAATTTATTTTTCGAATTTTCAATTCTTCCCCTTGGTTTCCCGGACGGTACAGGACCCCCCCCCTTAAAGTCCCAATGAGTTTACTCAAGCAATTTTAGGTTTCCAATTGCCTGCTCTTGGTCCTTTCTCTCTTTCGCTCCAGTGCGTGCCTGTGTGTTCTCAATCCCTGTTTTTTTGCATTTGCCCCTGACTTGGGTTTGATGTATTGGGTTTTTTCCCCAGACCGAAGCCCTTTGATGAGAATCTGTCCGGCGTCGTCCAACCCCCGGCCTTCCCCCTGTCCCTTTAATGGAAAACCGGAGACTTGAGTCCCGGCCCGAAAATTAATCCTTGCCCATTACCATCCCTTGACCTTGATACCTCGGCAACCTTTCACCCGTAAAATTTCACCTCCTGTTCCCCGTTGCTCCCTACGCAGTCCCCCCTTCTCCTTGGCTGCCTGTAATTGGCCGGACTTCTTTATTTAGACGTGCAGTCACCACTCCCGGGTTTTGAGACCCCTCTGGTACCCTGCTTCCCGAGGCCTTAGGGTTCCGTTTTTCCGCCGGTCCCCTTATGCAAATGTTAGAGAATACCACTGCGCTTCCCCGGCAAGAGCTGGCGTTTTTTGCACCCCTCTCATTACGTTCTTTGCCCCTTTTATCCGCTACGGGAACCGTTAAAGCCCCCCCCCGGCCCTGAACCTTCCCAGGACAAGATCCCCCCCCTCTGAACTGACTCTAGCCGTTTCTGGATGTGTTATTCTTCGTTTTTTACCCCGAGTTTTTGACGTAGGGTGAGTGACGGTTTTTTGCTTTGTGTGCTGACCACCTTTCTTCCACTCTCAACTTTCTTCCCCCCCCAAGTCCCCCCACCAGGACCCCCCCCCCCCCCCCCCCACGGCCACGGTTTTTTTTTTTCTCTTTTCCGGTGGACTTCCGGTCCTTTTTACCTTCCTCCCGACGTCAGTTTTATTGCGGCAATCGAGTTTGTCCCTTCCCAGACTATCCTTAAAGGATACCCCCCTAACGGCCTTTGGTTTTGCTCCTGCGCCCCCGCCCCCCTTGCAGTTTTTTGTTACCCCGACTTCTTCCCACTCCCCCCCCTCCCCCGGCCCGGACTTTGTTTCCGACTCCCCCCTTCATTCCTTTTTTTCCCAACGTTCATGGCAATAATTTCTTTTAGCTTTCCGGCCTCCTATTGTTGGATCTTCTTCCGATGTCGCCCCCTAGAATTTGAGGCTCCTGATAAAATCCCTAGTATTAAAACAGTCTTTCCCTTCCTTGCCGGAGCTGTTAGAGGTCTTTTCCTGTTGATCCTCCCCCTTTTTTTTGGAGAAAAGGAAGGGCTGATTGTCTCGAGTGCAGTCTGGACTTTTTGGTCGCTCCCCTGACGCCGGATAATAATCCCCTTCGCTTCGCCATACGGCCGTTGTAATTTGCCTAGTCAGTCCTACCCTATGTTTTCCCCTTTGGCATCCCAGAAAGGACCACGCCTTTTGTTTTTTCCAGGTCATGATGCGTAGATCCCCCTTTTTAATACCTGTGAACAGGTGCTCTACTCCCGCTCCTAAAGCTAGATTCCGTCCCGGAGCCTGTATGTTAGTCCCTTCCATAAAGTGACGATGTAATCTCCCCCACTCCTTCTTTCATTCTTTCCCGACACGCGTTTCCCAGGACAACTTAGGAATATGGAAACCTTGCATCTTTCTATTTCCTCCCCCCCTTCCTTGCTGGGTTGTCCTCTAGATTCGGTTCAGTGGTTTATCCGCTGCGCCCTTCCCCCCAACACGGTCCCTTCCCCTTGCTTACTCTCTCAATGATGAACTTTCCCGTTGCATGTGACTACCACCTCCTCCAGGCTTTCGTCCTTCCCCCACTTCGACTGATTGATCCCAGCAGGGGCTTCTCTAAATCTGAGACCAGACTCACCTCCCTCCTTCGTTACCTGCAAAATTTTTCACAAAGTCTAACTTTCACATTGTTCACTTCCTGGTCCAAATTTTATCCACCTTAGCTTTGGCGTCTGACCCTCCTCCCTGAAATGGAGTCCACAGGTGAAACGTGCTCCTTTTTAATGTGAACCGTTTGCAGGAGACCTTCTCTTGTGGCGCCTTTTTTAAGGGGTTCTCCCTACACATCCCTTCAACGTGGTGGTCTCCCCCGTTCCTTAGGACCAACAAAAGTCTTTAACTTTTGAAACCATCCCCCCCCCCCCCAAACCCCAAGTGTCCCCCCCCTTGGGGTTTTTTTTTTTCGGAAACACGGGGGGGTTTTTTTTTTTTTTTTTTTTTTGTTTTGCGTGAGCTTAAAGGTCACTTAGAACTTCATATTCCCCTCCATGGGTCATGGGAGATTCATGTCCCCCGCTTTTGTCGCCCATGTGCGTATGGACCGTCCGGTACCAATTCAGCCGTCTGAATTCGCGCCGCAGATTAAAGCCCACCAAAAATCTTTGTACCCCCCCCCCGGTTTTTTCACCACGTTTTGAGCCTTTTTTTCTGTACCCCGGCCTTTTTTTCCCTCCCCATATGCGATCCATTGCGCGTTCCCCCCCTTTTTGTCCGCACTCGCCCCATTACTCTGTCATCTTTACCCCGGCCCCACGGTGATTCGACTTTAGCAGGTTCTTTCTCTATTCTGAAGTTTTCCCCCTTACGTCGGTGATCGCTCCGTTGTCCTCCGTGACTTCTTACCCTTTTTCCCACTTTCCCCTTTTTTTCCCCTTCCTCGTCTGGACCGGTGTTTCCCTCCTTCCTCTCTACCCTCTATATTATTATTTCCCCTCCGTTGTTTTTTTTTTGCGATATATCGGTACATCTACCCAAAGTCGATCCCCCACATGTTCCAGATCTTCGGATGTTGGGAAGCCTGGGGAGGTTTTTCATTCCCGGCTTCATCAAGAGACTACGTTTATCGTATTTGAGGCTCCTCTTAGTTTCCTCTTTTGCCAGTTTTTAGAGGAATGGGAGATCCCTTGAACGGCGCGTCAGGAGCGGAGCCCCCGGAAGGCAGTTTGTGGCGTTGTCCGAACACTTTCCCGACAGTGTTCTGAATGTGTCACATGCTGGGGTATTGCCCCTTTTTTCCTTTCATCCCGGCGCCCTGGGCTCCCCCTTCCCCAAAGTCAAGTGAATGCTTCCCAGCCAACATTTCGTTTCTGCCCCCCCCTCTTGCCACTTTTTTCTTTTCACTCTCAAGCCTTCACCTTCCTCCCCCGGTTTTGAAAGAAGGGTGTGATTTGGTCTGAAAGGTGCCCATTCCTCCCTTGCAATTTAAGTGAACTCTTGGTTTGGGTACTGCCCCAAGTCGTTTTGTGTGGTGCCGCTCATGGCCCCTTCACCCCGTTCCTTTTCCTTGATCTAGAAAGGTCCCCCAAATCGCCCTCGCTTAACTTTTCTTTTCCCTGAGAGTTCTCCTGTTTTTTTTTCTTTTTTCCTGTGATGGTTTTGCTGACAGCGTTTTCGCCCAAAAGAACTGCCCGCATTTTCTTATTGATAATGGTGTTAGTGGATTCTTCCCTCTTCCCAATTTCGACTCTTCCAGTTTTTTTTCCCTCCCCCCCCAAGTCAAGTTATTGCTCCCATTGTGATAGCGTTACTCATCCCCTGACTTTCTTCAAAGTTAGTACTTTTTTGCCTGACCTTAAGCTCCCTGGGTTCTTTGTGGGTCTCCCCCCTCGGACCTCATAACTTCATTCCGTCTTCCTTCTTCACCGAAGCCCTCACCCCGTGTCAAGCAGTCTCAAGCACTAAAATACAGCGACCCTCCCCGCCCCCGTACATGTTCTTGAAGTCTCCATTGTCTGCCGAGTTTTCGTTCCCTTAGTCTTTTGTTTGTTATACGATTTTCCAAGCTTCACTCCCGAAAGTGGCCCTGTGTTCCCCTCGACTATGTTCACTTTCCTTTTGCAGGGTTTCTTCCCCTTTGTCCTTCTTCGCTGGAAGCTACCACCACACCAATTTCACTCTGTCATTCTGTTCTCTTCGCACGCAAATTTCCCTCTTTACCCGGCTTTGTTTCACTGAAGGATTGAAACCCGGTTTCACGCTTGTATTCCGTAATCTTCCTAAGTTTTTCTTTTTTTATGACCCCCAAGCCTTCTTTCCCCCTCCAATTGTCTTCTACTGAGGCCGATCCGGCATACCCGCACCATCCCAGCACTGCCCCGTTTTCTTTTTTTTTATTCCCCCACATGCGCGCCCTCCCCCCCCCAGCCAGAGACACTCACGGCACGAGTCAAGTCTGGACGCCCGGGTTTTTTTTTGTTTCCCCCCTCTCTTTGTTTTCCCTACCTGAGAAGACGTTATTGAGCTTTCTTGCCCCATCCGCCAGCCTCTTCCTTTCCACCTCTCCTTCAATCCTCCCTTTTCCCAACTTTTTTATTTTTTCTACCGGAGTCAGGACACCCCCCTCCTTGTCTCCTTATGCTGTTCAACCCGTTTAAAGTTTGCGGGTCCCGCTGCGCCCCAAGCCGATCTTTTCCTCCGTCCTCTTCAGATTCCCTTTCATCTCCCCGCTGAATCTCCCCTTGGTAACTTCGGCTCCTAAGGATTTTCCCGCGCCCTCCATTGGTTTTTTTACAAGCTGGATTTGGTTTCCTTCCACCTCACCCGTGGGCTATGACACCACCCCTTCTATTCCCACCTCACCTCTTGCCGGCCGTTCGGTTCTTTTTTTTTCCCGACCTGCCCGACCAGTTTACGGCCTTGCCGTTGTTTTCCCTTCGCTGGGAGACTGTCTTTTTTTCTTCCAGCCTTTTCCTTCGAGTTCCTTTTCTGCCTTACAGTCTCCCCCCCATGCACCTCTTTGCCGGGACCGCTATTGCCTTCGCGCCCATTTGGTCTTGGCAGCCACTCCCCTTTTTTCCAGCCACTTTTAACTCTTCCCGCTTAGGTTGCTCACGACCTTCCTGTCCATTCGCCCTCTCCCCTCCGCCGCCTTGGTATCTCCATGGCAGCTCGTGACGGCTCGACCCCTCCCCCCTTTGGGAAAGTTACGGGTACCTGGGGACGCCAGGGCCTTCTACCATGCGCGTGGCGTCCTCCGTTTTCATTCCGCCGCCATGTTCTCGGTGATTGAATCCCCTTCACTCCGCTCCTCCACAAACTAATAAATCGCCCCAAAGAGTTCCCCACCGGCACCCCAACATTTAGCAATCACCATAGTGAGCTTTCACATCTTTTTCATTCAACAATAGCCAATTGAAACTGGTCTCCGTCTGTGCCCCCCTCATTTTTCTATTTTTCTTTCCCTTTCAATTTTCCCTTTTTCACATGAAGCTAAGTCCCCCCCCCATCTATCTTCCATTTTTACTACAATCGTTTGTTGTGTGTTTTTTTGCGTATCTACTTTGGGTGGGTATCCTCCCCCCTTGCCTGAGGGGTAGGTCAAACTATGGACTTCCTTGACCCCGTCCACCACACTTTTCCCCCCCTGGCCAAGACACAACTTAGTTTTTATATCAGTGTCCCCTTGTGGTCCCCCAAGCGATGTTTATTCATAGGTCTTTACTCTCTGTCTTCTTTTCTCGATACCGTTTTTTGGTCCGTGACCCACCCTTCCTTTTTCCCGTATGTAGTGGGAGAAGTTTCTTTGATTTGCCCCTAACGATTGGTCTTTCCGTCCCCCCCCTGCCTCCAGCTCCGGGCAGACTTCATCAGTCTTCCCTTCCTTTCAGAAATTGAATTTAACCATACCTTCCTGGCTACCACGGACCCTTTAAATATTTGAAGCAGTGCACTTTTTTTTTCCAGCCTCCCCGGAGCTGCCCGCGGAGTTTGACTTCCGGCTCGGAGGTATTTTCTCCGTGGACGAATGAACCTCCTCGGCTTCTGACACCCTGCGGCCAAGCGGCACTAGCCCCGCGGCGTTCTCCTTTTTTCCTCAGGAACACAGAAGGTACCTCCACCAGGGAACAATGTGCCCCCCCCCCACACACCCTCAAACGAGCTAGACCCTGTCCAGCGATTCGTTTTTTTCATCTGTCATCGCTCCCAGAGAGTGAATTATGACTCCATCAACCCTAAGTTCCCACGAACCCTCCTCCCCCCCGATCACCTGGTGACAGGTGGTCTATTTTTTTCCCCGTTCATAACGGCGAGACCGTATAGGGGTTTTTTATTTTGGAGTTGTTCTTCCCCCTGTGACAATTCGGTTCTGACCCCCCCTTTGTGACCTATTCCCCCCCCAAATACTTTTGACTTCCAACCACCTTGGCCTTCGTGTCGGTTCCTCCGTGCTTTTTCTTCGCCGAGACCCCCTTCCTTTTATTCGGCTCCCCAATTCGTTGGCCTGGCACATCTGAAGGAATCCTTTTTTGTCATTGGTGTGGCCACGTCCAAACCCCCCATTGCAGTTGTAAAACCGATTCCCAAGAATAACCCCATTCGACGTGCTTGTTCGAATACTTTACCTATTACTTCATCCCTGACTTTATTAATGAATGAATGCCCTTTATGTGGAGGAATTATATTTGGTCTTTCCTCATCGAGGTGAGCAAGCTGCTACCCACACATACGCCGCTGGTCACTCACACCCCTTACACTCTGTCCCCCATTTTCTTTTTGATTTCTTTTTGGGGCTCTAAAGTTTGTCGTTGTTATTGGAGAAACGGGGAGACTCGCTGATGCTCTTCTTGCCATCCCCCGTCCCACTTCTCTCCAGTCTTGAAATGTACTAAGAGTTTTATACGGAGATTACCCTTACGGCAACGCGTGAAACCGGGTCCACCTTTTGTTCCCAGCATGTTTTTTTTTTTTTGTTTTCTCCTTGGACAATGATTTCTCCCTCCCACAACGTTTCATGAGTTTAAAGGTTTTTTTCTCTCCGCATCCTCAGCGTCGGTGAGTAAACTCCCTTGAAACCTGTTTGCTGGTCGCCAAGCTCCCGCGCCGAAGTTCTCTGAGCGTGCCTTTCCCCCCCTCAAGCCCGTGTGTATTCAGTTTTTATCCTTATCAAGTACATTGACCCCGGAACAGGAGGCCTTTCTATTTTAACTTACCCCCCCTTTCTTCAAATATCACCACGGTCGCCCCTACTCACTCTTGGCCCAATGGTTCCGGAGCCCTGTTCTACTACCCCCCCCCTGGTTTACAATCCTTGATTCCGTACAAGGACACATGCTTTTTTTCCCCCCCCGGTCCCTTGGCAGACCTCTCCGTTTTCAGTGGAATTTTCCTTAAACCCCAACCCCCTTTTTTTCCTGTCTCCCACTTTTCCTTGCTCGTTTCAAGACAGGTTCCTCCCGCTGCTCCCGTTTGTCAATTTCCCTGAGTTCGAGACCACCTTTTTCCCAAGGTCTACCAGTAACATTACTTACTCCTTCTTATACCCCCCTTCTGCTGCTGCCCTTTTTCCTCCCTTTCCCCCTGTTCCCTCCGACTACTCTACTGCTTTTATGAACGTGCTTCTTCGACCGGCGCTTTTTGATTTTTTTCCCACTGCTTACCCTTCCTGAACGTGAGGCAGGGTGCACCCCCCAAACCCTACTGTTTGGAAGGACATTCACAATTCCACATCTTAAACGTCGTTCGACTTATCCAGGTCACATTCAGCCCGACACCCCGGCTCAGACCTCTACGTTTTTCCTTCCCCTTTTTTTTATGACTTACAGTGGCCCCTATGGACCCTGCCCCCAATTTTTTTGTCCGTCGTCCCCCTTTCATTTCATATCCTCCGAGCGCCGCCTTATTCACCCCGTTTTCCTCCCCCTGGAGCATTTGACTTCCCGTTCGAGCCATTCGCCCTGGACTCCTCCCCCCCCCAGCTGCCCCTCCGGCTCGGCTTACGTTGGGGAAACTGTTTTGTCAGAATCTCTGGTCTTTCCCCTTGTCTTCCCCCGTGCATCGGACGTGAATATCACATCCCCTTCTCAGACTCTTTTTTCGGTTGGAATAGAAGGTGCCATCTTACCCCCATCTCCTCTCTCCCTCCCCCCTTTCTTTTTTTTGTGTTGTTTCTCTAGATAGAGAATATATTATCCTCTTCCCAAACCGTGGCGTCTTCTGGTTCTCCCCCCTTTCTCCTGCGTTGATGTGATTCGCGTCCCCTTTCTTCGTCTCGATAAGCCGTTTACGCAGAACTTCTGCCCCTTTTTTCCCCCCTTACCCTCCCTAGTCAGCTGTGGCGAACGTGTACCCTTTTCGGCCTATTTCGACGCCTTTATCGACCACCCTTTTCTTCACAGGGGAGGCCCCGTTCTCCTTTGCGTCTGGTTCCCCCACCCCCCTTCGGAACTAGTTGTTAATTGGCCAATCCCACCTTTTCCCTCTGACCAGTGCAATTTTGCCTGCCACTGTTACCTTCACATTCACGAATTTTTTTTCTCACTGTCACACACCCCGGTTCCAATCACCAAGCGGTTCAGGGCAACGCCCTTTTTTGTGTTGAGCGTGACACCGCACCAGTCTATGTGTGTTCCTTGTTCTTGCTTTCTTTTCTATTTATTGTCTTTTTTTTCCCCTTGTGTTACTCTTTTCTTTTTTCCCCCTCCCTACACCACGTGTATCGGTTGGTTCCTTGCCCGGTCTTTTTCCCTCCCAAGTTCAGGTGATGTGATAGTTCTCCCCCCGGGTTTCCCCAGCCCCTTTGTTCGATACCCTTTCCAGCTCTTACGATTTTATTTTAATGTTCTTTTTTCCCTCAGGTGGCAGGATCGCCACAATGTGGTCTTTACTCTTTTGAGCCCCGTCCTACAAATCCTTAACTGTTTCTCTCCTCTTGGGTCGTCCTGTGGCGCATGTTGCAACCTCAATTTTTTACCCCTGCCCCTGTTCTTCTCCTAAAAGTAGACTTTTATTTGACTGCACCCCCCCGGACCCCCCCCCCCCCCTTGCCTGCGAGCTCATACCCCCAGGGACACTTTACATCATTGCACTTTTCTTACGGCCCTCCCGCCGTCATCATTTCACGCCCCCGTCGCCGATTACCCAATTTGCCTGACCTAGAAGAATCCCTCCTAGCTTCCATTTAATCAGGTCATAGCCCCTGATTACAATCTTCCTTTAGCCTCTTTCGTGAGCAGAAGCACCCCCCGGCGTTTTTCCCGGCCACGACCGCGCTGTTTTTTTGTCCTACTGGGTATCTGGAATTTACCCGTCCTTCCTGTCTTAGGGCTAAGTTCCCGTGATACCCACCGTCACTCTCAGTTCCCTTTAGCTTGCGCCCCAGATGTGTGTTCTCGGCGCCACATTTCCACTTTTTTTCACAACATCTGGTTCCAGAAGAGTGCTTGGCGCCTTTTTTATTTCTGTCAAGTATAGAACCAGTTTTCATGCTACAACCCGTTCTCTTCCTTTTGCGAGATTTTCTTATTATGCCGGAGGTCCAAGCCAGGCTACTTTTCAGCAGTTGAAGTCATCCTCCACCCCCCTTGCTAAGCTCCTCCCCCCTCCACCCCCCCCCCCGGCACGCGGGCCAGTCTTGACGTTGTGATTTCCGTTGCTTTCTCGTGTCTCCTTCGAGGCGAGGATTACTCAATCCACATATATCATAACCCACGCACCCCTACCCCCTCATTGCCCAGCCCCTCAGTCTCCAACAGCTTTAAAAGCTTGTCTAAACCTCCCTGAGAGTTTTCTTTCTGGAACACCTTCGTTTAGACCCCTGTTTGGTTCCACCCTCAGATAACCCCAACGTTGGCAGTGGCCCACGTTTTGTTTGTGTACAAGTTTCATGTCCCTCCTGAGCACCGTACGCCTGATTGCCCGTCTTAATTTCCTACGCCGAGAAGCCTATCAAAGAAAAAAGATACCGCAATTTTTGATTTTCAAAGATTTACTTGGGGGCATCCTTTGGGATTGCAAGACGGACAAACTTTCACACATAACGCCGAATTTTCGTACAACTTACCCCTCCAGAACCCGGGAGACTATGTTCGTTGGTAATTTTCTTTACTGTTTCTTTCCTTTAATTAGAGGTCCAGGTGATGACGAGTCCAACATCCCGTTCTCTTCCAGCATTGACCTTGAATGCTCTCCCATGTCAGAGGGCATGACGAACCACCTTCCCCCTACATACGGGTCAATTTATTGCTCGTTACTCGTTTTTTTCTCCCCACCGCATTCTTGAATCTGCAGTCCCATCCCTGGATGAGCATGCATGATAAGTGAGAGTGCCTCTCCCAACGTTTCCCATGTATTTTAGGTTTTTCAATAAGATTCTTTTTTCCGCGGGGGTTCTCAACTGTTCTCTCCTGGATGGGTGTCTCCCGCCCAGGCCCTGGACATGTTTTTTTGATCCAATTAGAAAATTTCTTCCCCCCCCCCCCCCCACCACGAAAGTAGTTTGTCCTTCCAAAAAACCCCCCCCCACCCCCCCCCAACTGTCTTTCCGCCCCCCCCTCCCTCCGTGAGTGAAGCTGATTTTTTCCCCCCGTCCATCCCCCCCCTGGTTGGGACGGAGGATCACTCATTTGTCTGGTAATTTTTTTTTCCCCTGACCATGGCAGCCGATTTTCTTCTTTCTGAAACTCCCCGTCTCCATCTTTCTTCTCCTCTCCCCTTTGTTTGTGTTTTGGTGTTTTTTTTTTTTCAGACACAGATTCCCCTTCCTCCTGTTCCATTTTTTTAAGGTTCCCCCGTTGGAAACCAAAAAGGCCAGACTTTTATCTCTTCCCTGGTTTCCCATCCTCTTGTATCAGCGCTTCAGCTCGCTCAAAGTTGTCTTGCTTCGAATACTTTTCCCCGTTGGACCCCCTCTTGGGCGTTCGGTTTTTTTTTTTTCTAAGCACTTTTATTCGACGATTTGAGTCCGCTTCCCATTTTACTTGCGCCTCCAAGTGTCTCCCCCCCCTTTTTGTCTATGACATCCAGCCTTCCCCCCCTGGCCGACCCTTTCGAGCTTTGTACGGCAGAAAACCCAGGCCCCCCCCTTTTTTGCTTTTTTACTTTTTTTTGCGCGACCCCCGTTGCCTCCTGAGTCATTCACTTTCGGCGGTGCGGGCCTCGTGCAATGCACCTCCTTGCGCCACCCGCGGTCGGGCAACGGGTTTTTGGGGGGGGATTGGGGGCCGGGGGGTCCCCGGGTTCGGACCTTCCGTCCTATGGTCCTAGACGCCCCTATAGACTGTTTACCCAGATGGAGTGTGTCACCACCTCTCTGTTACTTCTCCCCGATAAGACTAAGACACCTGAAAACCTTACCAAGAATGACAAACAGCTGGAACCCCTGATCTACGCAATGGTAGGACTTCCTTTTATCCCCCCTTCTTTAGGAGACTTGACGTGAAGTCCGCCCCCCCTTCTGGCCCTTCTTCGCCACCCTCCCCCCACCGTGGTAACCAACCCCCCCCTGGCGTTATTGGTTTCTTTTTTTTTGTTGCAGTGCGTTGAACATCCGGCTTTCAACGAGGTCTTTACCCTTTTTGAAGTCAATCGGCCCTTTTTTTGACCCCTTCGTTAAGAAAAAGCCGCTGTGTCTTCTTTCCCCTCCTTCAAGCGGTTATATGTATTAACTTTAACCCCTCCTTTTCCCCCCCTTGGGATTGTTTACCCCCCCCCCCGGTCGTACTCCCCCCCCCCCCTTTCATTGATCCCCCTTGATGATCATGCCCTTCCCCGATGCGGACGTTCCGGATTTTTTTTCCTTTTTGGATACTCCTGCGCCACTCAAAAAGACTCCCCCCGCTTTGGAAATCCCACCCCTTCTCATCTGGAAGGTATCGTTTAGTTCTGGAGCTTCCTGAAAGATTGGGGATTATTATAACTGCAGAAGAGGGACGTCCTTTTCTCACGCAGCCAGTCGAACTTGACCCCCCATAATTTGAAAAACGAACTCCCCTCTTCCCCCTCCCACCATGCCCCTTCCCCCTTTCCGGTGCCTATTACTGCCATTGTGTTTTTTTTTTGTCCCCCGGTCCCACGCCTCCCCCTGGTCCCCCCCCCTCTGTTTTTCATTTCCTGATGCGCCCCCTGCCTTGTACAAGTTCATATAACCCGCAGCCTGTCCAGGCTTTACAGTTTCCCCCCCTGTGAAGACCCTTCGTGCAGCCAGCGCCCCCCCCTCCTGATGCTTGCTCGGCCCCCAGTTCTCGACTTGATTTTTTTTTCCCGACTCCTGAAGTGTTTCTCATAAGGCAATTCCTCTATGGAAGAGTGTCCTTCCCCCCTCTTCCCCTTTCGGGAGACTGTCACTTTTGTGGATGTTCGTTCTCTGTCCCTTTGCATTTACTGGACGTATTTTTGGACCCAACCCTTTATTTCCTTCTTTCTCCGGTCAACCTTCTTTTTTGTTCAATACGTTAGGTATTCGCCCAGGAGCGGTTGTTTCCGTTTCAGCACAACCTTCGCCTCTTTCTTTATGTTTACCCCTGCGAGCCCCCACTTTTGAGCCAAAGCCGCTTCGTCCCCCCTTCCCCCCTCCCACAGGATCACCCCCCCCTTTCTTTCTTGACTTTTCCCCCCTCGTATCCACCCTTTTTGCTGGCTGATCCCGCCCCCGACCCTCCCCTCTTTACACAGCTTTCTCCTTGCTTGGCCAGCTGATGATAGCCCGACCCCCCTCCCCTTTTTGGACCGTTTTTTTTACGATCACACGTAATTGCCTTGCGTTTGGCTTCCCACCCCCCCCAAACACTTTACCCCCCCCCAATTCCCAATCTTACAAGTGTCGCTATCCTTTCTATCGAAAAAGGTTCATTCACGACGCGACATGCCCTTGAGACTTTCCCGTGGACCCACCCTCTGCACCGGGCAGGTGTGTGTAAGTCTTCCCCCCCCACAAGTAGACTCTTCTGAATGTCCTCCTCCGATTCTTCACGGCCCCTCCCTCACGGTTTTCGCACTTGTTCAGATTACCAGTCTTGCTCCCTCTCCCCCAATGTGGACGAGCTGCCAGCTAGACATTTACCTTCCGGATTTACACAGGCCCGGTGTTCTCCATTTTTTTTATTGGGTTGGTTCTTCTTCCCTGCAGTCTCTCTCCCCGTTTGTTTTTACACCTCTTGACTTTACAACTTTTCCCAACCGGTCTTACCTCAGATCGACGGGTTTTGACCGCCCCTTTTCTTTTCAACTTTCTTCGTCCCATCACACACCTTTTGTTGTGATCTCGATCCGGTAATATTTTTAGCACCTTTTGTTCCCACGGTTCCCAGCTAGTCTTTCCTCCCTTTTTTCTTTTTTCCTCCCCCGTCTATGAAAGGCTTCCTTTTACCGCGATTGACCTCCCTTTCTGCCCCTCCCGGGTTTTCCTGGGCGACTTGTCCGAACGGTCATTTGTTTTTGCCTTCTTTTTTTCCCCTGGCTCGAACCTGTGGTTCCCCCTTTGAGGAACTGTCATTTTCTCCTCGGCTGGGCTCCCTTTCAACGTCATTTTGGGGCCGATTCCTTCCCCCCCTTCCCCTTCTTTTTCAGGTAAGAAGCCATTTTACGGTCCTCCGGGTGGTCTTAAGGCTGTGAACCTTGATTTCTCCCGCATGACGAGATGGTTTGGTAAGTCCCCCCCGGAGCGGTTGGGGGTGGGTTTCCGCCTCTTGACTAACCTTTTTTTCCCGGGTCCATTGATTCCGCGAGTACAAAAGCTTTGTCGGTACTGGGGGGCCGCCCCCCCGAGTCCATCAATTTGTTCCTCAGTCTCCCTTTCATTGACCTGAGGTTTTGTAACCAAGGTCCCGGACCGCAGTCTCCGATTGTTTTGAGCCGTTTTTTCCGTTACTTTCCTCTCCTTGCCGTCTTGTTTTCCTCCCGACGTTATTGAAAGAATTTTTTTTGCCTCGCTGTAGTTTTTATAGTTTTTTACTAGTCGAATAGAGGTTTTTTTTTTGGTGATGACCGCTGCAAGCAACAAAAGAGAAACAGACGTCTCCTCAATCCCCCCTTCGTTACCTTTCCCCTAACCTGCATAACGCAGTACCCGACCTGCATTTTTACCACCTTTTTTGTCGCCCCAGAGCAGATTAAACTCCGGCACGAACCAGCAGTTCAATGTTTGTTGTTCTCCGCTGACCCACGTACGCCTTGCCGCAAGACTGTTCTTACAGGCCACTTATTTGATCGTAGATGCATCAGAAAGGGAGTCTAAGCCCCTTCCCCTCGCGGACGTATTCAACCGGTCACTGTACACCGTCCGCTGTGAGCTTGTCCTATCGATTCCCCCCTCACACCCGACGGATCGGTTTGTGCGCAATCATGTCCTGGAACTGGAGAACCCCACTCGGTTTTTGTCCCAGCGAAGTTGGCATCCCTTTTCCCGATCTCCGGCTTTTCTTTCCTTACAACGCCGTCTCCCTTTCCCTTTCCCCACGAGACGCCTTCGTTCATGGCCTTTGGCCTCCACGTCCCGTTCTACCATGCCGTCCCTCCCTCGTTCATCTCAAATCTCTGCCCCCCCTGAATCGTAGTTGCTACACTCCGGTGCCCCCGTGTGAGTTCCGCGTTTTTAATTGTCTGTTTTTTTGCATCTTCCTCCGCCCGCTATTCGTCTCCAGCCCAAGCATCCAACAGAGACGGCCACTAGGGCTTCCTTTTGGAATTCCGAAGGCACCGAGAAACCAAGCCCTGTGCGCTCCTTTTCCCCCCATTTCTTTACAAAAATGTTTTCGCCGTGTCCCTTCTTCCCCAAAGCGTTGAGCGTCCCCACAGTCCCCTTTTCCTCTGCCCTATACCCCGTGCCCGCACCTTCAGGATCCCTGAGTCCCGTGTGCGTCTGAGCCAGGTAGACTTCCCCGCCACTTCCTCCTTTTTCCCCCCTTCTTTCTGGGGAGGATCACTCCCCCAAGGGGCGGGGTCCCCCCCCTCCTTCCTTTGGCACAACCAGCACCTCGCTACTTTTTGTTTACCCACTCCCGATACGCCGACCCCCAAAGTCTATCGGTCATAGTTGGACCCACCCTCTGGATTTCCCCGGGTATTTTTCCAGCACTTCCTTTGAGCGTTTTGCCGATTTGCCAACACGGCCCCCACCCGGACAGCGCTCTCTTCTTCGTGATTTAATACCGGGGCGCTTCCCCAATTTGGGACCCCCTCTTGCCGAGCGCGTTTGCAGACCCGGCAGGACCGAACCTCCTGCTTTCCTTATTTAAGTTCCCTTCTCCGGGACGCCCACAACAGTAAAGTTGGGACCTCTTTTTTTACCCCCCCGCTGGTAAGAGGGCTCCTGGTGCTTCCTTTTGATTCCGTTTTTCTGCTGTAGCAGTCGCCACTCCTCCCGGACACTGTAGTGTTGAGTTCCTCCCTTCTGACCTGTAGCCAACTTTTTTTTCCATCCCCCCCGCCCCCCCCCCGTTGTTTACTTCCAAACAAAAACCACCCTGTTTATTCCTTTGAAGCCCCCCCATCCCAGCACGTGTCGTGATCGGGAGAATTCATCACATCGCATTTTGTCCACCCGGGTTGGTCCCTTTCAGTAACTCGTTCTTCCGTGTTTTTCCCCCTTTTGACATTCAAACTGGGCCTCGACTCCCCCGTCCGCCATTTTTCTCTCTCACTTTTTTATAATAATCCAGTTTTTGTTGTTGTTTGGTGTCCGTTGGTGTATGATATTTTGCCATTGTAGACGCTACTCCAGATTTCTGTGAGTATCCGAATTTGTAGTTATCTTCATCTCCCCCAGCCCCTGGACGCAAAGCCCCCCCCCCCCCTGGAGGACAGTGAGAGAGACTATGAGTCTCCCCAACCTCAACAACCATGGCTCTACACCACCAAAAAAACACACCACAAACCCGCCACAAACCAACCAAAAATTGCAACATTAACTTTTCAGACCTCACCTTCCCCAACCCTTGCCCCAATTAGACTCCCCGGGGGTAGAACGCAGGAATTGTTAACTTGGACCTTTCACTGTTGGCAGGCCGAGGAATGGAACTGTCATCCAGGAATGGGTAAAGTCATTTTTCACGAGTCTTTTGGGAACCCTGTTTCAGTGTCTCGGGAAAACTTCCCACCAGGAAGCCCCCTAATTGTGAAATTTTTTCCGATTCCTTTTTCCTTTGGGCTGTTTTTTGGAAGGTCAAGTGCCAAACCCGGCCAACACCTTGACCTTTATCATGATGCAACTTGTTTCCAATCTCTTGTGGTTCCTCTGGGTCCTCTCCTTGACTACCCCCGTTTTTTTATGTTGATGATTAGTTCCATTTTGAAGTGGACATCTTTGTGTTCTGACTCCCCTTGATGAGTGACCTTGCGTCTTTTCCCCCCGTCCTACCCCCGTCTTTCCTCTTCAGGACCGTGTTCCCCACCCCCTTCGAGAATGATTTTTTGACTCCATCGTCAATGGCCCCCTCTTGAAATGGAATACGTTC
>Ga0179593_1349298_pt1 | contig 24545 bp, 27 predicted proteins | sample CZODoug2_1_08_16_FD_185931 | JGI IMG/M metagenome (GOLD analysis project Ga0179593, IMG submission 185931) | Vadose zone soil fungal communities from Angelo Coast Range Reserve, California, USA - CZODoug2_1_08_16fungal (PacBio error correction) | ecosystem: Environmental > Terrestrial > Soil >... | reverse complement strand
TTCCCCCCAAGCCTTCTTTCGCTTACCGGGGGCGAAAGTTTATTAAGACTCCCCAGGAAAGAGGCGCTCTATGATTTTCCTTAGAACCTCAGTTCCTGTTTTCTGGACTCCCCCGATTCTCTCTTTTTTTGAGATTTTTTAGGTAATGCTTCGTTGTATCCTTTCCTCTACCCAGGGTCCCTCCTGAGGCGATATTGGTTTTACCCTTTCCCTCTATTAATGGTGAGGAAGAAGCATTGATTCTTGAAATCATTTTTTTTACGCTTGCTTCCCCCCTTTTTTCTAACTTTTAGCAGCCCTTTTCCTTTTCTTTTTTTTTTCGGTTCCCCCTAAATCTTTAAACGTTGGAGAAGCATTGCCAGATAGTTCCGTCCTCCCCCGTGTTCCCACTTTTCTCCTGATTCCTGTCTGCATCTTTCCCCTTCAGATTTCCCTCCCGCCAGTAGTCCAGCCTTTTAACAGCTCTTCTTTCTTTAAACGGACCCCTTGCCAACTCTCAGAGACCTTAATTATCCCTATTGTCAACCACTTTCCGCTTTCCTTTTGCGGACCCCCGAGTCCTCCCCTAATAAATTTCCTCCTCCCCCCTCCTGCGTCAGCCCCTTTTAATGGTCGCCTTTTTTCAAACGAGCCCTGGCTTTTCCCCTTTCTTTTCTTATTTCTTCTTCGTTTGTTAGTTCTTTTTTTTGAAATCGTCCTTTCTTTTTTTTCTTCTAAATTCCCAGTCTTCACCGCGCCCATCGTGTCTTAAAATTCGCCCCCAAGACATTCCCTTCCTAAAACTTTTCCTTCCCTTTCCCTCGCGAATAACCCCCCTTTTGACCCGTCGCGTTAATGTCCTTGGGGCATCTTTTCGGCCTTTCAATTTTCTTTGTTTAAAGGAACTTTTAATAGTGTTTATCTTTCTTCATCGATCAATTCCCATGGCCAATCCTTTCGACTCATCCCTGCTCTTTTTCCCCCCGTCATCATGATTACTTTCCTGCCATGGATGTAAGCCCTAAACACTTGTACCACCCCCCCTCCCCCACCTCCCCTACCTCCGAGATTTTTTTCTGTAAAACCCTTCCTTTTTTCACTTCCCAAATCCCGAATGCTAACACTCGTGTGTCGAGAACTCGGTCCGATAAAACCCATTTTCTTATCCTCCCACTCTTCTTTTAGGTTCTCATTGCTATTATCCCAGTTTTACGTAACTCTAGGTATTACTTTTTCTTTTCCACAGGCACCCCTTTTCCCGTTGACGCCCTCCAATGCTCCAATGTTGGAGCAGTCCCCCGACCCTCCTTGACTTCGTTTTCCCCGATTTCTGCCACCCCTCCCCCCTCGACTTTCCTTTCCTGACAGTCTTAATATTTTCTTTCCCCCCTTTTTTGACTTCTTCTTTCCATGACCTTGGGTCACAATTTTTTGATTAAATTGATTTCTCCGCAGGGTCTGCTTTTCCCCTTCTTTTTTTGGCTCAAAGGCCCCTGTTCTAGACATTTGAGTTTTTCTGACAAACCACCGGAGGAGTGATGGTCCCCCCCCTTCCACCCTGACTTCTGTTTACAAGGCAGGTCCTGGACCCCTTTTTCCCCCCTGTTTCAAACATTTAATCACCGAGTCCCATCCGTCAAATTCCCCTGCTTGCTCAACCAGTCTTCCCAATTTCCTTTCCTCTTCAATGGTCCTAGACTTCGTCCCCCCCCTCCCCGAGATATGTCTCTCGCGGGCTTTCTATTTTCGTTTTTAAGGTATTTGAAGTTTTTTTATTTCTCTAATTTGCAGTTCTCTTTCTTTTTCTCCTTTTTCTTCTCCCCTCTCTCCCTCCTTCCGTCTCCCTCTCTAAATTTTTCTTTTGGTTCTTCACCCAACCCAGGTATCTTTGACAGCATCCTTTTTTTTTTGGTGTCAAACCTTACTTCTAATTTCGGGTGGTCCTCCCTCTCCCCTATTTTTTATTCCTACTATCTTCATTCTACAACAACATTTCCTGCCAGGTCGCCACCCTTTTTTTATGTTCGTTCTTTTTCCTGTGGACGGTTCCCAGTCATTCTTTTCACCTGAACAACGCAGGAACTTCCGAAGCTTTTCCCTTTACCTCCCTTTGCTTTACCTTCTCCTGGAATTCCTTCAGTCCTCCCTCCCACCACACTTCTTTTCTGTTTGATGCGCATAGCTCTTTATGGGTTTTTCCAGAGCAACTTTCCTTTATCAGTCCTTCCCTTTCTACCCTGATTTGTCTTCTCCCATGTTATGCAAACGCTATGGTGCTCAGATTTCTTTTCTTCTGAAACCTCCTACCATACCACGTTTGTTTTAGCTGTCAGCCCCTCCCCCTTTTTTTTTCTTCCCTTTTTCTTTCTTTTTCCATCCTTTTCCCTTTTTTTTTTCCTCCCCACTCAGGCCCCGGCGCACATATCCCCTCTTAAGGGGTTCACTTCCTTCTCTTTCTTGTTTTTTTCATTTGCGCGGGGTGGTTCTACGTGTCTTTTCTTACGCGTACCCCCCGGAAAATTCCTTGAATCTGATGGAATTATTTTTTTTTTTTTCCCTTCCCATCGTTTATCGCTTCTTTTTCCCTGATAGGTCGTTCTACAAATTTCTTTAGTTGCGGAGTAATTTTATGGTACTGTCTTCCGGGGGGCTGGAGGTATCCTTTATTGTAAGATTTCCCTTACTTTTTTGAATGACCCATGTCTCGTTTTCTTTTTTTTTGATGATTCCTTTTTGCGAGAGTTATTTGTATACCCTTCTAGTGAAGGGTTCCCCCTCTTCTCTAAATCTTTTTCCCCCCCCCAGATTAATATTATAGGCTTTATGGAATTTTTCTCTGTGCTCCGCGACTATAGCACGCCCCCTTAGCATGGGCTCCCTCGCAATACCACGTTATTGCAGTGGCAAAGAGGCCGGCGTTTTAGCCAAGACTGATTCCTTTCTTGCGGTTCTTGTTTTTAGTGATAGGGGCCCCTCCCCCCCCTTCTCTCTCTCTGGCGTCTGGATTTTGCTCCGAGTGTAATCAGAGCCTTCTTTCCCTCCGTGTGATGCCCTTTTGAGAGTTCTTTTACGAGGCCTCCTCCCTCTTCTTCTGTCCGTCTTTGACTTTACCTATCCAGTACCTCGCATTTATTTCCTCTTGTTGAATAGCCCATATGAACGGCACCCCTCGAGCGTCCCATTTTTTTTTTGAGTTCCCTACAGCAGAATACTTGAGGCTCTTCCCCTCTCCTCCCTCCTTTTGTTTTCTCCTCCCGTTATTCTTCTGGTCCCACAAAAGGACGCCACCTCCTTGCTCTCGTTCCCTACCTGCCCCTTTCGATATGGATCAAAATCCAATTTACCCATGCCCGTCTCGCCTTTCCCCTCTTTTGTGTTTCGAGACACCTGTGGGACCCCGTTTAGTTCCCCGTCCCCCTTTTCCCGTCCTCCGCGTCCTTTTCCGACCGGCAGAGCTAGACGTCGCTTTTCAGTTTTGATCCAACCGAGTTTACCCTCAGAAGACCGCTTCTCGATCCCTTTAGTCCTATACGATTCGGAAATTCTTTTAGTCCTTCTCCCCCTTTCTTTTTCCCCTTGAAATTCCTTGTCTTATCAGGCCCACTGCTCTTTTTTTGTTGATTCTTACTCATGAATGTACCCTCTTTCTGAGTTGTACCCCCCCCCCCCCCAACTCCTGGGGGTGTTTTCGATAGAACTTTTTGTCTCTCCGAAACCGGTTCCACCTTACGAGGAGTAAAGTGATCCCACCCCCTCCCCTCTCCTTTCATAAACTTCAATTGACACCTCTCTTTTTTCTCCCACAAGGATAGGACTAGGACCCACCAAAAAAGATCCATACTCCCCCCTTTCACCTGCGAAACATTTTAAGCCTCCTATGTAGCCACTCACCCAATGTTTTGGTATTCCCGTAGAGCTCATATTCCAGCCCCCCAAAAACCCCCATGCCCGCAGACTATTCCCTGAGCCACGTGCCCCCGCTTCCCCTTCCGCTGTTGAGTACTCCACCCTTCCACGCCCTACCACTCCCCCCATCGCACTGCCAACCCCCGAGATCCCCCCCCCCCCCCCCCCCCTCCTTTCCATTTTTTATGTTGTGCCCAAAGTGTTCCCGCGAGATATATCTACTCCAAAGCATGATTCTGTGCAGACCCCCACCTCTCCCTCTCCTTTCCCAACAAAACGTCCGAGAGTTGCCTCCGACCCCCCTTCCCGACTATGATGTTTCGAGCAACCCTACCGATCCACCCCCCATTAGTCTTTGAATGTCATGATTCAGAATGGCCACCCTCTTTGCGCTTAGTCTCGTTGGCCTTCTTCCCCAACACTCGCTCCCCATACTTCAACACGCCCATCCGCCCCTCCCCCCCTATCCTCCCCTGAAGTCCGAATCAGCCCAGTTTGGCCCACTTTTTTCTCTTACCGGCCTCCGTGCCATCTTTTTCCACAAACAGTCCCCTTATTTTCAGCTGTCCCCTCTCTTCTTCTGGCCATTGTTGACGTTTCGTTGTTGCATTCTCCGCCCAAACCTGTTTTACACGGAGCTGGTACATAACTCAACAACGCGCGCCCTTTCTTCCCGCCCCCTGCCTTCATCTCTCCTCTCCCGATCTTTTTTTTTGTACCTTTCACACACACCCCTTTGCGATCGTGACTGCCCCTTGCCTTGGTAGCCAACACACTATCCCCGTTTTCACCCCCAGGCTCCCCTCCACTGGTTCCTGCTCACCTTCCCAATCCCCTTTAAACCGACCCCTCCCCTGTTTTTCCCTTCCCCATCACCACTCACAGGCGGACCCATTTTGCCATCGAAGCCGCCGACGAAAGCAAGGTTCAGAACAGATCAAACCCACCCCCAAGTACCCTTAACCTAATCCCTCCCCATCCCTGCTTTTTTTTTTATCTAGACGTTTTGGTTCCTCCGCTCCTGACCCCTTAACGCCCCATCCCCACCGCGCGCCCCCACGCTAACCATACCGGCCACACACCAGACCATTTCCCGCGTCAACACCCCCCTTCCTATCCTTCCAACAAACGCACCCTACTTTTCTTCAACCCTTTCGGACCCTCTTCTTCCTGAGCAGCCTCCCCTTATATTCCCCGACCCAATTCGCCGCCTTGCATTTGACCAGCACACCCAGCCGCTCGCAGGCCCTTACTGTTACCTGAGACTCACCCCCCACCCACCCCCACGGCACCCTTTTTTTCTTACGTCTCCCTGTTCTTTATCCCGAACACTCCTTTGACTCATGGTACCTGGACCTACCCGCAAAGGAACCGCCACCTGCACGCATCACGTCCCCCCCCATTTGTAACCCGTTTTCTATGACAGAGTCACTTTCACCAAAAGCACTTTCCACGTTTATAAGGACGGACCCCACACCCCTTCACATCCGAAAGCCCTTTACACGCCCCCCCGGACCCCTGCGTTGTCATTTCCCCTACGTCCACGTTTTTTGAGGCCCTCTCCTAGAAGCAGCCCCACACCCTCCGTGCCCCGGGCGTCCTGCCCTTCCTCCTGACTGTCGCTCCAAACTCAGAAACTACCTGCTCCCTCGGCTTGACCCTAAACCCACCTTACACACCTTCCAGAAAAGTGAAGACCGCCCCACCAGTAATAGACGTGAGGCCATCACCTCTTCATTTTTCACATGTCACTTGTTTTGATTTTCCCTCGACTTGCACTGCACATCCTCACACCTCATCCCCCCCTCTGACGTTGGAACCCGCCCCCCCCTCAACAATTAGCTTTGCCACCCTAGTAACCCCTGACCCCCCCCCCACCAACACACCCCCCCCCCCCCCCCAAACCCCCGCCTCCCGCCTCTCTCGTTTCCCCCCCCTTCCCCCGCCTTTCCTTTCTCTTCACCTCCCTGGAGCGGAGAAATTTGACTTTTCTTCCGTGCACTGAGACTGCTTTTTTTCTGGTCCCCCCCCTTGTCTCCTCCCATTTTTCCTGGCCCTACAATGAAAGTTCCTTCTCCCACAAACAAAGTCAGTCGGCCCCATCGATTTCCCAGTCGACTGATGCCTCCCCTTCGTTCCTTCTTTTCCCCCGAACTTTTCAGCAAGTTTTCAGTTTCCTTCCTTTTCTCCCCTCTGAGATGTAGAGTCCTTTTCTCGCTCGAGGCCGCTCGGAATTTTTCGCCAGCAACCTCCTCATTCCCCTTCTCCCACACGTCCTGTTAACCCGAGTCTGATGCCCTTCTGTACCACTTCAATCACTTTGGTCCGTCCCGTAGGCGGTGATTCAACGTTTGTGCTGCCTTTACTCCATGGTTGCCTAAGTTGATTTTTTCGACTTCTTTTTTCTTATCCCTGCCCCACACCACCAGATCCCCCATCCCGCGTACAGCGGCACAGATGCCCCGCCCTTGCCCCCCGCTCCACTAACTCCCACACCTCTTCCCCCCCCCCCCCCCAATCCCCCACAAACTTCACACTGTTACACAAGTTCCACCCCTCCCCCGAACCCCATTACCCCCCCTTGAACCCCACAACCATTCCAAACTTTGCCCTTAAGTATTCATCTCCACTGTTAAGATGGACTGTTTTTTTTTCTGCTGATTTAGGTTTACTCTGTCTTTCAGCCCCTGGTCCTCCCCTTTTCCTTTTGCGCTTGGATTGACCAACCCCCTAACTGCTCCTTTTCTCTTACTTTCGAGCCTCCCTTTCCAAAGATCCCTTGCGTTTCAGTAGTTCCTGTAGTGTTCTCTCCTCTTTCCCACCCCCCTTAGGCTGGGAACAGATTAACCCCCAGCAACCGTAGCCCTAACCTTTCCTTTCCTCCTCCCTGTTCCAACCCTTTGATTCTCTGCCCGTCTCCCACCTCTCCTTCATTCCAGGTCCTTTCTCTACATCTCATCTCTTTTGTTCCTCTGAGGTAGATGGATTCCTCCTCTACATCGTCCTCCCTTTCTTTTTTGACTTTCTGCCCCTTCGAACCTACTTTCTTGGTCCCCAATCTCATTTTAGGTTTTTGCCCCCCAAAAAAGTGTTAAGTTTCTCCCTCATTTTGTTCTTCCTTGTTTTTCCCACGACTCTAGACACTTCCCCCTTTTCCCTCCCTTCGTTTTTCTTCACGAGAATTTGCTTTTTTAATCGCTACTATTCTCCCCCGAGTCAGGGCCCTTGAAGACTATATCCTTTTCTCTCCTCTCTTTTTTTTTTTTTTTTTCTCATATTCCTTTTGTCCTTTTTTCTTCCACAGATCCTTCCACGTCCCCACAACCCTTTTGCCCAGATTGACTGTTTTAGAAGAAACTAGCCGATTCTCCTAATCCGGATCGCCCCAACTGCTGACAGTTTTCTTTCACCCCCTCTGCGTTTCCCTTCTCCCCCCGTGACCCTTTCGGCCCCCGAAGATGACAAACACCCATGCCGTCCCCCTGTTTTTTTTGTAAAAGAATTTAATTTGCTATCCCACCTTCCTTTTTTTCCTTTTTCTCGTTCCTTGGCCTTTTTCAAGTCGGCCTCTTTTCTCATCGTGCCAGTCACCCTGTCTGCGAGGAGATGGCATGCCCTGACACTCCTTCCCTTCTTGCCCCTCTCTATTTGAACTTGGACGGAATGCTCCTTTGATAGAGGGTCCTCTACCCATTGACTACTTTAGCAGATATTGGTGGACCAATTTTAATTTCTCTTCCTTTCTGACGTTGCTGTCCCTTCTTTTTTACGTCCTTTTTGTTTACGGCTTTCACCAACTGAAAATAATCTTTCCCCGAAGATTTTTTTCAGAGTCTTGTGGTCCCCCCCTGCAGGTCTCTCTTAGTGCTTTTGTCACTCCCTCCTCTGAAACCTGAAACATTTTTCTTTTCTATGTACTATTCCTTCTCAACCCCATTAAGCTTTTAGTGCACCACCGCATCGTCTCCCAGTATTCTTAAAGGCTATGCATTATTACTTTAAGCAGTGTCCTGCCTCTCCTTCTCTTTCCCCCCATGCCTTTTCGCGCCCTAGTTTACCCCCAACCATCTTTCCCCCTCCCCGAATTACATTCCCCTTACGCCCCCTTCCTCCTACTTTTTTAAGGTCTCACCTTACTGGCCAGCACAACACAGTTTTCCGTCCCTTCCAAAGTAATACTGCCCCCTCTTCCCCCCTGTTTTTGGCGCCCTCGACCTCTTCCGTTAGGGGTTTTTTGAAATTTACCCTATTCCTAGGAGACACAGAATTTTTTGCTCAGGAGCTCATCTCCCCTCCTCCACTTCACTCCCTTATAGTTTTCCCACATTACCCTTTTCCTCTCTTCCTTCCTTCCGGGGTTTTTTCCTTTTTGACCTCGATCGGCTCAGACTTATTTCCAAGGCCCCATCCCCCTTTAGACTCTCATGCGTTTGTTATGACTAGCTCCCTTCCCTTACAGAGATTATCCCTTAGCCGGTCTCTGAACTTTGAGTCTCCGGTTCCCTCTTCCCTGATGTCATTCCTTCCACCCTTTGCCCCCCTCGAGCTCCCCCCCTCCCCCCCCCCACGAAGGACCCCTTTTCCACTTTTTGATGCACCCCTTGAAACCTTCCCCCCCGGTTCCGTCCATTCTCTACACCACCTTATCCTCTCTCAACAGGTCCAGGTCCCCGTTACCCACCCCCCATTCCTCTCCTTTTTTTTTTTGATTCCCAGTTATTTTTTTTAGTTCCCCGGCCGGACATCTTTTCTTCCTCATTTCGCCACACTCCACCCCCGCGTTGACTACGGTCTTCTTCACTTCCTCCTCATTCGCTCTCGGATTTGCACCCCTTCCACACCGTCTTCGGATATCCACCCCAGTGTAAGTCCTATTCTCCTTTTCTTTTTTTTCCTGGTTCTTTCCTCCCCAAAATTCAATCGGGGCCAACTCGTGGGCTTTTTGACGTTGGCTTTGGACAGCCTTGACGTTCCCTTTCCCCCTTGATTCACTCCTTTTTTTTTATCAGCACAAACGCTCTCAGTTTTCCTTTCCCCTCGCGCTTTACACAAACTTGAGTCCTCCGAGTTTAGACCATCCCCCCCCCCCTAAATTTTTTTTTCCCCTTACCAGATGTTTTTTTCCCTTGTTATTCCCTTGGCAACGTCCCCAAATGTTAACCCTATAACTTGGTTTCCTTCCGCACCTGTCAAGAGAGGGCTTCCCGTTGGACCCCATTTGAGTTTATCCAGGAGATCACCCTTCCCCCTTCCCTAAGCGGGCAGTCACATAAAGCATATGGAGCGTTTTTGATTAGATTTTCACTTTAAGGCACCCTTTGTCCTTTGGGTACCCTATTGACTTTTTTATTCCTCTCCTTTGTACTATCGAATTTTCCCCTGAGGCGCTTTCCCTGACCTTTCCATAATCAAGTTATGTTGTGTGAAAACAGTATTCCCTGACCCGCACTGCCTTCCTTCCCCCCATTTTTTTTAGCCAGTTTGGGTTTTAACGTCCAAGATTTCCTTCAACTTACATCGACCCAAGCCCTATACTCCATTTCTCCTTTCTTGTCGTCTTTCTTGCCGTGGAGTTTTCTCCCTCCCTGCTACCGAAGGAAACCGCTCAGCCAGGCTAGCGCCCTTCAAAGATAATCCCGTTTTTTTTTCTGACACTGCCCTTTCCGGTTTTTCAACTCCTGAAGCCCTCCATTCCCCCTCTTTTCTTGTCGGGATGTCCCCCACTTGCATCTTTCAAGGTTAATTTTTTTTGAAGCTTCCACTTCTCCAAGCTTTTCCCCCTCAGTCAATTTTCTCTCCATGGTATTTTTTTCTTAGGTATGAGAACACCGCATTTGTTCTGAGCGATCTTTGACTCTGAACCCCCCCCCTTTTTTACCTCCAGTTCTCTTTTCTATTTTTTCGTTCTCCCTTCAGATTACCCCTCTTTCCAAAGTCCCTCCTTTTTTTACCTTTATAACCCCCGATGCCGAAAACCCCCATACCCTAATTTGTGTTCAACTTCCTCTTCCCTGTGTTGTTTTTTCCCCTTTTTTTGTTTTCTCTTCGTATTCTACCCCTGATCTCGAGCCCCCCTTCCCCGGAGAGACTGGCTAGGAATCTTCTCTTTGTTTGTTTTAAGTTCTTTTTTTTTCTCCAAGTGAATTATCTGTTGTAGACTTGCTTCCCCTTTCTTGGTACTTGGAAGGTCCGGCGTTGGGGCTCTTTTGTTTCTTGTTTTTTTTTCATCTTCTCCTTTTGCTAGGAACCTTTCTTTGTTGCTGGGGTGCTGTTCATTGGAGCGAGCGGTTTTCTCACTTTTTTCGCCCCCTTTCCGGTGGGTCCACTTTCTCCGAGAAATATTTCATCCCCTTCATCTTTTGGTCCCTTATTTTTAAAGTCCATAGTTGGATAAGGAGACGCCTTCTTCTCCCACACCACTCTCCCTGTTCATTTCATTATTCCTACCAGGACCTTCCTAGTGGAATCTCCTTTTTCCGGTTTCGTATTCCTCTCCCTATTCTTTTTCCCATTGTGCTGCTCGCCCTTCGGCCTCCCTTTTCTTGATCTTTTATTTCTTTTCCTTCTGGTTCGATGACTTCGCGGGTAATGATCCTACTTCGAGGCCTTTTTCTGTTGGGTGGCCTTTTTCCTACTTGCGGCGCCGCCTTCGGTATTCTTTGATTTGTCTCGCCAACTTTGTATTTTTCGCACCTTTTATTTTTTTCCTCAGGTTTTCCTTCGACCATTCTCCAATTTTTCCCGAGAGAGCAACTTGTTGAGTTATTCTGCACCTTTCCCCTCCACCTTTTCCATATCTCCTTTCTTTCCCTCTCCTTTTTTTCTTTTTTTTAGAGCAGCTCTTTTCCCTTTACCCCATTGACCCACCTCCCTCCTAGGAGGTCATTCAGATTCCTGTCCTCTCCCCCCCCCCAAACTATCGTAACCCTGTTTCCCCTTCCTGACACCCTATTGCGAGACAACTTCTCTTTCCAATACAAGAATGCAGCAAGGACCCAGATTCCACTCTTTCAGACAAGGCTTGATCCTCTCCGTCGCTGTCTCTCTGATCCACAGTTTTTCCCCCAGTACAGTACTTCTCCCCCTTTTTTCTCACTCCCTTTGATTCCCCTACTCCCGATTTGGTGCTCACGAACACTTCGCCATTTACCTGATAGTCATTCCTGACCCATTTCATGTTTAACTCCACCCCTTTTTTCTTGATTCTTCTCCCCTGGGGCACTTCCCCTTTTGGCGTTTGTGCTCCTTGTGAGACCACGCTTCCGGTTTTTTTTGATCCGAGCCGACCAACCCCCCAATATTCCGCTTCTTTCCGAGCCCCATTGTCGCTCCCCCAAATCGGTTCCCCCCCCCCTTTAAGAGTGCTTTCTGCCCAATACCCTTTTCTAGACCCTGTACCCCCCCTCCCCCCCCCCCCGTCCGCCTTCATGTTTCAACCTTCCCCCTTAATCGGGACCAAAACACCCCCCCCCTCCCCGAGACTCCCTCCATCTGTCTTGCTTTCTTCCAGTAACGCTAAGCTTTTTCTCCTCCCTCCAACACAATTGTTGTTCATCCATGAAGATACTTTTCCCCAAACACTAAAACGTCAAGGCCACAGCAGATTCTATTTGATGAGGGGACTTTTTTACCTCTTTCGAGAAAAAAAAGAGAGCGAATCCTTCCCCAAGAATCCCCCGACTTTCCCCCACGTCCGACTGCGACCGGCCGACCTGAGTTTCGGCCCGGAGCCGCCGGCGAGGTGCCGGGGCCTCCGTTGATTGTTTTACTCGCCTCCGCCTCTGACCCGCTGTTCCGCAGTTTGGTTTGTTTTTTTAGGTTTTTGCTGTGGGTTGTTCGTGGCGATTCCCTTTCCCCCTCTTTTTCTGTTTTTGATAAAAGCTTTTGCCGCGAGTGATCAGCCAAGAAAAGAAATTTTTTTGTTTTTTCTCTTTTCTCCTGAACTCTCATCTTAAACCCTTTATACCGACCACATGTTGTCTTCTTCCCAAACACCCTCGACGGTAGGGTTTTCCCCTTCTCACCACAATACCCCAAATCTCGTTGTTCCCTCTTTTTCTCGTCCCTCCCCTCCCCCTGTTGTTCTTACTGCTCTCTCTTTCTCCTTCTCCTTCTCGGGGTTTTTTAAAACAAGTTTAAGTACTCCTCCATACAGTAAAAATTTCTGCAGTTTCACTCCCCTCCTCAAGCGTTTGTCATTGTCCCCCCTCTTCCCTTCTGCCTATGCTGTCCCTCCACTATTTATAGGGTTGAAAGATTGATTTGTAGGCCTGCCCTCGTCTTGACTGTCCTTTGTTGTCTTGTTTGCTTCGTCTGAAAACGCCCCCGGCAGCGGGAAATCATGAACGACCTACACCTTGTTCTTTTCGATTATCCCCTTTGTCCTTTTTCCTCTCTCTTTTCCTCGGCAAAGCTTCTATTTTTAACTAGACGGCTTTCCCCTTTACTTTTGCTGGAGGCCTTCACCCCCCCAACAAGGCGTCTGTCCCATGCATAATGTTTTTTTTTTCCTTCCCCCCCCCACCCAACTCGGGCAAGGTTTTTTCCCGCCCAAATTAAAGCCCGCCGAATTTAACGCTTAAGAAAATACCATTGGCAGACAATTCACCCTTTCCCTCCTGACATCCTTCGCCCCCCCCCTTTGTCTTTTCTTTTTACTCCCAAAGAGAGGACTTCTTTTCCCCTTTAGAAGGTGCTCCGCACCCCTGAAACGTATAACCAACCCTCTTGGTCCTTTGGGCCCCCCCTAAATTTTTTACACATTTTTTTCCCCATTCAGGGAAATGAACGACATATTAGGTAACCAAGAACTTTTTTTTGCCTAACCTCGCCGCCTTTGATCCATTTTGCTGTTCATGGATGAGAGAATTTCGATCATCCAGCACCTTTACTAGAACCCTTCTCACGTCTTTTCCTAACTCCCCCAACTTCCGCCGAAACCAGATTTGCACTTCGTCATGGGTTTTCCCCCGTACCGTTCCCCAGATTCCCCTCCCCCTCCGCAGTCTTTTCCTGTGATAATTTTCCCTAACTAAAGGTTTAGCCAATTCCCTTCTTTTGGCGGTACGAATTCATTACTTATCCGCCCTCTTAGTATTTGATCAAGCCTTTCTTTTGCAAGGATCCTGTCCCCCATTGGTTTTCCTTGTTCGCCCTTGTACCCCCCCCTATGTGCTGCCTGGAATAAATAACTGAATCACTCAACCTTCTCCTCAACCGATTATTATTCTTCTTAGTTTGAACTTCCTTCCACTTTTCTCGGAGGCCAGGTTTTCTTTCTTCCAGTCATATTTGGGCGAAGTTTCCTTTAGGGTTTCTGATTGATATTCCACTTTCTGTACCGTTCCCCCGTTTAGTTCTATGACAAACATCCAATGGTAAAGGGTGCTCTTATCCGCCTATGACTTCCTTCTGCGACCCTCGTACCCCAATTGCTATATTTCCCCCACAAAGACCCGGGAAAATGAAATGTCAATCTTTTAAAAAAGACTGTACCCCGCCGCTTCCCCCTTGAAGGATTCCGGCGTTGCCTTTTTATTGCCCTCACTCTCCCAGTGTTGTTCAGTGTGTTATGGGTTCTTACCCTGAGATTTTGACGTGCATGGGAGCCTCGAGAAGGCAGTTCTTGGACACCCACTCACTTCCTCTTTCCTTTCTTGCCCTTGTGATCGGTTTCCACTCTGTACACTTTTTACTTTCTCAAGCAGGAGGCAGTGGTTAGTAACCCCAGTCTTTGATCTGAATTTTTGAAAATTCGCTTCTTTCTTTCCAGTCTCCTGAAATCATTAGCGGCTTAAACACTAGTGTTTTTTCCCGTCCTTCCCGCGCCCTCAGGTGCTCCGCGTTCTCGTTTTTCATTTTGACGCAACCTTGTCCTAAAGTCCTTCCCTCTCCCTGGCTAACCTCGTCCGGTTTGTCTTTATTTTTCTCTGGATCATGCGTTGATTGGCCTCCTCTTTCATCCTTGACCCGAATTTGTCCCCCTCCCATTTTTCCTTGTTTCCCAAAGCCTATCTTAATTCTCTCCGTCGAGGGTGTTTGTTTTTCCCTCTTCCTTATCAAAGACGCGCCGGTTTCTCCTTCGCCCTTTCTTTGCTCTCTAGTGGTATCCCAGCGTCACAAACGTGCGGTTCTCTGTCCAGCAAGGATTCAACTTTCATCTCTCCTCTCGCATTTGTTCCCCCCCCCTCTGTGCTATTCTCTGAGGGCCCAGCGCAACTCTACATTATTAAAGGCTGACGATCACGTCTGTTTAGTACAGCCTGTCGAGCTCCCGCCCTCGCTTTTTTCTCTTTCTGGAGATAGACTTCTGCCCCCCTTCTCGCTCCAACGAATTCCATGGAATCTATCTTTTTTTTCGAAAATGTAGGCCGTTTTATGCTTTCTCCCTTCGGATAAGGTAGCCCCGCCGCGTCAAACGTCTCCTTTTTTGCGTTTCCTCGAAGTGTGAGTCGAAGTCTTCCGCGGGCTGCGTAATCTTTGTCCAGCTTAGGTTGCCTCCCCTCCTCTCCCTTCCCTTCTCTTCCTCTCATTTGGAGAGTTTTTTTCTGTCCCCTTTTTCACGTCTCTAAAATCTTTCTCACCCACTATTACTCTGCTCACTTTCTTCCGCCATTCGTCGTGAAGACGCCCCGCAGGCTCGCAAGGAGAAGTCCCTTTCTATCTCTGTTGTCCTCCCTTTTTCTCCTGCCCGTCCATGCGGTAAATTGTCCTCCCCAACCGAAGCAGGGCCTCTCACAAATGACCATTCCCATTCGCCTTTTACCGTGTGGCTTTCCGGCCCGCTTTTCTTATTGGAGTTTGCTTTTCCCCCCTCGCCAGGAACTACGGGCACTCCTCTGATCTATTCCTCTTCCCCTTGACGGAATGCTCGAGGACTCTAAATGCCCCCTGAAGCGCACTTTCCCCCCTTGGCGAGCTTTTCCTTCTCTTCAATTCATCCTTTTTCTATTCTCCCCTCTTCGCTCGTGTCACAATATAGATCCCCTCCTATGCGAGCCCCCCCTGCGCTCTTTTTCCTGCCCAGACTCCGCGCCTTCTCCTTCCCTTTGCCGATCGTTTTTTCTAGACCTTTTACCCTCAACTTTTTCGCCTTCGCGCCTAATCTGAAACAGCTCCCGCTACTTCTTCAAACCCTCCCCTAGTCCATTTCCAGGTTATCCCCTCCCAGTTGTCAATGCTCCCCATGTTCGCAGAGAAGAATTATTTGGTAACACCTGTGAGCGGTCACGATCCCAACCACATTTGTTCCTCCTACCCTTTAGTCTCCGCGTTTCCTCACTGCCCCTTGTACTTGAAGTAAGGAGTCAAAATGATTTGAAGACCTACAGGGAGGCCTTTTCTTCCAGTGGCTCTTGTCAACTCCCTCCCGCACGTTTTGCGCCGAGCAAAATAGTCAGTTCTTGGTCTGCCGCAATTCTCCGTCTTTTTCCCCTTTCCTTTCTAACCCTTAAGTTTTATCTACAGACTTCCCTTAAATCAACTTGTTTTTGCTTAGATTCGGCCCAAAACCTTTTTGTTTTATCTTTTCACCTCGCGGTCATACGTTTCGTTTTCTTAGGTCCCCTGCCTTCTCTTTTTTTGTCGGAACTTTCAGTTTAGTTTGCTTGGGAGGTCCTGAAAGTTTGCCAGTCTCTAAGAGCTGGCGCCGATGGCAACCCTTCCGTGCTTCCTGTGCTCCGCTACTCAAGGGTCGTTGCATGAGAACGACCCTTGAACACCCCCTCCCCCCAGTACTCCTCCGCCTGCTTTCCCCCCTTTCTTTTGGTACTTCCAGCGGAATATGCCTTACAACTTGTTCTTCATCAGACATTCCCCCTGAAAACCCCCTCCTGCGACCCCTTTGTCTTTGCGTTCCCTCTTATTCCCGGTATTTATTTTTTACCGGCAGGAAATCGGGTTTCCTTTTTATTTGCAACCCGGTCCCTTTTGCGCCCTTCTTATTGTCCCCTCCTAGATTTCGTTTGCCGTCTTTCTGACCCCGCCACCTCCCCACTTTAGGCTATAAAAATTATCCTTCCCCCTGACTTTTGTTTGCCTTCCTTCTTCTCTTCTCCCCTTTTCCTAGGAGCAAAAAGTCTTTTTTTTTAGTGGATTTTAGCGATTTACTGTTCTTGCCAATTCTTCCCCTGCTCTTTTGGTACGCACCCGCTTCCCCATCCCTTCGCCTTTCTTGTACACCACCCTTGAGGCGTTTTTCGGCGACACAACCGCCTTTTTTTTACCTATCTTCCCTTAGGCCCCTTTCAAGGTTTCCACATTTACTAAAGTTCCTTCCGAAAAATCGCGGGGAGTCCCAGCCCTCCACTCTACCTTACCAGGTCCCCATTCCCTCCTCGCGTTGCTCACGACAGCCTCTTTGGGAGCCTCGGGCTGTCGATTTGCCGTTTAAGGTACTTTGACACCCCGCTGTATTTTTGTCTGCGGGTGTCCTCTCGTTCCTTCGTCTCTGTATTTTATTCTCTTTCCTACTTGAGTCCTCCCCCCCTTTTGGGATAAAACCCTAATGCCAGACGTTTCCCCCCCCTAGGCTTCCCCCAAGTTTGCTCCTCTTTGTCCAGATAACTCTTCCTCGTGATATATTCAAGTCCACCATGACGACACTCCGAATTTCGCATTTATCTTTCCGCTCTCTTTCTTTTTTCTTTAATCGCTATTCCCTCTTACACCCTGATTCCCCGCCTGCAGTTTATCTTTAAACCCCCCGATTCTGGTCTTCCTGATGGCAAGTAAACCCCTTTTCTTAAGCGAACTTTCCCCCTCTTCTTTCTTCGTCCTTCCTCTGCAATTTGATGGGCTTGTTTCCTCTCTTGTCCCACTCCCCGCCCCTTCTAGGAGAAGAATACGGCTTTATAAAGGTAATTCGAGCTAACCCGTCTTGTTGAGCTCGATAGAAACCCCCCCCCCTCCTCGTTCCGGTTTTTGTTCAGAATCTCTGTTTAGATACGTGGCTTACCTTTTTTGTTCTGCCTCACCGTCTTCCATCTTTTTTTTTCTCACTACTCCCCATGACGAAACTTCGAACCCATCTATGTCGGTAATTCTCATCGGCTGCGGGGTTTTTTCTTCGATTCCTTTGTTTTATTTATATCCCCCTCCACTGCTCTCCTTGGATGGGAATATTTTTGCTGGCAATTGTGTCCTGGCGTTTCCGAGATCTTGTAAATCTGGGTTTGTTTTGTCTCTTCCTTACACAACTTTTTTTTAGATTTCCTGGTGTTTTCCCCTTCCTTCATGTCTTGTTGTGCGGAGGCCTGCCGTGAATGTTTGTTTTTGGCTCTTCGTACCCCCCTTTTGTGAAGATGGTGTTCTTTCTTTAATGGTATTTTCTCTCTTCGAGTCATCCCCCCTTTCCCCTTCCGGTGTGCACGATTTCTCCCGCAGAGGGGGTCACGCATAGATGTGGGTTGTCCGGCTTTTCCCTAGCTGTGGTTATCCTATCCGAAGCCTGCTCCCCCAAAACGACATGTCATGGCATCACCCAACCTAATTCCGTGGGCAACTAGCAGGCTTGCCCCGAGAATGTGACGATATATTTGAGTTGCTTTAGTTCCTCCCGTGCGTGCTCTTCATTGTGATCTGGTACAGACTCAGAGGGGAATTAAGACGACCCGGTTAACTCTCCTCCACCTCTCTCAAATGTCTACCCCCCCGCGCCGTTTAACTCACACTCCCCCCTAACCTTGCGCCCTTCCCGAAAACCAACGCAAGATTCATGCTCACCTGCCTCCTCTTTCTCTCCTCCTTCCCCCCCCCATTTCTCCCCTCCTTACGTTTCCCTGTTTCTACTTTCTCGCTATCTTATCCTACAACATACTATCTCTCTTCTTCCTGCCCCCCCTGACTATCTTCTCCATACAGTCTCCCCCCTCCACCCCTCTTTTTCCCCTCGCCCTCCCCTCTCCTCCCCAGCCATTTGCTTCCCCTCCCCCCCCCCCCACCCCCCACCCTAACCACCATCCTCCACCCCACCCCTCCCCTCTCCCCTTATCCCCACCTCCCGACCCTTTTCCTTTGGCCTTTTTCCTCACGGCACTTCTCCCTTCCCCTTGGACGCGGGCCATCCTGACTGGGAGGCGCCGTGATCGTCCGCCTTGAATTGTTTCGCACTCTTTTCCTTTCTCCCTTGCATCTTCGCTTCTCCCATTTTCCCCGGCAATCCTCGAGAGCGCAAGGTAGGTTGTTCTTTGGGGGACTACGGCGTCTCCTTCTCCCTCCTTTTTTTTGTTGGTTTAGTCTCCTCTCTCCCGCCCTCGTATGCTGGACCAAATGAACGCAAAAGCACTTGCGCTCCCCGGATTGGCAGTGTCCTTCATCCGGGCGCCCCCCCCCCCCCGCCTACCCCGCGATTCTCGTCTGAATTTGATTTTCGAGTACACCCCTTTCCGGGCCCCAGATAAGAGGCTCGTCCGCTGCAACCTGCCTAAGTTTCAGATGCCGCGAACTTCGAGTCCGCTTTTTTTGATCCACGCGAGTCTCATAACAGAGAAGTACCGGCGCATATGCCCTGACCCCCTTTCTGGCCCATATAAAGAGCGCCCCCTGGACACGATAGCTCGCCCCCCAACACCTCGGCTTGCCCACTTCCCTGTATTGCGTCCCGGTGCATGATTTTTTGGCTCAGGTGCGAATGAGACCCCAAGATTCCCGTCCGAACAAATTCGGCTCGGGTGGCCTCATGGTCTCCCTCACTCTTTTACCCCTGACGAGCGTTTCCAACGTGATCCCACTACACCCGATATAGCCTGTCAACCCAATACCCAGTCTCAGTTTCCATTTCACAAGTATTCCACTAGGAACACAAAACCCCTCCCGCCAAGCCCAGCACGGTAAGCACAACTTCCGTCAATATTTAAGAGACCCCCCCATGGGGATCATCCCCCGTTTTCCAATTAAACCCCCCCCCCCCAAACCCAAACATGAACCTTGAAAGCCTGATCCCTTATATGCTGTTCCTTCTGATAAAGATCCGAAGAAACCCCCCCCCCCAGAAGACGAGTTCAACAACCTCCCTTCTGCCCCACCGCTTCGAGATGGCGCTTTTTCCCCCGCACTGGGGGGGGAGATTAACTGGCTGGAGACTGAGAAAGGCCCTTGGAGAGGTGGCTCTAGGTGCGGTGAGTGGCTGGTGGGTTCGGGTGGATGGCTCGTGGAGATTAGCAGGGGGTTGTGGAGGGAACTTCGTTCGTTACTTGGGAATGTGGGGATGATATTTTTTCGTCAGTAGCTGGGTTTAAAGTTGGTCCCCTCCCCGTGATAGAAAACCCAATGTTGTCCTTTGAGCAGAAACGAACTTATAAAAACGGTTAGATAGACCCAAGTTCTTCTTCAACACCGCTGCTAAATCTTAGGGTTTAGCAACGTCTACATTCTTAGCGTTTGATCCTTGAACTCTTGTACTTATGAGCGGAGCTCATTTCTTGCACAGATTGGAAGTGCAAAGGTCCTAGTTGAACATTGAAACCCTGTAGCAGTCAAGAACCCTCCCTGGAAATTGCCTCGGCTTAGGAAGGTGTAATTTTTGAGTTTCACACCGCATTTATCGGTGTGAGTCTTGTTCCTCGAGGGCCTGGATAGTGTGCGGTTAGCTTGATGCTGCGTCTTTAGACAAAACGCCCACTTCTTCCATTCTCCTCAGTGGTCCCTGGTGATTCGCGTTTCGTCATTGTGTATCTTAGCGGGCTATCTTGTCATCGTGTCTTTCACCCTTCCTCTTCCCCTATTTCCTTTTTTGGGAACCCAACCCGGAGTGATTCAAGGTGGCTTCCCAACCAGTCAATGAGGGCAGTCTTGGCCAGCGCCCTACTTCTCCCCTTCCGAATCGCGCCAACCAAACGGAGACCCCTAATTCAAACTGAACGTACATAACTGCCACCTCAGCGCGTCCATGCGCTTTTTTCTGGTGACGATCTAAGAGGCCCCTTTTTCTCCTTCTTCCGCGAAATTGCCGTGTAAAAAGAGGGACCTTTTTCCCTGGATTTCAAACTTTTAAATTTCCCCCCCTGACCTTTTCGCGGAGGCAGCACCCCCCTTTAAACCCCTCAATTGTTGATGCCGCCTGCCGCAGCTGGTTGTGCCCCTCGTGAGAGCTGTTCTCCCTAATTCCTCATGAATATAGAAAATTCTCCCACCTTCAATCGCTTCACGCATTCCAACGTCCCGCCCCAACCTTTTGGCCCCATTTCGGGTCGCAGTCTACACCCCCGCTTTCTACAACCTCGCAAATTCTCATGTGTTCTACTCTCAATTTGGAGTTGGAGTTGTCCAGCGAATAAGGAGCGAAATCTTATTGTGCACAAGCGTCGCAATCTCCGTACAATTTTTGTGCCCCTTTCTTTTCCCCCCTCATGTCCGGCCTTTCTTTCTTAATACCTTGACTTTTCCAGAAGGATGCCGACCCCCTTTAAGGCGTGTTAGTTATTTGCTTGCAGTGGTATTGTTTCTGGCGAGAAGCCCGACCTTTGCAGAGCGTCCAGGGGTGAATTCCCAACTTTCTTTGTGGTTCTCTATTCTCTGCGGTTGGCTTTTTAAATCGGGTTTTGTAACCCCTGGCACGTCGTGCACGCTTGTTTTCTCTCTCGTTCCGTTTCAATCTATCTGTCACGCTATCATTTATCCAACTTCCCCCTTAACTTCCCTTTCTTTGACAAAAAGAATTCGGCCCTCCTTTCCACCCCTTCGGAATGCGCGGAGTTTAATTTTTTACTGCGCGCATGAACGAGCCTTTTGACCCGTGTCCGTCCTGGGCTGATCCCGCCTGATGAGTTTTTAGCCTTCCTTTGTCTCATCGATGGACGTCTTGGAATTTCGCCCCTTGAACCCACTCTTTTTGCACGTGTGAATCGGTCTGACCTTGGCACCTTCCCAAGTACCGGCCTGCTAGTGCGCAAACTCTAAGTTGACGTAATGATCACAGTAGTAATGCTGCTTCCTGTCATTGGCGCTGCTTTATTGCGGATTTTTTTTTTTTCCCCCTTGCGTGCGGCGGAACTCCTCGCTAGAACTCCTTCCCCCTTTCGCACTTTTCCCTTTCAATCAGATTCAGAGCTGGTTCTAAGTGACCTTTCTTACCTTTGACTCTCTCTGGATTATGTAGAGGTATAGGATACAGGGGAATCGGTGCCATTTTTAAGTGTGTAGTTGTGTTCCACCTTCTTCTCGTCGCGGTTTTTTTTTGTAACGATTCGTCGCGCAAAGACCCCGGACGAGCACCGGTCGCTCCAGAAGGATTGTCTCGGGCAGTGGTAAGCCTACCCCCCCTGCGGGTCACGACGTCCCGCAACGGCTGCTCTTTTCCCCAGTAATGCCCGGTTCACCCTGCGCTCCGTCATTTAGCGGCCTCCCAACGAGCATTCCTTCCCGGTATCATGAAATAGACTTCGTGCCCGTAGTTACCCGGCGGGTACTAGGATTCCTCGCCTTTCGTTCGATGGATAGGCCGATGCGGAGCTGACAAGACTCTGGCCATCTCTTCCCTGCTTACCTTTTCGAAACAATTTACGGCATTTATCTTTTTTCCCAGGGGCACGAGAAGCCCTGATAGAAACTCAAACCACTTTTCTCCTTTGCTGGGAGTTTTTTTAACGAGTTACGCGTAGAAGGCGTATCTTCCAGATTTTTTCGCTCTCCCCATTCCATTCTTTTACTACTCGTTGTTGATAGAGAATTCTGAGGGCGGAACGGCGAAAATATGGCACAATCATACGCTGCCGATGATCCTTGCGACTCGCTTGAGCCTCCGCAGGTGCAACAGTTAGAGTTTCCTTTTACGCGTGTCTCTCTCCGTAAAATTATCCTCTTCCCTCCGGTAAATATTGGTCGACCACCTCGAAGCCGGGACTCTCTCACCACTTTCCATTTTCGAGCTCTGTGGGCAAAAGTTCCCTTTTTACTCATCCTCTTCCAGATGTTTGCGCGAGATTTGCTCTCGACCCGCCCCTGGTCCGCCCTCTGATTTCCCCCAGAGGACCTGGACTTATTCTCGTTGCCGTTTTCTACCCCGCAATCCATTGGTTCGATTATTCCTGGTTCTCGGAGCAGCCTATTGTACTTTTTCCCCCTCATGTTTGACGGCGTGCCTACCCCCAATTCCGATCATAATGCTCCTCCCTCCTTTTCGTCTGGCTCACCGTACCACGAGACCTCCAGGTCCACTCTCTTTTTACGCACGACAGCCTAAAACTTACCCTTAGCCGATTCACACCATGCGTCCCCCATGATGAGATAAACCTCAGAAAGTCCTCCTTTTCACCAGCGCTATCTTATTACAGTGGACATTCCCACATGTGCGCAGATTTGACTGCCATCTAGATTCACCTTTCCCCTTGAACGCAACCCCGTCCTTGGGTTCCCCCTCTAAATTCAGCGATCCGCTCCAGCTCCCTGTTTTCGTTCACATGACATGTGCTTGCACAGCACGGGCTTCCTTTCCAAGTTTCCTTGCACCCGAGTTCATTTGGCCTTCGGAAGTTTCTTCCGAGGGTGTTATTCCGAAACCCTTCCAGTCCAATAGATGCGTCCCCCTTCCTTCCCTTCTCAGTGGCCCCGTTACTTCCACGGTTTAACGCCATTTCTCTTTCCCTTTTCGCGCCATAAAATTCAATCGTCGCGCTCCATGGGAGCTTCTCGGACCGATTTTTGCCCCTGTCATTTTTAGGGCCGTTCTTGGAGGAACTGGATTCTTTTGCCAGAGAAGAGCAGCGCGTCTATACCAGTTAAGATCTTCGCGGCCTTGCATGGCGTTGCCATGCACGCTCCGAGTGACACCACCCACCCCACCGCCGATTAGTAGCGCCCCTCATGTGGACCCCATTTCTGAGGCCTCTGCTCCAAAACTGTTTCCTAATTGTCAAATTACCTACTAACAAGCGCTCCTACAAGATTATTGGGTTCGATCTTGACAAGGTCTTTATGGACATAGGGTTTCTAACACGGTCCCCCCGCCTTTTGGACGCCGCCTTTCCCTTAACTTCTTGATGCCCTTCCGATTTCCTCCTGCATCGGATTCTAAAACTTGCCCCTTTGAGACCCCTTTGCTCCGTCCTCCTTTGCAAATTTTCTGGACTTTGTGTGACGCCTTCTGCTCCTTCACACGACACTATGTTCAAATTGTCTTGATTTTAAAGCGCTTAAGTCCGGGCTATTTGCATTCCTGATCGTCATTCGCTACGACCAGGCTCTCAGAAATTGCGCGCTCTGAACCCCCCCCCCGAGGCACCCTAGCGGTAAATTTCCACCACAGAACTTCTTTTTATCGGTGCCGCACTTTTCAAGCCCCCCCACACCTTTTAAAAACATTACTAACTATTAAAGCCCCACCCCGCGGGGCTTACCAACCCCCCCCCCAATTTCGTCGAAAGCCCAACTTCCCCCCCAATCGTAATAATTTCGCGGGCGTCTCCCATCCAACTCCCTAAGGCTCGGGCTTTACTGTTGCAGTTTTATTTTCTTTAATTTGGTCTGCAGTTTCCATTTCTCGGATTCTTCTCTTTTAGCATTTGATTCCTCAGACCTCCGTTTTTGGTCGATGCAACGGTATCTGCTTCCTAACGCTTTTTGTTCACCAGTCGGATAGCCGGGAGCAGCTGGGGGCGTCCCTTCCAAATTTCATTCCTCCCAGGAGACACAAATGTAAACTTCTCGGTTCACTTTTTTCTGTTCGTTTCTAGCGATGCAGTGGTTTCTCGATCGGAACCCGTCCATATTCCAGAAGCGTCTTTCATCTTCACGATAAATCTTGGTCTGACAGCACTGGAACGTAACGTGGGCCCCCCAACCAACTCTTCGTCTTTTATGACCTCAAGGTAGTTTTCAATGGGGGTTGAGTGCAATTTCACTTCCGTGACCTTCTCTTGCATCCGCGGTATTATCCCTCTGCTAGGAGGACTGGTGAACACGCTAGTGGAGCTTGGTTTTTGATCCCTCCACCCTCCTACTCGTTCGCGGTTTCGAGTCTATTGGTTCGTTATCCGTTTACGCTTAAATTTTCTGTGATGCCAAAGTCCCTCATTTTTCATCACTCGCGGCCCTGCCAACTGTACCCATATATTTTTTCAGATTCCGTCATTCTTTTCGGTTGTTTCCGGAGATATATTGTGGGTCTAGAGATCGGTCAACGCCGAAATGGCGAACCTCGCCTTCTGTGTTACTTCGCAAACGTGTCCTGATTACCATGGTGTCCCTAGATGTTACATTGAGATTTCGCGAGCAGGCGGTGTGCTGGGCCTGTTTTTCCTTCGATTACTTTGAGGACCTGAGATTTGGAGTTATGGTTTTATTTTCTTTCCCCCAGTAAGTGGACGATTTCGGACATTTTCACACCCGCATACTCGTTGTTCCTCTTCTTTGCCATGCATCTGTGGTCTTCTGATCCAATCATGTCTCCCCAAATGGCAGTGCAAATGTCCGGACATACCAGTCCGTTGGCACGCCGGCTGTGTCTACTTTGACGGCCTATCTTGCTCCTTTGCGCTCGTGTGATAGTAAGAAGTTTGAGCTTCCTCCGTGTGTTAGTACTAGAGTGTGACAGGTTCTCCTACGGTCGCGGCAGCTGTCCGTTTTTCCGCTTGCGTCCTTACGTGGAGCAGAGGAGACAGCCGGTAATTTTCCTAGAATTCTCCGAACTTCGTGACTGCCTATCTCGCCCTCCCCGAGAGAGCAAG
>Ga0179593_1334721_pt1 | contig 24545 bp, 29 predicted proteins | sample CZODoug2_1_08_16_FD_185931 | JGI IMG/M metagenome (GOLD analysis project Ga0179593, IMG submission 185931) | Vadose zone soil fungal communities from Angelo Coast Range Reserve, California, USA - CZODoug2_1_08_16fungal (PacBio error correction) | ecosystem: Environmental > Terrestrial > Soil >... | reverse complement strand
TTTCCCTCAAGCCCCGACCGCTCCCTCCTTTCGCCTCTTCTCCTTTCCCTTTTTCTCCCGGTTTTGGGCTGCACCCACCCCCCCACCCCGTGCATACTCTTCCCTTTTTGACTTTTTCCCCTTCGGTTGCGTTTAAGTTCTCGTCCCTTGCGTTCCCCCCTTGTATCTCATGTGGTCCTTTTTCTTCCAACAAAGACCTTCCCCCACCTCCCCTATCATACTCCCCGATTTTGCCGCCCCCTCCTCATCCAGGAGGTTGCGTCCGGCGCGCGCTTTGCCCTCGGCGTGGTATGCTCCGCGTCTCCATCCATTCCCCAATTCGCCTTCCTTATGCGCTTCTTTGATGTTCTTTTTCCTCCCAGAACCCACACGCCTCCTTGCCATACTCCATGTTCGGTGCTCTCCTTCTTGTCCCATTTTTTAGTGCGTTCGAGAGGTCCTTTTTTGGGATCCCTCCTCTTTTTTCGTCTGGCGCATTCCTTCCCCCCCGGTACCCCTTTTATTTTACATTTTGTATTCCCCCCTTTGTTTATGTCATAGATTTGCTGTGTCTCGAGCCCTACGGTACCCACCCTGGGGGTGACCCCGGTCGTCTTTGTTATACTGATACTTTTTCCCGAGATTGGTCCCCCTGCAGTGCATGCACTTCTTCCGCTTGTTTTCCGTGCCCATGATTCACCCATTTCGCTACAGTACTGGGACCTTCTCTTTTCTCGTGTCTATTTCACCATCCCCCTCCCTGTGGTTTGTTTGCGTCTCTTTTCCCCCAAGCTCTGCCTACCGTGCCCACAACACTTTAAGTGCCCGGTTTCGTCCCCCATCATTTTCTAGTTGCATTTTCTTCTTCAGTGTCCTCGCTATCCTTCCCACCTTGGTTGGAATTCTTTTTTGCGCGTCTTGGTCTTCCCCTCTGCCCCTGGTTCAGATTTACGGTTGCTTTTTGCTTCCGTTCTTTTTCTTTTCCCGATTTTTTTGTGCTCTAAATCACCGTTTCTATATATTCCTTTGCTGGGAATGTGGTATTCTGGTTCTCAATTCTCTTCCAACACGTAGTCATTTCCTTATCCTTACATTTTTTCCTTTTTTCCCCCCACTTGTTATTCTCCGGTACCGATGCTGTAAAGACCCCCCCCATCCCTTCGCCGATGACGAGCCTTGGATGTGAAGGGACCAGGCAAACAGGCACCGTTCTTTTGTCCTGAAGGTTTGTCGGAAGCACCGCAGTTTTTCCCCCCGCCCACTGCTTTTCGGGCGTCCGTTTTTCCCATTTAGCCGTCTCTTGTTGAGTTTGTTGTTTCTCTGACCCTCTTTTCCCTTTTCCATGCGTGTCGTCACTCAGTCAAATCTCCGCGAAGGTTTTTATTTCTTTTTTTTGTTCCTTTATCTGGCCCTGCCCCCGTAGTGGAGACGCTTATCTCCCGTCTTCTGCTGTAGTCCCCAGGTTTTTTTGGTATAATTCTTTTTTCGGCACTGGCTTTTCCCCCGAGCCCAGTCACTTGATTGATTACCCGCGCGCCCCTGTTCCTGCCCTTTCCCACTGCACACCCCCCGTATGAACCCGGTTCCTTTTTGGATTTTTCTAACCAACCCCCCCTTCCTTTCGGCTGGTTAACGCCTTAAACACGCCTTCCTGTTTCATGCTTTTCGTTTCCATCTTTTTTTTGTGAAGTATTCCCGGCGTGCGTGACTTTTTTTTCAGCGCTGCAATGCGAATCCCACCCTCCCCTTGTCAGCATCCCTCCCCTCCCCCTCTACTGCCCCCTATGGACGGCTCACACCCCCCAATTTTGTAAAAACCCCAACAGTCCGTGCTACGCATTTTTAGCCAGCTGAGTTTCCGGGAACCCCCTTTTTCCTAACACTCCGGCCCTCGCGCACCCCCCACTCGGTTTTTTCTTTGCGTGCCAGAAGGTCGATGCACTTTTCTCTTCCTGAACAGCACTCATCCTGAAGGGCAACTCTAAGACTCCTTTTTCCCCTCTTATTCCAACCCCCCCAGGGACGGCAGTTGACGCCCCCATCGTCAGTCTTACGCTTGTGACCAGCGTAAGGTACTCCCCCTCCCCCACCCCCGTTTTTTTCCCCCCCCCACCCCAACTTGAGGACCCCCCCCAGTCCGTCCAAGCGGAACTGGAATTTTTTTCCCTTTTTGGCAGTCATCCTCTCCCCCCAAATCCCTCCCCTGCAAACCAGCTTCCCCCCCCACCAGCACCACCTCCCCCTGAGTGTCCCCCCCCTTTTCAAGTTCCCCTGTTACCCGTCCCACGCCACACCCTTGGCCCAGCAAGTTTTTTTCCCGTTTCACGTTTTTTCCTGTCTGCGCCCCACTCCTTCTTAACCACCCACCCCCCCCCCTACTACAGGAGGAATCCTTTCATACTTCAATTCTTGCAGGCAGAGCCTTGTTGAAGCCATCGACGCTCCGATCCCTTTTCAAACACTGTCGTCTTTCCCCCCTTTCACCCTCCCACCCTTCTCCCCAGCCCCATCCCCGAGAAAGAGGTTCATATCTGGCCTTGTTTTCCAGGCCAGAGGTCCGGGACGTCCGTCCTTTTGCTCCTTACCAAAGTTTCTGAGGTCCCGTAGTTTCCCCCCTTTCCCACTCTGCGACAGAGACCCTTTCCCGATTTGTGTTTTTGTTTTAAAAAAGTTAAGGCCTCCTTGTCTTCCTCTTGTGCGTGAATTAGTCCCCTTTCCTCACGAGTTCCTTTGTTTAGTTCGCGGATGGCTTAAGTGGACCGCTCATTCCTTGTTTCCCCGTAGGTTTTCACCCCTCCGTGTCTTCACCCCCCCTTTTTTGCGCTGGGCCATCAGTTTTGAGTGTATTTCATTTTTCCCCAACCTTTCCCCCCTCGACGCCCGTCCCCACGTTCTTTGGAGCAATCTTACCGACCTTTTTTCCCTCTCGCGTGACAGCCTCCCCCCCCATGATTTTTTGGTGTGTTGACTTTTTAAGCCGAGCTCCCAGTTTGCAGGTTACCCCCGACAAGGAAAGTGATCTACCCCCAGGGATCAGCACGTTTTGTTCGGCCTAATGTGCCCCCCTTCCTTTACAGTGGTCCTTCCCCTTTGATCCTCCGATGCCTTCTGTCTATTTCTTACCTTTTTATGATTTTTGGTGACCAGGTTTGCTCAGATGGCAGATCTAGCCTTTTTTCCTCCCCTGCACATCATCGTTTCCACAAGTGAGGGATGGTGATGTGTTGTCCCCTTTCAGATTCCACTCTGCGGCCGACCCTCTGTCCCCATTTCTTCTCTTTCCAGAGGTGGGTTTCTGTTTTCTTTCAATTACACTCACCAATGGAACCCGACTTTTCCAATGACACCCTTCATCGAGGTCCATTAGTTCTCCCTAAGACCCTCGTCCCCCTCTAGATAGGCCGTCATAGTGTAGTCCCCCGTCGATTTTTTCTCCTTTTTTATGCATGCAAAGTCTTCCTTTGGTGGGGCACGTTTTCTTTTTTTTTGGTCTTCCAACTTTTTTTTGTTGTTCCCATAGTGTGGTGCAAGTGTCTCTCCCCCACGAACCGCCCCGCTGCCCCTTGACCTTTTTCTTCCCTTTCGCTCGCCCCTTTTTGTTTGTTTCTGTCACAACCGGGCTTGTGTATGTTTTAGCCTCTTCCGTTGTGCCAGCGTCGTTTATTTTTTTTAGCGGAAACCTTTTCGGACCCATTCTACCGCACACCCGTCTGACTCCCTTCCCTCAGCGCCCGTCCAGCACCCTTCCTAGTTTATGCCTGCTTTCTTCCCGTTAGCTTGTCCCCCTTTTCCATCCTCAGTTCCGTTTGATTTTGTTTTTTTCCTTCCAAAGAGCGTCTTTCCCCCAATGCTCTGATGTCGGGGTCTTTTTTGACATTTTCCTGGTCAATGTTTGGTTTTTTTTTTTTAATGCGCACCCTTCTGCCAGGACGATCGCGCTTTCATTCGTTATTTTTCCCCTCTCCGGACCCCTTTCCCCGCCCAGTCAAATACTATCCCCAACATTTACTTGTCATTCCCTCCCCTTGGCATGTCCACAGTTCCCTTTTCCCAAGTGTGGATTGAATCCGCTCCTTCTCCGTTATCTTTGTTGTGGTCGTTTTTGTAACATGTGTTGGCTCATCACTCTTTTCTATAAGGATGTGGTTTATTACAGCCTGCACTGCCTCACATAAGTCTCCATCTTTTCCTTTTGTGTCCCCCTCGACTATTTTTCGTCACTCCCGTTGAATCCTGACTCTTCTATTGCGTTTTTGTCGTTACCAACATGTCTTGCTACGTGTGTTTTTTCCCCTTGTCTTCCTGGATGTGTTTCCCACCTTTTTTTCACTCACCCTTCTACAATCAGTTACCAGTTTCCTCCTCTCTTTCTGCCTTCTCTGCTTTTTTTCCTCATCTAACGTTGGTTTTTTTTTGAGAGTGCCCTACCTCCCCCTTTATTTTCTATTTGCCTGTTGTAGATCACCTACCACTTAAACTTCGCGCTGCCTTCCCATCCTGACTCCCTAACCCCGACTTTTCTTCTGAATCACAGTCCAAACTTCAGCCCCACGGCTGACTTACATAGCCCCGTATTGTCATGCTGGACATTATTTGTCCCGATCGTGTGCTGTTGTTGCACTCCCTGTCCTTCATCTTTTCTGTTCGCTTTCCTGCTGTTCTTTGCTCTCTTTTTTTTTCTTCGTTTTCGGAGGGACCCCTTCATCTTGCGACCCCCCCTTCCCAACTGACTTCATGAAAGTCCTACCTCCCCCAACCTGTGTCCCATCTCTGTCCCCATTGTCTTTTTACCTTTGACTCGACCAGCCTTCCTCCTCGCCCGATTTCTTTCCCCTGCCCACTACTCTCCCCCTTCTTTTAACTGGATGCCTCCCGGCGGGTAGGCGAGACGCCACCTTCTCACACCCTGCGCTGCAATTTGTTGTTTTATTTTTTTTCAGTTTGCAGACCTTTAACCGATTTTTTTGTACTCCTTATTCCCTGCATCCACCCCCCATTCTACCCGCGCATGGACTCCCCCGACACAATCCCTTTTTTTAGCCAGACGTTTGCGCCTTACTTTCACGCGCCTTTTTTCCCACTATCCGTCATCCTTGGTAGTAGTTGCTGAATCACTGTAAAGCACACATTTTTTTTACCCCAGACCTCGTTTGTACCACCAGCATCTTCCTTTAGGGGTTTTTACTTCTTTGTGTTACTAGTTACCCCCCCCCCTCTCTGGATTTTCACATCCTTCCCCCCTGTTTGCCAGTCCCCACCAGGATCTCTTCTTTCCTGCTTTTGTCGACTACGTTCTCCCTTCCTGCAATTAAGTATCTCCCCTCCCACCCCGTTTTAGTCCCGGCAGATTGACATTCCTCGCATTTTTTCTTTAGTTCACATCGTCCCCGGTGCTTTTTCTTCGATTTTCTACGCTCCTCTCCTGACATTCTTCTTGAAAACTTCCTGATTTTTGCCCTCCACTAGGAACACAACACTTTCCCCCCGCCTGGGTATTCCCTTCACCACCTCGGGACGAACCTTTGATGACCCCCCCCTCATCTCTTGACCCCCTTCCCCCTTCCTTCATGTGGTTAAGGTCCCTCCTTTTTAAGTTGTCGTTTTTTTCCGTCCTTTTTCTATATCCCCGGAAGTTGAGGATGTACTTTGTTGCCCTTCTTGGATTTTTTCTTGTATGTTAGTTCCCCATTCTCCGATGGCGGTAGTTTGAGAGACCTGAAGTTTTTCGATTCCCCTCCTGCTTCGGCTTTGGTTCCCTTCAACCCCTGTCATCTTGATTTTCCACTTTTTTCTGGCCTCTTAAAGTCCTTCCCAGTGGTTTTCCTTTCCCTTTCCCTTGTGTTTTCCAGGCTTCGATGGCTATTCCACTTTATGTTCTCTTCTTCGTTGCCACCTTTAACTGACTCCCCTTTTTGATAACTTTTCTTCGTGATGTCTTTTTCCGATGTGTCTTTTTCTAGAGGCTTCTTCCTGTGCGTGAGATGTCAGTGAGGCTACAGTGGTTCCGGTTCTCTTAGCCCAATTTATTTTCCCTTCTCCCCCTGTGGATGAGTTTTTTTCCATTTTCTTCCCCCTACCTCGGCGCTGATTCCGGTCACGTTTTGTCGATTGTGGGGTCTGCCCGGTGGCACTGAAGTTTTGCTTTGTCGCACTGCCTCGGTGTTTTTTTCCCCCTTTGCGAAACTCGTTTTTTGTGTTTCTCCCTTTCTTCTAACCCCTCCAGAATCCAACCCCCTTGTTCGACAGGTCAACCCCCATGAGCGTGGACCGGGTTCTTTTCTCGCAATTGTTGCTTTCCCTCCCCCTGTTCCCTCTTCTTTTGTGAAATAAGGGCTTCTCCCCTTTGGTTCCTTTTTTCTTGGATTTGCCGACGTGCGCCTATGCTTACGGCTTTCGTTTTTGATGGTTCACTTTTTTTTTTAATGTCAACTACCACGACTGAAAGCCCTTTTGTGACCTTTTCCTCTTTTTACCCCTTAAGCATTTCCTGCTTGTTCGGTACACTTTTTTTCTGCCTAACCTTCCTCATCTTCCGGGCTGGGTCTCTTTCTTTTCTATGTTTTTGCTTCCTTTGGTCTTACGCGGCTTTTTTTTTAACCACCATTCCCCCCCCCTTTGTTACTAATGACGATTTGCGTAGTGGTCTGTCAGGGCTTTTTAACGCTTCTCTTCCACGTCTGGGGAGGTTTGACTTGGCCGTTTGCCCTCTTTTTTTTGGGGCAGCGGTTTTTTTTTTCTTATGCCTTTTGAAGGAATAGGTTTAGTGAGTCTCAGATGTTTCTCTTTGGGCCTTTTTCCGGTATTTTTTCCCAGTGATTTTACCGGCATTTTGTCTCTTTTTCCTACACTTGGAGACAGTTGGTAACTATCAATATGTGCCCTTTTCCCTTCGTCCCCCTACATTTATCTTTTCAATTTTCTTATTTTCTTGTGTACAGGACAGTAATTGTCTCCTTCCCCCTCTTTTGTTTTTAGCATGAACAGTTTCTCATTGCCCCCTCTTACTCCTTTTTTTTCTTTTTTCACTCCCCCCTATAATTGATCTTTTCCGGGCTAGGCCAACGACGGATTGATACTTCTTTTCCCTTAACTAGTCCCTCCTAGTGGCAACACTCATTTCTCAACCCTATTGTTTGCCCTTATTTTTTTTTTCCTCTGTAGCCCTCCCACCCATGTCCACATTATTCCTGGACAGAGGGGTCATTATCAAATTTGTTATCTTAGCCTTCCCTTTTACCTTTTCTTTACATTTTGTCTCACCGCTATTTAACAGCCGCTGTTTTTTAAATACTTTGTTTTGCGCCCTTCTTTATGGTCCTGTTGCTTTCGTGTACCCCCACCACCTTTCTGGCCCACCTTGTGTTGTCACTTTGTCTTCTCTTTTTTTATTTTTTCCTTTGTGATGTTTTACTTTCTCTGCATTGTTTTACCGTCGGCTTTTTTCTCTTTTTCTTCTTTGTATAAAGTAACACCCTTTCCCGCCTGAATTCCTTCCTCCTTCCGGTCTTTGACCCACCCTCACTCCACCTCCCTGCCTTGAGAGCCCTTAGTAAGGGTTTTTGCCAGCTTCTTGTCCTTTTTTCCCCCCACTGAACGATGATGGGGGTTGTGTATTTGTTTGATTTCATGTGACGTGTACATCTGCCCCCTTTAAGGCAGCATTCTTTCTTTTACCCTTTTTTTTTTTTTCTTCCTAGGCTCCTTTTAATGTGTGGACCGCAAGTTCTTTTACGATATTTGTAAACTTTCTCGCGTTTACACAGGCTCTTCTTCAGCTCACCCTTATTTTCTGACCGTTCCTCAGGCCCCCTCCCTCCCCTTTTGAGAACTAGCGATCCGCTCAATGATTTCCCCCCCGCCTTTTCTTTCGTTTCTCGTCCCACATCAGTCTTTACCGATTGTCGGCGCACGATCCCTCTTGGGGGGGAGTGATGAGCCGGCGTTTTTCTTCATCGCCCCTGCTTGCCCCTGGACTTTTTTTTTTTTGTTTCTTATGTCCTTCCTCCATTTTTTCCCCCTCGGCTGTCGCATGTTCTTTTTCCTCCCTAGAGACTTCCCTGTCCTCCTTGGGTGCCCCAAGACCGGGCCTCTTTGTCTTGGTTGGCACAGAATTTGTTTTTTCTCATGCCTTCCTGTCCTTCCCCCCCTGTGACACCTAGTTTCTTTTATTTCGTGTTTTTCCTCTCACAGTCGTGAGCTTGTTCGATCCGGATTCCCATCCCCGATCTTCCCAGGAGCAAGCCGCGCCCTTCCCTCAGCGCACTTTTTCGCGTTTGTCGCCCCGCTTTGCATCCGGGTCAGATATGCTTGCTGAAGTCTCCCCCTTCCCGCCTATTCAAGGTTCCCTCAACTTTGCTTGTGCGTGGTTCTTCCTACTACTCAACACGCGTTGTGCAAGCGCCCCTCCCGACGCTCTCCCTTCTTTTGATCCCCTTTATCCCGCGGAAACGAAGGTCCCGCGATGAGCACCGACAAGTTTGCTTTTCAGCGACCCTGATTCCCTTGATTTCACCAACCCTTTAAGCCCTGACACGTCCCTAATCTTTCCCGGGCTCGACCCTTTGCCTTTCAGACATTCCCTGTTCACAATTCTTTTTTCCTTCCTGAGTCTTTTCCTTGGTCAGTCCCCTGGTCAACGCCCCCCCCCTCTTGTCCAAAGCGCGATCCCGGATGCGTTCCCACTGGCCTGGATCTACCTTTGACCAACTGGGCTTCGTTCGGTGGGCTGTAGCCCCCCGACCACACAGATGAAGCAGATAGTTTTGTGATTCCTTTTCCCCTGCCTCCCTGGGGAGTGGAAATGCATCCCCTTTTTGATGAAAATTCCCTGGCTACAGGATGCAATTGTGTGATGCTTGACTCTCTGGGCGTTTTTTTTCCCCCCGTTGTGGTTTTGGTGATGGATTTTCGTTTTTGCTTTTGTCGTGTTCTCCCCACCCCTCCGAGAAGACCCGAGGGGCCTTTAACTGCCTCTACTTAGATACTTGTTTGACGGTCGGTCCAACCCCCCCTCTTTTTCGTGTATGTCCACTTCTTCTTCGAGACCCTCTCAACTTGGCTTAGAAGAAGCTTCTTTCTTTCTCTTTGGTAGTGTTGTTTTTTTTCTTTTTAATATCTCATTTCAATAATCTTTTTGTTGTTGTTCGATCTCTGTGCCCCGGTTTTCTCAACCCCGACCCCCACAAAGCTGCTCTATTATGCCCCTTGTTCGGCAGTTTTTTTGCGGAATCCCTCGTTTCCCCTCCCTCAACAGCATGTTTGAAATTTTTTTTTGTGTTGACCGTCGTTTCCCTTTTTACCCCAAGTTAGAGGTCCTGCACTTGTGCATCTTGTTTTATTTATTTTGTCGCCCCCCCAACACGTACCCCCTCTTCCACGTGACGATCCCCTTCCCCTCCCTAAGTGCTTGCTTCCTTCTAATACAGTTTGATTTTTTTTGCGTAGCTTCTGTCTTGGCCAAGTTTTTTTTCGGTTTCCATTTCCTAACGAACCTTTTTTTTTTTTGGCTTCTTTTTCGTACCCTGACACCCCTGCGTTTCACCAGCTTCTTTCGATATTCCCTGGGTTCCTTCTTTATCAGCAGGGCTTTCACCCGATGGTCTGTTTTTTCTTTATTTCTTTTTCTCCAGTAGCTTTGCTAGGATTTTTTGCAGGTGCTTGGACGTTCTGCTTCTGTTTTTCGTAGCCCCGTGCTAGTGGGTTTTTTTTTTCTGTCTCCTTTTGTTTACCTGCCCTTCCTTTCCTAGAGTTGTTTTTTTTCCACTGGTTCTCGGCTGTTTTTTTCTTTTGTCCGTGGGGCTGAAGTTCCCCAGTACCGCTCGCTTTCGCTCGCGTTTTTTCCCTGCTTTTCATCTGTGGTATAGTCCTCCCATCATAATCCCCGTCAAAAACTTTTTATAATCAGGGGCATTGATGCTTCGTCTCTCCCATCAATTTTGGGTCGACCGAGTTCCCCCCCCCTTCACGGGCGTGTTTTTTGGGCGCTCGGGTTCCATGCGAGTTTTGGGTTCCTCTCGTCTAGGACTTTCCTCTACACCTGACTCTTTTCCCTTGTTGTCTCGGAAACGTCTTTCAAAACCCACCCTTTTCTTGCCCACCTTTCGCCAGCTTTTTTTTTTCCCCCTTCTGCCACGTGTTTCCGGCTCCCTGTCCCCCAGTTCTCGGATTCTTTTTTTTACCCATCCCAAGCAGTCGATCAAAGTACAGTCAGTTTTGTCTTTCCTGAACACCCCTCCATAGACCTTTTTTCTTATTAACCGTCTTGTGCGACGTCCCCCCCTCGGGCTCTATGCTTTTGGAATCACCTCCCCCTCTGTAATTTGCTTCTCCCGGCAAAACTCCCCCTTGATTCCGTGGTTTTCTCAGGTGGCCTGTCTTCGATTCGATTTTCCTGGCAGATTGTGAGGACCGTCTCGGCTTCCGTCCTTTCCGTGAGGGCCTGTTTCCCCTCACCAGTTTTCCCCCCTTGGCTCCCGCGGTTCAGGGCTTTTCATTACCCGTCATGGTTTCTTTCTGCCACAACATTTCACTCCCGTTAACCCTTGTACTTCGGGGGTTTTCTGCGGCAGGGGTTCATTGTCTCTAGCCGTTCTTTTTTTTTTCTGGCCCTGATCTCTCCCGAGCCACTTCGCCCCCGACCCGCGAGACATAGGTCCACTCGCACCCCTCAACCAAACTCTTCCCCTGTCATAGATGTGGGGGGAACAAGTTCTTCCCCCTCGGCTTTTGAGGCCACCCCTGCTTTTTCAGCCTTAGGCCGTGCGGCGCCGCAACCCCGTCCTCATTTTCCTGTTCACCGTCATTTTGTCTCTTTTTTGGATTTCCTTTCCGTACAACCAAGGTTTTTTTCGTCCGTTGCCCTTTCCGCGGGCCCTTACAACCTCTTGACCCCAACCGCTGAAACCCCCCCCCCACCCTGTGGTACCCACCACTTCCTTACCCACCCCTCTCCTCTGAAGCAGATGGACGTGCAATGTCCCTTCCCCCCCCCAACAACTTTTCCCTCGCAAAACCCCCAGCCCTTGCACACCTGTTGACCCCTTTAAGCACCACCCCCCCCAGTGTTTTAGAGAGTTACCCATTTACCCCCCCCGCACACCCCTTCCGACCCCCTTTGACCTCGCTCCCCCTTTTTTCCAACAGGTTTTCACCCGCCCCACCCTTTCTCCTACTTTCTCTTCCACCACCTGCCGTCCCCTCGCAAAAACAGAAGACATATCGGTCTTCTTCCTGAGCTGGACGCCATCCCTTTTCCTGCGTTTTCCCTGAAACCGGTTCGTTGTTACCTTGCAAGCACCCCACGGCCGAAGTTTTCTCCTTTTCTGGAACCTTCCCCCCTTCCCGGGTCCCCTCCCCCCAACTAAAGAGAACCCTTTCTCAATATTACCCCCTCCACCTTCAGGGTGGGTTCCAGTAGAACCAAGTAACCTCTAGTCCAAGCTGCTTTCCTTCACTTTGTTGACAGTCAGTGCACTTTTTTCTTGTAGTAGTGTGACCCTCCTTCCGTTAGGGAAAACATGTCCCCGTCTTTTTTTTCGCCTTTTTTGCTAGGGGTCAGGTTCCCTCCCCGTTCGGCCACCCCCCCTTCTTCCCCCACCCGGAGCCAAAACTTGTCCCTATTTTTTGCATCGCGATTTTCTGTACGTCCAGGCACCCCCAAATCTCCCCACTCTAAGATTTCAAGCTTTTTCTCCCACGTCCACCCTCCCCTGTCCTAACGGCCTCCTCCCTTTGAACGGTGAGAAAGCCCGTGCGTCTACCCCTTGGTACCCCGACCCCCTCCCTGAACCCCCCATGGTCGGCAGTCCTTTTTTTTAGGGTACCTTGGACAATCTCCCCTCACCTCAGAGCCCCTCCCCGTGCTGTCCCTTATTGGGTCGTGGTTTTTTTCCCCGCATTCCCTTTTGTGAATGCCCCACCCTTCCTGAACCGTTTTTTGCTTTATTTGCGCTCTTTTCCCGAGGCCTTACTCCCTCGTTGACCTCAAAGAGATTTTGGACAGTTGATCATGTGTCTTCCCCATACCATCCCCAAATGTTGTCACAATCACCCCCCCCCGTTTGTAACGGCTAATGAGGTCTGAACATAATGCCTTCCACCCCCTATTATGTATTGGAACCGTCCCCCCGAAAACCCCCCTTTTTGATTGTTTTTTTTAGAGATGTTCCTCTTGATTCCGCCACTTTACTCTGGTGAAGTTTTTCATCGCCTTCACAGGTTGGTTTTTTCCACTAGTTGGCTCTGTTCTCCCTTACACTTCCACCCCTGAGGGTGACCTCTTTAAGGTTTTTTTTTTTGCCGTCTTATCCTGTCGACTCCATTTTTTGTTTCGCTTTTTTTCTCCAACCGTTCTTTTTTCGCTTTCATCCAATGGTTTGGTCTTCTTGTAGGCTTCCCTACCTCACCGTCCTCTTTGTTCCTGCTCTTTATGTGAAACGTGTAACATCGTTTGTGTGGTCCCGTTACTCCAGTTTTAGTTCTTGACTCCGTGGTCCATGGATTTTCTTGGTTTTTTGTGCAACCCTAGCGACTTTTTCAACCTGGTTGTTTCCTTGAGAAGCTTTTTTGTTTGGGTTTCCCTTGAAAAACCCTTCGCTTGGATCCTCCCTCGGAAGTTCTGATTCTTTCTATGGACCCCCCAACCCCCTTCCTCGTCCCCTTTGCCCGGTCCAACTTTTTTTAATGTCCTGGAACGCTGCCCTTTTTTTTCCCTTCGGCTGGGCGTTGACTTAGTGTACGTGTTTTTTGCCAGTGTGTCCTTATGCCTAGACGGATTGTGTCTAGACGACAGCCCCTTTGGATTTTCGACCCCCCTGCCCTGGCTTATAGGGATGTTCCTCCAATTCATCCCCCTTTTCATGGGGGATCAAGTTAGCCTGTTTTTCAGGTAAGTCTGATGGGGAGCGGCGCCTTTCACCGGTCGTGACGTTTTTTCGATTTCCTCTCTCTCCCTTTTTTGCCTCTCATCCGGTTTTTTTCTGTCCCGTCTATCGGTGCCCCCCCGTCTTTCTTACAGGCTTTTTTTGTGGCCTTCCTCCTGCACATGGAGTTGATTGATACCCTTCTCCCCAGGGCTCCCCCCCCCCCCCCCCAGTTCTCTTTAGCAGTATTGTGAAGTCCCCCCCTGTCTGAGCCCCCAATGACGTCGAGGACCGATTGTGTTTTTGCGGCTCTTTCAAACACGCTCGGTTTCCAATCAGAACCTCTTGAGGACCCCCCGGGTTTGAAAAGACCCAACGCCTCCCCGACCTTCTTTTCACCCCTTCTTCGAGCAGTCAGGTTTTTTCATTTATCAGTTCGACACTTCGTAAGTTGGGTATTTTTCTTCGGGTCTTGCCTGCTGACCCCCCCTTTTTTGAGAATTGTTCATGTATCTCATGCAAGTGTTTGCAGCTGTTTTTTTTCCGGCTCCAAAAACCCTGGCCCCTCGTTTTTATCAACGACCCTCGAAGTTTTGACCTCCGACTAGTGGTCCAAGATTCCCCTCTCCTTTCGTGCTTGTTTTTTACATCCTTATTTCCGCGACTTCCCCCCAACTCAGGGTTCCCGTATAACGAGTGTCCTTCCCCCCTGTTGGATCCTGTTCGGTTCGAAAAATACTTTCAGTGCTCCGTGCACCCTTCCTCTTTCACCGTCCCTCGGTTACCATTCATATTGGTGGTCTTTCCCACATCTCCCCAAGGGTATATTCCTATCCCACGACATGAGAGTGCCTGTTAACAGTCGTCTGGCTCGTCTTCCCCCCCGTAGTGGACACCCACAACCGTTGCCTCCTGCCCTTTTCCCCACCACGGATCCTCCTTTTTGTCATTGATCTCAAGCGTTTTTTTTTTTCGAACCAGCCGGTTTAATTTTCGGGCCAATATTTTCTAAGTTCTTCTTTTTTTTTTTTCCAAATTTTGGTCCCACGTGATGGAGACCCCTTCCATGCGCGTTTAAGTTTTTGTGAGTGTTTGTTGTTTTCTTCTTTGGATGGGACTTACCCCTGTCTCCCTTCCTATTTTGAGGGATTTTCTACGGTGGAAAGTGGTCTCTCAGTCATTTTTACTGGTCTGTTCCCCATTGAAGTGCCTCCTCTCCATCCCTTTTAGTTTTTCCCCCCTTTAAAAGAATTTCTATACACCTCTCCCAACATAACCATAATTTCATTTTTGTTAATCTCTGTTGATTTTAGATTCCTTTTTCTTCAGGTTTAATAACCCCCTAGGGCATGATCCTTTTTCTTCCAGGTGATTTTTTTGGTATGCTTGATTGTTTATTAGCGTCTTTTTAGGACCAGGGCTTAGATTGCTTTTACCTTTGGTCTTTGAACCTTTTTTTTCACCCCCCTGTCCTGGCACCTCTAGATTCGAGTCGTATTGTTGACCCTCTTCCTTACACTTCTAGATGCTACGTCCCGTTTTTTTCTTGTTGGGGCGACGGTTTTGTTGACAGCCGTTCGTGTCCTGCACGGAGTAACTTTGTGCGCTAGTTTTTGTTTTTTCCTCATTTTTTTTTTTTCCACCAGACTACTACTCCCCCCAACCCTTGTGTTGTTTACGTTCACCCCAGTTTTCAAGTGTGGAAGCTTTAGGGGCTGTTCTACCTCCTCTGGCCGTTTTTGCTTCCTAATGTGCTTACTTTTACCCCTGGTGTTTTACTTGAAGCAGTATTTATTTTTTACTTTCCGAATTCTTTTCCCCCCCCCCTCTGGCTCGGTTGATTGTGCTTTCGGTTGACGGTTTCCCCAATTTGACGGTTGTTGTAATGATCTTTTGAGGACTGCTTGGTTATTGGGGGTTTCCCTTCCCCGATGATTTTTCCTCGAATTATTTAGTTTTTGTCTTCTCCGTTGATCTTGGGTTTCTTCATGCCTCCCCTGTCCCCCGACTTCCCTGAGTTGCTGAACCCCCCCTTTTTTTCAACGGTTTTTCTGTCTCGTGCTTGTTGCCTTTCGGTTGTTTTTTTAGGGCCCCAATTTGCTATGTTCCCCCCTTTGATTTTTGTTTCTGGGGATAAGGGTTTTTTTTTTATTTGGGTCTTCTTCCTTGCACTTTCCATAGATTTTTTTTTTGTTTTTCTGTTGGGTTTGCCGCCAGTAGGTTCCTTCGGCCGGGTTTCTTTGGGTGTGGAGGTTCGTTTTTTGCTGACTGAGTTTTTTTCCAGGCACGCTCGTGGTTTGTAAGTTGCACTTGTGTCTCCACGGCTTGACCTATGTTTTTGCCTACAATTTACTGATGATTGCTGTTCGTTTCCTGTCAGCGTGCATAGGACATGCTTTGTTTGCAGGGGAGGGAGTTGTAGATTTCTTCTTTTAGGGTTTTTTTCTTTTTGGTGAAAAGCCTTTTTTTTTTTTTGTCAGGAAGTTCCTCCGTGGGAATGTTTTGATTGTGCCGTAAGTATGACTTTCTTCGACGTGTGTCTTCACCTTTTGGAGTCCCCGTTTCTTAGGAAATTTCCCCCCTTCCTCAGGATATGAGCTACTTTGCTTTTGCCTAGAGCCAGAGTCACAAAGAGTAAGGATGTGCACTTCCCCCCCAAGCTGAGATGGGTTTAATTTTTTGTGCCGACCAAGGAAAGTTTCCCCTTTTTTTTTTCGTGGTGCCGATTCCTTCTTTACCGTTTTCTTGCATCTTGTTTGAATTGCACTATTTATCGTCCCACCGACGTCCCCCCAGGGTGGGGATATCTTCTTTGCGAAATTGTTTTTGCCCCTACTCCCCTTCTTGCCTGTGAGACAGCATCCTGTCTTTTTTTTCAATCGTCCGGGAGTCACCACTCAGAGAAAGATTTTTCGGCGGGCCGTTTGACCGGACGGGTCTTTTTTTTTGTCTACTTTCGTTTTTTTTCGTTAGCCATTTTTTTTGACTTTTTAGCTAGGCTTGTCTTTAATGGCCAGAAACTTGCGGTGCGGGCGCAGGTCGCACCCCTTCCCCTAATTTGGTATATGGACTGGGCCCTTGGAGGCTTTTTTCTGCAACACATGCGATGCGACTATTTGGGTTTCTCTTAGTCCGGTAATAAGCCCTTGGCCCAAGTTTATTGAGTGGTTCTGACTTGAGTAGCAGGTTCCCTCTATCTGATTTTTGACCGGCCTCCTTTTCCTGTCCCTCGCTATTTTTTTTACTGTTCCCCCGCGCGACTTTTTGTTAAAGCGGCCCCCCTCTTTTTTTTCAGGCCCCCACCTTGACATTGGGCTCTCGATCTTTCCCCGAAACTGGAGCGATCACCGGTTTTGAATCCCCCTTCTGTTCTTTTGGCGGCGTGACCATCGGCTTTTTTCTTTTCTTCACCTCTTTTTTTTGAACCGCAGCGTCCTTGACCTGCGAGCTTTTGATTTTGTTGCCTAAGCCACCTGGCTTCATTATTCCGCTCGATTCGCACCCCCCCTACCTGGGACTTTTTTCCTTAAGTCTCCCCCCTTGATTCACCACAAAGCCGGTCCCATTGTTTCCTTTCCTTTTCCCTTTTTTGTTCTCAGAAACTGTAGTCGATCCAATCATCGTTCCCCAAAATGCGCTTTCCCTTTACTGAGCTGATCCCTGGGTTCCCCCTCCCAAACTTTCCCCCCGTTAACAGCGTTCTTTTCTACCCCCGGAAGATCTTCCGACCCCCCCTGTCAGATCGACCCGAACCTCTTGTCTCTCCTTTTTGGCTGTACTTTTCCAACCCCCTCACCTACGAGGCTATGGGTGTTTGATTTCCCCCCCGCTCCTCTTGGGCCCTCCTGAGGACTACGCCCCTTGGGCGGTTCGGACGGTTTTTGATGGAGGCCAGCGGTTGGTCTTTTTATTGATTCCTTTTCTTGATTGTCGTTTTTTTCTCCAACCCAGATTCTTCCCCCTCAGGTCCTCCCCGGGTTCATACTTTAACTTTCCCCACAGCACGGTCCCACTTGTACAAACATGTACTTCAGGATTGGCTGCACGGTCTGTCTTCCTACCCCCACAGAACCTCCAATTTTGTCTATTGGACCTGGATTTTTTTGCCCTCCTGGTCTTGGTTGGGTAGGGTTCGGGTCCTTTTTAATCCTTTTTTTGAGACTATTGTCCCTCACGTCCTTTCCCTCCCCCCCCCCCCCCCCCCCCTCCTCAAAGTCCCAGTTTTTTTCGCTTTGCTTTTTTTTGCATCCCCCTCCCTCCTGGCATTTTTGGTGCGTGGGGGACTTAGTTGAGTGTGAGGACGTGACCGGCCTCCTTTCTTATTCTTCTTTGTGAGACCACAAAACGGACCCTACCAACCCTTTTTTCTCACTACTTTTTTTCAAGTCCCCCGAATCCCTTGTTCTTTGAGTAGGATCGGCAGTTTCTTGGGCCTTCTTTGGTAGGGAGGGGTGTCTTTAAAAATCCCCCCCGATTGGTTTTTTGTTGATCGTTTTTTTTTCGTAAAGCCCCCCCCCCCCCCCCGACGAGCTTCTGTTCGTGTTGGTATATAACAGTTTCCTTCCCCTCTTCGAACTTTTTATAGGCTTAGGTCACTCTGGGCTTTCCTTAGCCTTTTGCTCGCGGGCTCCCTCTTTTTTCCCGATTCTCGCGTTTTAGACAACTTTCTCGGCACTTCTGGATTCGGATTTGTTTCATTCTTTACCACGTTCGGTTGGCCACTCTCAGGTGCGTCTTCTTTTTTTTCTGGCGTACACAGTAAGATAGAGGTTCGGCTGTCGTCACACCCCTCGTTGTGGTCTTCGGTTTTTCGAAGCAAACGGACCATGGATTTTCTTCACCCCTGTTCTCCTTTTGTGGTGCTTTTTTTTTTTTCTACATCCGCTCCCTTAAAGGTTTTGTGGATCCTCCTTTTTGTCCCCCCCGCTTCAAATGTGCGGGTCGTCCCTTGCCTTGTTCCCAGTATTGCTTCCTTTAGATATCTCTTTCCCACGTATCTCACGGACATCGTTCCCCCATGGTCTTGAGGGACTGATCTGTGATCCCCAACCAGCGTTGTTTTCCGAAATCTCCCTCTTTCTTACCCCTGACGAGAGACCCGTTCGGTTCGACATTCGGTTTTCTTTTTCCTTATGCTGTGTTTCCTCGACCATCACATTGCATTGAGCCAGACAGGGGCTGCCACCACAGCCCCTGTCTTTCAAAGCCCACGTTCGGTTCGGCGGGTTTCAACTGGCTCGAGGAGTGTGTTGACGCCTCCCGGAGGTTTACTCCATTCTGACGTAGTGAAACTTAGGCGCATGGCTCTGACATTTTTCCCCTGAGGGGCTCGCGTGCCGAGATTTCTGGGTCTTGGGGACAGGAGTCCCTGCTGGGAATCATGCCGATATGTTACTTTTTTTTTTTAACCCCTTTTTGGAAGACCCCTGCGTGATCCCCTCCGAGCACCCCTGGTCTAGTTGACATGGGTTAGACCCCCCACCCCCATCCTTTCTTTTTTTCCTGGAACGCCATGCCACCAACCTCACTTCGGCGGCAGGCTTTTTTTGTTCCCTCTTCAAGCAGCCGATCCGGTTGCGTTTGTGACTTTTTTTTTTTTTTTTTCTTTTTTCACCCGCACTTTTCCTCCCCCCCCACTCCCCTTGTTTAGGGACGTTCACACATTAACCACACTGTCCCCCCCTTGCCGGCCTCGTCTTTTTTGTGGTCGGACCACGCCGACCAGGTCCTCCCTTCTTGCACACAACGCCTGCCCGGAGTAGTTTCGCCTTTTTTCTTCTCCGCACCCCATCATACCTCTGGAATTGCCCCACTTGATACCGGTTCCTTTCCCACGACCCCCCAGTCCCTATCGCCCGTCCTCGTTTTACCCACCTGCACCACGGACGCCTCCCACCCCACCGGTGCTGGTCACACCCATCGCATTCGAAGCGTAGCCGGTTTGCACGTGAAGTTTGATCCCCCCCAACTGCGCCACACCATGCGTTGCCCACCTCATCTCACCACGCCCGTAGTTCAGATTTCCCCCCTCGTTTTCCCCACGTGACAACTCACACCCCACGCCAAAGTCAAGTTTCTCCCCCGCTTGCCCTTTTTTTTTTCAATTTTACCGAGAATCGAAGATTAACCCCCTTTTGTTTTCGTTTCGAGGCATCCCAGCCTTTTTGAAATACGGCAGTTCTCCCCCCTTTCCCTTCGCCTTGGATCCAGGGGCACCGGCGATTCTCAGGAACACGGTACGAGTTCTTTTCCCCCCCACTTCCCCCTCATTCCCGATGCCTCTTTGTTCCCCTTCCTGACAGGTTTCTTCTACAAGGCGGCCCCTTTTTTTTTTTTTTTCACATGCCGCACCTTTTTTCCTGAAAACGTGTCAGGCGGTTGAGTTTTATAACCGCACCCTTCTGAGATTACACGTCACCGTTTTTTTCCCCCCCCCCCCTTCCTCACCGTGTGGTCAGGAGTAGTCTTGAGATTCGATTGTAACTTGACAAGAGGGTCGTGAATGTTTTTCTCTTTTAGGAGGATACTTTTTCTGCACCTTTGTGCGGCCCCCCCCCCAGTGTGAGACCAAATTTCACTGAGCATCTTCGTTAGTTTTCCTCCCTGGTCACCACCCTCGTCAACAGTTTTTGCTCTTTGTTTTTTTTTCCCAGTCCTCCCCCCCCTTGTCTGCCGGCCGAGCTGCCCTTTGTGCTAAAGACCATTGTTCTCAAGCAGGTACCCTCCCATCCTGACGACTTTTGTGCAGCCGTGTTGGCACCATTCTGTAAAGGTTTTCGACCCATAGAGTTTCAAGTCCTCTACGTGCTTTCCCTTTTTGTAGTAGTTTAAGTTTGGTGAAGATTGGAGCAAGCCTTTTACAAGCACCACGACTGCCAATGAGGTCGATTTATAGAAGGTGACTTTGGGAGTCCGCGCTCTTCCCCCTCTTTTTCTGGGGTACAGTGACTGTTTCTCCCTCCCCCAAAACAGGCCCATGCACCCCTTTTCCCTCCCGACCATGCGTTGGCCCCATCCAACGTCACCATCTACAAGGTAGCTTTCCCGTCAACTTGCCCACCGGCTTAGTTGTCGCTTCTTTAGATACCCCCGTCTTACTTTTTTGGTATTTGGATTTTCTGCTTTTTGGTTTTTTTTGTTCCACTCTTCTTTCTCTTCCTCGACTACGAGGGGGCATACCTGAGGTTTAGACTTCGGCCATGGTTTTTCCACCCCTCTATTTCGCTCGGCCCTGCGAAGGGCGTTTTTTTTGTTTTCCCCCGTATTCCCCCCCGCCGAGTCCCCTGTTCCGCAGTGCTTCGTGTCACTTTGTGGAGGTTGTTTTCGTTTCGTCTTTTTCTTCTTAATTCCCCAGCCGACCAGTGATTTTTTTTGGCGCTGGGCCCTTGCGCCCCGGGATTTTTTTCCCAACCGGTCGTCCTGGTTTCTGACTGGTTGCCCCATGGTTTGGGTCTGGGGACCGTACCCCCCCCATTCCATGGTCCTTACGCCCGGCTTTAGGAGGATCAAGCGAGGGTACCAGACCCCATGTTTTTTTTTTTTTTTTTTCATTAGTGTTTTTCCTCTCACTCTTCCCCTCCCTAACGCGGCTCCCCAGGAGTTGGGCGGTTCGTGTACTTTTGTTTTGTTGTCTTTTCGTTTCTGATAGAGCCGTTGGGATCCTTCGCGTACCCGACCCGGATTTAGGATTAGTGTTACGCCCCCCCCTCATACTGCTCTTCTACTGGGGTTTATTTTATCTAAGTTTTCTTTGTTTCTTTGTACTGTTGACGTTGATTTTTATGTTGAGGACCCCTTCTCCCGAATGGACTTCCTTGACAGGGTCAGGCTATACCTCTTTACTTATTAAGTTTTTTTTTGGTTTGTTGATCTGAGGACCGTATTTTGAATAGTCAATTGAAGGCTTGCTCGGATCCCATCATCCCGTATCAGGCACTTCTACCAGGAATTTTCCGGGTCCTCCCCCGAGGTTTGAGCAGTCTGTCGGACTGGCATTTTTTTCTACCACATGAAGGAGTTTTATCTGGGTTATTCCCCCTCCCGATCCCATGCCTGCTTTCAGCCGAGCGCCCTTCCCCTCCCACGGCAACTTTTTTTCATAGGCGCTCTTCTTCTTAGTGCCCGGCAGGGACTTTTTTCAACCTTTTGTTTTTCCCTTCGATGTTAGTGGAGAAATTTTCCCTTTGATCTCCTTTTCCTGCTGCCCCTTTGTTTCCCGGGCCAGCCAAAAACCCAGTCATTTCCATTTTCCCCATTCACCCTTTTCCCATTTTTTTCATCCCTCCTTTTCGGGTTTCCCAAGCCCGTCCCTGAAGGATTCGATCATGTGGGGACGAGCACGGGGGACCAGTTGTCCTTTCCAATTTCCAACCAGTTCCGAGTGACGTTTCAACAGATTGGGCGTCGGCAAAGGTCCTATTGTTTTTTTTTTCCACCGAATCCGAAGTTTCAGAAGACACTGCGGCCTCGCTTCACTCCTCCCCTGGTGGGCCGTACAACCATTCCCGTTTTTTGTGGATCGCCCTCGTCCGACACATGTCATGTGCCCACCTCCTCCCTTCTCTCAAGCCCCCCTTGACCAACGGGGAGTGGTTTGAACCCCCCCCCCTTTGGCGATACCTAAAAACATTCCTCCCCTGACTTGATAGCCCACGTCCTATTCCCCCCCTAATGGGTTTTAATTCGTATTATTTCCCTCTAAGGGCGTGCGAAGGTGTTTTAGTGTTTTGATTTGGATCCCCGTCATGGTCGTGTTTTTAGTTACTTTTTTTCCTTTGGCTTCCCGGGGTAGGGGCCACCTGTCCTTAAGTCCTTATTTTTTTTTTGGCCTTTGTTTTTTTTTTTCGTATTCCTGCAGGATAATCTTCTTGGTCTGCGAGTGGCCTTTAGAACGAAACCCTGTAACATTACGTTTTTGATTTAACCGGTCTGGCTTCCCATCTTAACCCGCCCCATTGTCTAGTTTCGTCACTTTAGTTCTTTATCCCCTATTTTCCTTGCTTACGAATTCAGGACCCAAGGGGTTTTCTTATTTTCTGTAGGGGTGGCCCTGCTGTTTTTTTGTTATTTGGATTTCTCTTTGCGTACGGCATGCATTTCCTTGTTTTTTCTTCCTGGGTTATTTTTTTTCCCCTCTGAACCAATACAGTGCGGAGACTTTCGAGTGCTTTGTTGTTTTCCCATGAGTTACCCTCGAATGTTCTATCCGTTCCCCTTCTTTGGGATACCGTTGGGGGTCGGACGGTTATTCACGAACTGGGTTTGTTCCTGACTGTCCCCGTGCACCATGCGGGACATCTTTCTTGTTCTCGACAGACCTTCCTCTCCCAACCCCGGTGATGATGTCCCTTGCGTTGGACTTTCACCTTGTTTTTCTTGTATCTTTGGTTGTGCTGTCTACCGTTACTATGACAGTCCTTGCCCCCAACCCCTGTGTACTAGTTATTTACAGGTTTGCCCCGAGCTTTTGGCTGGGAGCAGGCCCGGGCCCATTTCCCCCTACTTTGTTATCTCGTTTCTTATGGCCGTGTTTTTTTTGGGTCCTGGTCCTTCCAACCGTGTTTCCAATGCTAGGCAGGCCCCGATTTGTTTGGGTTACCAAGTCTCTTTCCTCTGACTTGCCGTATAGTGGTGTTTTTTTTGCTTGCTAGTGGACGCGATGTGCTTGGAGAGCAAAGGTAACACCGGACGTACTTTTTCCTCGATGCTGACCCCCCGTGCAAGAGTGGGTGGATCTTTGAATTTGTTTTTTTGTGCGAGGGTCCCCCCCTGACATTTCTGTGCACTCGTGTTTTGCCCGGTGGTTCGGGAAGGTTCATTTTTTCGTCTGTTTTTGGGCGTTTTAGTTGGGTTGATTGCACGTAATTCAAAATTAGTCCTTTATTTTCCTTCTTTGGACCGTTTGTTTTTTTGGTTTTTTTTGTTTTTCGTTTCGTCGGGACTCCGTTTAACGGCGCAGATTTTGGCTCGTTTTTGTTTTCTTCCCCCTTCCCCTTTTTCTATTTTGTTTTCAACCCTTGATGATTGTCTTCGTTCAGTGCATCTGGTACACTTTGCGCAGTCGGTTTTGAAGCTGGTGCATGGGGTTGTTGCTGGGTGATATCTAGGACGGTCCCGGCGAGTTTGTTTCCTTTGGGTTTAGTGTCTTTTGTTGCCTTTTTCCATAACGGGGTTTTTTATGCAAGGGTCCCTTTTTTCGCTTACTTTAGGAAAGTAAAGCCGCGCTCGTCTCTCCCGCTGGACCTCCCCGAGAGCTGTTTCCCCCTTTTCCCAAGTACTTGTTTGCCGGTACTTACAGCAGCACCGTTCTGGGATGTACTTGGCCTTCATTTTCCTGGTCACCTTTCCCTGGTGCCCTGTTTTCTTGCGTAGTTTCGTTTCCATGTTTTCGTGGCCTCGGGCTCCTTTGTCATTTTTGCCCCCGTGGTCATTCTTACAATTTGCCCAGGATCTTTTTGAGAGCATCTTTTTTTTCCCCCTCCCGAGGCCTGACTCCGGTCCGTGACTCTTATCCGCCTGCTCCCTTCGTATCTTTTTTTTTGAGCACCGATTTTCCCCCCCCTCTTTTCGGTCCAAGACCGCGTGTTGGATTGTTTCTCCCCATTCCCCAGTTTTTTCGATCACGTGCCCATCTCTTCGTTTTTTAGCTTCTTGCTTGATGTCCGGCCCGCAGTACCAGCGCGAGGAGCAGGGTAGGAACCGCTTTACGTCGCTCGCTCCGGGGAAGTGACTTTTTTTATGGGACTTTCCCACACGTTTGGGGTTATCGTTCCGGTCCTCGCACCTGGTGTTACCTTTCGTGTTCTTGTGAGTTTAGTGCCCCGTTCATCATGTATTTATCCAAAGTCTCCCCTAGACCCTGGAACCTTGCGTTCCCCGGCCTGGGTTAGCTGTGACAAAGAACTGCGCCCCCAAGTTCACTTGCAATTGTTTCTAACCATTTTCCGTTCATGGTTTAGGCATGCCAACAATTGACTACTTCAAGGGTCCTTACCCCTGTTTTCCTCGTGCGCTACGGAATGTATTAGCACCACGTCTTTTTGTTGAACGCTTTTCTTTTTCCGTAGAGTTCGACTGGGGGCCTCCCTCCCAAGCGTACGTAACTTTGTTCTTCTCTTTTGTTGCAACCGACCTCTTTCCCTTGATAGCGACGAAATGAGGCCCCCAACCCACTCCCGTGCCGTTTTTTTTTCCGGGAGAGACCTAGAGCTAGATCCTTTCTCAGTCCCCGGGGGGGTGAAAGCCCCTTGAGGCGTCCCTTTGGCGAAGTCCCAGCCCCCGCGTTTTGACCGCTATCACGGATAGCCCCCCTCACCCCCACTCCGACCAGCAATCCCCCCCCCAGATTTTTTGCTCGCATGTTTTTTTAAGCCCAAATCCTCCCCTTTGAGGCAGTGGCTTTGAGGATTTTTACCCGCTCCCTTACTGTTTAAGCCCTTTTTTCGGTCTTTGACGTTGAAGAGCCTTTGATTTTGAGATTTTTGCCTGATTTGGAGGTGCTCGGGCTTTGTTTTTTTTTTTTTCTCAACCAAGCTCATGCCCTCTTTCCCCCGTTTACAACTTTATTCCTTTCTGCCCCCCGACTTTCCCCCCCCCCTTTCCCCCCAAAATGTAGGGCAGTGGCTGCACGGTTGTTCCTTTCCGGCAGTAACGTTTCAAAAATTGGGGCTATGACCTCCCTGCGCCCCTAAAGGCTTTGTGTTGGAG
>Ga0179593_1442769_pt1 | contig 24547 bp, 30 predicted proteins | sample CZODoug2_1_08_16_FD_185931 | JGI IMG/M metagenome (GOLD analysis project Ga0179593, IMG submission 185931) | Vadose zone soil fungal communities from Angelo Coast Range Reserve, California, USA - CZODoug2_1_08_16fungal (PacBio error correction) | ecosystem: Environmental > Terrestrial > Soil >... | reverse complement strand
TCTGTGATCTCTTTGTGCTTTGTCTTTTTCAGATCATACGGCTTCCCGTCCTTTGCTACGATTGTCCTCAGTGCTTTGGATTTTCACCCTACTTTTTTTCGACCCCCCTCCTACGTTTCGACTCTACGTTTTACTTATTTTTCCCCCGTTTTCCCCTGCTTTTTCTGGTTTGCCGGCCCTCCCCAGACTCTTACACATTTTTTTTTGTCCTGCTTTTCCGGAGGGTCTTTTTCCCCAGAAGCGTTGTTCGTGGCTCCAGTTTTGGTGACAGAAGTCCCCTACCGTTTTTTTTTTTGCTTGACCATTCTGTCCCAGCATTTCTTGTCAGCCTGCTCTCTTCCTTCAAAGCAGGTGTTTCCAGAGCTTCGACAGACCCCACTCATTCGGGTACCCCCTTTCCCTTTTTCCTTGTCTTCTCTGTCTCTTCTACACAGAGGAACCGGTGTTTCTCCATTCTGTTTTGACCCCTTTCCCTATTGTTTTAGTTTCTCTTTCCCTCCCCCCTCCCCCCAGGAGCTTGTATCTTTGCCAGGCTCCTTCTTTTAGTACACTTCTTTTTTACTTTCTTCTTGTTTTTTTCAGGGTACCCTAGTGTCGTGTTACCCTCTTTTCCACCCTCCTTTTCCTCATGATGATACCTTGTGTTGACATCACTTTTCCTCCTTTGGTACCCTCCTCCTTTCTTTTTTGCTGTCCCCAAGTTTGTAAGAAATGCAGAGCCTCGGTTACCGACATTCGCTTTGCTGTTACTTTTTTTTTTTTGTTTTGGCCCATCCGCCCCTCCTCTTTTTGGCCCCTTCTTCTCCCCTCCCTCTTCCCCCATCCCCTTGTTTGACTTTTGTCTTTCCCGAGGGCCTCGGAACGAACCGCTCTTCCCTCTCCCTTGATTCGTTTTTTTTTTTATCGGCGGCCAAGTTGCGCAATTTTGTCGTCCCCCTCTTCCTGTTCCATGGACCATGCAGTGCTCCTTTTAGCCTCAATTGACTCCGCGTACAAAGTGATTCCTTCGGGTATGTCTTTCCTTCTCTTTCCGTGCACGTTTTACCTCACTGCACATTTCACAGCGGGCAGTTTTTCCTTTTGTCGTTTTTCAAGCCCGACTTGTTTTGACCCCACTCCCGTGATCCAGCATGCGCCCCCTATTTGAGAATATGGACTGCCATGTTGAGTTTCTCAAACAGTGCCCCTGGGTCTTTTCTTGGTCACACGCCAGGGGCTGGGTTTTTTGCGATAAACACTCCTTTAATATTTGTTTACTGCAGTTTCTTTTTCCTCGCGATTTTCGGGATTTTTAAAAGGTCTGTCCTGTCGGCCATTGCTTAGTTCTCACATACTATTTTTTTTCTGAGTCACTGGCGAGGAGTATGCACTGCACACGGCTTCTTGTTGTTTATTTGTCTGGTCCTTTCCCCTGAACATTTACCTCTTGCTTTTGACCCTTCCATGCTGTCCACTTTTCTGTTTTGGGTCAAGGTTCTAGGACTCCTTTGTGTATTTTGTTTCCGCTCTTTTCGGAGTTTTTGATTTCTTACCTTCCCCTCTTTTATTGATTTTTTTTTCTGTGTTTGCCTCCCTTCGTCGATGTCCGGTCAAAATAGTGTTGAAGCCTTGTGGTTCATTTCCCTTTTAAGGGGCTATTTCTTTCCGGCCTGTGCTGAACAATTTTTTTTTTATTTTTTTTACCTTTTTCCACTTTCCCTCCGTGGTCCCCTACGTCCACTTGAGACCGTTTACAGGATAATCGGTTTTATCTACCCCTCACCCCGTTTCCGATTGCCACCATGTGGCTCCCCTGAGGAATTGCTCTGTCTTTTGTTGGATATTCCCCCTTCCTTTTTAGGCGCCTTGTCACCTTGGTTTCCCGTGCTCCGTTCTGACGTTTTTATTCAGGTTGGCACGGTGCGGGTTGTATCCCCCGCCCCTTTTTGTCCCCTTTCCCCAGAGAGATAACTTCGTTTGTCAGCTTGTCGTGCCGATTCGTCCTCCTTTTCTCACCGCTGGAACATTGTGTTGGCTGTCTTTTTCCTTTCCTTTCAGACCTTAACACACTCTGCCAGCGTTTGCCGTTTGACCACGTCCCCCGGAGAAACTTTTTTTGTTGTCTTTCCCGCTTTCTTTCAGGGGATCTTTTTTCCCGGCCCGGTTTTTGTCCCCTTTCGCCGTAGCTCCTTTTTCTTCTTGCTCGGGCTTTTTTTCTCCCTTTTTTTATGCCGTTTCCATCCTGAGGACCCAGGAAGTCCGTATTGAAGCTTTAAGTTTTTTGTCTGTTCCTCATGTACTTTTTTTTCTGGATCCAGCGCAACGCCCGAGCTTCTTCCCTCTTCTTGTGAGTTTTTTTCCCCGCCCGTCCGAGGCCCGTATTTTTGTTTGGGCTCGTTGGTTTCGATTTTCTCCTGGTTTGTACAGAGTTATGCGGGCTTTTTTGTTTTTTTTGAGATACCCTTCTTTCCCTCCTTTTTTCTTAGCCGCGTCCTTCTTTCTCACACCCACACTTTTTTTCCCCACCCCGGGTTCCCTTTTTCATTGTCATTGCCTTTTTTGTTTACCTTTTCCATTCATGCCGTGTGCCATGCCTTTTTTTTTCTCATGACTGCTACATCCGAGTAGTGTTTTCATCATCTTTCCTGACACCTTCCCCTTTGTGACCCTTCTTATTGACATAATTGGCTGCTTCCTGATTTTCTAATTTAGCGTTGGCGTTTTTCCTCTGTATTGTCACGTGGCCGCTATTTTGGCACCCTGACTGGTTTGCCGAAGGATTATTTTCTTGGCTACCCCCCACTTCCAGTAACTCGTCTGTATATCTTCATATTCCCCCGAGCTTGGCGGCTTTTTTGGTTTTTACTCAGTTCATGTCCCCAGTCTTTCCAAGTTTCTTCAGCTCTAACACAGTTTTCCTTGTAGGGGATCCAACCTTTCCCCTTCCCCTTATCTGTACTTTTATCCCTTTTTCTTTCCTGTTATCTTTCTTTTTGGAGGCGGCTGTCCGACCCCTTTTAAATCCTTTCTCCCATTTTCCTGGCAACCGTACGAGTCGATAAAGTCTCCATTTTCTGCTTACCCTGTGGCCTTCTCTATTCCCATGTTTTTCAGTTTTCCCTCCTGTAGTGGTGATCATTTTTCCTTACTTGCTTGAGGCAGTTGTCATTCCGTAGTGTTTTTTTTTTGTGTTTCTTCTCCTTTTTTTTTTTCCCCACCCTGCAAGCAGTTTATTCGTGGCTTCCTTTTTCCCTTTTCCCTGTGATCTTGTGTCCCCATTTTTGGACCCTTGGCCCTTTATTTCTTTTTTTTTAGTCTTTCTCTCCCTTCTCAGTTTTGTTCTTTTTTGTCGTTAGAGGGCCCATCGCCTCTCCCCACGTTTGTATTTCCCACCTTCACACACCATTCCGTGCTGGTTTTTTTTCCTTCCTTCTGCGCGGTTCTGCCCGGATCTTTTTCCCCCCTTTTTGTTTATGGGCTGCGTGTTGTTGACCTTGGTCCCCTTTTGCTTGCTCTTTGCTTGTTCACGGGAAACAGACCGAATACCCACTTTTTCTTTACCTTACTTTATGTTGGAATTCTTGCTTCTTGGGTTTGATCCTTTTTTTGCCCCGGTTCTACAGGCGTTTTTCGCGCCCTATAATCCAAGAGTTATTTGTTTCCGCCCCCGACTCGTGTTTCCGAGCAGGTTACTGGTCGTTGCGGTATTTGTGTTTTCTGTTGCGGCCCATCGGCCCATTTTCAGGGGTTTTTTGGACTATTGTATTTTTTCTCTCCCCACTAGAGGAGTATGATTTTGCTCCTACTTCTTGCTCTTCTTTCCCCCTTTCCGATCGCGGCTGTTGTTAACGGTTGTTTTTTCCCGATTGGTTCCCCTATTTTTTTCCGCCTGGGCGCACCAACTCAGTGTATCTCTTCTGCTTCATCCCTTTTTTTTTTAACTGACCTTTTTATGGAAGGAAGGTGTAGTTTGTTTGTTTTTCGGTTCCCTCCCTGTTTTGCTTTTCGGGTCCCTGGTCCGCCAGCTTTTTCTTAGCCCCAACCTTTCTTATTGTTTTCCTTTTCGATTTCTGGACACCCTAGTCGTTCCTCCCCCCTTTTTTGTGACTTTTTGGTTGGCCTTCCTTTGTTAGGTGGGTTTTTTTGATGGTCTCACTCCCTCTCAAGGTCTTCTCTGGATGGAGATTCTGGCTTTGTGGTTTAGGTTTTTCCCCTTTTCCTGACTCTTGCTAACGGGGTTGGTTGGCTACCCCCCTACCCCTTCCGAACCCCTCCAGACCCGTCGCGGACGCAGTACGGGTTACCCGCAGACCCCCTCTTCTTATTCCGTTTTCATTCCTAGGAATGCTACGTCCCCCTTCCCAAACTAGACTTCTTCTTTGGGCCCCCTCACCTTCAAAAGAAAGACGCCGCGTTTTGTTGGGGTTTTTGCCACTTTGCATCCTCTTTTTTTAGTTTTTTTTTTTCATTATGAACGTTTCGGTTTTGTAGGATCGCACAACACCTCAACCTCAGTTGACTTTTTCTCCTCAATTTTTCCGTGATACGGGGTTTCGGTGTGTTCTTTGGGTCCCGGGTTATTCGAGTGGCGTTTTTGGTTGGTGTTTTTTTTTGCTTGCGGGCGTGTCTTCGGGACGTTTGGAGGTCATGTCGTGAGAATGATTCTTTTTATTCCTGACCGTGTCCTTCGAGGGGAATTTGCTTGTTCTCCTTTGTCCGTTCGGGTAAGGTCCTTTATCCCCCCTTCCCTTCTTTTTTTTGCAACAAGTGTTTATTCTGCAGTTTTTCGTCCTGTCCTCATATCATCTTTTTCCTTTTTTTTTGTTTTGTTGACTTAGTACTCATCCTTGTCTCCACCCCCTGATTCAGGATAACCCGTTTTTGTACGTCTGCATGTGGTTTACCCCGGTCGTTCGACTATTCCTCTACTGCGGGCCGTTTTTGGGGTCGCCCTGCGCCTGGCGTGGTTTTTCTACCAGAAAACCTTTCTTTCCTCTTTGATCCCCCCCCCCCACACACACCCAAACACCGTTTCCGACCTTTTTTTTTGACCGAGTTTGTGTTCCCCCCCCCTTCTTTCTCTTCCCAAACTTCTTGTAACTTGGCTTTTTTGTGGGTTGTCTCCTCGGCACGCCCGCCCCCTCACCCCCCCCCTTCCAAGGGTTTTTTTTTTCTTTCACGGTCCACCCCCCCCTTTTTTTTTTTTTTTTGGGGTGCGGGTTGGGCTTTGGTGTTCCCCAATCCCGGCGTGTTATCCTTCTGTGGTTCTTTATAATTTCTAGTTCAATTTTCCGTCACACTGCTGTTCGGTTTTTTTTCTTTTTCCCTTACTGTAACTAGTGGGACTGTATTTCCTCCCTTGTTTGATGGTTTTTTCCCTTTCTTCACAGGCAATTTTTTGCACGTACGGCGCCACCATGAAGCACTTCCTCTTTTTATCCCTTTTCACTCCGTGCATTTTGATCTTTCTTTGAATCCCCTTCCAAATCAATTTTTTGAATTCCCTCTACCCTTTGTGTTTCGAGAATCCTTTCTTTTCTATCGCGGCTCACCTATCCTCTATTAGTTTTTTACACAGTTGTCTTCCCCTTTTCTTGTGCCCTCCTCCATTTTCCTCGTTTGTATTGCTGCCCAATTAGTATGTCACCGGATACTCGATCAGGGGGACCGGGTGGCGCCTGGTCTTCTCTCCCCGACTTTATTCCACACACCACTTTCCCTCCATTGAGGGGCCCCATCTCTCTTTTTTTTTTCAGAGGTGGCCACCGTTTGCTTGTTTCTCGTTTTTCTGTCTCACTGTTGGTTTTCACTCCATCCGATGTGGGCTTTGTTTTTACCCACACACCCGGCATCTGGTGCTGACTGTCAGATACTTGGTTCCCCCCTTTCCCTGCAGTCTTTTTCGTTTTTTATGAGACCGGCGGTGTTTTTTTTTTTACCTTCAGCGGCTTCCTTTGGATTCCCCCTAAGGCTCGTGGCCTGCGGTTCTTTGCTTGCTCCCAGAAGGTAATTCTTCTCCCGGCGTCCTGACCCCCCCCACTTTTGCATTAGGTCTTGTTCCCATCCCCCAAGACCTGTGTTTATCTCTGATGGATCAGCGCGATCCGTTTAGGGACCTTTTTTGCATGCCGCCGACGTGATAAGACTAGCCATCTCCTCCACCCACCTCCTTTCCCCTAAATCTTTTTCGTCCCTATGATTCATTAAACTTCTTTCCTTAGTCTGACGACACTTTTCCGGGTCAAACCTTTGGCAACCGCGTGTTGGCTTGGATTTTTTTGTCCTCCTCCTTAGCTTAATTTCCTTGATCTGATAGCAGCAGAGGGCCATTTTTTGTTTTTTTGTTGTTTCGAACTGTGCCTGGGGTCCCATTTTTTATGGCCTTCCTTTTATCTTGTGTTTTTCTCGCTGTACGGGTTGTTTGGACGTGTGCTCCCCTCTGTTAGGGGGTACGGGCCGGATACGTAATAGTCCCTTCGCCGGAACCCTCCTTACTTTCCCGTGTTCTTCCCTCTTACCAATAGAATGGGTGAGTGGCTTGAACCAGTTTGGACGGTTTATGCGGTTCATTTCTTTTTTTTCCTCGTTTTTTTTTCAAACTTCGGGAAGCTTTTCAGATTTTGTACAGTTTGACTTCGGGTCAATCCGTGTGGTTGGTTTTTTTTCGACTTCAGCTTTATTTCCCCCAGTTTTTTTTTCCGCTGGGGCGTGTCTGTTGTTTAACGTTTTTCTTCGCAGTCCCTCCTATCCTCATTGGGAGTAGGTGTTGTTTTCCCCCGGCGATGTGAATCTGTTGTATTTTGGATGTGTTTGTCAGGGTATTGGTTGACCCCCCCCCATTTTTCTTGGGTCTTTTTTTTGCAATCGTCACCTTTTTTTTTTTTTTTTTTGTCTCCAGGCGATGCTTGTTTTTTTCCTCTGGTAGTTGCGTGCCGGGTTTTTTTCCCCCTTCTTTCCCTTACTTCTGGACCCAACACCGGAAACTGACACGTTAAGACCCCTTTCGGTCTTTTTTTTTTTTTTTTTTTCCCCAGCCTTGCTTGTCTTTTATCCTGGGCTGAGTGGAGTTCTTTGCATTACGGGCGTTCATGGCGGTGACCGTTTAAGTTAGTACGCTTCTTCGTTTCTTTCGTATTTCTTTTTTGATTCCTGCTGCTCACCAACGTTCCTGGGAGCATTCTTGTTATTTTTTTTGTTTCCCTTTCACCTTTTCCCCCTTTTTTTTTCATCCTATGTTGTAATGACACGGCTATGTATTCCCTCCTTTTTCTTGTACGGCGCTGTCGTGGGTCTTTTGCTGGTATGGGCCTTTTTCCTCTTTTCCCCCCTCCCCAGCCCCAATTCTGTCCCGGCGGTGTGTTTGAACTGCCTTTAGTCTCTTGCTGCTTTTTTTTCTTGCTGGTGACTTTTACCCTTGTTGATTTGGTTGTTTTTGCACCCCAGTTGTCCTTACCCGCCACCTCCTTGATCGGCGTCATCGTGCGCTTTTGTCGGTGATCTACCCCCCCTTTTTTTTCTTTGTGTTGTTTTTTTTTTTGTTTTTTTTTTTCTCCGTTTCTTTCCCCCATACCCCTCTTTTCTGGCCCCCCCCCTATTTCACGTTCTTTTCGTTTCTTTGTGCCTTTCCCCTGCTGGAAGTGGTTGCTTTCGGGCTTTCTTTCCTTTTTCCCTGTCGTAAACCTCCTTCTTTGGTTTCTTTTTTTGCGGCTTTGTCGTGAGTTGTCCATCCATCATTGGTTCCCCTCCTGTCCCCGTTACAATCGTCTCCCTTTCCAGGGCCAATGCGTTAACTCCTGTTTTTTGGATTTCGAGACGCTCATGTTTGTCCTCCTTTTCGGCTTTTTCCAGGCATCCTGTCTCTACGTTTTCGTGATTGAAAGGGAGACTTCCTGGTTTTGCTTAACGTGGTCTCTGTCCTAGTTTCATGTGTGCCCCGATGGCGGTTTTTGTTTTCAAACTCTGGTGTACTGTCTTTCCCTGCCGTTTTTTTTTTGTCCTCGGCTCGCAAGCCTCCTCAGTTGATGGGTCGGGCACCTCGTTTAGTCTCTAAGTTAGTTTTGCCTCCATTCTTTTTTTCCTCCTTGTTTGTCCAAGCGGGCCTTTGCGCGGTCGCCTTTCTGGGGAGACTTTTTCATTCCAAACTTTTTTGTTGGGTGTGGGCGCTGTTGTCATGCATGTGTCTCCGCGGTTCCTCTTTTTGTTGCTTTGTCCTTTTTTTCCTTCCTCCTCCCTTGTTTTGTTTTCCAAGGGTAACTTTTTTTCGTGCTGTCCGGACATCTACCCGGACCCCCTTTTTTTCCCAAGGGGCTGTTCTTTTTATTGCCCACGGCGTAGTACGCCCCCCGTTTTCCCATTCAACAAGGTCAGTCTTTCCCCTGTTTCCCAAAGCGGCCAGTCCACTTTTGGCTTTTTTGTCTTCCCTTTTTTTTTCAATGTTTCGCCTTTGCTTTTGTCAAGCACTCTCTTTTCTACTCAGATTCTTTATCTCTTCCCAGGTTTCCCCCCTGCCGCCATCTTTTGTTCCTAGTCTGAGTTTGGCCCTTTATGTGTCACCGCCGGTTGTGTCTTTTTTGTCTTGTTTTCCCCCCCCACTCCACAATTCGTTTTTTGTGGGTCACCGCCGAGGACGAGGTACCTGGGAAATGAAAACTCCCTCTCGGGGTGTCGTGACCACCATCTTTTCCCCCCCCCCCCCGTTTTTTCTTTTTCTGCCGTGGTGGATTATAGTCAGCGCTGGCCGCGTTTTTGCAGCGGGAAAGTCCAACTCTTTTGGTTTTTTTCCTGATTCTGCGTGGGGGCGGTTCTCAAGACTGCACGTTTTCCTTGTTCCTCCCTGCGGTTGCCCCTTTCTGTTTTTTTTTCAGAACACGGATTGCTCTGTTTCCTTCGTTTGTTTTAGGGGTTCGCGTCCGTATTCTCCTTTTATTTTATGGCCCGGTGGCGGAAGTTTCTAGTACTCCTTTTGTTACCCCTTGGCCCTACACTCTTGGTCGTTCCACTCTATGAACTGGTCGGGCCGTTTCTTGTATGGACTTCTTGGATTTTATTTGAAGGCGGCGTCCCGGAGGTTTTTTCTTTTCCCCTTCATGATTCACGCCTTGTCCTGGGTTTGTTTTTGATTTCCTTACCCCTCCTTGACTATCAAGCCAGTTCTTTTCCCCTTTTTTACTGGGATTTGGGGGGTTTTGCCAGCACGGTTTGGTGTCCCCAGGTTTTCCGCCCCCTTTGACTATTTCTTTATAGTCCTGGATGTTTTTAAATTTCTCCTTTTTTTTTTTTTTTGAGACAGGAGATCTTTCTTCCTCTATATTTCCCTGAATTCCCGTGTTTTTCGGTTTTTATCTCTTGGATTCTTTTTCTCGACCGAGCGGGACAGTTCTTTTTCCGATCGCCAATGATCGAGCTTTCTCGACTTTTTTGGCGCGTTTTTCACCAGTTTTTCGACTCGATCACCCTCCTGTCGATGTGTTTTCCCGTTCCCCAGTTTTAGTTGTCAGGCGTGTTGGCTTTGACGTTCCGGTTCACGACCCTCTTCCCCAAGCCTTTTTTTTTACTTGCGAACCGTGCCGTTTTGACTCGACGTATTGACTAGATGTTTATCTCCTTCCTGTGCTTGGACTTTTCGGATCCCCTATGTTTATGTTCTCACAATCGGGCAGTTTTTCGTGCCCCCTTATCCTTTAGGCCGGTTCCCGCGGGGTTCCAGCGCTGTTTTCGTCCAACCTCCTCTCGTTGGTTCTTCCCGGTCGATGTCTCCGAACGGAGAGACCCAAGTTTGACCCCTTTTTCTCCCGGTCCCTTTTTTTTGCCAACCACGAACCCTTTTTTTTTTGTTTTAGCTCTCCCCCTTTCCAGCCCACACCATTACTTTCTTTGAAGGGCTTTTGCTCCCCCTGCTTTCCTTGCTGGTGTGGTGTCGACGTTTGGGTGGGTGTTTTCGTTTTGTATGGTTGGCCCCTCTGGTTTTTGTACTCTTTTCTTTCACCCCATGTCGTTCCCTATGTGTTCGATTGGTTCCACGTTTTTGCCTGAAGGAAGTGTTTGTTGACCCAAGCAGGACACCCCCCCCCCCTGTTCTTGGTTGTTTCTCGCGTGCACCCTCCCCACTACGTGTCACCCTTTCCGGTGAACGCTGAATCTTTCACGATTTTTGGTTTTTTTCCATTTTCGCCACCCGGTCTGCCGATTTAACTTTAGGAACCCGCCTGAATGTCTTTTCCGCCTTCCTCTTTCATAGGAATTACCCGCCTCGTTTTTTACGAGTTCTCCTGCTTTTTTCTTGAACTTTCTGCCCCCACTTGTGCGACTTTTGGTTGTATTATACCAGTTTTAAATTGAGTTTGATTTTCTCTCTGCCCATGTCCACAGTTTGCGGCCCTTTCCGTTTCTTCTTTTTTCCTGTCTTCCCTTTTCCTCCCTGATTACCCTTGTAAACTGGTTGTTCCTTCGGGTGAGGAAGGTCTTTTCCCCTGTTTCCGACCTGCCACATACCATTTTTCTGTCTCTTTTAACTCAGCATGCGCGTATCATTGGCGCCCTTTATTAGAACCCTTTTCTGCAGCCACACCCCACCCTCACCAAAGGGGCCCCCCCTTTTGTTCCGTTTTTTCCCCTTTGCAGGACAGGGCTGGGCGCAACCCCTCAGCGTTGCCCTTTTTTTTTGCCGGCAACGCTGTTTTGTTTTTTAACCCTTTAATTGCTCGCTTTGGATCGAAGGTTTTCTTCCAGGCTTGGCGACACGTTTTTTCTTGCACCATCAGAGGTTCGGCTGATTGATGAGGAGTGTATTGCTTGTCTTCAGTTCCCCCCCCTTTTTATTATTCCCTCCTGTCAGCCCGTTTTTTTTTTTCAGTTTATTGGGTTTGTCCCCCCCCTTTTTTCGCGCCTGGTAACGGCGTCCCTTTTTTTTGTGAGAAGGGAATAAGTGATGGATTCTGTAGTTGTGATGTGTCCTCCTGGAAAAGTGTAGCCGGTGCGGTTTTGGCGTCCCCCATCCTCTTTCGTTTGTTCCCCCGTTTTTCGTCCTCAATTGGCATTTTTTTTTACTTAAGGCGGCGCTTGGTTTGGCTTGGTTTCCCACAACTGTCTTCGTTTCCTTTGACACGCCCCCGTTTTTTCCCCACAATCCATCGAGACTCCAGGGCAGTCTTCCCTGTCTCCCTCCGTTATTGTTTACCTGCCCGTAGATTGCCCCAGTAAAATACCTTCCTTTTGGCCCTTTCTGTTTTCTAGTTTTCCTCAACCTTTTTTTTTCTTGCAAAAGGTTTTGGTAGTGCGTTATCACCCCCCCTGGGTCCCTCTCCTTTTTCTTTTTTTGTTTCTTTGCCCTCCTGTATTCTGTTTTGTTTTTTCATCCCACATATGGGTGACTTTGTGGGACCCTCCCCCCATGTATTTTTGCCAGGGTCCAGCGCGAACACCTATTTAAATGGTCTCTGTGACGTCGGTTGTCGTCCCACAATCGCGTTTTTTGACCAGTGTTCTGGTCTTCCTTCAATTGGTTTTTGCTTTCCTATTTGTCCCATGGGCAATCAGCAGGGCCCCCTTCGGCAGCTCTCCGTTTTTTTTTTTGCACTTTTTTGGATGAGTTTTCCCTCTTTTACCATTCCTTCGCTCAAGTCTCACGTTTTCCCCGTTCCCCGTGGTACTTTCTACCTGCCGGCTTTTTTTTGATCCTTTCTTCCCCGGTTTTCACGTCTATTTTTTTTTTTTTTGTCCGCCCTATACAGTAATCTGGGATTCCCTTTTCCATAGACGGATCCCCCCCCTAATGGGGTACCCTCTCCCAATCCCCTCTTGATTTGATGGGCCTCTGTCGAGGCTTGTTCCCTCCTTTCCTCGAAAAATATTTGTTTTGTGTTTGTTCGATTTGTCCCTGTAAAATCTTTCTTTTGATGGGTTTTTTTTGGCTGGTGGTTCCCCCCCCCCCCTTCCACTTTTCAAGTTTTTCTACGCGCTATTCAGTCTAATTTGTAGTTCCCCCCCCCCCATATCAATTCGTGCCAAGCCCCTTTGGGGGTGAGGACCCGATGCCCCCCCCTTTGCCCTAAGCACCATGCGTTTGTTTTCCTTTTATTGCACAACCAGGCTGCGCCGCCCGTTTACTTCCCTCATTTTGCTTCGTGAGATTTGCTGGGATCAACCAATGGAGCCGCATAAGTCCTCTTGTGTCCCTTTCCTATCCGCAATTCGCTGAGCTTTCTCCCTTGCGTTTGTTTCCAGGCCTGGCTTGATCTTTCCCCCAAACACTTGTATTGCCCCGCTCGGTTCCCTTTGCTTTTTTCTCCGATGACAGACCCGTGTGGGTTTCTTTACCTCCGGAAAGCCCCCCCCGACTTACATAAAGAACTTATTCTTTTCTTCCTCCTCGACCACACACAGTGCCCCTTATGTTACGCTATATTTTGTAATCTTCCGTCCGTCCATTACCGTTTAGTGCCCTGAAGTTCCTGGCTTTGATTCCGGACTCCACCCCCCCCTCCCCACCCTATGGGCGTGATTCACCCCCTACGCACACTCCCTTTAAAGATACCTCAGAATAGCTGGAGATTGCAAGACGATATGTTTCACTTTTTTCCCAGCCGTTATTAGGAAATTGTTCGGTGTCCCCTCAGGACCTTCAGACTCCGAGTTTCCCCAGTACTCTGTCCTTTTTTTTTTCTGCCGACGTTTCAACACTACTTCCTCACTTTTGGTCTTGGTGTTTCATTCCATTGTGGACGGAACACTTCGGCCATTTAGTCAGTTTCTCCGCTTCGCCAAGGGGCTTTTTTGGTTAGCGCTTACCAGCCCAAGCGGAGGACCCCTCGATTACAAGTTTAGTCTTTTTTCCTTGATTTTTCCTCTGTCTTTTTTTTGGAACTTTTAGTTGGATTAACACATTTCGTTGACTGCCGGTTTTCCCGTTGTCACCCTCCCTTTATGAGTGTCTTTTTTTTTCTTTATGTTTTTTTTAGCGAGACGGCACTTAGTTTGCACTCTCCATGGGGGATTTCAAGGTCCCATGAAGTTTCGTTCAATTTTGTCTGAGTTTCCCTCCTTCCGTGTTTTCCCTGCGAAAAAATCCAGGGGCGCTGCGGGTTTCCCCACGATCTTTTTAGCCAGTGGGTGTTTGCTGTTTTCTGTGTTCGGTTGTGTTCCATACTCACCCTATTTCACATTAGGTCGGCGTTTGCCCATTCTTTTGTCGTAGTAACACCTTGCTTGGGATTTCGAGTTCAAGTCTATTCTCCGCTCCTCGGTTTTTGCACGAAGTCTCTTAACGTTCTCTGTGTTTTTTTTTACCCTTCGTTGTCTTTTTGAACTTTTCTTTTGGAGCAAATCCCCCTTTCCCCTCCTCGTCGTTATCAGTGGTTTACCTCAACTTTTTGATAGGGCAGGCGTAGAGGTGCGGGGCGGTCTCTAAAGGCTGGTTTTTCTAATGAGTTTCCCAGTGTTTTTCGAATTCTAATTTTTCTTGTTTGGCCCTTTGATGGTTTGTTTGAGCCCTCGTTTCTACTGAATTGTTAGGGAGTAGTGGCAAGGGGTTAGGTTTTTCTTCGCCCTCCAAGCATTCAAGGCCTTAGCGTGCTGGTCTCACCGTCTCTGAATTCCGGGGCTAGTGTTGGGTGCATGTTCTATTTCTGAGTACCTTTCCTTCCCGGGTTTTTTTTGCGAGGAACGGTTTTTTTTTTGAGCCCACGAAGTCCCCTCCCCCCTCTGTGAATTTTTTTTGCTACCACGGGCACTTTGTGCCCGCAACCCCCATCTGATTGTCATGGTATTTTTCCCCCTCTCCTTGACCATGGCCAGTAAAAACAGACCCTTTCCGCCTATTGTGGTTTACCCCCGCCACCCTTCCCCAGTCCGAAATCGTGCTCCCGGGGGTCCCCTTTTTTACTGTGAATAGTTCACCCCCCCTTTTCATGTTACCGGTGGTGTTTTTTTTTTTTGCGGGTTCTGTATTGGTCTTTATCTGCTCGTGTCCCGTGATGACCTGCCCCCCCACCCCTCAAATTTAAGTAGTTGATTTGCCATATTCATTGGGTTCTCTCCTTGGGAGTTTAGGAGTTCCGGGCGGAGTTGTTATAGATTTTGACTCGGTTTGTTTGGGTTGGGTTTTTTGGTTTATTTTTTGGGATGGTTTTTTTGGTTTAGGTTGCTTTTTTTCGGCTGCGTTTGTTTCGTTAATGCGCTCCCCATTTTTTTTTTGATTTTATTGCTTCTACAATTTCAACGGGTGGCGATTTCGTTTGGCTCTCTTCGGGGCGGTTTTTTGCGTTTCATCTTCTTTACTTCGTCCCCATTTAGGTCCACTGGTTCTCCCAGGGATTTTGTTTTCTTTTTTTTTCGTGTGGACTCTCTTTCCCTTTAATTTTTAAGTTTGGAATTTTTTCCCCGGTTTTTGTTTGTTTGTTTTTGAGCTCCGCGTAAGGATCAAATTCCTGGACACGCGATTCTCGGGTTACTTTTGGCCTTGGGTTTTGATTCCCCCGTCCCCTTCCCGCCCAATGAAGAGTCCCGCCTTTCCTTCCTTAAGGTCCTTTTTTTCCGGGTTTTCGTTTTGATCCTTTTGGCTGTTTTACCTCCTTTGGCTGCTGGCCCCATTCTCTCCGCCCTCCTCCCACCCACCTGCCCCCATTCCCCCCCCGTCCCCGAAACCAGACCATGACGCCCTCTTTTTCTCCCTGATTCTTCTCCCTTCCACTTTTCATTGTAAGTTTGGTTTGTGTTGGGTCTCCTGGTCATCACCTAGTGTTTCCAAACTTCCCCCTTTTCATTTGTTCTTGTGACCTATTTCAGGTGTCTCCAAAGGTCAACAAGGGTTCCGCTTCGGTCTTAGTTTGGGGGGTATGTTTTTGGGTTTTCCCCATTTTTTTTTTTTTGTACTCGATATTTCGTTGTTTATGGCGGTTTTTTAGTCTTTTCTTTACAAAAAGTCGTTTTTCTTTTGGGATGGGTCTGTTTTGGCTATATTACTGTTTTCCCTGCGCCACCTGGTTTCTGTTGTCGACTTCCTTGTTGTGCTGACTCACCCCCATTGTTCAAAGTGGCCTTCTTTCTTCCCAGGGTTTTGGGGTTGGTTTTCTACAACCCTTCCCCCGTCCGTCAGTGATTTTTTCGTTCAATCCGATGCCTTTTTAATTTTTTTTTCTATTCGGGTGCCCAATTCCCACAGTACGGGATTACTTCTTCCTCCGAGGTTCTAGACGGTCGGTTCTCACTTTCGCCTTTTGGTGCCAACCACCAGTAATGATCCCCTTGTCGGACAACGGTTCCCATCCAATCCCTTTCGCCCAAAATTCCCCCTACCTTCTTTGTCGTGCATCCCCGGCCAACTTACCTTTTTTTCCTCTCGGATTACTGGACTATTGCCTTTTTTGTGTTCTTTTTGACCCCTGTGGCCTTAGTCACGGACCACGTGTGAGTGTACCCTTCCCCTTCCGCACGGGCTTGCTATCTTCCGCCCTACGGGCGCCCCTGAAGTCTCCCATTTGGTCATTTTTTTTGGAGTAGCTCCTGTGTCCTTCTTTTCTGATCCACCCCGCCCTGGTCGTGTCTTTTGAGAATTGGAGGTTTAAACCCCAACCTCTATCACTGGTTGTGCGTGCGATTGTTTGGGTTACCACACCCACGTGTTGTCCAGCCTTTTTTTTATTTGTTTTTAGCTTACTAGCGTTTTTCGATTACGCTACTCCCCGTGTTTTTTTTTATTTGCCATTTTTTTTCATCAACCCGATTCGCTTTGACTTCCCTTGTTCGTCTTGGGTTATGGCCTCCCCCCATGATATCATATAACTTGCCAATTTAGTCCTCCTCGAACGGTGCCCCCTCCGTGTCATGTCCGGTGTTGCTCTTTTTGTTACTGATGGGTTTATGCCCCTCTGGGGCATACTCATCTTTCTCACTCCGGTGTGTTCCCCCTTGTGTTTCCTTCCGTCTCGGGTTTTACGCTCTAGGTTCTGCCGGCTCTCCAATTTTCCTTTTCGATCGTCCCTTCCCTCCCCCCCCTTTTTTACACTCACTCTCTTCCTATCCCCCTTCCCTTTTCAACTTGGTTTTGTGCCAAGCGGCCCATGGTGTTTTTTTTTGTGATAGACTCCCTTTCGGGGCTGCCCTTGTTCCTGTCCACCTTTCGGCTTTTGCTGTTCGAAAAGTGGGGACCCTCTGCCGTTCTCCGGCATGAGGCTTTTTTCTCCTTGTCACCGGTTCGCTTTGTTCGTTTTTTGCTTCCCCTTGGTTCTTTGTTTCGTATGCATTTTTCCTCATCCCCTTCCCCCTTGTTTAAGGCCACTACTGGACTTTTCCCGTTTTTTGGGCACTGTTCCATTGCGGCTCTCTTTCCGTGTTTTTTCCTAGCTTGTTACCTGCCTTCTTTTTTTCGGCGGTGCATCAGGCTATTTCTCTAGACCGATTTCTTGCAACAGCATGCTGCCTGCACGCCAGTGATCTTGTCAATTTTTAGGCTTTTCTTTTTTGTTTTTCTGGGCGCATCATTTCCCTCATCAAGTGGGCACATTTTCTTTTTGCCCCATCTTTCTTGTTGGCGTGTGGTGATTTTCCACCCCAGCTGTGGCGCTTTTTTTGACCCCAACTTTATTCTAGTTTATGTTGGAGTATACCATTCGGTGCTGTTCCTGTTTTTCGCCCCCTTTTTTTCTGCACGATTTGTCCTTTTCATGTGAAGTTCTTCGGCTATCTTTTTTTTTTGTGCTAATTTTGTTCCCCCTTCTTTTTTGTTTTTTATTTTTTTTTCCCACACCCGCCTCCCTTGTTGCTGGTGCCTGGGGACGTGTGAACCCCGCTGTTTTTGAAGATTGGCACGGTGGTAGTTCCTCGGCTGAGTTGCACTTATTCCCTCTTTTTGCTTTGTGTTGTTCTTCCAACCTTCCCCTCTAGAACTTTGGACAACTTGATTACCCACACAGACAAGGTCCCCCCCCAGCAAAGTTTCAGTGTGGGCGTTTGCTTTCTCCTTAAAGATAGGATAATTTTGTGTATCGCTGGATTGTTTCTTTTTGGGCTTTGGACCCTTCTGTTCACTTTTGATTTTTTTGGCACCCATGTTTTATTTGTTTATAAGCTTCTGTTGTTAGGGCGTTGGTCCCTTTTTGTTCCCCCTTCTATTTGCGAGTTTCAAAGTGGAGTTGGGTTGGCGTGCGTGTAGTCGGGTGCCCTTTTCCTTTAAAACGTTTTCATTAAGACGCCGTTTTCATTTGACAGGACGAGGCGAACCCCCCACTGACGGTTTCGACTGTTCTTCCATGTGCGCTGTTTGTTTCGTTGCCATGTTTGTTTTTCAGTTTTTTTCTGGACCTAAACGGTTTGCCCTTCCCCATACCGCAACCACCGTATGGTTCCCATCTGGTTTTCCGAAATTTGTTCTCTCTGCATGATGTGGTTGGCCTCGGTTTGTCTTTTTGTATTCTTTCTGGGGCTGTCACAACCGCTTGTGTTTAACCAACCTTTCTCGGAGGTAATCGTCCCGTCTGTTGCCGGTGTTTGTGTGAATTTCCTCCACTACTCCCGTTGAATCTACAACAATGATTCGGTCGCCTTTTCCTTCTTTTTTAACCTTTGTCTTTGTCAAGCGGGTTTTACATTCCTGCGTGTGAAGTTTTTCGGGTGTTATTCCCCAGGCCTACTTTCCTTAGTTTCTTTTAGTGGAGTTTTGTCTTTTGTTGGGATGTTTTTATTACGTTGATGTTCCCCAGACACTTTTTGTTCATTTGTTTTCAAGTTACAAGGTTGGGTCCTTCCCTGATCCAGGGCCCCTTGCTGTCTTGCCCTCCTTCTTCTTTCGCACCTGGTAGAGAGGTGGGACAGCCCGTGCTTTCGGCTTCGGCCAAGTCCGTCTGTCTTTTACGACGATTTTTTTTTTTTTTGTTCCACCTGTGAGTCCGTAAAGCCTCAGTTTGCGCAGTTCAGTTTGGGTGCTTAACGATGCTCCATTTTTTTCCCTCAGGCGTTTTTTTCCCCTTTTTCCCAGGGTATCCCCTCTCCCTCGCCTGTGTCACTTACTTGATACTGCTGCCCACGAATGTATTTTTTTTCCCCTGTCCATTTTTTGGCCGTCTGGGCCTTACGAGTCGTTCTGTTGTCCGCTTCTTTTTTCCCCAGTCCTATCAGGGGCTTTTTTTTTTCCTGTTCACGCCGTTTGGGGAAATTCTCCCCCTTTTTGCCGTGCTGGTCTTGGTGGACACACCAATTTGGGCCTTTCGTGTTTTTCCCTTTATTGTTTCCTGTCATTCCACCCCTTTTTTTCCATGACGTGTGCTGTTTTTCTGCTGCGGTCCGGCTTTCTATTCTTGTAACTTTCTTTTTTTTTTGACCGACCTGAATTGCCCGCTCGTTTTTTTTTTTTTTTTTTCTTTGGACAAGCTCGTTTTCCGTGGTTCCACGTGCATACTAGCCCAAGTTTTGAGGAAGGTCTTCAGGATTTTTTTCCCCTCGGCTTAGTTCCGAAGTGATTTTCTCCTAATTTTTTTTTTTTTTCATGGGCTTTTTCCGATGAAGTTACGAAAAAACTGGCTTTTTTTTCCTTCGCCGATTTTTTGTGCTCGTCGTTTGCTGCGTCGCCGTCTGTTACTGTTCTTTTTTGTGGTTTTCTTCACAGTTCGGCTATTGCCCAGAAGCAAGGTTTGTCTGGTGTGTTCCTACTTTTTGCGGTACTTTCAGCTCGTCACGATTTTAAGTTTTCAGTGTGTTTTGTGCCACCACCAACCACTCCCTTTGTTTCCTGGCCCGTCTTTTTTTTCTTTTTTTTCCGCGTCCATGGTTTTTTTTCACCCCACTGTGTATCTGGGTTTGTGCTTCCCCCTTTTTTTTAAACCTTTCTCGATTATGCCGTCTTGGTGAATTTGACCACCGTTTTACCGGTCGTCGCGGACCTACCCGTCGTAGACTGTCCCCACCCCCCAGCTGGCTCACCAGCGATTCTTGGGCGAGTAGATCCCCCCACCTACCCGTCATGGTAATATTTTCAGGCCTTGAATGAGTTCTTGGCACCCAGTTCTTTCACCCGGTTCCTCGGTTGTAGATTGTCTCTGTGCAGTACTATGCTTCCGTACGAACGTGTGGTTTACCCCTCTTGTTTGAGGTTTTTGGCATCCAGGGCTGGATGTCCCCACGCTTGCCCCCCCTGCCTCTTTTGCGGGCAACGTTTTCTTGTTCCCTGGTTCTTGTGTTCCTATTTGTTTGTGCTTTGTCGTTTTGGTTTTGTCGTAGCAGGTGAAGGGTGTTTTCCGTATTGACCACTTCATCTGTATCCGCTCCCCCCGGTTTATGTCAATCGATACCCCGTGTTAGAACGGCGTTTTTGTCCTGGTCCCAAGGCAGCTGTCTGGAACCTTTGACGTACGTTTTCCCATCGCTTTAGTTTTGTGGGGTCCCCGCAAACCTGATGGTGGAGTTGGCTGACAGTCGCCACGCTGTGAAAACAGCCTCTTAGGGTCTCGGGTAGGGTTTTGTCCAATCGAGCTAGCAACTGTTCTGCTAAATCTCGTTTTGCCATAATACGTAAGTGGGTGTTTTTTTTTTGGTCTGGGTCTTCTCTTTTTTTTTTTGATTTATTGCTCTTTTCTTGCCATTTAGGACCCATCCCCCTCCCCCGAGAATTTTAGTACTTGTCATCTTTTTTTGGAACGGCGCGGTAAGTTCACACCCCCCCCCCCGCCGGCTCCGCATTGGAGGCGCACTCCCACCCGACTCCCTTTACAGTAGTGGTCCACTGTTACCTAACTTACTTACCCCCCTCGCATTTTTCTCTCCCAGCGTGGTGGTCGACCTCTTCCCCTCTCTTTGTATCTGCGCCCAACCCACTATACACACCCCAAACGGACGTTCGGCCAATCCCTTTGGCATATGCACCCAATGCTTTCGCAGGAATGATGACATCTCTTCGCCGCCCCGCCAACGGCTTGTTGGTTTTCTTTGTCGCTTTTTTTGTTGAGTTTTTTTTTTTTCTCTCCTTTGTTACTTGGGTTAATGCGCGTTCCCACTGCACCGTTTTGTCAATACCCCCCGCCCGCGGTGTCCCATTTTTTTCTGTTATTGCCCTTTGTTGAAACGCTGTGACCCTCTATTGTCCTGGGTACTACGTCAGTAGTTGCAGGGTTGTCTTCCCCCAACGTTTGCCCTCTTGACACCTTTCCGGTCCCCTTGAACAACGGTTCTCTCAGCTGCCCCTTCTTCAGGTTTATCCCTTACTATCTTTGCATGGTTTAAAAGACCAGATTTTGTGGGTTGCTTGGTTGTTTTTTTGTTGTACCCAGTAATCGTTCCGCCCTACCGCCAATGGTGTTTTTTTCCCCCCCGCATCGACCCCCCCTTGGGCCCCTTGGGCTGTTGTAAAAAGCCTCGAGGTTCCCTTCACACGGGTTTGCGTGAGTAATTGCCCTGTTTTCCATTTATCCGAACGACGTGGGCGCGGCCTTTTCACAATTCCCCCTTTATTCTGAGTTATGGTCCTTGTCCCCCCGGGTAGAATTGGTTTTGTGCTTGGCGTCCAGGTCAGTTTGCTTCGTGTTTACTCACATGGGTCAATGCTGTTCGATCTCCACCCAGGCGGCCTTATGATTATGCCCGTGTGGTTTTGAAGCCTTTTGTAGTGTAACCCCCCTCTAAAAACCTTCTTTGGTGTTTTTTGATCCCAGTTGTTTCTTTTTCGGCTCCCCAAGACTTTGGGTGTTTTGGGGCCCAGGTTCCTACGGATGGGTGTTGGTTTCTGGAACTCACCTCCCCCGTTGCTGGGTTTTTTTTTTTGCATGGTGTGATCGTATTATCAGCTCGGCCAAACCCTGCTCTTTTTTTTTTTTTTTCCGGCATCGAGGTCTAGACACCCTCCACCGACTAGATGATTGCTCTTTTTTAAGTTCCTTCCTTCCTCCAACATTGGAGAGCTGGCAGTTTTGGCTCGCCCCCTTGACTTGATGCGGGTTCCCGAAGTTGGCCCCCTTTCGCCTTAATGTGCCGGCTACTGGCTTGGGTTTTCATTTTTTTTCTCCCTGGGCAATCCCCCAATGTTTGGACGCTTTTTCACGGCCGGGCCTTGTTTTTTTGAATTGTTTTTCTTGTCACACTAAACTACCGTTACTTCAAAGGCCGTTAACTTCGCTTCCCCCCAAATCCCCCCCCACCTTTTCTTTTCCTTGCAACTTTTTCCCCTTCCCTTCTCCCCAACCCAGGCCCCCCTTGAGGTTTTTGTCACGTCCTTTTGACGGACTTTTTTTTGGGCTTGCCCTTTTTTCGCTTGGCTTTGGTTCCCCCCTCCTTTGAAGAGTATAGAAGGTCCTTTCCCTTCCGGTTTTTTTTTTTTTGTCGCTGCTCGTCGCATACACTAGGTGTCGTTGCTTACGATGCCTCGTTCTTTTTCCCTTTTTGTGTCTTTTTTTTTTGAACAACAGATTCGCCTTGTTGTTTTGTTGCCCTCCTGAGTTTTGCAGTTGTCCGTTTCTGTTCACGTTTTGCTTCCGTGCTTGTTTGCTTAGAGTTTTTGTTCATCCGCTCGTCGATTGTCTGTCGTTTTTTTTCTTTTTTTATTTCCGAGCCCGGCGTCCCACCCACCTTTCCTCGATTGCTGGTTTTCTCCTCGTGTTTTTGTATTGCCATGGACCCTTGGTATTTTTTTTTGTTTTTGAAGTTTTTTATTCCCGGCTGTCCCTTTGTCGGGCCCGGTTGTGTCCCCCTTTTCCTTTGCGTGTTTTGTCATCAACACCGACATCTCCGATGCCCACTCCCAGCTTTTATCCACAGTTTACATAGTTTTCGGCGTAATTGTATCCCCTGACCTTTCTTCTGCCCCAAGCTCCCATTTTTCCCCCTGTTAGGAGAGGTTGCTGCAGCCGATTGTGTGTAGTCTGTTTTCAGAAGACGGCCTTTTTTTTCTTTGTATGAACATTGTTTTTTTTTCCTGCCCTCTTTTTGTAGTTCCACTTACTTTCCGATCAGGGGTTGTTTCACTCAAGCTTTTTTCTCTACCATGTTTTGGACGGCCGTCGTTCCCGTGTCCCCTTTGTCTCTTTTTGGCTGCTATCCGTTTTCGTCACGGGATGGACATGTTGGCGTCATTCTTTGTTTTGTTTTTGTTTTTTTTCTGGTTGTTATTGGTCATTGCCCATTTTTTTTTTGGCCAGTTTTCAAGCCCTTTCCCCCCCCCCCCCAGAGAGCGCCCTTTTTGTCCCCTTACATGTCCTCATAAACGGGCTTTTGGGATCTCCCGGTGTATTTTTTTTTTTTTCCCTTTATTCCCTGTGCTTTTTTCAAGACCCGTTTTTTTTACCTTGTCAGCACAATAACCAGGCGCTCTCCAGGTTTGTTGGCTCAGACTTCTCCCCCGTTGTCACTTGTCGCTTCCGACGAAGATCCACTCGTATTTTTCCCCTTTTTCCCTCCGTTAATGTGAACGGAAAGTCGGATCCAGCGTTTTTTACCCATCTCCCCCTCTTTTCTGTGTTTGATAGGTTTCTCGAGTTGTGCCTTTCACCCCCTCCCAGAGTTTGAATGCCGAACGTGTTTTTGTGTGGGTCTACTTTGCCGTTTGTCAGACTGACTTCTTTGGGTGCTTCCTTTTTTTTCATTTACTTCCCTTGGGTGTGGTTTGTTTGGGCTTTCCCTCCTACTTCTTCTGTTGTGTTTTTTTTTTTGTTCTGTGGGGTGTGTGCATTTTAGCAATGTTTGGGTGCATTACTTCCCCCACCCCATAACACCAGTTTCCCTGTACCAAGGTTTTTTCCCATTCTTCCCCCTTGTCGTCCATGTTGCCCGTTCTTTTGCAGATGCACATCCCTCCGGTTCGAACGTATAACGTTATTTCCGTTGTGCTCGGCGTTCCCCCCATTGACTCCCCTTCCCTTTGCGTGGTCTCACCCTTCTCCGATATTTCCCCCCCATTTTGAGGTGACACCTTGACGGCCATATTTTCGGCAGCTGCCACCCCGGACTGAACCCCTTCTTGTTTTTCCGGTCTTGCCCCGACTTTAGAGCTAATTTGTTTTTCTCTTCACGCTCACTAGGTAGTACTTTTCCCACCTCTGGTCCTCCGTATTTTTTGTAGTTTTCAAATTTGGGACGAGTCCGTTGCCTTTTCCCAGGTTTTTTCCGGTGACTCTTTCGTCGTTGCGCTTTCTCCGTATCTTATGCTTTTCGTTCCATCCCTCCACCTTCTTCTTCCCCTGTAAAATTACGTCCCCCCTTCCCTTGAGCCCTCAACAGTTTAGAATTTCCCCATGGCTTAGTCGGTGTTACCCCTTTCCTCCTTCATACTTGCGGATGTTTTGGCATGGCGGGTTGTTGAGTTACTTTCGGCGTCGTCATTTAAGCGTGTTCTTCCCCCTGGCTCTGGTTCATCAGGGACCCCGATATTTTTTTCAAGTTGACGGCCTCTTCAGTGGTGATTCGCCCTTTCTTTTTTGTTCTTTCCTCCCCCCGTGTTGGCGCCTTTTCCCCACCCGTCAGTGCCATATCCCAGTTTTCCGTTTCCGGATACCGCGTCGTCGTCGATCGGTACCTGGTCGTGGTGCATCTGGTTTTTGTTCATGACTCTTTTTTTTCATTGGTATTCTGGGCTTTGTTCGGTAGCCCGCACCGGGTATTGGGGTTGTGCCTCCTCTTGTTTTTTGCTTTGTCTCAGTGTCATTGAGTGTAAGTTTTTTTTTCCCCTGCGTTTGTTTCTTATCTGTTCTTTTTTTCATCCCCATTGGTTCTCTTCGGTGCGTTGTCAAACGGATTGTGCGCTCACCCGGGCCAGTTTAGGATGTTACCTGTTTTTTTGGGTTCCCCGAGACCGCTTTCCGTGGCCCAATGTGTGTTTGCGGTCCCCCTTTTTTTGTCCGGAATTACAACCAGGATCTTTCTCAGAGTATCCTTTTCCTGGTTCAATCTTCCATCTTTTTTTTGCCTCCTTGCGACCAGTTGGAGTTGACGCGTTTCCCCCGCCGTTTGACACCCTTTTTTTCGCTGTTTAAATTCCGTTTTTTGTAAAGACTTTGTCCTGGCTTTGGAGTTTTGACGGCGGTGCTTCCCCAGTGATGTATTTTTTGAGGGCGCTTGTTTTGCTACTGTAGTTTGTGGGCTCCTCTGTCAGCCATTGACCCGGGTCTTCGGTTCTTTTGCCAGTTTCTTGGTTTTCCGTTGCGAAGAATTCTCCCTTGCGTTTGAGTTTTCTTTCGGATGCCTCTTGTGACGGAGGTTGGTTTCGTTTTCCATGCCTCCCCCGACCTTGCCGACTATTTTTTTTTCCTTTTCCCGTTTACTACAAATCCCATCCACTCGTGCCGGACCAGGAACGGGCCAAATTTGCAACCCTCCCTTTTGGATGACGGTGATTTCCTTCGAGCTCCCCCTGTCCTTAAACTATTACCCTTTTTTTTTTTTGTTGCCCCCCCCCCCCCCCCCCACACCCCATAACATCAGAGAACATTTTTTCCGTCGTCTTTTTTTTTGGGGGCTTGCGATTGGCATAGGCGCCCCATTTTTCTTCTTCCATTTTGTGCTTGGGTGTCTTTGGCTGGCCCCCCCAACCTGCCCAACTTCCAATGGAACGTTTCGCCTTATCTTGGGTGCTTGTTTGAGACTGGTTTTGTTTTTGCTT
>Ga0179593_1535315_pt1 | contig 24548 bp, 27 predicted proteins | sample CZODoug2_1_08_16_FD_185931 | JGI IMG/M metagenome (GOLD analysis project Ga0179593, IMG submission 185931) | Vadose zone soil fungal communities from Angelo Coast Range Reserve, California, USA - CZODoug2_1_08_16fungal (PacBio error correction) | ecosystem: Environmental > Terrestrial > Soil >... | reverse complement strand
GTCCACAGGACTCATTCCCAGTCCTTTCCCCCCCCCCCGCTCTAGTTGTAGCCTTTGATTCCTAGGCCGCGCGTAGTCTCCCAACCTTTCCTTTTGATTCTTGAGACACCGAGCGTAGGGCCGGGCAGCCGGCTCCCTCCCCTTGCACAAAAATACCGTCGCTTTTCCGCCTGGTCATTCCTTGAATTCACCCTCTGTTCGATTTTCCCCCCCCAACAAGAAGAAAACTTTTTCGAAAGCGTGGCTTGTCCCGCTGACCGTTAGCATGACCCATCCCTTACTGATCCATTTTTCAATCAAATCCGCACGATGATTTCTTCCCCCGTCTTTTTCGCCCTTTTTTTTCCTTCCGTTCCTTCTGGTTCCGGCTCCCAAAATAAATGGTCACGCCCGTAGTAGTCCGACCCCCCAGCACGCCACCTACTCTCCTTTCCCCCTCCCCGAGATCTAAGCCCCCCATCTTCGGACCCTGAGCGTCCGTTTCCATGCTGTTAGATTGCAGAATACGAGCCCCGGCCCCCCGCCAGCGAAGCAAACGCATCCAGCGAACCTAGACCTAACTCTTTTTTTTCCCTTTTTTTTTCCTGCATAACAGCCCTTCCTTGGATTCTCACTTCTCGCTACACCTTGCTGTCGTTGCAGACTCCGAAGAAGTATAGTGAAACACACTAGTTCGACAACCAGCCCACACTCTGTTGCTTTTTTTCCCTTTTTTAACCCCCCCCCGACCTTGAGACTCAAACCGTGTTTGCCCTCCCCCACCCCTGATGCCCCCGACAGGATTAGAACTTTCCTCCCTCTTGCCTTGCGCTGAAAGTTCCCTTCCTTGTTTTCTTTTTTTAAGATTAGAACTTCAACGGTTCCTTTGTCTCCCCCGACATCCACATCTCTCACCGCATCCGTGGACAACTGGAATTCCGGTTTTGAGAGTAGTTTTGCGAGAGATAAAGATCTGGCGTCCGGAACAGTCCTCCCTTTTTTTTTTTTCCCGCCCCCGTTAGTTCCTCTCGTTCCCCTTATTGAAAAGCGGCTTGCCTCCCGTAAACCTGTTTCCAGGCCGCATGCGTCCTCCTAGCAATGAAGTAAGGCTTTTCGCTGGGTCCTTTGAGATTTCGTCTCTTTATTTTAATCGCCGAAGTGGTCTTTTTTTTTTTCCTTTTCCGAAACGAATCGTACCAGCTGTCAAACGAATGACTAAGCATCACGCCCCTCCTCTTTCCCCTCTTCCCCCAATTTTTTTCCTGAATTTACCTTCCCAAGTGCATTGGCCTTCTTCGGCCGGCAGACTATGCGGCTCGACTTTTTTTCACTTGTAGCTTGCTTTAGTCACAGTTTTTTCTTTTTCCCCCTTTCCCCCCAGAATTCTTTTCGGTTAAGACTGACCCCCCTCTTCCCTTCCCCCAGTCACACGCCCACAAGACTCTGAAGCGCCCGCAGTAGAGCTACTTTCAGTCTTGACCTTCGGAGAAGAATTTGAATACATGGCGCGCGATCATTGCGTCCTCTTCCCCCCCTGCATGCTATGGCCGTTGAACGATCCACATGGAGCAGCGACCTTGCTCTCCGAAAATCTCTGTGTTGTCAGCAACTTATAGTCCTTTTCTATCCGCGCCGACCTTTTCCTTTGACGCAGCCTCCTTGAACGGCGACGGCGCGAAACATCTTTTGCCACGTTCTAAGAACCGAATCAGCATTCCCCTTCTCCCTCCCCAGTCCTTTTTCCTTCCTAACCGCCGATTAAGCCGTCTCTGAGTCCGCGCCCATTGCCGGAAGGTGGGTTTTTTTTTTTTGTTTTTTGGGGGTTTGGGTCCCCTTTTTTGTGCCCTTTTTCTTCCAACTTTCCCCTTCAGAAAATAGATTTCCGCTGTTGATCCTGGGAGAGACATTGTGAACGGCTCTTTCATGGGAAATGACTTCGCCCCCCCCCCGTGTTTTTCCTTCTTATGCACACAGGAATGAATCCGGAGCAGCGCGTTCGAAGCCTTGCCTCCGTCTGACGCCTCTTATGAGCGAGAACCATCGTCATCTTTCCCCCCCCCCGGATTTGTGGCACTACTAGTTTGAAACTTAGTCCCCCCCTTTTTTTTCCCGGAAATGTCGGCTTACCTCGCGCCGGCCGACTCATCCGAGAGACAGAGCGTGCCAGTCCAAAATTTCTTTTCTTTTTTTCCCCCGGCTTTTTTTTTCCTTTCTGGTCGATCGGAAGTTACCCTTGCAGCCAGGAGTTCGATAGGCGTGAAACGAGCCCCCAAAGGCGTTTCCCGTGATCGCGCCTTCCACGCAAGACTAGTGTTTCTCCCGTCTAGTCCCCCCCCCTCCCCTTTTCTTTAACCCGGACGTCCCCCGACCCCCTCCCGCAACTTTTCGATTCTCCCCCGTCGGCCAGAAGGACTTTACTCGCCTGAAACCTGGGGTCAAGCTCGCACCTTTTTCAATGCCCTCTCTTTTTATCGGCCTAACCCCCTCTATCAATTCTCTGACAGAAAAGTGGTCTGCCGGCAGTACCTCCGCGTCGATCAGCCGGGCCCCCCCCCCCCCCCCCCCACCCCCCCCCCCCCCCCCAGCCACACTCCCTCCAGCGCCAAAGCGACCAACTCCCCCAGCACGGCTACGTACGATCATGTCTTCCCTGTACAGAACCCCCCTTTGACTTCCCCAAGACTCTTCCTTTTTTCTTGCCAAGAATCTCTTTTAGACAAATGGGACCGAACCACACTCGATGGCATTTTTTCATCGGCCGCAGCCGTTAGACGAAATGAGTTCCCTTCGCTCGGCTTCACCTACCTCTTTTTCCCCCCCTCGGCTTACACTTTCTTTTCCCAGGTAAAGCCATTTCTTCCCTAATGCTTTGTAATTCCTCTTCTGAGCTGATCGGCCCCTCCAGCTGCGCGAGCTCGTAGTTTTCGTTTTTTTTGGCGCAGATGGTTTTAATTGTCAGTTGGAAAGGAGACCACATGACTTTTGGGGGATCTGGCAATCCGACCCTTTTCCCCCTCAATCCGCGGGACCCCGCCCCTCCCAGTAGCCATCACCCCTTTCAGTTGTTTTTCCGGACGAAGACTGATCCGACCATCAATCATTCGTTTCCCATCATAACCTCGGTGTGGAGTTGAGTCGACTCATGTACTCCTCTCCTTCCCTGAGCCGGCTTTTTTTCCCCCCCGACTGCCCCCCGTCCAATGGTTTCCTTAAGGGCTGTGCCGGCTACCTTTCATACATTGGAGACTCAAGTGCATTTTTTTTAGCCGAATGCCCCGATAAGGACAAATCGTCGTAGGATCCTCGACCTCTAGATTCGTTCGCCCGCCCATCCATTCTTCTGACCAGACTTTCTCCTGCCTCGACAACTTCCATTTTTTCTGCAAGGAGTTCAATTGCGTAGTGGCGAGGCATTGGAATTGAGTGAAGCCGCAGAGCTCATCTCCCCCCCCCTTTAGCTTTTTTGTTCCCTTTGAAAAGGTTAAATCGGTGCCCTCTTCCCCCCAAGAAGGAAATCAACAGCTCTCTCACGACGCTTTCGGCGCCAGAACGTCTTCCTTCACTTTTCCCCCGTCAAGAAGACGTGCCCTTTCGCTTTTCGACTGGTGCGAGTGTTCAACTTACTTCTCCGCTGATCGACTGCACTGCCGACGCAGCCAGTATCGAGATCCTCTACTCTTTCCGGATATTTAGGCTTCCCCTCCTCACACGATGGCCACCCTCCCCCCACGCCCGGCATTACCCCTATCCAATCGCAGCTTCAGCCCCCCCGATGTTCCTCATGAGAATTACAGCGAGGGACAAATCTTCTCTTCCTTTCTCAGGCCTTTTAATTCCCAGCAAACGCATTTTTTTTTCCTAAATCTGAGTGCTCTCCCTGAACCAGTCGGTGGTGTGAAGCGCATCTCGGAAGCCTTATGGGGCTTGTTCTTTTTTTTAGCCATGCTACCTGGAGAAATTAAGCCTCCCTATATCATTCCGCCTGCGCGACCGTCATCCAGCCCCCGGTTTCTGAGACCGCCGATGGCGCAGCCATTCGTCACCATTTAATCCTCCTCACAAATTACCATTTCCCTTTTTGGGGGGGTTGGGGTTGGGAGGAGTGTGTGTGTTCGTTTTGGGGGGGAGGTTGGCACAGACTTTTATTTTTTGGTCGTGGGCGAAAGAGATTTCTTCCAGCTTCGAACCGAGCCGGGAAATGTGGCTTCGTCTTCTTTTGGGCGTAAGTCCTCTTGCAGAAAGTTTTCAACAGTAATTCCTCGACGGACCCCGCGTCTTGGGGGCCTTTTTTTTCAGCAAGCGCACCGCACCCGACGCGCCCTCCGCCCCTGACCCATCGAGTTCACGACCTTAGCGGACCCCCGTTTTCCCTCTACCTTCCTTAACCTTTTTTTTCATCCGCCACCAACTTCTTCAAGCCCCCACAAACCACCCACCCCATCACCCAACCCTGTACTCGTTCCTTCGCCGACTCTACTATTCGTCACATTCACGCGCCTCCTTCTAACGTCGATAAATTGCGTCGTTGGCTTTACTCCCAAGGAGAAGGCCCCCCACTTTCATGCAGTTGAAATTCTTCCGTCGCCACTTTTTTTTTTCACGCCGGATCTGAGTGAGCCCATTGCCCGGCGCGTTGAAAGATTTACATTGGGATAGCGGCCCTGCTGTGACTCTCATCTCCCGTCTGAGTACAACTCTCCTTTATAAGACCCTCGTTTTCTCCCATCTCCCCTCGATCCGCCCGCCTCTTCCTACGCGAGCCAGTTATGGCAATCGAATTTCCCGTCTCTCGCCGTTCCCCCCCCAGACTCGTGCTGTTCGGCTCTGAAGCTCTTTTTTTTTTTTTTTTAGAAGTATTTCATTCAAGAAAGCATTCCCCCGGAGAGGCGATTCCGTTTATCCCGACTCCGGCCCTCAAGAACAGTCCCCCAACGGGTTTAGAACGCCCCTTTACCAACTGCAGACCGTCTTGCAAAAAAGTCAATTTTGGCAGGACCGGTCGGTGCTTTCAATGGATAGGTGCTTACTACGCTTTGACATACGGAGTGCACGTTCCGAGCTAGCCTTCTTTTGAGAACACCACTGCCTGATTGAATCCCCAAAATTGGACTCTCCTAGTCCGCCCATCCCTTCCATCGGCTGAAGACGATATCTAGGATCGCATCGGCGGCAACGATGGTTACGACGCCATGTACATCCTGTTCCTTATTTTTTGAGGCGTAATTAGCATTACAGCAGTTTTTTCCCCCAAATTTTCCATTCGCTTTCCCTTATAAAGCAAGGGAACTGTCTCCCCACTACCGTCTCTCCAGTTATTACCACACTCTCCTTTTTTTTGTGCACTGCAGGATCTTAACTCCTTCCCCCCGACGGGTAGAGCGCAGTCGCCGCTGCCCCCTTCGTCCCGGTCGAGCAAGCTCCTTTTTCTTTTTTTTCTGAGAAGACCTTAGGTCCCCTCCCGTTTACCACTGCCCCCACCCCGTTGAACCAAACCCCGGCCGACAGCAGGATATGACTAGCCGGTCGTGTTGACCTCGTTACCCCCCCCCCTGAAGCGTTTGGCGTCACTAATGTTTACTCGCCCCGCTGCCCCCGCAAAAAAGATAAAGTTCGGCGCCTTATGGAGTTCCACTTCTTTCTTTTAGGAACTTACAGAATTTTGCGCATTCCGCCCCTAGATTTTTCCGCATGAATTTGCGGCGTTCGGATAGAGATCCTGAAGCACCCGTCATTTCTAATCTTTTTTTCCCCAGTATAATGTTTTCGACTTTTTCTCCTTTCGTATCCCCCGTATCCGTCCTGTCGTAGCTTTTCGGGGTTAATGACCAGAATGACATGTTATTTTGTTTTCTCGCCAGTCTCCCCCCAGAAAATCAGCGCCCGACATAGGCCGCTTTGGGAGGCTCTTCCTTCCCCCGTTATGCTAGATTTCAAGATTTTTTTCTTGTATTGCGTAGGCGGAGGGGAGGAAAGCATCCCCATCGCACTTTCACGCTACATAGTTTCTCCTGATTGTCAGAGTGATCTTCTACTTCCTTGCGTCTCGTCCCCCTTTTTTTCCAAATTGCTGATTTCTTAGTCACCTCTCCCGAACAGCGCCTGCTTTTCCCCTATCGCTCCGCTACGTCATAACGCTTATCACGCTTCCGCCTAGCCTCTTTTTTTTTCTCTTTTCCCTGAGGAATGAAGGACTGCTCTTTTGTATTATGACCCCCCCATTCCTTCTTTTCCCTAAATCCGTTATGTTTTCTTTCCCCGAAAGACCTCGACGTTAATTCCAGTTGTGAAAATTTCGGAATCTCATAATCCTCTTTCCGCGTGCCTAAAAGGATTTCTCGATTTTAGTCGATAACGGGTCACCCCGCCCGGCAGTGATATTGCAACTTTTTTTTCCAGACCAGACGCTCCCTTCCCCCCCCCTTTCAGATGCCTGATGCTGCCAGGCCCCTTTTATAGCCTTCCCTCCCCTCTATCCGCTAGCACAACCCTCCGCACATGTAGCTGGAAAGCCGCATTTGCAGTGGCCGACGCCTCTCGACAGACACTAAACGAATTTGCACTACCATCCCCCTCAGCAATTGACTTAATAAGAACTGCATGTTCCCCTCTTTCATATTCTTTCTTTCCCCCTGGCGACGTGCCTTCCACGACCACCCGCACGCCCGCCCGAGACGTCCGAAGATAACTTCTCCACTTTCCTTACGCCTTTTTTTCGAAGAACGAGCGTATCGGCACGCAGGTGTCTCGCCAGAATCCAGTTCAACCAGTAGCCTTCTTCTTCCCCACGCCCCTCCCTCTTTTCGAAAGCAAATTGACCAACGGGCTATCCTTCCGTGCGCACTTCCCCTCTCGCCATTCAGGTTTCGATCGTTCTTCCCAGCTGTCTTTACATTCCCTCCGGAGATTGTCTCTTCGAACCATCCCTTGGTCCTCGTTTTTTTTTTTTTGGTTTTTTTTTTGTTTTTTTTTTTTTTCTTTGAATTTTTTTTTTTCGGCCCCCCGTTAGGTAGGATTCTCGAGTTTTTTTTTTTTTTGTTTGTTCTTTATTGGTGAGGCACTCCTTATTAGGAATGGGGGATATTTCTATTGGCTCGAACCTCCCTTCTTTCCCCTCCACACCCCCATCGAGAGTCACCTCTCAATAACCCCTTCCCTAGCAGACCTTTCTTTTTGAAGACGAGAATAACGCTCACCATAGATGACCCGTGACTTTTTTTTTCGCGCCCTGTTTCCTTTCCCCTAGTAATACGCATAGGGAGCAACACCGGGTAGAGACCGGATAGGTCTCTGTTGTTTTCTTTTTTTGTAAACGAGGAGATTCGTAGAGTTATAAGTCTGTTTTTGGGTAGTCGTCGGACTTTCTCTCTTTATCCACCCCCTCACACTTCCCACCCCTCCCAACTCACCCACTTCCTTCCCCTCCCCATTCCTTCGACAAATAGAACCCCCCCGCAGAATCCGACTCCCGTGAAAGCCCTACCCCCCCCTTTTCCAAGTTTAGCCATGCCATAATCTCTCAGTCAGCTTTTTTTTTTTTTGGCCCGGGACATAGCACCCTTTTTATCGCAAGTTGCAAAGCGCGAGATCGCCGTTTTTTTTATTCTTGAGCCGCGAGATCGTCCGTGCCATTTCATCTTGTCACCCCTCCCCAAGAATAGAAGAACAGCAGAAACGGACCTCTAATGCCCACCTGCCTTTTGGCGAAGCGCGCTTTCCGGCACGACGGTGGGTGCTCTCCGGTTCCCCTGTCTTCGAGTGCTCGTCGTAATGGCCGGGCAGTCGAGTGCTTTCGTTTTCCCCTGAGTTTTTCGGTCCCCCCCCTCTCCAAACAGCCCCTGCTCCTTTCTCCGAAGACCCGGTAGCCGCATGTTCTACTCCGCAGAGCTGGAAATTCTTTCTCCCTGCCATAATTCCTTTTTTTTCCCGAAGAGAGGCCTTCCTCCCGAGACTTTCGAGCTACACGCGGGCGCGGCGTTATTCCGTCTCGGATCAGTCCGGCCCCCCGCGCCCCTCTACTCCCGCTTCGCAATGACACTCCCTCCCCCCCTAGATTTAATTGACGCGGGAAACACTATTTTTTTCTTTTTACGCAGTGCGCCAGTACTTCGAAGAATCCATATCTTCCTCTTCCGCGTGAATGCCTCCTCCCCCAGAGCCTTCCTCCCCCAGCCCTTCTTGCCACTTGACGATTGTGGCTATGAACTGTCGTCTTCTCGGTGCCTCCCCCTGGTAGCCCGTATTTCTTTTCCCCGATTTTAAGGGCTTCTTCGTTTTGGTTCCAGTCCCCTTTTCTTTTGAGCTGGATTTCTATCCGGAGCAGGTAGGCTTAAGAGTCTCCGTCGACTTGCCCTGATTAAGAGAGGGATCAACCCCTTTCCCTTATGGTACCCCTGTCCTCTTTTTCCGCCCCCACTACTTTTCCAGGAGAAATACCCTGCCATTTCCTTCGCCATTTTCCTTTCCTGCCGCGTCTGTCTTACCATAGAGTGGTAAAGAACCTGTAGAACTCTTGCCCTTTTTTTACAGCCCCCAGTCCAGGACCTGAGATAGTCGTTAATTAACCATTCGTCTTCGTAGCCGAGCAAGATTGCGTTCAAGCGCTTCATTCTGCACTGTTCCGGAGAGAAGTTCTTACTCTTTCGGAAGTAACACGCTGTATGGCCATTTTCTTCTTCTAAGACCGCACATCCCGGCGTATTTCCTCGAGGGCACCCGGGGGAATCCCGGTTCCCCTTGTGTTTTTTTTTTTTTTTTTTTTTTTTTTGTTGGTGTTGTGTTTTTTTGGCGGTTTGGTTTGTGTCTTGGTTTGGGGTGTTTTTTTTTTTTTTTTTTTTTTGGCCGTTTTTTTTTTTGTTGTTTTTTTTTTTGCCCAGCGTTTTTTCTTGTTGTGGCCTTTTTGTTCCTCTTTTTGTGTTTTTTTTTTTGAGGTGTTTTTTTTTCTCTGGATCAAGTCCCTTCCCCCTCTAACACTCTCTCTTTAAAGCCCAGCTCTTTCCTTACAAGCGCGTACTCTTCCGTGACAGAAGTGTGTCCCCCAGCGCCACGCCAAGCCTCCCTACTCCGTTTCTTTTTCTTTTTAATATTCAGTCCCCACGCATCGCCCCCCGCAGCGTCTTTGTTGAGAATCCGCATTTAGCAGTGACGGCCTTTCCCTCTTTCCCTTGTTGTAACGCCCTCCTTTTTTTTTTTTGGACTACTAGTCTTTAGGTCCCTCCGCCCCGCCCCCCCCCTTTCCCTTCCGTTCAATAGCCCGGCTACAGATGTTAGCATTTTCCTCCACTGTTGACGCTGATTCTTTTTTGATTTTTTTTCTCTGAGCGATAACTTTCTCTCTTCTAGCTCCTTACATGCTTATACCTCTCACAGACCTCCTCTGGCACTTAGTCCGAGTTCCGTACCTGGCCGACTTTCCCGTTCCCTCCTTTTCTTGGCCCCATTGCCCCGCGGTGATTCACGGTACCCCCCCCCCCCCCCCCCCCCCCCCCCCCCCCCCCCATAACCTCCTCTACTTTCCCTCTTTGGGGTTTGATCTTGTGAGTAGGTCCCGCCGCCGACAGCCGGACCCAGGCCCCATGGGCTTCTGGTTCGGTAACGGGCCTGCCCATCCCCTTGCTGTCAGAAGAGCCCTCCCCAAAAACCAAGTTAGCCTAGTCGTACGCGCTCTAAAAGTAGTAGCTCCCCGCACAGATTTCGCCGATTCTCCCTAATACCCTCTACCTATTGGTACGGATCTAATATAGCCTGTTGGCATGGAAAAGGCTTTCGCGCTTCGCCGCCCAGTTCCCCTGCAACCGGATGACCCTGACTGCTTGTAAAAGACCCCACTCTGCCCCTTAAACCCCCCCCCCCCCGTCCCTCTAACCCCGCATTTCTTCGATACCGCTTCTGGTGAAAGAATGTGTAGTCCGAATTCATGAGCGCGCAGAGTGACCCTCGTTCTACGAGCTAATTTGACTTTTCCATCGGGACTCTCCCCCCCTCTCCCCCTCCCTCCAGAATGCAAATGACGCAACCCTTTTAGCCCCATCGCTCAAGCAAGAGGTTCATCTGGTTTCCCGTACGCCACCATATTCCCCTTGATGTGTGTCCCCTCCCTTTGCATTCCTTCCCCCTATTACGCCCTGTTTCATTCAAAGAATGCCGACGCGCATATCGATCTTTTCGCAGAGGAGCCTCTTCCTTTCTGGACTTTTTCTCCGATATTTTCTCTACTTTCACCCCCCCTTATTTTTGAAAAGTAACTCTCTCGATTCCAATTTGGGCTGCTTTGTGTAACAGCCTGAACGGCCCTTCCTCACCTTCCAAGCACGACTTTTTTCTTCAGACAATGAAGTCCCTCCCTTTCCCCTCTACCCCCCCGTACCGACACCGGTTTTGACGATTTTCGCACCGACCGTCGTTATGCGAACGTCTGTCCCCCTTTCCTCAGAAAAATCTTTCTAAGAAGCTTTCTTCCTTTCGCAACATTTTTTTCAGGACATATTTTATCTCCGGCGGGCGTCGAGAGTAGATGGCGCCCCCTACTGATCGATTTAGAGTTTTCTCACACTGACTTCTAACCGCCCCTCTTTCGGCCCCTGACCAATCGCGTTCCGAACTCCCCGTTTAACAAGCCTTCCAACATCTTCATTTCCAGTTTCCCCCCCCAGACCCCAAGAATCTTCCCTCCCACCACTGGAGAAAGCGATATACTTTCTCTAAGCATACCGATTCCATCGTTAGATAGTCTTCTTTCTTTCCGGGTTCACTGCTGCCTCGGCTCCCTTACCCCAATCTTTCTCCTGCCCTCTAAGACGTCTCAGCGATGACGTTTTTCGCTGGACTCCTTCTTTCCACTCTAAGAGGACTCTCCCGGGACCCACGGGTTCCCCTTTCTTTTACCCCAGCAGCGATTGATCGAACGTCGCCTTGTGCTACTCGCCCCTTTGGTATCCTTCTCCAGTCTTCATTTTGAGAAACGCCCCATTATCTTAATTTCCCCTCAGCTATCGGACCTGTCCGTCCTCGTACTGTTCGGCTTAATGAGCACTTTCTTTGGCTCTGACGTTACTCACTACGGAGCAAGTCCCACTAAACCTGCTTTTGTCGTTCATCCCGCCCCCTCCTTCAACCTCCCCCCTCACAAACCAAGTCGTCTCGCATCACTGAAGCAGATGCGTCCTTTCCTTAATCCATTGATATCCCCTATCCAATTTGCTTTTGCCTTTTTTTTTACTTGTTCTTTTTAGCTGAAAGACCATACGAGTTTTCAACACATCCTACCCAAGGGGCGCGAATCATGGAAGACCCTGCGCCAGTCTTGCCGCAGCGCTTATTGCGCCTCTCCTTCGTTCCCCCCTGTTCTTGGGCAACGCGTTCTCCCCCCCAAGCGACCGGATCTGATCGCTATCGCGTTTTATTTCCTCTTTCTCCTATTTCAGTTTTTTCCCCCGGACGCAATAGAATTTGAAAAGCCTGCCGACCCAAGATAAAGGCTCTCTACAGGACTCTTTTACGCTGTCGGATTACATATTCCTTTTGCTACCTCCCTGAGTCACTGCAAGTCCTTTTAGCGGGACTAAGCAAATAAGTTTCTAGAGGATTTAGCGCATTTATTTTAAGGGAGCAATAAATCCTTTCATGGGGCCTCCCCCGCTATCTTTCCATTTGCCTCCCCCCAGACTTTACACGATTTGTGCTCGTGACGTTCGAACTCGTATCACTCTTCGCGGTCGCGATGTCGAACCCTTTTAATGAGCCCCACTCTGGCTCCCCCTTTGGTACTTGACGTGCCCATCTAATGAATCCCAATCCCTTTGATTCCTGTAGATGGCAGAAATTTTCTCCTTCGTTCTCCCCCATCGCTTGTAGCCCGTTCAACGATCTGGCCAATCGACCCGTAATGGCCTAAGAATCCTCCTTCTTGATAGCCCCTGAAGCGATTTCGTTCTGGATTAAGTGCTGGTGAGAACCTTTCTTTCTTCACGGATTTTACCAGTTTTTTTTAGGATTCCTGAGGCCCCTGCCACAGACTTTCCCCCCCCCATTTCTTCGAGCATGCGTGCTGGCTAAGCCTTCCACGTAGAGGATGATGTCTATAGCCTGGATGGCCGAATTAATGGCAGCGACAGGTCCTCTCGCTTAAGCACCCGTTCTTTTGTGGGTTTTTTTTTTTTTTTTTTTTTTTTTTTGCGTCATTGAAGTTCCCCCGATTAGCGCCCCTTCATCGTCCTGTATGCCCTGTACGTCCCCCGCGTCCCCGGACGCCCCTGGCCACCTACCCTCCCTAAGTTTTTATCAGTCGACTGAAGGCAGCCAGCTTCAGATGTCTTCTAGCACCTTAATGTGAGTATTCTGCCAAGACGAAGTCCTGTATGACACACTCCTCTTCTCTTTTACTCCCCCCCCCCCCCTTGTGTTTTTCTTTTATAGATGGGACATACCTATGAAGAAAATATAAGCCCTTCATTCAGCTGTTTGAAATAGTAGAGGCTCCCCCCTCCAGGGGCATTCACTTCCTTCGTTAATTATATACCCCCCCTTCTACCTCCAGATAACTCTCGGGACCCCTCAGGATATTCTGTGGTTCTCCCGCCACGAGTCCCTGCTCCCTCCTCCCCGTATCAAACATGCTACAGATTATCCACGTTTCATTGCTCCTCGCTTTTCCACATTTTGTCCCTAAGCACCCCCACCGAACCTTATGACGTGACGCTCGCTGCAAGACGCTATAGCCTCCCCTCCCATGCGAAGACGTTCCCTCCCCTAATACCTCCCCTCAACTGCTGAAGCCCCCATGACGAGGGCAGATTGATTTGGCTTCACGACCAATATCTGTCACCTTTCGCACTGCCTGTCCTGACGCCACCAGCCAATTTCCTGTCCGCCAGGCTTCCCCCTTTTTATCTCCCTCTCCCCCCATTTCTTTTCTACTGAGATTATTGCTATCGGTACGATGCCGCCATCCCTACTGACAAGCCAATCCTTTAAGGATTCCACCCTACCAGCCTCCCCCAACATACGCGTGTATCGTTCCGTTAGCCCCCCGCCACTTAAGATCTCCCCATAAAAGTTTTCTCCCTAAGTAGCAAAGGTCACCACCCCCCCAACACAACCACAAACCTGAAACCTTCCGTCCAGATTTTCATACCTGACTGACACCACCTCCCAATAGAGGATCCTCCTTTTTGTCTATCCCCCCGTTCCAACCAGCTGTGACCTCTTCCCCGTCACTTGAAATCCTCCTCATTCGACCCTTTCTGACGTGGAGGGACGACCGGACGCCCTCCTCCTCGCAATCGCTGCAGAATTCTCCTCTGAAAAGAGACCTTTGTCACCTAGCACTTTAGAGAGACCGGAATTCGCAGGTATTCAAGTTTCGTCGTTTGGCCCCCGAGTCCATGAACGGAGTCCTCCCAACGACGACCCAGCCCTCTGCCATCCCTTCGTCCCCTTACACCCCTTAAACTTCAGATGGTCAGAATCTTTTAGAGCCTGACGGAAAATTTGACGGTCTAGTCCCCCCTAGCGACAGTCTTTTTTTATAGTCTTTTTTCTTGCTGACCACCCTTCGACGTGCTTCCTAAAAGTAAGCATCCCCCCTTGAGACTGAAGATTCCCCCCATGACATTCCTTCACCCCTATGGCTTACCTTGATCTTGCGGCTTTACCTTGCCCAGTTTTTTTTGTCTCTCTTCTTCTTGACCGTAAGCATATTGGCTCCTCTCTTAGTTGTTTTTTTCCTTCAGATCGAAGAGTAGTCCTCACCCTCCAAGCCTTCCCCCTGTCCCAGACAACATGTACCTTTCCGAGAGAGGGGACCTTCGCCGCCTCTGCCGTGAGAAATGCTCGAAGTATGAATCGCTCTGATCTTGCCCCGGTCTATCGCCACAATACGATCCACAGACATTGCGCACCCTTCAGCGAAATTACTCCGACTCTTTTTGACCGAGCCTAAGTTTCCTTCATCAACCAGAGAGGCCTTGAGAACGTTACGCACCGACCTCCTCCGCTACCCCCCCCTTGAAGACTCCGATCTCCTTTCCCCGTGCCTTCCTGAAGGATGAGCAGCCCATGACGTCCGGCCTTGCATCAGGTTGCTTTTATGAACTTCTCTCCTGATATTCTCTTTTGTCCCAATCGTGCCAGTCCTTTTTGCAGGGAACCTCAAGCGCCAGTCGTTGTCTGCCCAGAAGACGATAAAGCGCGTCGTTCCTGAGTCCCTGAATTCTTACGCCCGATGTACTTCCCCAAATTTTTCCCTCAGTAGTAGATTCTCAGTCCTTCCTCCTCCCAGCGCCCCAAATGCTGGTCATGTAGAACATTTTGCCAAAAAGAGAGCGTCCCCCAGCTAAATCCCCGTTTAAAGCAACCTTCAGCGTGAAGACTGTTGCTTCTGACCGGAGGGAGCGAGGAATGGCTTCTTCTTCCGCTGAGTCCGGCCATTACAGGTTTCTCCGAGTCCCAGCCCCCCCCGGGGAAGTATGCATCCGCATGCAGAGGAATGGTTCGCTCCTCCGTTTAGACTTTTTCCGAGACTGCAAGGTCCTCCGGTAGTTTGTTTTGTGTTTTTATTTTGTTTGGAGCGGAAGAGGACTAACCCCCGGACTAAAAAGAGACCCCATAGAGCCACAGAAAAAGCCCCTCCCACCCCAACAAAACCACAAGGAAACCAAGCTTCGAAACAAAAGGTCTTCTCCAAACACAACAACACCCACCCCCAAACACCCCCCAGCCTTTTCTTTTAAACCCCCCCCCCCCCCCCCCCAGGCCCGACCCCCCCCCCCAACCCCTGATCCCCCCCTCCCCCCCTACTGCACATCCTTTCGCATTAACTTCCCGCAATTGATCTGGAACTTTTTTTTTTTTTTTTTCTCCGTTTTTTATGCTCCTATTTCTCTCCCGCAAACAGTCGCCTTTGGACCGATCAGCGTCTGATCAGAGAAGAGAACTCCGCCAGCTCCCCCCTTTTTCAGAGGAAAGAACAGTCTTTTTTTTCGGATCCTTCCAGCCCGCTCAAGTGCAAGAATCGATTCTAGAAACGTAAAATCTTATCACCCTGCTTTTTAAGCAGAGAGCTTGCCCTCCAGGTCGGCGCGGAAATCCCGACTCGCTCTTTCTCAGAATTACCCCCTCCCCCTTCACCCAAGATGCTATCTATTCCGTCCCCTTGTTCCTTTTATTAGCTTCCTGGGATATGGACACGAAGCACAAGCACGTCTAGGAGCAGATTCCCATCCCTCATTAGATCCTTTTTTGACAGCAGTCCGACGCGCAGCAGACATTCAGCCTTCCATATAGAAGCGAGAATTCGAGCCGGCCTCCCCCCCCCCCTTTTTGACTCGTACCAAAATCTCTCTACTACTCCTCCTTTTGATTTTTTCTTGATTTATGTACAGCTCCCCGAACAGCCGCAGCACCCCATTTTCAGCAAGTACCGAAGAGAGCGAGGTGCTTTTGAGGCCCCCCGTTGCCGCAGCGGTATAGTACCCTTTCCTTCCAGCGTCGGGAACTCCGAGGAAAAGCGGAGTCCCGACGATCTTAGACCAACCCAAAGATGAGAAGAACGACTCTCCCCGTAAGTCATTCCTTCTTTCCCACCTTGAGGAACGGAATCCCCTCCTTTCTCCGTTTCCTGCTTGACCCGTCTCTTTCCCCCGCCGCCAGTCGAAACACTGTTGAAGAGTCTTAACCGTCCCCCCCCACCAATTCCCCCTCTAAGAGATCCCATCCCTCCCCCCTGGGGGCATCTTTCGGACCGATCGGCCATTCTGTCCGTGGGATCCCGCGTTTGCTGTTTTTTTCCCCCTTTGTCCACGCCCCCCCCCCCCCCCCCCCCCCCCCCCCCCCCCCCCCCTTCTCGTGCTCGGACTCGCTGACGACGCCTCGACGGTCAGCCCCTAGGACAGAGATTGTTCTATCTGTTTCCTTTCGACAGTCCCTTTTCCCCTCCAATCTTCCCCCGCACATGCTCAGCTTACCTTTTCCGCGCTTGTGTTTTGAGAAGCTCCGACTTTACCCTCACGATAATTTTACAGGAGGTCCCTCCTTTCCCTCAGTCTTTTAACTTGACCGTGCCACGACGCTAAGATCCGGTGAAGACTATTGAAATCCTTTGGAGACTGATTTTTTTTCCCGACTTACGCGACTATGATCCGCGTCCCGATCTCATTCCGACTTCCCCCCTTTCGCCGTCCCAGAAAAAGGTGTCCCCCCCCCCCCCTCGAGCCTTCAGAACCTCCGGGTTTTCGGGAATGCGCCCCAACGTCTTTGTCCCTTTCTTCATGGTTTCCTCTTAAAAGTAGAATTTTTTTTTTTTTTTTCTTTTTTTTTAGATCTAAAACTGCCCCCAGAGATTAAATGAAGCGCTGTTCTTTCGCACGCTTTAGAGATAGCCCCCTCTCCATATTCCTCCCCTTTGCTAGCTATGTCTCCTTTTCCGGCATCCAGAACTTTTTGTCGAAGACCTAAGAGAACCTCAAATTTTTCTCGGTTCCAGAACTCAGAGGATGAAACAGCGCCCAAGGCAAAGAATCCTATTATCCCTGCACCCCCCACTTTTTAAAGAAAGAGGGGGGTGGGGGTGTTTTAAGAGTCACTTTTTTTTCCTCCCTTATAAATTTATTAATCCATCCTTTACCAACTGTCCTTCAGTACTAAGAAAGGAATTCTTGTCTGAAGTTTTCCCAATTCTCCCCCTTTTCAAAACCCCCTTTGTCAGAGCAGTCGATTGAACGACGTATAGACTGACCTTCTCCCAGAGACATCGGACCTGGTCCTTCGGCCGAGTACGACCCTTTATCCGCAGATCCGTGATGGCTTAACCGACTAATAGACGCGGACTTGAAGTCGACTTTTTTTTTTTTCTTCCGCCTGACATTTATTTGTCTAAGTTCCCCGTCTAGCGCGACACCGTACCCCCCTTATGGAGGCTTTGTAAGTTTAGGGATATGACTTTACGCTTCTTTTTCTGGCATCCAATGAGAGTAGTAACTCCCCTCCCCTAATCCACAAGGAATGTGCCCCCCCCCCCCCCCCGTCCCGTCTCCCTTCCGGACTCTTTTCCCCCGTCAGGTGTTACTTCAGCTCCTCCTGGTTTTGCTGGTCTCTGGAAAAGATTATGCAGTCTATATTTTTTCTCCTCAACCCTCTCCGACCCCCTACCGGTTTCGAACCGGCGAATAAAGTATTTGCTCCTGCTGCGTCTCACCCGTTAGGTCCTTTCAGGATGTCGGGACCGATCGGCGTGTATTCGCTTTTCTTCTTTTTTCATTCGGGTTTACCTTCCGCCCTCCTCAGTGCGTCCTTCCTCTCCAGGGTTATTTTCATCGGTTCCTTTTGCTTAAGGGAGAGTTTCCAAGGTCCCCTCGGTAGTCGCGTTGATATAATCAGTTTCAAGCCCGACGTCAATTTGACAGTTTTCGGCGAGTCCTGCGGGCGGTTCTGAGAACCCCCTTTGAACAACGCTATTCCAACCGGGTAGGTGTTTCTCATCCTTTTAACAATAGAGACGTTTCCAGAATGGCAGCCTGCTCCCCTTCTTTCGTCTAGGGAATGACTCTTCCTTGATAAAATCCCTTGTGATTTCTCCGGTCTGCCTCGAGCGTTTTGATCGTAATGGATCATTTTTTATGCCTAGAACATAATTGCCCTCGTCGTTCTCCCTCTCGCGTTGACGACCGGGATGAGTATAGGAGTCGTTCTGTTCTGTAGTTATTTCACGGAGTTCCCCTTTCTTTTCGTTCTCCTCCACAAATCATCTCATTGAGCTTGGTCGTAGTCGAGGATTTTAGGTCCCCCACCCGTACGTTTTTCTCGGTAGGTGGCCTCTTTGAGCCAGTACTAGATTTCGATCTTGATGTTTTCTTGTCGACCATGGAAGTCGGCTCTGCCTGGCATCTTCATATTTTTGCAAGCAGGCGGCCTGACCTGCCCCCCCCCCTCCCTCTGTGTTTTTCCCACCTTATATTCTTTATAAGAAACCTTTCTAAATGCTCCGCGATCTTTTCCTTTCCCCTTTACGACTTGAATGAAGCTAGCCTAAGAGGTCTGTGCCTCTATATTTTGCATCCCTGTTTTGTGTTTTTGAGTTCTCTATGTGGCACAGAAATCCCTATAACTTCTTCCTCTCCATGTGAACTGCTGCGAGAGGTCGAAAGCGTGCCCCACGTTCTTGTAGAGCTCTAAAAAAGAGCGCGGTATTTCCTTTCCCGCAGTCACGCCGCCGCTGCTGAGGATCGTTCCAGAGGGAAGAGAGCATTTTTCCTTAAAGCTTTTTAGTCCTCCCTTCCCACCTGCCCTTTTCGGTTGCCAGCCGGCGACGCTTAGCGACAATCTCCCGACGGCCGCAGCACCGCGAGTTTCTCCTACAAGATTTTACTCCTGCGGACCTGCACCCCCCATAGTCCCCCCTGGGATGCCGATTTTGTGTGACCCCCGACAAAAGACGTCCGTGCCCAGTCCCCTGCCTTACACTTCGACAGCGTTTCCGTCCTCCTTCCTAACCCGCTTGAGAACATCTCTTTCGACGAGAGCGTTCTCTGCTTGGTGAGCAGAATCGATACGCCGCGATTTTACCAGCGATTCTTCCTTGTTACATAACGTTTTTCTTTTCTCCTGCCTCCAACACAAGGCTCCCATTCATTTTTTCCGCCTAGGTAGAGTAACAGTGGCTTGACAGCCCTTTCCCCGCAGAGTGTTCATAAAGATTTTTTTTTTCCTCCACACCACTCCCCCCCCAACTCGTTGAGCTCGGTTTCTCGTCACCGGTTTGTTCCGAAGCGCCCCCCAAAGGATATTACCGGACCTTGAATCTATGTGCCCTTTCGAATACATTTCCCCCTTGGCGGATTTACGTCCTTCAGTTCCGGCCCTTTGCCGTGGAATGAAGCTAAGCCTTTCCCAGATCGTGGGAAAAACCCTCTCTCCTGTTGGAGCTTGGGAGTCTTTTCCTTTTTTTATTTGGTTCCCCTGACCATTCCTTTTTTTTACGCCCGTCGGATTCGCCAGTTAGCGTTAAACAGTGCACCCCTGCTCGATAAAAGAAGCCTTCCCTTTCTCTGTGGCTTTCATTTGGCTTCCCCTTTGAAGAGTGTGTTGCGCCCCCCCTCTCTCTCCGTTAATCCTTTTAAAACTAAGTATGAATTTTCCCCTCCCCTAGTCTCCACCCATGAAGCGTCCAACCTAACGTTGAAAATTCTTCAGTTGCAGTTAGTTTTGTTCTTTTTTCCTCTTCCCCTTCCTCCAGTATGACTGCCGGACTCTGACGGATCGTTCTAATCGTTCGTCAGCGACCCGACTGACTATGCCACACCTCGCAGTAGCGGTGCTTCTATCAAGAGGGGAATAGAGAGTACTCCCTGAGTCCTCTCCCTTTTCTGAGATCTCGATGATTCTCAACAGAGAGCGCGGAGAGACCCGATATATCCTTGCAGCCCTCCCCCTTCCCTCCTTAAACGATACGATTGAACTTTAGCAAGGTACCATCTCGTTTAAAGGTCGCCCCTGTCGGGTTACTGACTTTCGGTGTGGCCACGTTCGGTATAACAAGAGTACTTCCCGACGAACCTCTAAGAGAGGCCGCGTGATCCTTCCTAGAGATTCCCCGATCCTGACGCTTGCTTTACTCCATCAGGTGTGGCGGAGAATCTTTTATCCGCGTGTTTTTTCCCTTTCCCGGCATCGTGAAAAGCTATCTCCTTTGCACGGCAGTCGTCGGTTCTCCCATTCCCTTCGCTCGGGGCCCTATTCTCGCGTCCTCCGCTGTGAGCGGAATCCAATGGCCGTCACTTCCCGGTCTCGAAGAACGGCACCCCCCTACCTTTCTCTGTAATTTAGGGAGTACAGTCCCCCCGACGGGATCCCCAGTGCAAATCGGGTTCAGAAGTGGAATGAGAGGCGATTTCCCTCCGAGGCTTTTTTTCCGATCGTCGTATAATTCTCTGTCAGATCGGATCGATCCTCACGGCGTTTCCCGTCGGCATCCCCTGATGGTTACAGTAGCTCTCTATTACCCCCCCCCCCCCCCCCCCCCCCCCCCCCCCCCCCCATTTTTTCCCCTAGTTTCATAGCCCCTTGCGCGATATGAACGTCGGCATTCTGAATCTGAAAACATCGTCATCAAGCTCGGAACCTTTCCCTTTTCCCAGGTCCACGTCAGGTTCAACTTCACTCCTCCCACCCAAAAAGAAGAACAGCTTTCGTCTCAGCGCGCTCCAGAGTTTTTCCTGGACTGTCCCCCATTCCCAGAGAAATCTTCCCTGGAAAGCACCTTCCCTTGCTCCCTTGTTATTTTCCCCCACCGCCTCCCGGCCCGAGCGTGAAATCGTTCGACGCAGTGGTACCTTACATAGTTGAGTTTTACCTTTTTGTCCCCCCTCCACCAGTTTCCTAACTTGCTTCGAAGCGCTCGTTATAAGCCGTTCTTCCAAGGCAAAGAGTCCGCCCCCCCCCTGTGTTACCGATACTCAGTCAGATGGGAGTAAATTTTTGGCGTTTTCCGACCGACGTTAGTCTTAGCGGATACCCCGCCTTTTCTCGGCTATGCTCTGTTCAATTGTCCGAAAGATCCGGTAAAGTCCCTCCTTAGGCCCTTCTCTTTTTTTAAGGCCTTAGAGGTGATGTTCCCTTCCACTCTTTTACTTCCCCGTTGTTGCGGATATTACCGCACCGCGGCCGGCCCCCGTGAAAACCAACTCGCCACCCGAGGGAAGGATGGTGATTGAAAGTGGCCGAGTTTCTGTCCCCTTCTTTCCTAGCCCGAAGGACATGTCGGCTAGCGAATATCACGCCCGTTTCCTTTCCTCCGATTTTAAGCCCCCATCGAACTCCAGATAATTGAGGAACGGATCCATCTGGTAGCCTTGGAGGAAAGCTTGAAGAAGAGAGATCGTTTTACCATCGGAAAAGTTTTCTTGAACCCCCCAGGTTGAAATCTTCCCTCCCTAATCCCTATCCCCATCCAATCGTTTGCGGAAGAATTGAAGTCCCTCCACCTCAACTATTCCCCTCCCCCTCCTTGATGACCCGATGAGTTCTCTTTTGTTCCACGGCTGAATGACGAGCTTACCTGAAAGATCTATCCTCCAGCGGATTGTTTATGGCTTTCCCTCCTACAATCCGCCCTTCCTCATCCAGAGCAATCGAGCTTAGCCTCCCCTTATGTTCTAAAGCCAGCACTTCTCGGGCTCTTCTTGAGGCTGATCCGTGCAGCTGTGTTAATCGACAGGAGATACAGGAACAGGTCTCCTTTTCACAGAGATATAGTTTTCCAACCTCTTGGAGGCCTCTCTGACACTTCACGCCTGCCTCCAGGTCCTCCGCCGCCGCGCGACATTCTGTCCATATCCCAAGTTTATTTCCCAGCCTTGCGCCAGATAGTCATTTTTTTCGCCCGTTGACCATTCTCCAGTTCTGCATCGCGGCGGGAAAGATCTCACGGCCTACGGTTCTTCTAAGATCAAATCTTGGTGTCGATTTCTCCCTTTTCAAGTGCCAGTTAGTTTCCCCAATCCAGACGGGCAAGAAGGGCTGCCCCTAGATCCCACACGTCCCCTTTCCCCTCCTTGTCCCAGCCTAAGGAGGCCCCGAGTTCCTCCCCCTCAACCATTCAAGTGCCCTCCGTCGGGGAGGACTATATATTATCTGAAATTAAATATCCCGATATGATATTCGGGGAGGGCGTTTCCTTCTTTCTTCCCGATTCCGACACCTCTTTCCCGCGCCGTTCTCAAGTAGATGGCGCTCTATGGAAATTCGGATTTTCTTCTAGTTTCATTCCTTTGAGAGCGGGATGCCGCGCTTTGCTAGCAGTTCTACATTCGACCACTAGGTCCTCGTCTTTCCCAGCGCCCCCTCTCAATTCCGGTATCGATTCACGATGGCCGTTCTTCTCCCCTTGGTCTTTCTCATGTCTCTTCCATCCCCCCGCGCGCTGTCTATAAGAAGACCTGCAATTCTCCCAGTGACCCACCCTTCGTACGCGCAAGCGCTTGCCGGTTCAGCGGGGAAGTTATTTTTAACGGTCCCGTCTTTTTGGCTTCCTACAATGGATGCTGATCTCGGGTTCGAGCACGTAAAATATAGGACAAAACTTTCCTAAAAAGGCTTCACCGGCCGAAAACCCTCAAGATCTGAAGTTGAAGATTGGCCCCTCCTTCCTGGTTCCCGGCATTAGGCAAGCCGTAGCTGAAAGATGCCTTCTCCCTCTTTTTTTTTTGAGTAGTCCTCTTCCCCCCTTTTTTTTAACGACCTCCATAAAACCGTGCAAAATCAAAAGGGAGATCAGTTTTCCTTTCCACCAGAGCGGATTACTAGTCTTTTTGCCAGGGACACGATGTGGAGCGGAGGAAAGTATCAAGACCTACTAAATGGCTTGATCACCTTCCTCTTAGTTCTCTTAGGGAGCCCATTGGTGGTCGGGAGCCAGTGCGACTGTGCCAAGTTGAAGCCCCCACCGGCACTTTAAGCAGATTGTTTTTTGGTGCCCGTCATGCAACACTCAGCGCTGGGCGTTGTCCACGTTTGCAGCTGCGAAAAGGTTGAGCGGGATGAGGGAGGCAAGTGATCCCCCCCGGAAATTCCACCGTTGGATGTAATGGAGCACTCTCGTCTCACCTCTCTGGGTAGTTTTTCCTTTCAATCGCTCCGATACCTTCGTCGGGACGGTCGCGGCGGGCCTTTCCCCTCAGCTCGCTGTCTGCTGTTTTTTGGCGGGTCGGACCTGCGTTCCCGTTATTTGGTCTTTGCAAAAGAAATCCAAGAATGGAGATGGGGGCGGAGTCAGATCCGGCAGTTTCGTATGGTAAGGCAAACTCGCTTTTTGAGTATGTCTTTTTGGAGCGGGCAAAGCTTTTCACCCTTCCCCCTTAATCTAAATAGTAGATTTTTGTAGATCGAGTAATTCGGGCTCGCTTCCCCGTTGCACCCTCTCTTTTGATCGTGGAGGAGTTGAGGGCAATCAGCCCCCCCTTTTTCCCGTTCCTTCATCTCCTCCTCACTCCTGTGGAGCAAGCTTTGCTCATTCGAGTTCTACCTCCTCCTGAAGTCTAACGAAGGCTTTACCACACTCTCTACTCCCTCCCCCCCATTTTTTTTTTGACTGTGGCACGATCGTAGACTTCACAGTCTGTTGACCTTATTCCACTCGAAGAGCGGTTAATTGCGGGTTTTTCCACGGGGTTCGTGAGCTGCTCTTTCAGCGCGGCGTGTATGGCGGCTCCGCTTTCACAGGATCGATGCTCTGGATCGAGGAATAATGACTACCCTTGGTATAAAAACCCTCCCTCCACTACCTTTTTCAGCTCCTCTGGCAGAGAAAATCGCCTACGCAGATCAGCCTCGAAGTTGACGAATAACTGCACGCCTTGACGGACTCCCTACCTCCCCTTTCACTTTGCCATTTATGGGTTCTCCTCCAAAATACCACTGTTCCCCCCTCCTAAGACGCCACCACAGACGCCCTGACGGCGAGCTAAGATCTTGTCAAGAGCGGGCCTTGCTTTCCTATTACCCCCTTTTTTTTGCATCAGCAAAGACCCTCCGATCAGTCTTTTCCCACTCCTCTCACATGATCAACTTTTCGGTCTTCCGGCGCCCTTACAGCGCAGAGCACCGGTTTTTTCCTCCATCCTTGTCTTCCCCCCACTTTTGTCTCCCTCGCGATACCGGTTCGCCCCCGCCCAAATTGTTGCCTCCGGTGTAGTCACAGGTTCCGTCAAAGATAGCCCCCGTCCCTTGGAATCTCCCTCAAGTTTTTCCTTATCGCCAGAACTCGGTTGGACGCTGAGAATTCCTACTTGTGCCGGGATCGCGGAAAAGCCGTTAATACCTCCCTGGCACCGATCGGGTCCGCCGTGGGGGCCCCGTTTAAGTAGGGCCTCCTTTTCCATTCTTCGACCTTCGAATATACCCCCCGAGGCCTTCCCCTGCGAGGCTTGCCCTCAGATCACCTCAAGGCGTTCGTCAGATGAGCATTAAGTTTTTTTTTTTTTGCGGCCGCTTCACGATTGTGCCCGATGGTCGCACACCCGAGACAAGTGCATAGCGTTCACAAGTAATCCGAACATCTTTCTTTTTTCCTGAGCACCGATGCCCCCAACCTTCCTTTCAGCGCTGGTTTCTGACAGGTTTTCGACGGTTTGTTGGCCAAGCCGTTTTCTTTCTTATGAACGGCCCGCTTTTTTCCTCGGGGCATGGCTCCGCCTAGAAGTCTCAGCGCTTCAAGGCTAAGCCGAAAGCCTAGGGCTGCAGGATCAGAGGGGATACCCTTCTCTGTTAAATGGCAGTAGGAGGACCTCTTGAAGGAGATACAAGGAGAGACGGCAGAAAGAAAGAGACGACTGGTGTTCCCCCCATCCGTTCGGCTGAAAGAGCGCTGACCGGCTCTTCCCTATCGACGGGTCTTGCCCGCAGAGGTTTTTACCGTTCGCGGCGAGAGCGATAAAAAGGGAACCCTCAGATCCCGAGACCGCGTGCAATTTTTTTCCTCCTGAGCTTTGCCCGGTCTTGCAGATCCGTTCGGGATCTCAGGAATCAGAGTGGAACGACAGGATGGTGACAGTCTCCCGACACCTCTCGCCCCCCCCCACTCC
>Ga0179593_1724749_pt1 | contig 24551 bp, 25 predicted proteins | sample CZODoug2_1_08_16_FD_185931 | JGI IMG/M metagenome (GOLD analysis project Ga0179593, IMG submission 185931) | Vadose zone soil fungal communities from Angelo Coast Range Reserve, California, USA - CZODoug2_1_08_16fungal (PacBio error correction) | ecosystem: Environmental > Terrestrial > Soil >... | reverse complement strand
TTCTGGTGCAGTTTTTTCTGGTAACTTTTCCCCAGGTTTCCTGTTTCCTTCGGTCCCTCTTGGCGAAGCGCTTTCTGGTCCGGCTTTGTTTACTCCGTTGGGACCTACAGGGTCCGCCTTTTCTTTTCCTTTTCGGGCACCACATGGCTTTTTCCTTTTTTTAAGGGCGTTCCGGGTCCTTTTTTTTTTCTCCCGAGAGACTCCCTACACGTCGCCGGACTGACCACGTTTCCTGGAAGGCTAATGGCCGGACACGTGCACGGTTTTTTCCTTCCCTTGCGGACAGAACTTTTCCCACCGTGGTCACACTTCCTAGAGGTTTTTTTCCCCTGCGTAACCGTCGCTTTCTCCGCGAGGCCGCGGGTCCAGGAGGGATTCTCTCTAGAGTCGGATGTCGGTGAACCGTATTGCCTTCCCCCGCTTTCCGGTGAAAATATTTTGTTTCAGCGTTCGCCGTCCGTTGTTTCCTTCGGATGCGGCGCCACTTTGCGGGATGAAAGGATGCTTTTTTTTCTTTCTTTTTTCGCGTGCTTATGCGCAGGACCTCTGCTCGAAGGCATTCGTTCTCCCGTTTCGGAACAGCCTTTTTCGTGTTTTTTTTTTTTTTGGTCGCGCCTTTCCCCTTCTTTGAAAGACAGGACCTTTACCCCGCAAAGCCACCGCTGCGGGCCGGTGTTAATTTCTCCAGTTTTCCCCTCCAACTTTCTTCTTTTTCTTTTTCTCGTCCCTTCTTTCTCTTTTTCACCACGCAGATGGGTTTTCGTTTGTAAAAGTTCGGACAGCTTTTTTCATCCTCCCGGTCTAGGGATTTTCGACTTTCGTGTTTGACGCCGAGGCGGAGTTTCGACCTTTTTCCGGCCGGAGCCCCTTGGTAAGATTTCTCCTTTTTTTTTTTTGGCGTTCGTTTCCGGGTTTCCTTCCTTAGGCGGTTGGCTGACGATGGCGACAGGTCTGGAGGTGCTTTTCTATCTCTTTTCGCACAGTTTTTTTTTTAGTTGCTGTTAGCTTTTGGCGAGCACTGACGGTGTCCTTTTCCCGGCGTGCGGAAAGCCGGGTCCAGGCCGCCCCTCTCTCCTCCGGACGGGCGGACAGTTTTCTTCCGGTTTTTTCCGTCCTCGCTCCCCCCCTCTGATTTTCGACGCTCATTGCTTATGCGGTGCGCCAGGAACAGGGCACCGTTTTCCTAAGTCGGGGGTCTTCCGTCGCGGATGCCGAACCCCCTCCTCTTCTCTTCTAACTCAGAATCTTCTCCAGTTTCCAGACCTCCTCCTCCCCAGGGGCCAGGTCCGCGGTTATCTTTTAAACGGCTCGCTGAACTCGAGTAGTCGGCGCCCTTTTTTCCTCGAAATAGGTTTACCCCTCTGGCTGCATCTTTTAGTGCGGCGACCTCTTTTTTTTTTTTTCCGGCGAAGAGTCCCTTTTCGTCTTCCGCAATCTTGACATGATTTTCCTTCCCTGCCCCCTGACTCCCGTCAGAAGAACACGGACGCGTTTTTTTCCGCACAGTTGGTCGATGGCACAGGAAACTCTTCCATTTTTCATCGAAGTACCCCTTTCCCTGGATCGCCCCCTTTCCTGATCTCTTTTTTTTTTAGCGTTGTGTCTTTCGCTGCGTCCAACAGGTCGGGGTTCCCAATACTCCCTTTCTCTTTTAAATGTGCCGGAGCGGGGAAAAGCTGGCTGCCCCCCGGGAGAAACGCTTGTGCCTGGTTCAAACACCATGCCCCCCAATTGTCTGGCCATTTCCTTTTCCGCATTCAGACAGCCCCCTCAACCTCAGTTCCGCGAGGCAGGGGCGTGCAAGGACCCGTCGTTCTTGACCCCCCCGTCCGCGCGGGCCTAGCCGGTTCTTTCCCCTTGACCAATCTCGTCCTCTCCGCAGGGATAACATCGCTCCCCCGGTTTCCCCAAGGCGGCGGAAAGCACCCACTTCCTCCGTTCCTTCTCCCCGATCTTCCCCAATGCTTCCTGGTCTTCTCCCCCTTTCCCCTTGAACATACTTCTTTACATCGCGGTCTCTTTTGTTGAGTCTTCGATTAACGCGCGCCCTGCGCTGTTTTTTTCCATCTTTTCTGGTTCGAGGGCCCGTTTCTCCGTCTCTTTCCTTTCAAAGTCTGATTACGTGGTGTCAGTCTCTTTTTCTTTCGGCGTGATTAGAAGGATTTGTCCTTTCTCGACCTTTTCTGATGCTTCTTGTACCCATTCTTTTGATTTCTCCCTCTTTGCGTCCATGAACTCTTTCGAGACGTAGTTTTGACGGGTCTCCCGTGCCTTGAAAGCAAGGTTCTACCTTTCATTTTTCTTGGACCTTGTGCCTTCCCTCCCCAATGTTCTCTGGGTTGTCGAGGAGCGCGTGTGCTTTCTACTTCGCGTGTTGATGGATTTTCCTCTCTCTCCCTGCTCAGTCAAGTCCTTTTTTTTTTCGGAAGATCAGCACGTTTTTCACACAACCCAACACCTTTGACCGAAGAGAAGATTGAGCTTGACCCGCGTAGTCATGGCGGAGGAAAACGTAAGGCTGATCCCCTTTCTCTCAGTGCTTCTTTTTTTGGGGGAATCCTCCTTTGCCGCTTTTTTGATGTACCCAGAGTTCCGGCCCCCTTCTTCCTGCTCCCCCTTCTCCCTCCCTCTCTCTCTTTTGTCTCCCTTGCCGCCTTCTGTCTCTTCTTCTTGATCCCCAATCCCCCACTACTGCTCTCTTGCTACTCGTCCCCCCTCTACTTCATCCTCACCCCCCGCCCCTATTTCTTCCCTGCCCCCCCCCCCCTATTCATTTCATCTCTTACTTAGAAAAATGGACGTGGCCTTAGCCTTCTACCTGGCTTGATCAACTCCCCTTCTCTCTTCCCGACATGTCGACCTCTTCTTATGGAGTCCCTTTTTTGCTTCTGGTACAAGGTTTGCAACCCGTTTTCCAGTGGTGGAGGAGATTCGGGGGATGGCTCTCTACTGCTTCCAATGTCTGCCCCCTCTGTAGACCAGATGAGCCTTATGGGAGGCATGACCCCCTCTGCTGCTTTCTAATAAGAAGAAATGTTTGGACCGCTAGATCTTCGCCTTTAAAGTCACCCCCCCCCCCCCCAAACACAAAACCCCCCCCCCCCCCCCCCCCCCCCCTGGCCTGTCTTTCTGGCCCTTCTGCGGTCTCTTTTTGTGCCCCCGTGGGGCAGGGTGTGGGGAGGAGAATGAATCTTCTCTTCCCTTACAGTTTTTTTTTCGAGAGAGAGCAGATCCCTTCCCTCCCCACCCCTGAACCTTTTCACTTCGTACATTTTTTTGAGTTTTTGGCTTCTCTAGGCCAGGAACCGGTCCCCCCCTAGGCAGAAGCAGAGGTGTCTTTTTTTTTCTTCCATCATTGCAGCTGTGTCTCAGCCTTTCTCGGTCCTCCCCCTTTTGGGCCAGATTGCCCAAGTTTTTCCGACAGCGAATTACCGCCCCCGTTCGACGCAAAACACAACGTTCCTTTCCTTCCGGGCAATGGTAAACTCCAGCATTTTTTTGCGACATTCTTTCCTTTCTTCCGAGCAGCAGTCCTCCCCCGTCGAGCAGTCGGCCACTTTTTCTCTTTTTTTTCGGCCCCGTCTTTGTAGTCCCCAGGAATTTCTTGAACTTTTTTTTTCTGCCAGCATTCCCCGACCCGTCCAGGACTGTGACTACTTCTTTTTTTTGAATTCGTAGAGGAAAGGTTACAGAACATGTGCTTGGCCTCCCAGGACCGACGCGGTCGTCCTTTTTAAGTGAAGGCCTCCCTCTTGGATTTTTTTGTTTTGGGGTGATCGAACAAGAGATGTTCTTGGGGAAATTTTCGGGACGTCCTTCTTTCCTTTTGAGTGTTTCCAGGTAGCTCTTTTTTTCCTCACGTTTGCGCTCGGACGAAGCGCCACGCTTTCCCGACCCCTTCCCAGGTTGCGGGAGATAAAGCCCATTTCCTTTCTCGCGGCTCCCGGACGTTCCTTTTAGAATGTTTTTTTCATCGTTGGCTGTCAGGCCCCCAATTTTGCAACATTCGCTCGAAATACAAGTGTTCGCTCTCCCCTCGTGCTTTTTCCCATTGTTTTGGCGCTCAGTTTCCCCCTCCACTTTTCCAGGCCAATCCTTGCGAAGTCTCGCTCACCCGCCCCTTACTGCAACTAATTTCCTTTTTTCCGACTTCTCTCATAGCCCCCCCCCCGCGCTTTTTTCCCTCTAAGAAGATTTCTGCCGTTGCGAGACGTTCATGAGCTTTTTCCCCATCCTGTCTGCGGGTAGGCGAGTCCTCTTCCATCAGTAGTCCTTCCTTGACAGGGTTTTTCTTCGAGCGTCTTTGCGACTACGGCGTGTCAAATTTTTTTTTTTGGCGACTTCCCCCCCCCTGTGATTGCGATGTATAAATGATGAGTCCCTTTTCTTTCTGCTTTTACAAGTCCTTTTCCCTGGAGGGGGCCTTTCCCCTTTTGGCCCTCTTTTACACGACGTGTGCGGCAAGCACGACGATCTTCTACTTCGCTATTCCTTTCTGCCCCCACAGGGCGGATTGACACTTTTTTTCTTATCCCCTTTTTTTCTCCGTTTTTGACATTTGTTTTTTCAGGGCCCCTTTTTTCATTTCCGTGACCGGTCCATGTTCGTTTAAACGTTGCGATGAACCCTTCGGGAGGCCTATATTATCCACGCGAAAGCATATGGAACCTTCGGTGCGTTTCCGGCGAGGAAACCCTTCCCCCCGGTTTAGCTTCCGGACCCCTTTTCCCTCCCCTCCTGTTAGGGCTTTCTGTCGGGGGCATCGACACTGTCTGTTTTCTTATTTGCGAGCGAGTCCGGTTGCGTCTTCTTACCTCTATTTTGCGGTGAGTTTTTTTTTTCTGAAAGGTCCGTGCCCATCATGTCAGCGTACCCCCCTGACGATTTGCATCGAATGAGAACTTGGGGTTTCTTTCTTTCTCCCTCCCCGGTTCTCTCAGCTTTTTTCTTTTTTTGAGAGGAGACATTGTCCTTCGACTAACTTAGAGTCGCGTAGCCTTTTTCTCCCCCGAGCCCCCGTTGGCACTGGTCAGCGGCTCTTCCAAGGTTAGTGGTTTTTTTAGCCTTTTTTTTTATGCTGTTCTTCGCATCATCTCTTTTTAGAGGTTCTGCTATCCTCCTCCCGGGAACCCTACCCTTGTTTTTCAGGGAACTGTCCTTTCTCCCCAGAGTCATGTATGCCCAGAGTGCCAGACATAGGGTCCTTTTAGCGTCTTTTCGGGTTTCTCCACCCCCTTCTACCTGCTGCTGGTCCCCGGCCGGCGATTACCCATCAGGCCTGGACCCGGTTCCGCCCCCTGTCGTACTTTCCCGGCCTTTTTTTTGTTCTGCCACCGCCCACACTAACCGACCGATCACATGGCCGCGGGTGACGAATCTCCGGCCATGATCCATCCACAGCTTTTCCATCGTTCCCCCTTTTTCTGGTATCCCCCTGTCCTGATAAGCGCACACCGTTCTCCCACCAATTGTTTTATAAGAGGTCTTCTTTCCGGTCTAATATTCCTCTCGGAGGACCTCCCTCTCGCTTCTCTTCCCCTCCAATAGGCAGGCTTCGCAGGTTACACTTGGGAAGAACAGACCGGTCCTCTTACCCCCCCAGTCCATAGTCTACCAGCACCCCCCTCGTTTTTCCTTTTCTCGCTTCACGCGGTCGGCTCGGAAATTCCCCGAATCCTCTATTGAGGGGGTGTCCGGTTTCTTTCTTTCTGGCCAAACTCTCTGCCCGGCCTCTTTCCGCCCCCGCTCTAATTTTCTTTGCCTGCTCGGGCCGAGGCCTTCGAGCCTGTCTCCGGCGGCGACGAAAGCTCCTCTTCTTTTTATACGGGGCCCCTTCCCCCCTTCTGCATCCTGGCTTTTTCATTTTCCCCCCCTGCCACCGCCTCCTTTCTTCCTTCTCGGATCAGTTAAAAAGATTCTGGCCCTCAGACTTTCACGACATCAGAGACTTTTCTCCTCCGGCCGTGACCCTCTGCCAACGCTTCTGAGGCGTTTTTTTCTTTCCCGGCTTTTTGTCTCTCTTGACCAAAGTGGACGCCCCCGTTCCTTCCATGGCCATACGTTTGAGGCGGACTGTGTGCAAGTGAGGAAAGGTCGTTTTTCTCCCCTTCTTTTTTCCGGTTCCCTTCTACGTTTACCCCGTTTTTCCCTGCACAGGGATTCTCACCTTAGAGGACGAGGATTTTTTTTCCTATCCCGATTTTTCCCTGTCCTCCAACAGGTTCAGGTAAGGGAGGAAACTTTTTTCTTCCTCCCTACCCGCCAAGCTCCTCCCCCCCCCCTTCCCTGGCCGACAGTCAGTAATTTATTTTTTCCGGAACCGCCCGCCCTCTGGTAGCAATGGGTGAACCTTCCTTCTTTCTAGCCGCAGTGCATCCGACAGCCTCGTATCACACGTTTCCTTGTACCTGGCCGACCTGTCTAGAGGCTTCCCTGCGATTTTTTTCTCCTTCCAAAGGTCGGCCTCCCTTCTCTTTCGGGTAGGACATCGACAGCAGCCCGCCTTTCCTGCTTTACTCCGCCTGCAAGTAATGGCACAGGCTACACTTTTTTTTTCTAAGGTCAACGCATCCTCCGGTTTCTCCTTCGAGATACTTTTCTTTCTTTCTGGCTATCGAGGCCTTATTGTCGTCCAGCAGGGCCAGCGTTTTTTTCCCTCATTGCTTTGAGAAATCGCAGCAGAGAAGTACCTGCTTTTATTTTTTCAGGGGCCCAACCGTCTACTTCGTCGCCCTTTGGACATTCCTCTAGAGATCCCTGTTTTCATTTTTTGTAAGATAGATGAAGCGACATCGCCGGACTTCTGGTGGAACCTTTGAACTCATTCCTCGAGCTTAAGGAATAGTCCAGGCTCTTCCCTTAGTCTTCTTCCTTCCCTGACCCGGCGGAGTCTTTTCTCCGATCTGTCAACTTCTTTGTTCCTCCTTGCCTTAGTAGTGTCTCCTCCTTTTCTTTCCGATAAAGAGATTGGCGCGGTCCTCCTCTTCCTTTCGTTCGCGGAGTGAAGCAGGATGTAGCAGGCCTTCTTTTCTTTCGATGTTCTACGGATACACTAGCAGGTCCAACTTTTTTCGGCTTCTCCGTGTCTGATCTGATTTTTTACGAAGTATGAAGCCTCGACCCTTGAGTTTCTACTATTTTGTCTGGGGGGAACGGCGGGATTCTCTTCTAACCTTCTGTTCACCCGCTTTTCTTGTCCGTTTCATCCGTCTTCGCATCTCTTCTAAGTTCGGCTTCTTTTACTTTTTGAAAGAACGGGTCAGCCCGTCTCCTTTGCATTTTGACCCGGATGATGGTGAGAACTGGTTTTTCCCCCCTCTTTCCGTCAGCCGCAGGTTTTTTTATTTTGTTTGAATGTTAACACCTTTCTCCCTTACCCAAAGATCTGGTGCTTCGCCCCCAAAAGAGACGCCTTTCCTTTTGACACTTTTCCCGGCGTATGGTGAATGAAGATGGCTCCAACTGCTGCAAAAGATTCCCCCCTCAGCCTTCCTTTACCTTTTCTTGCCAATCTGGCGACCTTCTCTGGGCCGAGGTCACGGACTTTTCCCCCACCTCCGCTATTGGTGAGTCTTCCTCCCCTTTCTTCCCTGTGGAAATTCTTGTGCGCCCTCTTTTCAGCCTTCTTCGGCAGGGATGTCTTCCCACGGGTAGGCTTTCCGCCTCGTTAGAGAGGGTAGTAGAAGAAGATTCTCCTTCAACCGGCCCACTGCTCGTTTTCCCCGCTTCTTCTGGGTTTTTTTCCCTTTGTGAGTCGCGGCCGGGTCTTGGGTGGGGCCAAGCCCTATTTGCTTTCCCCCCTGCGCTCAGCATGCGAAGGCAGTGTTACTGTTCCCGACCGCTTCACGCAAGTTCTTTCCGAGGAGTGTTGCCACGTCGTTGCGGTCATTCTATGGGATTTTTCGTCCCCCCCCCCCCCCCCACTAGGCTTTGGTCCTGCAGCCGACGGGACGTCTTCCTTCTCCGCCTCAGCGAGATTTTTCCTTTCATCCTTCTTTCCGATCCGTCCCTGCACAACCCTTTTTCCTTTCTCAGGGTGGCGCTTGACCTTTTCCCCTAAGCGTCTCCGTTTGTAGGTGAAGTTGCCGATGGAGCGATTTTCTCGGTGTCTGTTAGCTCCTGGTTTCGGTGTCTTTAACATTCTCTGGCGGTGCGAGAACCCTTCTCTTTTTTCCCTTGGTCGATAATTTCGCCGGTGCGGAAGCAGGGTCCCTGCAGATATTTTTTCCGGCGACCACATGCATTTCTTTGCGAACACCAGGACGGCATAGAAGCATGCCCTCTCTTTCGACTCTCTGTTTCTCAGGAAGCGGGTGAGCCATTTCCTCCCCGTTCGGCCAGCCCCCCCTTTTTTCTCGTCGTTTATGTTTTTTTTCCCCCTCGCCCCGGGCTCCATGGTACTGTCCCTATCGCCGCGGAAAAGGGAAGTGATCCTGTCTTCTGACACCCTGGAACCTGACTCTCCTTCACATTCCCTCCTTTCTCCCTGGGCCTCAAATTTTTTTTTTTTCTCCTCCGACAATTTCTGCATTCTTTTTTTCTTGTGGGAGGGCTCGGCCTGGGACGGTCACCTTCCCCAGCGTTCCAGCGATGACTGCCCTTTACCCTTCTTTCCATGGAGCGGCCCCTCCTCCAAAAAGATCCTCCCCTTCCGCGCTCCTCAACTTTCCGTCTCCCCTCCTACGAGGCGACCATGTTTTCCGAAGGTTAAAACGTGGTCCTGTCCACTTTTTTCGAGCCTGACGAACGATGGGCTTGCCAGCTTTTTTTTTTTTCTGATAGCGCGGATATCCCCTTCAGCGCCCCCTTCCCTCTTTTCGGGGACTTCTTGTCGCTCGAAACGCTTTTCTTGCTTCAAAAGGCCCCCGCCGGAGTTTGTCTCTTTCTTCGCCTTGGACTCCGCATGGGGGCCGACGTGGTTCTTTACCGCCTTTTCTTTTCCCGGCCAACATCCCCACCTGCCGTTTCCCCCAGCCCCTTTGCAGTCATCCTTGACAGGGTAAATGAGAAGGACAGTTCCTGCATTTTCTTAACGTTTCCACCGCCACCAGGTTTGAGCCCCCCCCCCTCCTTCTTAACGCAACCTCTTTCGCCGCCAATGCCGCTCTTCTTCTTCCTGCAGGGACCACCTCAGGAATTCAGTTGAAATAACATGCTTTCTTGCCCGTCCCGCGGCTGCGCAGCGTGAAACCTGTTTTCCCGTTTCTTTTTTCAGAACTAGGGTCCCTCTCCGCGGCTTTTTTTTGCGGCTGCGCTCCCGTCGAAAGCAGACGAGTTTTTTTCTTTCTTGCTTTTCCCGTCGACTTCGCAGGATGTGGATAGACCCTTCTTCTCCGGGCTTCTTTGATCGATTTTTCTTTTATTTTTCCATGCCCCCTTTTAGAGACGTCGTTTTTTTAGGGCCTTCTATAACACCGCTGGACCTCTCTCCTCCTTGACAGACTGTCCTCCTTCTGGTGATGGATCTCCTTCCTTGGAGTAGGCCTGGGAGTCTTTTCGGCCTCTGTATAAGCCCGGGTTATTTTTTTCCTGAGCGGACCCTTCTCCTGTGGTTGTCTTTGTTTTCATCCTCAGATTTCCGCGCCCCCCCCCGATGGATAGGAAATACACCCCCCCCCCCCCCCCACAAGAAACCTCTGGGCTCTCCCGACCGGTCGCTGAGGCGGCAAAGCAGTTCTCAACCTGTTCACTCGACGCTTGGTTCTTCCCCCCGCTTACGGTTCGGGTGTCCTCCCTCTTGAAGAGGCCTCTCCTCAATGATGAACCCTTCCAGTCCTGGGCAATACCCTTTCTTTCTCCGCCCACTGACTGACCTTTCTGTTTTTCCGCCTTCCCAGACATGTCGCAGATCTTCTGGAGGACTGCTGTCTTTTTTCCGGCGGATTGCTTGAAGGTTTCCAAGTTTTTGGTTTTTTTTTTCCGGTTTTCTTCGCTCCTCTTTTTGGCCTGCCCCCCTTAGATGAGCATGAGCGCTTCTTCAGACTTTTGCCTTGATTGCATGCTTCGCTACGACCGACTTCCCTTCTTTTCTGTTGCCCTTGCTTTTCCTTTTTGACATTTTTTTCGAGGCCTTTCTGGCCAACTGCCCCCTTCCCTGGGATCTTTTCCCGATGAAGGAACAAGGTTCTTGGTGGATTTTTTTTAGACTGCCCTTTTCCTCCCTTCCTCCTTTGAGAGAAGATCTTTAGAATTCTACAATGCCCCCACTGTCCAGGGTGCCGGCAGAGAAACCGGCCATCTTTTTGTTTTCCGCCCTCCGCCTCCAAGGTCCTTTTTCGGAGCATTAGAGGGCCCTAAGGGATTTTTTAGAGCAGGTCATGCCTTTTCCCGTCCTGGTTTTCTATAGATCCTAATTTTAGGGAAAGATGGAAACAAAGCGGCCTCTCATACTTCCCTAACCTTCGCGTTCCCACCCTTCCCCCCTTTTACGGCGAGCACCAACTACAGCCGTTCACCAGAATATCTCCAGAGATCTGCCCTTCTTCGGGTTCCCCAGTTATCTCAGGCTTCTCCTTTTTCTTCACGCACGTTCTTCGTCCAGGTGTTTTAGCTTGACGGGGAGTGCGCCGCCCTTTCACGCGGGGCGGACTTCATCAAATTTTAGGAAAGCCGGCTCGACCTCAGCAAGTGGTGGGCAAGGAAACCTTGCGTCAGATTATTCCGAAAGTTCTACGCCTGGTAGATCTAGGGAAGAATGCCAGTCGTCGATGGCTCGGAGGATGGGGGGGTTGGCTCCCTGCTTGGGGGATTATAGCGGTTGTTTCCCCCTTGCCAGGCGTCAGCAAGGGCCTTTGACGCTTTCATCTATCGGTAAACGAACCTGGATTTCTTTCCTTCGGCAGATTTCTTTTCCAGGCCCCCTCTCCCGGCGAATCGAGTCATAAGCTGCTGGTGGGATCCCCGAGCTAATGTCGATTTACGTGTCCTCCTGGCCGAGGTTCCAGTTCACTTCCTTTAAGGCTCGACCCCCGTGTTTGTCCTCCACCGGGAGGTCGATCCCTTCCTCTTTTTTCTTCCCAGACGGTTTTCTTTAGCCCGAGTCCCCTTTTTACCTTTTAAGTCTCTCTCTTCCCCAGCAGCAAGGACTGCAAAACTTTTCAGGCGGAGCGATCTTCCCCCAATTAGAGATCCCCCTGCGTTTTCCCTCCTCTTTTTTCCCCCCTCTCCCTGCGACGTTCCATGAGCCGGGTTTTACAGCGGAGCTGGTCGCGGTGTCGGCAAAGGTAGTTAACTTCTGTTGGTCCCTTTGCTCTTTCCTCTTTTTTTTTTCTTCATTCATCTGTCCCCTTAAAATTGGTTCGGTTTTGGGCAGGAGGGTTGTCAAACTTTCGTGCGATTTATGCACTTCTGCTGGATGAGCGCTAGTTTTTTTATTCTTCTGTCTCCCTGCGCGTTTTTTGGCAAGGCGTAATAAAGACTCCCAAGCCCGTAGTTGGGAGGCTCTCTCCCCCTTTATTGCCTCGAGCTGTTGCAACTTCCTTCATGATGGAGACGAACCGCCTGGAGGGGGGCTTTGTTCCTTAACAGGAAACAAGCGGTTTCCCCTTTGTTACTTTCCTTCGGACCCCCTATCCCTGCTTCTTGACCAGTTGGCGATTCCCCCAGTGGTCGTGTCCAACTGACAGTCGCCTCTGGCAAGCACTACTCCTTGGCCAGCAACCTTTCTTTTTCTCCGGACTTTCTTCAAACTTTCCTTTGGACCGTGTCCGTTTCCTCCCAAACCCCCCCCTTGGGTTTTGGTACAACCCCCAAAAACGGTTCTCTTCTGGGTTGACCTTTTTTTCGTCCAGGACCGTACCCTTTTTTCTTGACGGGACGCTTGAGGGAGAAAGATGACAAGGGGACTTGCGAAACGTGCGGACATGCGGAGTTGCATCGCTGCCTCTTTTCCTCTTTCACCTTGAGCCTACCTGTTGTCACTAAAATCTCCCTCTCCCTGGGTCTTTGGGTAGGAGATGAGAGGAGAAGGGCGCAATGTTTTTTTCGAGTCTGCTCGTGCTTCTTGAAATCGCACCTATGTCTCCTTTTTCCTTTTCTGGACCTTTTCCGATTCTTCCTTCTCGTTCGAGCATTCCCATCGAGGGCGTTCGTTCTAGTAATTGCCCGCCGACCAGTGGCTTCCCCTCCCTTTGCAATTTTACCCCTCCCCATTCTCCCCTTAACATCAGTTTCGGCGGTGGAATCCTTACGTAGGAAGTTTGGTATTCCACCAATTCCTGTGTTCTCGAAATCTGGACGGCGCGCGGAACACCCTTTCACTTTCGTTTCGCACCGGCGTCAAGGTTTTATATTCTTTTCCCCGACGGCACCTCCTCGGCACCTCACCCACTTTCCTCAAGAGCTTCAGATGGTACTCCCCGACACCGTTATAGGACGACCCTTCCGTCGAACTCCTCGGACACCGACTCATTTTTTGTCCCCACGGATGGCGCTGACAAAGAGACACTTCAGCATTCTTTTTGTCTAAGATAGGCGCGTCTGTCTTCGTAATTCGGAGGCATGCCTTGCTTCTCGTCTGCGCGTTTTCTCCCCTCTTCCTTTTGGGATTCTCCCCGCTGCCCCGACTTCAGATAGAAACCAATTCCCTTTGAAGTAAAAGCCTTCCTATTTGCAAGCTGTCTCCTTTCAGACTCCTTTCTGAACGCGGTGTGGACCCCTCCCCTACAGCTTTTCTCCCGTGTCCTTCCCCAGTTAATTCAGGGAGGGCAATTTTCCCGGAGAGAACTCCTTTGTTTCTCTTTTTCTTTGAGTTCCTTTCGAGTCCTTCCTCCCTTTTTTTTTTCGACGACACGAGACGTTAAAGTACAGAGGCCGACCATGTGGTTTTTTCCTTTACCTTGGGAGGTCTGGCGACTTCCCGACGACGTTCTCTGATCATCTTTCACCTACCCCTTTCTCTGACGACGCACTTCCCATCATGCGGAGAGCTGGAGTTGGCCTACCCTGTGCCGCGTTCGCAACGCGACGTTTCTTTTCTGAGATTTTTCCTAGCCCCCCTTCTTTTTGTTTGAAAAAAGTGGGCCTCTTTCGTTCCGTTTATCGGAGTGAAACCCCCTTGTGCAAGTGTTCTTCTCTCTGAAATTTTCCCTTTTGTAACTCCTTCTCTTTTTTCCTGTGAGAATACGGTAGAAAGGCAACAGGATATCAATGTGACCTATTCGAGTTTTTTAACCTCGGTGCTGCCCATCATCAAGAGAACGTTCCCTTTTGCTCCAGGTCTCTTTTCCTGGAGGTGTCTTTTTCTTCCAGACTTTCCTAATTCCCTCAGACCCCTTGCTCCGCCCCTTTTTCTTTTCCGTGAGGTCGGTAGCCTTTCTTCAGTTATGTTAAACGACGAATGAGCAGACGTTTTTTTTTTCTCTACCCACCCCCTCGCCACGGAAGCCTTTTTGGTAGTCCCGGTCTCTGAGACATACTCCTTTTCCCAGGTGCTTATTAGACGACCGGCCCTCTCTTGCGCTCCCTGGTCACCAGTTCCTTTCCTTCGTGGACTTTCCTCCGCGATTCTTCTTTGAGTCTTTCGTCTTTATGCAGGAGCTGTCCCGCAGGCCAAGTTTCTGCCGCCGGGGGAGAACGGCTTCTCCTTCTTTCTTCGAGATGACCCCCTTGATACTGAAGGAGATCGAGGACAGGATGCTCTTCTCCTCCTGGCCAGCGGTCCTCTTTTTTTTCTCGACGCCTTTTCCGAAGACGTAAACCTCCCCCATGATCGGCTCAAGTTTTTTCCAGAAGCGGAAGGAGAGACGTGTACGGATGCAGCTCCTGAAAATACGACAATTCTCTTTATCTTCTTTTAATTCCTTTCTTTTGATCAAGGTCTTTTTTTTTCCTTCCGACCTCCCTCGTCTTCTTCCCTAGTCGGAGGGTGGCCTGAGCACGTCGAGTGTAGTTAGGCGCTTTTCCCTCCGCGAATAGGAGGCGTTCCTTCACCGCTGGCACATTTTCTTCCTCCTGGAATCTCCCCAGGTCCTTTTTTCAGGCTTCTCGACGGCGAAGTTTCCTCCCTCAGTTATACACAGGAGGGACGATACCGCGTCTTTTTTTTCCATCTAATCAACTTAGTTCCTCCTGGCGCCTCGGAGTGCCCGCATCCTTTTTTCTGCTGGAGATGCTTTCCTTCGAATTTTTTTAGCCAGTTCTCCCCCCTTCCTTGGAACATGGAGCTGATGAAGACGGAACGGATCCTTTTCTCCTTCCCTTAGTCTTTCCCCGACCAAATGCTCCTGATTCGTCCTCCCCCCTCTTTTTGCTGTAAGAGGGCTTTCCGGATTTTCTTTTGCGTTGTTTTTTCCCTTATTCGGTAGAGGTTTTTTTTTGAAAGCGAGAGGAAAGTGAGTTTTATTTAGGTGTTTGGGCCCGCCCGGGTCCCTGAACCCTTCAAAAAGGGTTCCTTTTCCTTGATGATTTTTTCATCCTTTTCCCCTCCTCCTCCTTTAGATCCTGTGCCTTTCCTTCTTAGCGAACTTGACCTCCCCCCAAGCGACTATTGACCACCGATAGGGGATTTGCCCCGTTTTCGCGACATGTTCAGGCCGTCCTTCCTTCCGACCCGTGTCGCTACCCCCCTTCCACGTTGGTTCACCTCCCTCGAGAAAATGCCGGTATTCCTTTTCACCGCCTCACGTCGCAGGTTTCGAACTTTCGCCGGGTTTTTTTTTTTCTTCTCCCTCCGTTTTGACCGTCGAAGGCCCCTCAAATGCAGTCGTTTATTTCCTTGAGGAGCGGTCGCTTTTCTAATGTTCGTAGCCTCTTTCCCCTTATAACACCGGGAGTTTCTCTGATGAACGCAAGATCTAGTTAGGAGCGCCGCGGCTGAGAGGACGGCGTTTCATCTCTTTCGGCCCCCAATGAGCTGCTGTGTGAGGAACGGCCCCCTTTTGCAGTCCTCCGCCCCCCCCTCTCTCGGTTTCTCCCCTTACGCCCCCCACTCGCCAGCCTCTTTGAGAGGCCGGTTTCCTCCAGCGAATCGTTTAGACCACGGGTAAAGCTCCTCTTGCCCTATTTGCTCCGATTTCTTGTAGATTCTTCCAAGTTAGGGCCATTTATGACCACTCCTGGAGCTGCCTTCTCCGCCTACCTAAATTTCCTCTTGCTTTTCCTCGGAGTAGTTTCTTTTCTTAAGGAAGGAGACCCCCCATCTAACTTGCTCCGGGTGGAGCTTCCTTCCCTGGCCAGGTTTTCTCCCCTTCTACCGTGATGCCTCCTTTCCTCTGGTAGGGCAGAGTTTTTTTTAGAGGAGAATGGCCAGGGTGTTTTTTTCACTCTTAGGTGAGATAGTGAGGTTCTTTTCCTTTTCAGAGCCCTTGCCCTTCAGGTGTTCTCTCTCTTTCGGGGTCTTCAGCAATTTTATGATAGTGGTTCATGAGACGTCGTGTTCACATGCAGCAGGTATCATTTTCCCCCAGGCTCCCTGCCTCTTTCCCCCCCTTCTTTCTTTTCCTAAGGGGCCGGAACGCGGTTTTTTTTAACTTACTTGGCGGCCGGCCACTGCTTGGCGGTTATCTCCCCTTTCCCGAGCTGACGAACTCCCCTCTAGGCAACGGTCACGGTTATTTCGAATTTTCCGCTTCCCTTTCCCTTTCCAGTTTTCAGACGCGCGGAACGGCTCGCCCTTGCCCGGCCCTTCTCCTCTCATACTCAGCCAACAGCTTTCCCCGCTGGCTGCACTTTAATCCCCTTTTTGGGGCTCTTCTTTGCGAAAGAGCCCCCCCCCCCAGATTTTTCCGCCTCTTTCACGAAGCAGGGTTCCTCGTTAGTTTTCCCCTTCCTTTTTTTCCAAAAGAAGCGTCCTTCAGACGCCCGGCTCCTACATCCACTTCTGGACCCCAAGGTCGTCAAAAGACCGCGGCGACCCTTTTAATCTAAATTTTTTTTTTGGCTCTTTTGAAAACAAGGGCGGGCTTTTTTCACAGAGGTCTTCCCGAGTTTCGTTGGCTTTCTCTGGATCCGACCCAGGTGAAGGGTTAGAGTCAATTTTTCAGCACGACTTTTTGAGCGGGGCCGAGTGGAGCACTCAAAAGGTTTTCCCCCGATGTTTTTTTTACCCCATCCCGGACGCCCCAGTTTCTCGGATCCCTCTTGCAGAATGGCCTAGCAATGTGTTTTATGACCGGCAGTAGCCCATAAAGTTTTCTGGGCTTCCCCTTTCGTTATTCCCCTCTTCCATAACGAGATTTTTTTTTACGTTCCCAACGGTTCGGGTACCTGTCAAATCGCAGAACAGTCTTGTACCCTCAGCAGTCCATGGCCCCCTCCTTTGCCTTACGCAACCAATGTTCCGCGTATTCATTCCCCGCGATCTTCCTAGTATTCCCCTTTTCAGGGACCCCCGTAGAGTGAATCCGTGAACCCCACTGAGCGGACCATTTCTCAACCGCGCGTATCCTCCGTGAAAAGGCTCACGGTCCTTTTTCATTTATATGTTCCTGGGCCCTAGGAGTGTGTCTCGCAGATGACCGCTCAAAGCTCCTTACTCCCTCGAGTCCCTTTTCAGGCTTTTGGATTCCCTCGAATAGCAGGATTTTCCTTTTTTTTCACCATTGGATTTTACTGCTTTCCGATTCGTCGCAAAGACCCCTTCTGATCGACTCGAGGTTTTTTTTTGAGGTCCCTTCCCACTGGCTTCTTTCTTTTCCCCCTTTTCGAGCCTCACCTCTCCTTCCCCCGGTCTACCAGGCCCTTCCCTTGGATAACCTTCTTCCTTGTAATGAAGGGGGATCTTACTGGGGCCTCCTCTCTTTTTTTTTTCGAGACTCCTCTTTGCGTGACCCGATTTTGGGGGGGGGGGTCCCCGTTTCAGTCCCTTGTTTTTCCTCTGCGTCCGACTTGCCTAGAAGCTCGATTTATCGTCCATCCCCAAAACAGCCCCTTTAAGAGAAGAAGGGCATCCTTTTCGGCCAGCGTTTAGTCTGGCGGCGTCCTCCCTTTTTTAAACCTCCAGACGTTCACACCCTCTTCTTTCGGAACGGTAGGTCTAAATTGTTTTTTTTACTTTGATTGCCTCGTTCAGGCTTTCTCCCCTGAGCGCCTTTTGGAGGCCTTCCTAAAATACTGCTGCTCTTCAATGACCAGCATGTTTTCGTCTCAGGAGATACTGCGCCTGCTGGCTTTTTTCCAGTCCCCGCCCCTCACGACTCGTTTTTGGTTGCCTTTCCGGGAAGTTCGCTTTTTCTCCTTTGTTGTGCAATCTGTCTCCACCGTTAGATTGTCGGTTTTTTTTATATGGCTTGCTCCACAACAGGACTTTCATGGCCTCCTGCTTCTTCGAGAGGGAGGGAGGTGTAGTTCGAATGGCATGATTTTTCAGGTGCGGGCACCCCCTTTCTGAAATGCTTGGGCGATGCACTCCCAAGTGGGGCAGGGGGTGGTTTCTTTTTCTGTCCTCCTGAATCTCTCTCTTTTCCTTGTTGTGGTTGATCTATCCCCCTCACATCCCTGCCCCCCCTGTTGCCGGCCTCTTTCAACAGGAGAACGCCTTTTTTTTTAGTGGAACACTTTTTTCCCCTGCTCAGACTTTTGGACACGGTCAAAGAGAGCACTGGGCCCTCCTTCCACTGTAGTCGGGATTCGCAGTACGCCTTGGTCCGTCCATGGTAGGAAGCAAGAGCGCGCTTTTAGACTAACTTGTGCATTTTCTATTTGCGATGACAAGCTTTCCCTTCCCTGACACCTCCCTTCCGCGACCCCCCAAAGTTGCCCTTCTCTCCTGGTTCCAGTGTCAGGCGCCATCTGAGTAGCTACGATCACTCTCATCTAGTTAAGTTCTCGCTTTCTTCGCGTGCTTCCTCTGTTCGGTTTTTGGTCCTCTCCGAAGGGGATCGAGCAGAAGGGTTTTCCTTTGTTAACTTGCAAGTTCCGCAGTCACTGCCCCTGCCTTTTTGTTGAAAGTCCCTTGGTGGGTCTGAGTTTTTACCCCCCCACCCCCAGGATTGGAAGAGACCAGGCCTCTGGGCTTTCCTCTTTTTTTTGCGAGTCTGGCTTTTTTTTTGGTTTGGGCGATTTGTCGATCAAGAGAGTTCCGACGTCTTATGATAAGCGTCCGGCGTACGTGTTTTTGTTTAACCAGACTTTTTCTTCAGGTCTGCTCTTTCCCACGACATAACACTTTCGGTCTCAGGGCAAATATTTTTTTCCCCGCTCTCTACCCTTCTTTCCTCCCACACCCCCCCTTCCCTTTTGAAGGTAAGGTCAGGGATACACGTGGTCGTCCTTGATGTGCAGCCACAGTTTCTAGCGTTCCCTTCAAAACTTTTCTACCCCTTTTCCTTCCTTGTGAGGTACCCTGATAGCTTTTTGCTTGGCGTAAAGGACGACTCTTTTCTGCCTACGCCAGCCATGGGCTGAGGCCTTCCCCTATGACTCTCAGACTTTTTGACCCCCCCGTTCCCTCTTTGCAGGGAGAGGGATTTGGACAAATAGAGCGGCGATTTGTTCACTCGCCAAGAAGCCCGATGTTCTGACATTGGTCGTTTCCTTTTCTCTACGCTCGTTCTTGTCGTAGGCATCAGGTCTGCTTTTAAAGGGCCCTTGGTTTTGGTTCCCCCTTCCCTGCGTCCGAGTTTTTTTTTCGTATAGCTTTTTTCCGGTGTGCGTCCGAGGTTTTACCTAGGTGATGCCGATGTATCTGGTCTTCGTTCCGCGCTGTTTTGCTATTTACCCGTCTTTTCTTTTCTGCCATGGCTTTTCCTGCTTTTCACGAACGCCTTTTTCCCTGCCCCGCCTCGGGAGACGGTCTCTCCTTTTTTTTTTTTTCTCCAACCCCGTTGCCCTACTCAGACGCTGATCACGCAGGTTTTTTTTCGGTTCGTTTCCCCTCCCAAGCGGTTCGCCCCTTTTCTTTTCCCCTCTCCGCCCCGGTCGTGCTGCGACACTTTTCCCTTCCAATGAAGTTTTTCTTCCTAACTCTTTCAGCCCTCCTGACCGCCTCTGTCAGGTTTCCGGAGAGTTCTTCTTTCCCACCTTTTTCATCTAATCGACAGCGGTCGGGGGACCCCCCTGCCGCTTTGAGTCCAAGGTTTCTTTTTGTTGATGTATACTCTTACTTCTTCTTCCGGGACCGCTCTTTTTGCTTGCTTTTTTGGTCCAAGGGGCCTTCCCTTTTTCCGTCCCTTGCTGACGTGATCCCCTCTGCGCCCCTTTTTTGCTCGTACGACGTACATTGCGAGCTTTCTCGTTTTTTTTTTCCCTTAGCGGTTTGTGCCGCTGAGTTGTCGGAGTATTTCCTCTTCCGGGCCCAAGTTTCGCCTAACCAATTCGAGTTCTTTCTTTCGCGGGCTGACCTTTTCGTCTTTTTTCGGCAGGAGGTCTGGTCAATGAAAATGGATCCCTTCAGAGGAGGAGGATGAGTCACAGCTAATGCTGTTTGAAGCTCCCTCCCCCCTTTCGTGGGTGGCCCTCCCTTTGGGCATGGCGAACCCTCTTGAGCAAATGCTATTCCTTTCCCCTCAGTCCTTTTGCATGTGGCAGGGCTCTTTTTTCCGTCCGGGTTTTTTCCTTTTTGAAGGCGCTTTCAACGATTTCGGAATGGACCTTTCCGTCCTTCCTTCAAGTTTTCACCGACTTTGTAGGCCCCCTACGCACGAGCCCGCCCCTTTTACGAATCCATCTCCCCACTGGCCAGGGCTGCTTTCTTGAAAAAAACCTCCGCTTCCCTATCCTCGCCTCTTTACCGACGGTTCGAAATGATCACTTCCCCCGGAGATACCTTCCCACGGGTGGTGTTCTCCCTCGCGTCGGTCTCCCGGCCTAGTTTCCTTCTCGCTGCGCGGCGCCTTCCCCAATAGCACGGCTTAAGTTCACTCGCCACGAAATGGTCAAGATCGTTCATCAGGCATCACGTACGTTTTTGTCGCACTCCTTCCTTGGTCGAGGAGGTGAACGCTTCTCTCCCCTTCAAACCTTCGATGCTGGCTTTTCCGGCTGTCCCTTTTGGCCACATGCTTTTTTTCGCGACCAGCCTGAACTGTGACTTCTGGCTCCGGCTCTGGCCGTAATCCGTAGAGAAGTGCCGGGTTCCTGCGCATTGTTTTTTGCGGCTGACTCCGATCGACGCTCGGGCGTTATCACCTGTGGTGCATCCCCTCTTGGAGTTCTTCGGCTCCCGCGCCCCCGCGACGCTGCAGCACGATTTTTTTTGACAATTTACCCCCTCGGCAGGTTCGGCCTTTTTCCGCCATTTCCTTTTTGAGATCCCTTCGACCCGATTCCCCCCGTTTTTCGTCCCTCGTTAGCAGAGGTCTGAGATTTCCTCATTGTTTGACACACCAGAGTTAGGAGCGTTTCTAGGAGTGAACCCTTTTTTTTTTGCACTTTGGCCTTTTTTTTTTCCCGATCCCTTCCTGCTCTTTTTGTTTCAATTGATCTCGGTCGAACTTCGGTATCAACTGACTGCGGCTTTACGAATTTTCCTTCAAGTTCCATGCCCATCATCTTTACTTGCCTTTCCCCCCGAACCGTTGAGGCCCCTCAGGGCGGGCACAGGAACCTTCTTTCCAGCCTCCAGTCACTTCGCTTCTACGCCTTTTTTTTTCGGTACCTAAGCCATCCGCCTATGTTGTCCCCTTCTTCTTCCGAAGGAGCCCGCCGTGCCCCCTCCCCCTCGTATCACCCTCGCAGGAAGAGAGCATGTTTTCTTTCCCCTCTTCTTTTCAGCAATCTTCTGGGCCCTTTTTCGCCCGTTTCAAGGAGAGCTGACTAACTGGATCAAAAAGGTACGCCGTTCCTTCGTTTGGTTTCTCCCCCCATTCGCCAGCGACCTCCCTGGAACCGTCATTCACATTCCCTTTTTTCGGCCACCTGCTTTTTATCGCACCCCTAATTAGTTACCTGCTCTAATACGAATTCGATTTTTGGCACCCCTTAGGGATTCATCCCTTTTTCGTTAATCCGATGTCCGGTTATACCGCCTGGTTTTCCGGACGCGAGGCGAGGGAGGAATTCCTTCTTTAACCTATAGCCGTGATCGGGCTCAAGGGCCACTCCCTCCGTCGAGTTCCTTTGAAGCCTCCTTACCGTTATTCTTCATTGGTTGTGAGAGAGATCCCTGTTCCCATTTTTTAGATGAGTAAGCTACGCTGCTTTTTTTTCGGAATCTCTTACTGTTTTATTTTTCCATTGATCACGATCATTTCTCGGCGCCCTTCGGCGTACCGTTCAATTTCTTTCACCGCGTCCTGCCCCCCCATCATGGGACTAGATTTCTCTTTTCATAAGGGGTGAACGGATTCTTCTCCTCTTCGTACCTTTACTTTTCCGGCGGGCCAACGAGATGGCCTTTTGCACTGGCCGTTATTTTTTTCTGATTTATCTTTCGGTAGCGGCGATTGTTCGCTAAAAGACGTCGACCGTGGCTCCCTTTTTCAGGTTCTCTGATCTCTTTCCCCTGGCGGCCGACGGAAGCCCCCTCTGGCATTCTCGGTCATCCTTTCGGCTTTGTGCTCCGTCTTCTGGATGGGCACTTCTGTTCTTCGTCGGTTGAACAGAGACGGTCTATTGCTACATTCCCTCCTTCTGTCAGGGTCCTCCGGGGATTCTTTTTGGCACTTTGAGCCGTTTTTTTTTTCAGGACCCCTCACTTCCAGGAACTTACCCGGGGCGGGCAACACATGTCCCTTTCGATGAGTACGAACCGGAAATACCTAGTCCAGCCTCTCAGGGTAAGCCGGTTCCTTCCCCCAGCTCCCCCTTTCACTCCAGTCGCCGGAATTGCCCCTTGGGATCGGAGGACGACGGTTTGTCGCGGTCCGCCCCACTTTTACGGCTCCCGCAGATTTGCATCCTAAGTTGCGTCACCACGTCCCGAGAAAATGACGTTCCCCCTCTTTCCTCCAGACTATAAAAAGGCCCTTCCTCATTGATCCGTGCCTCTTAAAGAGGGGCTTAAGTTTCCCTCCCAGTGGACCTTTTTTCCCCCTTCAGTTTATCCTTTTTTGCGCGCTTCTCTTTTTCAGGTCGTCAAGACTCTCAAGCCGCGGAAAGGATTTCTGACCGGCAGTCTTCTTGGATGAACTCTTAGAGTTTTTTCCGCGGATTTCCCGGCTGCCATTCAGGAATTAGGCCCTTTCGGAAAGCCCATGGCTTTCTTTTGCGGGTCATTACCTTCCATTACGGGTCACTCTCGAGTTGTAAGTTTTACCCGCGATGAGGCTGATCGAGGTGTTTAAGGCCACCTCCTCTCATCACTTACTAGACAACGGCGTAATCCTTCTTGCACTCCTTTATCCCCTTTTCGATCTTCTTAAGCGGGGTACTCTTTCTTGGGCGATGGATAAGGCGCCCTCTCAGCGTGCAGCCCTACGGGAAGTTCCCTTTTTTTTTCCCTCGGAGGAGTCTCTGCCTCGTCCCTAGCTGGAGATCGGGTTTCTCTTTATAAGGCGGTGTTGCCTTTAGTTTCTCCCGTGAGGCGGTCCTTTTCCATCTGCTACCGGTCGGCTGGTGTGTTTTTAGGCCTGTTCGGTGTCGATTTTTTTTTTGTCCCAGGTTGCTGCTAGGGAGGGTTTTTTTTTTTTCCCTGAGCATTGGTGACCCTTTTCGGAAAAGGCCGCCCACCCCCAACAACCCACCCCACCCCCCCCCCCCCCCCCCTGCGCTAGTGGTCGTGGCCATCCCGGTCTCCCCTTTGGTGTCGCACAACGCTCTCGGCGTCCCTTTTCTTTTTATCAGGATCTTTTTCTTTCAGTGCCACCTTTTGCCAGCCACTGGTTTTTTTTATTTTGTATGCTTCTTCAGCACCGCTCATTCCCTCCCCCCCGCAACTCCCGTCTCAGGGTAAGTCCCCCATCACTCCCTCTTTTGAACAGGGCCAGGACGCGGGGAGAGTTGAGCGAAAACGGCTCGCTGAATCGAAGTCTTTTTTTTTCCTTGGCCCTTATTCATTCATACTCCGAAAACAGAAGCGCACACCCTTTGTTCCCCCCGGCTCACGAAGACTTTTTTTTTCTTTCTGCAACCCCTTTTTTCCTTCTTTAGGTCCCGCGAATTCCTTGCGGACATGATGGCGACCCCGACCTTTCCGCAAAAGAGCAGGTCTTCTCCCCCCCGGACCTCTTTAATCCCCCCCCTTTTTTGTCATGGACGCAAAGTCATTTTTTTTTTCCTGCACTCCCTCTCAACGTGGTTTTGATCGAAACAGCCTTTCGGGTACGCGCCCTGCCCTCCCTCGGGTTTTGGCCGATTTCGTCTGGCTGATAGCGGTTTGTTTTTCCTTTGTCCGGTCCTTACCTCCCTTTTTTCAGGAGGCGCAAGTCTGGAGAACCGCTTTTGCAGGAAAACACTTCAGGCGGTCTTTCCTGCCTCCCTGTCTGGACGAGACCCCGAATTGTCAGAAGCCTTCAATCCGTCTCCCGTTTCGGGGCGGGAAGGCCCCACACGTTTCCACGCCGGGAAAACAGCCTTTCCTTCCCTGCCCCAGAAGGGACCTTGCACGACCGGGTACTCGTCACTAATCTTTCCAGGGTGACCCCCAGGCCGCAGACCGCACCATTACAGCAGTATTAGCCGCTACTCCGATACCCCCTTCCCCCGTTCGGCCTTCTTCCGGACTTCGAGGCCTTCCCCTACCTGCTTTTTTCAATCGCCGAACCTCTCTTGCCGCGTGACAAGGCTCATGCCCCATTCTTTGCTTTATGAAATCGGTATTCTCGGCGCCGAGGCTTGTTCCTTTTCCGAGGCGCTCCTTTCCGAAGAGGACGTGGTGCCTTTTTTGAGGCGGGCTTCCTTCTTTTTAGCATTTTTGTTTTCCCGGTTTCCTTTTGCTGAGGGTTGACCTTTCTGGAAGCCCCCCTCCCCCGACGCCGCACGTCTGGGAGGATGATTTCCCTCCCACGGTATGTCGAGCGTCTTTTTGGTTTTTTGCTGGGAACCACAGCTTTCAATCCTGCATTTTTCCTTTCCGCAGCGGCTGCGGTGCTTGGATAGCCTCCCATGGAGTCGGACTTCTTGCTCGGCCGTTCTTGGAGTACTGAGACTTTTTTTTTGCAGACTCTTCTGAGTTGTTGGGAGCCTTTCCGCCTGCCAGACCGCCAGCGCCTCTCGAGACTCACCAAACACAAGTCCCGGCCTCCGCGCCGACGTGTCATTATTTTCTGTCGTCCTTCTTTTCTGGAACCGTGTCCTCGCCCCGTTGAAAACACAGCTTCGGATTTCTCGGGCCAGGTAGGTGATTTTGTGTCCCCTTTCCAGCCTCTGCCCGAGTTCCGCTTTCCCCTTTCGGCTATTTTTTTCGACTGCTCGCCTAGTGATCACCCGACCGCTGTCTGGCAGAACTGACCCTTCCTTCGCCCCAGATCCGAGGAGCTCTGCGCTTTTGTGGTGCCTTCTTCAACGGTTGGTTTTCTCGGCAGTTGTTTTCAGGGAAGTTCGCTGTACCTTTTTTTCAGATCCCCGTTGATGTCGCGTTTTCTTTCTTACGGAATCTTACGCCGTCCTGATGATGCTGGCCCTTGACCTAGATGGGATCTTTTGAATTTCTTTTCTAGCGCCAGGCTGGGCCCCACTTCCCAGTTTTCCTTTTTTGCACGTCACTTTTGGAAGGGGGTTTATTTTGAGTGCGACTG
>Ga0179593_1459871_pt1 | contig 24561 bp, 17 predicted proteins | sample CZODoug2_1_08_16_FD_185931 | JGI IMG/M metagenome (GOLD analysis project Ga0179593, IMG submission 185931) | Vadose zone soil fungal communities from Angelo Coast Range Reserve, California, USA - CZODoug2_1_08_16fungal (PacBio error correction) | ecosystem: Environmental > Terrestrial > Soil >... | reverse complement strand
GCGGGCATTACCTGTCTCCAATGGGCCCCCATAAGCAATCTCCTCTGCAATTCGTAATGAACCGGCTTTCAACACCGGGTTTTTGTCAATTGTCCAGGTAACGTCAGCGGGTGATCTTCCTCTAGTCTTTATGTTCGTATCGAATATGCCGCGAAATTGCCTCTTTCCTTCGACATTAATCCCTGATAAACCCCTTTTCGGGGTCCACGTTTCCGGACTCCCCCTGAAACTTCAGTTTTGGGTTCCGTCTCCCCCCCCTTTACCCGTACCGCAAGATCTACGGTAGTGATTACCCACTTTCGTGCGCTGCAGGCTTTTTTTCCCCCTTTCTCTTTTATTAACTAGCACTTCTGGTTCCTGCTGTGCCCAATCAGTGTTATAACACAAGCTTTTCTGGCGAAACCCTTGTCGGGAAGAAGGAAGTGTTCTCCTTTCTCGTCCGGCCTTCCTTTCAATTTTGACCCTTAGATGTGCCGTATACCCCTCTGAACTCGGGTGCCTGAATAATACTCTTGTTATTGACGGTTCCTCCAATGAGGAGCGTTACCTGCGTGCGAAGGAATGCTGTGGATGCTAATTGATTTGCTCCAGAGTGCCCCTATGTCCCACCCCCGAGCACCCCCCTGTTTTGCCAGACCGCCACCCACTAAGGACTGACCCTAAAACCTCTCATCCCCTTCACCTGACCCGGAACCAGTTTCCTAAACGCGGTCCCAGGAGATCCTGGAAGCTGTATGGTCCGCGCGAATGGGCCGATCCTCCGGCCTTGATCGCCCCCTGCAATCCCTAAGTCAGTCGTGGGGGGGTGTCCCAGGTTTTCTTATAAGTTTTAAGAGATCGAAAGAGCCGGCACAACCCATCTCTGTGGTGAGTTCCTGTCCTCGGATTTCTGTGTTCTAGTCTCTCACGCCTTCTTTCCCACTCCCTTGAGTGACCCCGAAACTAAGATAACCGGAAAATGGGTCCGCCCGCTCATTGTATCTCCCCTTTTCAATTCGTCTGGCACGTTTCCGTCCCCTTTCAGTTTCAGGAGGTGCGTTCTATATGCTGAAGGGCTCCATGCAAGGTCAATTCTGACCAGTTCTTTTCCCCGGGTCATCCGGAAGAGAGCCTCTTAAAGGCATACATCCAGTCTGGTGCATCGCCGCAAACAAGTCTTACGTCGCATCCCCTTTCTCGCTCACCCTCGACTTGAGAAGCTCTCTTGTCTCTTCGCGCATCCCATGCAATATGCACCCCCTTATTTAGAAGATGGTCATGCCCCCCCGCGGGAAGGATACGACTAGTTGTATTCCTGCCTCCCCACGCTGCCCGCTCCCTCAGGTGAATCACCTCGAACGGGTACGAACCCCCTTTCCTTTTCCTCGTCAGAACAATTCTCGGACACCTGTTAGGGATGAGTTTTCACATTGAAACTTATTGATGCGTGCGCGTACTATTTCTTCCGGTGTTTGCTCCGTCCCCTCTGACTACTTCGAAACTGGCCGTACCTTTTCAGCCTCCTTTTTATGATGACCTTCTGATGAATCCCTTTGCGCCGATACGCGCCCGCTTTGGACGTTTTGTTTTGCAGACCTTTTTTCCCCCTTGTAAAGCCGCACTAGGAGGCAAGAACGCGGCCGTCCCGCTTACTTTTTTTCTTTCTCGATAAGTAATCCTTGCTCCAGTCCGTCCGAAGCAGTCGCCCCCTTTTTTCTGTACATGAAGGCGTGAGCTAGATGATTCTCTGCGGTCCCGCGTACACCGCGTACATTTGTGGCCCCTTGTTCCCCTTCTTTTTTCTCATTTTCATGATGACACCCCTTCGCCCCATTTACATAGCTGACTGACGAAGGTCGGTATGTGAGTTTTATTTTTTGCTCGGCGTCTTGGCTTTTCACCCCGAATGCGCCGCTGAAGCCCACAATACGTTCCCGCGTATTCTTACGCCTCAATTCCGTTTTCCCCGGGTTCCTATTTGTCTTCTGTTGCTACGCCCCTGTTGTTTCTTCCACCCCGTATCTCAAAACTCCGGGAGCAGTGCGTTGGATCCTCTGGCGTCCGTCCCGTGGCCACATGGTCCGCGGCTCGCCGCGCAGATTTCACCCCCTCCTCATCCCCGTTTCCATCCCCCCAATCAACCAACAGGAATGTTACCTCCAACACCTTTCCCTTTAAATTCTAAGATTATGGAACAGAGGGCGAAGTTACCTCCTCCGGCAGCCTTTCACCACTCATGACAACCCTTTCCGTCCAAACCCCTTATTGCATCAGGTATATATCTGGCCCCTTTTTCGCACCTGGTATGCTCCAATTAGAAACCAAGAGGTGAGAATGGCGGCCGCCCGCACTCTCCTCCTGCCGAGGCGGATTTGGCTACACACGCCTTGAGTCTTGAACCTGCTGCCCTTGATGTCACTGGCATTCCTCCGGCCAATCTTGGACCCGCGCTCGCATAGTATACTCAAACGCGGGCCCCTATCTTTCGCATGGTTCTTTCGTTGTTATCCTGTTTAAGCGACCCACCTCTGCCCCTTATATGTGTCAGCTCCATGTGCCTTGCCGCCCGCAAAACCCTTTACGTAAGTGGACTCGGTACCAGGACCGAACTCCCTCACCGCTCTCTTGAGGAAAACATTCTCTTGGAGCCATTTGGAAAGTCATTCCCCTGTAAGTCCATTGACCATTATTGGGCAGAACTACCCATCCTTTTTACTGGTTCTACGAGTGCTCCCAGCGGGCGTAGCTGAAATACTGATACCCTGTTATTCCTCGAAAGAGTACTTTGGTTAACCCCGCTATTTCCTCCCCTCTCCGACCCTACAAGATCCGTATCGAAATTGCGTCCAATTTTGCGTTCCCTTGGACTTCCTCAGAAATCTCTCCCCCCGATGCTTTCGCTTCTGGGAGAAGATGTAAGTTGGTCAAGCCCGAGCGTCGTCAATCCTTCCGATGTGTTTATCAACCCGCCCTTGTTAACTTGTCCCCCGGATGGAATAGAAGTTTGAGACCTGTCGCCACCATTTGCCCCTAATGGTACCTTCTGCCCTCCCTACCATGAGTCTTAAATGCGCTCATCTTCTTCGTAGTAATCAGCACCAGGCGTTATACGATATTTCCTTCTCGCGGAGTCGTTTTGCCGAACGCGTTCTCCCCCTTTAATTCTGTCCATTCTTGAAAAGCCAGTGATAGCCAATGGATTATTGCTCGTTTAGCAGGCCCAACGATACAGAGAAACCGTTCATAAGTTCCGTAGTTTTTAGACTTGGGTGACGTAAAGACCCAGGTCTACGATCCTCACCACTACCCCCGGATGTAGAAAAATTTTTACAAGACTCCCGTCCCCATCTCTCTTCAATCAATCTCGTTTTTTGTTTTTAGTCGAGATCCTGAGGATGACCCGGAAGGGACATGATCTTGAAGTTGATCCTGAATTTTTTCTTTACTTTCCTCCTTGTTTGGACACGAATTCAAGTTTACCTTCTTTCTAGTTCCTTTTCGTTCTGCGGACGGGATGTAAATTTTTTTCTCTGCTTTCAATTTTCCGTTCGTCCTGGTGCATTCGTCCCCCCCGGCCCGTCCTGAGCATTGGCACGAAGGCCGTTTGATCGAGTAAGGATTTTTTAGGCGATTTTGGTATGACAGCTACTCGACGCTGGACTAAACGAGGGATGTGGCGGGGAGGTCTCTTTTCCTTATTTTGCTTTGTTGCGTCCTGGCCTGCTCTCCGGGACATTTCCGCGATGCAGCCGTAAGGCCACGGGATGGATCAGGCATTCGCTGATGACGAAGCAGCCGTCGTTCCCCAAAAACTTAGTCTTCTTCCCGTTGACGAATACAGTCCTGTCATAGGCTTTTTTGCCTTCCCCCTTTCGCTTCTTTTAGCCTTCTAGACGTTGTTATTGTCCCACGGATCGGACTTTCAAAATAGGGGGCAAAGAAATATGAATATTCGCTTTTCCCCGACGTCCGATTTCCCGGTATCTGCTCTTCATGATACCATCCTCTGTACAAATAGAGCAGCCAGTCGACGTGTTGCGTAGCCGCGCGCGCAATTAAATACCTTTTCTCTTCACCGATTGTTGTAACAACATGGGACCAGATAGTACACAATCACGCGCGAGCTTTTTGCGGGGGTATGTCTTAGGACCTTTACTACACCGCGTATGCCGAGTCGGAAGGCCAGGGAGGCGTTGACCTCGTCCCTTGCGTATTGGGGTCGCTTACCCGTCCAGGTCCCCTCCCTAGACAGTGCGGACCCCCTCCTCTATTGGATTTTTTCCCGCTTTGCATGGAAGTATACGAACTTCGCCGCTTTTTTCCCCCGATGTGTGCGATTTTCTTGCCATCCTGAGCCTTTGCATCCTCGAGGCTTGTGACTCTGCCAAGTAATAGACCGATAGGGCGGCCCTTAGATTCTTCCCCCCCTATTTTGTTTCCCCCTTTAGCAGGTTCGAAACTTGGACCGCCCTCTTCCTTCTTAACCTTAATGTTTGTCCGGCCGAGCTTTCAGTTTTTTTGACTTTTTCCCTTTGCAACTGAATGATCAATTCCTCCAGCCCTATTGTCCCTGCAATTTATTATTTTTTTTCCCTGAAAGGCTTTTTTTTTTTCCGGATTTTTTTAGAGGTTTGACGATTAGGTTCAGCTCTTCTTCGCGACTCTCGCGTTCCCTGTGTGAGCAGTTCTGGCTCCCCCGAAACCGCCCGCTTGGGAAAACGGAACGTTCTATGTCACGGCGTTGCGGATCAGCCATCGTTCTAATATAGGGCGAACTGTCCACCCTTCCTTGCTGCTTTACTACTCAGTTGGCCTTGGTCTTTTTCTGTTATTTCTGTGAAAAAAGGGGAGTGCTCGGTCAAGCCCCCCCCCACATGCGCAGAGACCATCCCCCACCCATCATCCGCATTTTCCCACTCGATGCCGGTTCTTCGGCCTCAGATGATGTTGTTTTCTAGGCGATCCGGGCACCTAAGACACGACATCCTTTTATTTTCCCGGTTTTGTACCCTTAATCGGTAGCGGCCTTTGCACTGCTTCCGTTCATAGCTCCTCGCCCCCGTTTCGAAAAACCCCTTTTTTTTTTTCCCCCTTTTGGAAAACGGTCGGCTATCCGCTGCATGGATTCAGTATCGCGTATAACTACTCATCCGGGCTCGGCAACGTCGGTCGATGAAGAGAGTCGGCCTTATGCCCTCTAGTCTATAAACATGCCCCCTTACGTTCTCCCTGTCATGCGGCGGCAAAAGGAGGTTCCACCTCTTTCAACTGACTGCGGCTCCTTTTTCCTTAGTAAGCCTGTACTCCGCTTTGGTCGGTCCCGGCAGTCCCCCGTTGAATATTCAGCTCGAAAAAGTAAGGGAAGCTGTAGAGAATCTCAGTACCCTTTTTAGTGCCCAGGCATCGAACTGGGATTGGCCCCTTTACCGCTTTTCACCTGAGGGTTACGGGCGGTTAGGGGAGGGGAATTTCTGATCCTTTGGTACCACTCTGGTCCTCATTCCTTCATGGAGACATAAGGTTTTTCCCATTGATTTTTAGGATAGCCCTAGCGAAATACCCCCAAGATTGAGTCAATTTCGGGGGCGCGATCACCTTTGATGCTTGCCCTTATCGACCTACGTTTTAGTGGAGGCATCTCACTGAATGCGCTGAGAATATGCCTTATGCCATTGAAAATGCCTGTCCTTTCACTTTCCTAATTCCTCCCTTGTCCATCCGTGTTGGAGAATCGATTCCGCCATGATTTAGAGCGGCTCTAAACTGCTTCGTTCCTTTTTTCGGGACTTCAAATAGTTTTAAGGGGCTCCTGGTCAGCTCCCTGCTTCTTTGCTGGCTGGATTCGGGGAGTCCCCAATAAACGACTATCGTTAAATGCTAGTGAGATTTTTTGCCGTTTTCTCTTGATATCTTCCTGGCCCTGATTCAATCAGTTTCTTATGCTTTCTGGCTGTACCGGTAAAGGATTTATGCTGACCCTCATGCCCTTCCTTCTTCCGATTTTCATCTCATGATGAGAGTGGTCTGCCCGTGACCTCTTTTGCCTTGCAGGAATTGGTTGTATGTCGAGGGGTTTTCTGGCCCGTTTTTGATTTTCTTTCCAAATAGGGGGTACCTTTCTCCCACCTAGCCAGGCATCCATAGCCATGCTCTTCCTTCGAACAATCCATGCGAACGCTCCGTGCCTGGTGAAGAAAACAACTTTCTTATTTTGAGCCCTCTTCGTTCGTTCTTTATGAACGTGCTTCTCCACCTTCAAAGTGTACAGGAATGCTGCCGCTTTTTCGACCGCTGGGTAAGTTTAAAACTTCAGTCAAATATTTTTTAGACAACGGCTTGGTCTTCCGACCGTCACCTCAGTCCTCTTTTTCTCGCTTTGAAGGACCCCAAGCCTCACCCCCCGGCGCCGTCTACTTTGTCCAACCCTCGATTTTACTGATAGACGTTTTCGAGGCCAAACGCATTACGTATGGATTTCTAGAACCGTGGAACTGTCAAATTTTTCTCCCTTACCCTTTTTCTACTCCAGGTCATGTTAGCGGCCTCTTCCCCGATCCTGTGCTAACCAGACACGTAAGTCCGATGGTACCCCCCGCCTTTACCTCCCCCCCTTCCGACCGGGTTACCTGTGTTCATGACAGCCTCCACTTTACCTCCCCGACCGCGATCTTTCTTATTTACTCATTGCCATCTCCTATGCGTCTCCTATTTCTCCATAAATGTGTTGTGGTTGAGTATCCTTTGGCGCAAGCCCCCTTCTTCCCCAATTAGCCCTAAGAAATACTCGGTCAGCGCCTTAGTTACCGTCGGTCTTGAACAGCGCTCACCCCCCGGGCCAATAGGGTCCCCTGTCCCACTCCTGGGATCGGCACCCTCCGTCGGTGGTGTACATGCTCGGCGACAAATTCCCCCGCTGTCATAGCTAATCATGATCACCCCCAAAAATTTACGGTCCCGTTTTTCTTCCATACCTCCCTGGAATGCCGTTTTTTGTTTTTTCCCGCCCCCCGTGCATACCGGATACCCAACATCGAAGATTAAACTGCGCGATGTTGTCGTTGGTTCACTTCAAATCCTTTATAAATATCACTTATTTCCTTGCCGACCACGCACGTTTTTTCTAAAACAATCCATGTTAGCTTCTCCACGTGTTACAGTTAGCCGAATGCCGGTGACCCCATCGTCACTTCGTAAAACGTTATTTCCCGTCGATTTTTCCTTTCATAACTAACCTGCTACTATATTCTTCCCTTCCCCCCCACCTGTTGTATGTTCGCCCCACTTTTTTCCTTCACAAAAGGCGTGAGCGTTCTGGATGTCCGAGCCTGTGTGAAGGGCTTTTGCGCCAGAGCCAACTTCTTCACAGACGCAACCCAGTCATGGACAGACAAGCCCCAAAATTTCCCCCCCGATGAATCCCAAACCGAATGGTCAAGCTGTCACGGTGTTTCACCCCCCCCCCTCTCCATCCCAGGAGTATTACCTCGGAATCTGTGAAGGCCCCGCGCTATGAAGCGAATGGTGGTCCAACTCACTGAACGAAGCGTAGACCGTGCCGCTTTCACGTTTTTCCCCGCGATCCAAGATGCCGGGACAAAAACCCTCCATTTACCGAGCCAAGGGTCCCTACATAGATGTCGGACTTTGGTTCACCGATAACCGCACGAATCCCTAGTGAACGACTATCACAATTCCAACCCTCTTCTCCCGCTCATTTTCTCCGGTTTCGAGTGCACTTTCGCGCCAGTCAGATGTCACGGCCTCGCCTCGCCCCCACGGGTCGTTCCCTGCTGACGGGCTTGCGTGACCGGTGATCGGAAGCAGAGCCTTCATCTCACCCTCTAATCCAGTGGTGCTCTTGCCCCCTTCTGAACATCTGATATTTACGTAAGCCTTTCCCCGTGATCGCGCCCCTCGCACCTTAGGAAGATACCGCGGGATTCGGTCACGCAATTATTTCCGATGTCGCGATGACATTTTACCCGTGGTCCTCCGAAAAGTGCTCGCCAGTTTTTTGTTTTACTTTTCCAGACTCCCAAGCGGCCGCCGCATTCATTGTAAAGCGACGGAATCCCCCCCATCGATGCTTTACTTGAAACTCGAGGACCAGTTTTTCTGTGTCTGCCCCCTCTCCCGTAAATCCCAAATTGTACTTTTATTCTTTGCGCGTCCTTCTATTTGCTGCCTTTGATGTAAACGGCTTACCTGGCGCCGGAAGCACGCAAGGTTTTTTTTTTGACCCTCTTCTGATTTCCTAGCCGCCCCGGTACTTCGCCCGCTGGGACTTGCTATCCATACGAAGCTCTACGCTTTTTCGGACAAAGCATGACCTTTTTTTCCCATGCCTTATGCTGGCGTTGATTAGAACTTCGCTCATATAGTGGCTCCAGAATACGACCGTTTACTGGAACAAACATCTCCCGTTCCCTCTGCGCTCGCTGATCCGGTTCTGTTTTGAATCCGGCAAGCGTAACGTCACTGAACAAAGTGGAAAAACCCTTGTAAGAAACCTTCTTATTGCTGACATGGTTTCCTTCTTCCCCCCCATAGCCCCCATTCTTTCGCACGTACTAAATTTCTTCTTAGATGAGTTGGTGGGCCCTTGACTACGGTCGTACAGGTACTGACCATCCCCCCAATGCCCATCTGTACACAGCCAATCGATCCCGTCCCCAGCGTGCTTATTTCCGCCTCAAGTCAGTTCCCTTCTGCTATTCTTACTCCTGGCTGAATCCTCACCCTCCCGTGTATTACTGCTCTCCCCCTAAATTTTCGTTGAGACACTGCGCCGTAATCCCTCTGGATTACCCTGCCCGTGTGAACTCATTTGCCCAGAGGTACGCGCGACGCATCGATGACCAAATAACACTCAAATCAAACGCTACCAAAAGTCCTTGTGTAAGACCAGTGCCTTTTTAAAGCCTGAAGTTCTGGTTTTTTTACGGGCGCAAACTCCTGCGCGGGGAAAAAACCTGCCAGACCCCCTTGCGACAACCCCCCTCCAGGTGCCGGCAGTCTCTTCTTTCCCCTTTTTTCTCCAGGCTTTACCGGTAGCACCCCAGAATCTTTTGAAGAATGCGACGCCCGGCTACGAAAGACTCTTCCGGGCGGATTGGACAGACAAAACGCGCGAGTATCGCAAGGAGGCCTCTCTCCCTTCTTTACAGGCGACCTTCGTTCTCCTTTCCCTCCCACGCTGCTCCCAATGCTTCGTCCGGCCTTTTCGGAGTAAGGGGCGTGCCTCCGGTTTCTACCCCCCGACGCCCTTTAATACCTGCCTGGCGCGAAAAACGAAGCTTTCGCGTTGGCGCCATGCTTAACATCTGTCACCATTTCCTCCCCCGCTAGCTGATGGTCAACCGGATCTGGGTCCCCCTTTTTGGGCCGGTGGAAACACATTTGAGGAGGTCGTCGCGCCGTCCCCTGCACCCATCATTGCCTCCTTGGTGGCTACCTTGATTTTCGCCCCTCCTTGCTGTTGATCTTTCAAAATCGATTTCCCCTTTAAAGTATCGTGAAGTAGAGCGCTAGTCAAGAGTGCTGGGGTTGTCACCCCCGCTAATAAAAGCCCCTCTTCTGTCCCCCAATTTAAGCTCGCACTGCGCTTCCTCTCCTGTGCGCCGTAATACGATACCCCTTATGACTGATGCTTCTTTTTTTTCGGGCCAAGTTTAATGAATCAGATTTTTTTTAACTCCTGGGACTCGTACTCCGCGACGCTTTTTTACTGTTCTCATTTCTCCTGGCCCCCCTTCCTCGATTGCCCCCTTTATCCTCGGTCATTGGCGCACTCCCCTTTGCCACGTAATTTCAAATCCGTCATTGCGTCATTGCTAGATCGACGTAGCCCAAAGGAGTTCTTATCACTACCCCTTGTTTTCTTTTTGATTCCTTGCTACGAGGATCTTTTCTCCCCCTCAGTTCTCCAAAGCGCCGGACTCAATATGACCCCCTGCAAGATCGAAAAGTCTGTGCACCTCCCCCTCCCACACCCCCACGTTTGCCCAAGCCCCCGCACACAAAGATAGAACAAACCGCACCAAGGTCCCCACCCCCTCCGTCTTTCTCCGCCTGTTTCACGTAATATGACCAAGTTCTCCGTTACTCTTTGCACACCCATCCTGGCGTCGAAGGCCACCCACCTGCAGGGGCTCAGCCTGCCGTCTCTTCTTATCCTCCGAACTTTTAGAGAGACCGGCCGGTTATCCTTCATTTGTTTTGCGGCCAGACAGCATCTTCGGCTCTCTGCGCCTTGGTTCCGTTCGACAGTCGTCTGACACTCCCTCTGCCTGACCTTTTCCTTTTTTTCGTGATGGACGGTTAAGAGCGATCCAGAATCATTTTTCTATCTGCTTTTTCCATCTTGACGAGCTCATGGATCCCGCTTTTCGGCAAAAAATTCTTTCTCTTACTTTAAAAGATTAGTCGTTCATATTTTCTCGCCGGGGATCGATGGAACCGAGACTGCTGGAAGAAGTTAGGACTCAGCCTGGAGGTCGAATCTTCTCTCCTTACGGTTTGCCCCAATTGGTTAGACCCCTATGATCGAAGTAAATGTGCCAGCTATGCAGCCGTACGTGCACGTAATTGCCACGCCAATCTTCTTTCGACTGGGACTATGGGGCATGATTAGTCAGATTTTCCGCAATCCTTCAGCATAGTGTCACCTCGTTTTCTCTTCCCCCTTTTCAATTTTTTTTCCTTATGTCATGTGCGGGTATCTCTTCTTGTCCGGATCGGACTTTCAATAGTGGGGTACACACACCCCCCCCGCACACCAGAAGACAGAACACGCAACTGCCCTTCCAACGATCAACCTTTGTGCCCACAGATCATGCTCCAGCCATTGCCTTTCAGAAACTCCGTCGGCTTATTAAATTGGTTGTAGGCGGTCTATCAGCCTTCCCGAACTTTTTTCCCCCCTTCTTTACCCCGCTTCATGTCCCCCCCCCTGGTGCCCTTCAGGGTTTTGTACAGCGAGCGGGGATTTGTATTGTCGGGGCTGGTAATCCCCTTGTCCTCCCACCAAGCACTGGCGGCGTCAGTTTTTTTTCGCGCGCCATGGCTCGTGACAGTACAAGGGAGGTGATTTGGGTCGCTTATGAATTACCGCCCGGCCCGAAACTTTCCCGACGCCGATATTGGATACCCCTTTTTTTGTTCCCAATGTCAGTACTGAACTCTAGACTCCCGGTCCCAGAGGAGGAGTTAATCCGGCGCCTTCTCCTGGCGTTTGATCTGCCCCCATAAGTTTCCTAGTCGGATTCTTTTTCCTTTTCCCCTTCTCCATTCCCTTCACATCTTTCTGTGTTTCTACTTTGAGCAGCAGTTCTCACTGTCGCCCCTGAATGCTGACCTCATTTTTTTGTGGCCTTGGTTTCCTGTTCCCTTTTTTTGACTTTCTTCCTGACAACCCGGAAGGTCATTTCGTCCCAGCCTCTTTCACAGCACTTCTCTTAAGGAAAGGCTTGCATTCTTAGTTTTTTAGGTTTGGTTTCTGAGGTCGAGATAGTTTCCTGCTCTCTGCGGACGCCCTCGTTTTCCCAGTCACCGGGGCGTGACTCCCTTCAGGGATTTTACCGGCGCAAAGTGCAGCGGAATCCCTTCCTTCTTCGAGGATCGAAAACGGACGGGTTCTTCTTTCTCCACCCTTAGTGCTCATCCTCTTCTCCTTTAAAAACTTACCTTTAGGCCCTGTAAAATTCACTTTTTTTGACGGTTATCTTTTATGCTGTTACAGTGCGCCATTTGGTCTAACAATATCCTTAGCCGTACTCACATCCCCCCCTTCCCTCGCTATTACCTCTTCGCGGTCGCGGCGCCCAGCTGAGGGAATATGAAAATGCGCCCCAAGAATGCCTGTGGGCCCATGTTTTTCCACCATTTCTGGTACGCTTGTCGTAATCATCAGGCGCATCGACGCATTTCCACAGAACCCGGTCTTTCCGGCTTTTCTTTCCTCTGTATTCGAGGATTAGTAATCGCTCTTTCACGCCCAGGCACCGTGTCACTCTAGAGCTTGCGGCACCTTCGTCGTATTTCATGGTTCGCCAGTGACCCGTCCCAGCTTCTACCGGCGGAGGGCCCCAAAAGGCGGCACATCATCTGTTTATCCTCCTTTTTCCTGGTTTCTGTCTCATGTCCGTCACGCGGCGGTCTTTGCGGCAGACCGGTAATCGACTTACGGCACGCATAAAGTAGTGGATCTTAGTACTCCTCTCCAGCCCTTTTTTTTTTAGAGTTTCGAGTAAAGGACCAATTTCCCAACCTTCCCCTCCTGATGGGATTTGCGTTACCCGTCTCTTTCCTTCACTGAGTCGTCTCCTCCCCCCTCTGGTTGGACCAGTGGATCCTTTTCGTTTAACAGAGGGTCCGGCCCCTTCCGTCGGCGACATCCGGCTTTATCTTTCTGGGAGGCGCTCCGAGTTTCCCAAGTGCCTTCAATTTTCGAGGGCCGCGATCCTTTTGTGGACCTTTTTTTTAGCTCTTTTCGGCGGCTCTTCACCCGATTTCTCGTTGATGCGGCTTTTTTCCGGCTGGGGAAATGGCCTGGTCCGGACTTTAGACCCCCTGGCCGGAGTTGCGCTATCTTCCGCCCTTTCTTCCGGCGGCTCCCGCCTCCGACGCTGGAGTCCTTCTCGGTGATACATCGTTTTTCCTTGTTTACTTCGGTACTTCCCGTCCTTCTTTTTTAGGGGATGCGTGTGAGAATCCCCCTCAATCCACGATCGCCGATTGCGACCTTTCTTATTGTGTTGCCCCGGCCTCACCCCTTGCTATTCGGAACCCCTCTCCAGCTAGACATCTTGGGCTTGCGGGTTTTCCTGGCAAGCACCATAGCGCGTTCCCGGATGGCTGTTCATCTCCCCTTTCTTGTCCAGGTTTCTCACCCATTTGACAGCGTTCCCCCCATTGCATGGAAGATTTTTTTTTTATCCTCGTCCTGACGGTGGGGCTTCTTGCCTTCTTGACTTTTGCGCTGATAGGTTCACTCTGGCGCCAAATCTACGCTATTCATCACGATTCAGGATTCCCCCTTTGGTTTTCCACGTGAGACGCTACTTTTTTTCCATTTCCCAATTGGCGACCTTCCCCCACCAGATTTATATCCGATCCCTCTCGATCAGTCTTAGACCGGGAATCGCTTTCAATCCCTTTGAAGGACCTTCCCTGCGATTCTTCGACCGCGTCTTCCTTGAACTTTCCCCCCCCCTTTTTTTCTTTGAGTACCGGCTTTATTTCGTCTCCCACGGTTGGTCGGCCCCCCAAACATAAGTTTTTTCCCGATGAAGTGACCCACGTTCCCCGCCTTTGTCAAACTCTCCGACTTTGGCCTCCCCGTGCTCGGACGGGTCATTCCATCGTTGGACTGGAACAACCAAGCTTGCCGGATTGGACATACGATTTCAAAAACCTTTTTCCCCCCCTTCCCGTTTTATCATGACCGGGTATTCCAGCGCATTTCTCGTTACCCCTTAAGTACCCTGGACTTATTTCAAGCACCACGAAGAGCCGATCCAGTCGACTTAAACCTCCAATCCTCGGTGTGTTTGACTCTTGTTCCCCCCTCCACCAAGCCGTTCCCCCGAAATGCGCTTCGCGATATCCGATGCCGAAACACGCTATTTCCGCACCCCCGACTATCTTTCCCCTCCTCCGGTTGTTGTTGAGTTTTTGCTTCGCATCGCGGACCCGTCTTGGATGCAATCGGCAAATCCCAGACATATCGCGTTCTTGGCCCCGCAATCTTTACCCACGGTCTCTTTTCATCTCAACATCGCGTTCAACACCTGTTGTTCTTTTTTCCCTTGTATTGGGTAAAGGCAATGGGATCGGTCCCATTTGTGCTGTTGGTCGTGCCCCCCCTCCTTGGGTACTATGCCCCGCGAAATGTGGCTTCCATACACAGTAAGTCACTGCTCACCATCAGGTCCAAGTTTTCCTCCTCCTTCCCCCCCCCATCGTTTTGTTTTTTTTCCCCTCGACCCCCCGCTGATACCCCTTTTCATAAGGTCAATGAGGATTTTGCACCACATGCTTGGTTGTGGATGTTTCCCCCCCTACCTCGGAGAACATAGCACTTCTTTTCTGCCCCCCTCCCAAGCTTTACCTAAAAACTCCTGTTGCTCATAACCCGTGTTATAACACGTTTTTCCCCGTCCCTGCTTCGACGTTCCCTTCGTCTGTCATCCGACCCGTATTGTACCTGCGGAGTGCCTTTTCTCCAACCCTTCTTTACTATAGGGTCAGGAATCATACTACCCGCCGTTCTTTGGTCCCCTTTTCGTGCCCTTCCCTCTGAACCACAGGTTCAGACACTCTGTTCGAAGGATAGGATGCCGTATATTGATTGCGCCAGCTTTCCAATATGGCAACAGACTTTCCCCCCCCTCTTTGCCACAACGCCCCCACCTTCCTGATGCCGCCATACCCACCCCCCCATCATTCAGCAACTCCAGACGCTGTCCCGGCCTAAAACTGATCAAGGCGTGAACCTCTTGCAGCCTGGACTTGCCTTGAAGGTGCAGCGCCTTCCTTTCCATTATGACGCCCCCCGGCAACGCCGTACGTGCCCCTGGCGCCCTCCAGTTAGGGACCCCCCCCCCCTATCAAACGACTAGTCCGTTCTCCTTCCTATGCCGGGAGTGAGTCTCTCACCTGTCAATCCCTCCGCAAAAGCCGAAGATGTTCCTTCTCGACCCGGAAATATGGTACCGATCATGTATTCGGGCAGCGTCTGGCCACCTTGAGCTCCCTCATGGGGCGGTCCCCTTCATCCTTTCCCGTGGGTCATGCTGAAGGGCGGCCCGTCGTGCCCTGACCCAGTGGCATCCTTTTGATTAGACTATCTCATTCCTCCCCGTCGGTGTGTTCTCTTCCGGTACGCACCAAACACCCAGAGCTGCTTGACGTGGTACCATTCGTACACCTCGAACTTTTAAGCATCACCTTTTTGGATGCTAGGCCGAGACTCCCCCCCATCCACCTCTTTTCCTTATGTTCCCGCGGAATGCCGTACCCTTTCTGGCACCCCTAAACGTGATCGTCATCGTGTAATACCTTAATCAGGTACCGCATCACCTAAGGTCCTCCCCCTTCCCGGGTACTTTCACCTTCCCTCGATGCCCCTATCACTCCGCGTCAGAGGAAAATGTATGAGCTTCTCTTCCTTTCAGAGTTTCCAAAATGTGTACATATGGTATGCGCGTAATTCCCGGTCTGCGTGAACAAGGTCTCCCCCATCTTGAGTACAGGCTTTCCCTTGGCCTCCCAGCTATTAGTCCTCCCGGCCTTCTTATGTCATCCCCTCTTCCTCCCCGCCCTTTTTGGCCTCGCCGCCTGTAACCGGTGGGTGTGTTGATGTGAACGTTTGGCCACTTTCTGTCCGTCTTCCCGAAGGAGGTCCAGTCTGACCCTCCTGTCTTTTGTGCGCGCACGTATGTTTTTTTTTTTTTTGCCGTGGGCGTTATCGCTGTCGTTCCTCGGCCAAAAGTTTAACCGTTTCTTTTGTAACAAATCGCCGGATGGCTCGATCCTTCTTATTCTCGTTGCCGGGGCCCGCGTAACTAGGAAAGGGTGGACACATGAGAAAACAGGGCTTGAAATGGCCCCTCTGATTCCCACCCCCTCTTCCCCCCCCCCCCACAACCTAAGCTTCGCCGATCCCGCTTTTTTTTTTTCGAGGTAATAGGGGGGGATGCGAGGGATGTGCCTTCGGACATCCACCTGAGAAGCTTTTATCTTCAACAGAAAAGGCCCCGCGTCAAAGCATAAATAAGTATTTCAAGAAAACAGCCCCCGGGAATAATTTTTTTTACCTCATAAATAGGACGTTTTCCGGAGTTGAATATTTCATGCTCCGCTCGGATGCATCCGCAAGTCCTGTTATGCCTCTATACCCTCCAATTCCGTTCGCCCACGATTTCTTTGCCGATCAATTAACTACTGGCTTCAAGAACGTGGAAGCTGCCTTTCACCTCCTTCTACTCCAGAGCCATAGCTCCAGGCTGGGGTCAAAATTTCAAACAAAGTACTCGACCAGAACACCTCTAGAAACTCCCATGTGCCTCTGGACCGTTTTGTGGGCAAGGAACGTCCCGTTCCCGGAAGAACCACCCAATTGGAAGTTTTTTGGCAGGGGAAGCTATGACGTACGATGGTGGGGGAATCCTTTTGAGTCTTGCTCCTATGTTTTACCGATCCTACCAGGGTTTCGTGTTGTGTGTTGTGTGGAAAAGAATTGCACCAACTGCCTGACCCCCCACCGTCCTGACACAATCCCCCACAAAGGATTGGCTACCAAGTATCTCGAGGATACCCCATCTTGAGAAAACTTTGTCCCCGCCCGGCGCAAAAAGAAATCCTTCGGTTGAATGACATCTGCGCGACCTGCCCTCAGCCCCCTGACGCTCGAAAGAAGCCTGGATAGGTAAGGTTGTAATCCAAACGCTAGAGACAGCCATTGAGGCAAGCATCTCCTGGCGATATGGGGACTCCGTTTTCAGACCTATCCGTTCCCGTAAGAGCAATGCCCCATTCAATATTATTTTATACTGAATTGGTTTTTGTGATTATGCCATCCCCCCAATAGATGAGCCCTCGTTCCCACCCTTCCACCCTTTTCCTCTGTTCACGTGGCCGTACCTATTCCCCGACCATCCCCTCGCCCCACACTCCTGACGACCGGACGGTGGAATGCACCCCCCAATGAAGCCCCGTCGAATGAGCACTCGAAGAAATCGGGTCCAACGGGATCAGAAACACCTGACGTAACGATATCAGTTGTTGTCAACTTGACCCCTTACAAGACTCTATTGTCCCCATAAAAAAAAAGCGCGAGTGTATGGTCAAACCGTTGGTGCGTCCACCCTTTTTCATGAATTAGACTCCATTTTTACTTTATTGGACGGTCGGCGCGGACTCGCACCTGATTGCTCGACTTTCTCATGATCAAATGATGGCTGTTGCATGACTCTCTCCTTTTAATTTTCCTTTACTTCTATCGTCAGAGTTCGGGGTTGACCCCCCGCTATTTTTCCAAATTACGATGCCGGACAGAAGAGGAGAGCACATGTTTTTCCTGAAGGCAGGGAGGCTCACCCTCAACCTATATGACACCCCCCCCCCCTATTTCTGCTGCTTTAGTAGGCAAGCTTTTAGAATCACCCTTTGGACCGCAATCGCTCCAGTTCATTCCACTGTCATTTGTTATCGACTCCCCTGGGGTCCCTTTCCCGTTCGCATCGCGGTCATTCGTCGAGAAGCCCCTCCACCACCCGTAATTGAATCCTTAGTACTCCCGATTCACCATTCTTTTCCCTCTGGACAGTTCTTTTCCTTACATTCCTCTTCCCCATGATGAAACGACTTATTTCTTTTGCCAGGCCTGCACAGTGGCCAGGAAGTCGTTTGCTTCCAATATGAAAGAAGATAGAAGTCGTCATGGATCTTCTCCCTTCTTACATTTTTGGCCCTTTTCCTCCCCGTCGAATGATTAACAACCCCCCCTCCATTTCCCCCTACCACGGCCTTACCCCCAGCAACGCGGAAGGTCTATCTGGCGGTCACGACCCTATCCCTCCTCTCCAATTCCCCTCCCCCCACACTCAACCTCTCTCTCTATCCTTCATATCGCCCCACCCCTCCCTCCTTCATGGATGACGAACACCCGTACATTACACTCCCCTTTCACTATACCAATTTACAATTCCACAGCTGAAGCTCCTTTAAGAAACTCTCATTTTAGAATTCTCCCCACCAAATGAACTTGTTTTTAATAACCTCCTTGACTTTTAATATACTAATTTTTTTTGACTTGAGATTCATTAGGATCCCCGGGTCTGGGTTTTTTTCGGCACCAAGCAGATGACTGTCTCTGTTTGGCGAGTCAGGAAGTGCAGCTTCACCGCCGAAGTCGCCTCAGCATTCCACCTACTTCATCGTGTACGCCCATTCTCCTCCCCCCCCGTCCCCCCGACCTGGCCCAGTCCATTCACCCACCCTTCTCTACCTCCCTATCCTAATTTTGCTCTTTCGTAGGGAGGGCAGTCCGGTCCCATTTCGAGAAGAAAATGACGAGGAGATCCTGCTCGTGTTACCTATAGCGTCCGGGCTCTGGTAGCAAAGGCTGGTTAAAAACCCCTGCATACGAGAGCACCATGTTTCCCTTTTTATAGCCCCTTCGTTTCATGTGTTAAGCACTTGCTCCCGATGCCTGAGACTCGTCTGGGCCGAATTAGGACGTCCTTTCTTTTCTCAGAATGTTCCATTTTGGTCCCCCCTTTTTGACTCATTGATAGATTAACTGTCCGATTCAAACGGTGCCCTTCCCCAAGGGCGTGATCCTTTTCCCATCGTCTCTTCTGATTCCCGCTGCGACAGTCCTTTTCCCTTTTCTTGATTCGCAAAGATGACGACATCCCTTCATGTTTTCTATTCTTCGGCCCCTCTCTCCCATTTTTCTCATTCTGTCTCATCCGATCGTATTTTTCGGAATTTCAATAGAGTGTTTCCCTACCAATCTTGATTTCCCTCCAGAACGTCGATTTAAACCTTTTTGCTTCTCCTGATTTCATGCCCCCCCGACTGCTGAACTGAACCCTAATCGAAATCTATCAATTCTGGGGGAGTAGGCGTTCCGCGACTTCCCTAAATCAGGTATTAAACCTTCCTGCCCCCCCAAAATTGTTTCTAAAGATACGGTTGCCCCCTCCTGCGATTCTTTCTGGTTTTTTTGAGGTCTGGTCCCCATTCTAACCACATCCTTTTTCGGCGTTTTCCTTTTTTTTCGCGCAGGCCCTGGCTTTCGTGACCTTCTTTTCAAGGGCGTCTTTTTTTTGCTTCACCCCCACCCCCCCCCCCCACTAAGGCGCCGGACGACCAGTGCGGCTCCAGTATTTTTCCTTTCCCCGGTTTATGTATTACGGTATACTCTCTCCCTCGGTCCCATCTTTCGGTTCATGCTGTGCCTACGGCTGCCTTCTGATATCGAGTCGTTTGATATTCCAACCGACTCAGATATTCCCGGTATTCTTCGTACTCCATCAAATCATTCTTTTTTCCCCCTTGAGTCCCTCTTTTTTTCTCCACTGGCCGCGAGAAATTTGAACATAATTTTGTTTGGTCCGGTTCCCTTTTTTTTGCAAGTTTCCTTCTGTAAAAGAAGGCTTCCCCCCAGCCTCTGTCCCTGAATCTCTTTTCACTTCCCGGCTTTCCAGTGCACTTTTTTTTATCGTTTTTCCCCTTTTCGAGTGCTTCTAGATTATGTTCTTGTATGCGGCGGAAGTCTGTAAGCCCCCCCCCCTCTTCTTTTCCCTGCGTGGACGAAATTGTCTTTCTTCATTTTCCTTTTTTGACTCTGAACCTCCTCGTGGGCTACCGGCTTGTGAGTATTCTTCTGCAGGTCGGATTCCAATTCGTGGTGATCATCAAGGCCCTCCGGACAACCCGGCCCTTTTTTTGGCGTTTCCCAAATCTTGCCTTGTATCGTTTGGCTTTTCCCCGTCTTTGACTTTTTGATGTTCCTCCCCAATGGACTTTGAGGCGGCTCACATCACCCTAATAATCCATCGCTCGGTCGTTCTGAGTCCTTTGAACCTACAGCTCTGTGGATGTGGGGCCCCCATTCCTTAAAGAATTGCGACCAATGTGGGCCCCCATTCCTCTTCCGTGGCCGCCTGCTGCCTTTCCGCGATCTTCGCCCGGATTTTTTAAGGGAAAACTTTTCGTAAGGCTTCTCGGTCCTTCTGCCTGAAAGGCTCATCTCTCTAAAGACATTCTACGTTTCTCCTTTGCCTCTCGTAAGTTGTACTCCCCCCCAGGATTCCTTTCTCTGCTATGTCTACCCTGAAACGTAAATTTCTTTTTTGTAACGAGTTTTTTAGCCCCCCGGCGCTATTTTCCCAAGACTGGCTATTTTCTTTCCCCTTCAATCTTTGTATTCTTTGTGTTCGGCAGACCGGTAACTCGTAAGAGAACCTCCCACCTTAATTGGACGGTTTTTTGGAATTCCCCCTCCTATAATCTTCCTTCCCCTTAGAGTTTCTCTCTTTAAACCTTATCGATGGGATTTCTTCCCCGTTCTTTTGCTACCTGAGGTACTTCTGTCCTTTGGATTCCCTGTTTACTTTCACCACTGTCTCCTCCCTTTTTTATCCAGCGGTACGGCAAGTTTTGTCTCAATCAGTTGACTCTTCTTTTTTCATTTCGCGCCCGCGCGATCCAAAGGGTCTCCTTCCCATTTCGGGTTTCTCCTATTCTTTGGATGCGGACGTCCATCCAGCTTTTTTCGGCGGCCTACAAGACTTTATTCTTTTAGAATGCCTGTAGTTCTTGACTTATGCGTGGACAAAATGCCTGGTCCGGCTTGCCCTCACCCCTTCCTCATGGGAAGAGGGTGAATATTCGGACTCCCCTTCCTGCGGCTTCTTCCCCCCTGGTCTCCGCCGCACTGAAGAGAGACCTGAGTCGTTGATTACCACCACCCGGAGTCAGTGGGGGCGCACCATAGTAGTTGGAAGATACTACCCATGCTCATGGGCTTCTTTTTGAGTTTGGATGGACGGAGGCCAGGGCAGACGCGAAGAAGAACGAGCCGATCGAGAAATCCCCCCGGAAGACTCACACCATCCCCCCCACTTGGAGAGGCCCCATTTACTTCATGTCTTTGCCACGGCTTTTATTCGATATCTTACAACTTATCAGCCTTCTACGTAGTGTGAGTGTATCTCTCACCGGACCCGTTGATTCCTTTCCCCTTCCTCTCGCATAATGTCTTCCGGGTATCTAATTTTCTGCCTGTTCTAGCAATTGACCTCCGTATTGTTCACTGGGACTGCTTTGCCCTGCCAGGACAAGGACGTTTGTGTACTTCATTTTCCCCCTGGTGGAAGTATGTTTGACCTGGGACCTTGTCGCCCCATAATAGGCCTTCCAGAGCAGGCTCCTTTCCCCCCCTCATGCTAACGCTCCCGCCTTTTTCACTGGAAGTGTGTCCCGATAACCAGCTTCGATCCTAGTCCATAATTCCCAATTTTTTCGACACGGCCCATTATTTTTTCCTCCTTTATTTTTCAAAGGCTTCCTGGACGATTCTTGAACGGAATTGGCGTTCTTTCACCCTGATGCACTCCAGCCATTTGTCTAACCCGTTCTTGGTAGGCCTGAACCTAATTTCTTTATAAACGATTGAAGGGACCCCACTCTCCCCAAGCTCTCTTTACTTTGCCCTCTCGATTTGGGCCTCGTTTGCGAGGTGGTCTTCAGAGTGTCGATTGGAAAACCCAATTCCTTGCGGATGATAACGGGACCCGAATTTTATCCCCCCTTTACCTTTATACCTCCATCTCCATTTCCTTCCACTTTATTAAATACCTTATTAACCAACCCCACAACGACCCAAAAGCCCGATCCCCCTCCCAGCTTCCTTCCAATTAATTGCATCCCTTTTGCAGCGCTGTTCATGCCCGGCACGGTATGCCGGCTCCTTTTGCCCATATGTCATATTTCCTTTTACTGGTCCATCCTCTCTCCTCCTCCCCCCTTCTCCCTCCTTTCCCGTTGTTTTTTTTTTATTGGAGAGAGATTCGGTCTCAGGGATGGCCATTATGCCATCCTCCATCCAGCCGTACTTTGGCCTCTGGCTGCCCATCGCTTAAAAAAATGGCTTTGCCTTGGGTTCACCAGCAAGCTTGAGTCCCGGAACTTTCTTCGGTTTTATGTTCCCCAGACCCTATTGGTTTCCTTAATCGACTGTGCAGAGTCATCTCCAGTAATAACCCCTGATCCAAATTTCCCTGTCCCCCCGTTTAGGAACCTACCCTCACATGACGTTTTTCTCCCACTCGCCTACGAATGCCCCCTAGATATTGACCCCCCCCCCTCGATTTTTGACCCCCCGTCTTTCGTCCTCTGGTGTTTTTTCTGCTTTGGGTCACCCAATCGGTTCTTAATAGTCTCTTTTAGGTCCCCTTAAAACATCTTAGTTCCCCTAAAGTGTAAAGTTCCCTCCTATGCAGGTCTAAGTCCCCGTCCCCTCCCTCCCAACTTCTTCCCGTCCGATTTTACTGTTCAAATGTATGTCTTATATGGCTGGAATTACTGTTTTCTTTTTTTGCCCGTGAAACCAAGGCGTCTTCTTTTCTTTTTATTCCTTCTCCTGCCTCTGTCTCCCCTTCGATTTCGTCTTTTCAGTATGCATTGGCACAGACGCAACCCCGTTTAACGCCGCCCCTCCCTGTCTGCCCCTACAACCCCCTCTCCTGCAAATTTGACACGGTTATTTTGCCTACACTCCTCCACAGGAGATTCACCTTACCCCTTGAACTGGACGGCGGTCTGAAGGGAAGCATCCGGTTTTTATTTCCCCTCCGCCCTCTTTTATACTTAATGGGTGTCCCGATTCCCAGATTGCCCGCGTTGCCACCCATCTAATTAAGAGTCACGGTTCCTGCCCCTTTGCATTGCTCGGGGACTTTTCTTTCCGATGCCCCCTCCTCTCCCCCAAAAAGCCTCCGTGACCGAAGATCCACGGCACTCGCTCTCCAATGTATCGAAGGTTCAGTTTGCAAGGCCTGCCCGTCTTTTCGGGCCTATCTGGGCACCAGGTCTGGCTGTCTTTTAAATTTCCGTCTCCAGGCCCTTGTCCCCCTTTGGCATCTTGGAGTAGCCTCAGTTTTTTTCTACAAGCGTCTCAGTCGTGTTTCGTCTTTTCCCAAGAAACCCCATCATTGGAAGTCATCATACTGATCAGACCTTTTGCCTGATCCTCTCCCCCTGTTTTTCTTTTCGCTGAAGCTGAATAACGAACTATTCACTGAGGAGAAGACTGCCCTCCCCTAGGTACTTTGGGTCCCTCCACCTGCCACTTCGCAGTTTTTGGGTATCAGCCTTTCCAAAGCTTTTTCCCCTCCCTGTCTCCCCTTTTTCCTTCCCCAAGCCTCCCGTGTGTACGACTCCCCCGTATTGCTTTTGTCCTGCGAACCTCGAGGTTTTTTTAAGTTTCTTCGGTGACGGGCCAACGTGCTTGCTGTCCTTTTGCTCGTCCTCGACTCCCCTGTATGTGCCGACCCTTGACTCCGGCTTTTGCAGACCGTCCTTTTTCGCTTATGTCACGATGATGGAACGCCTTTTTCTGACGAGGAGGCGTGCCCTCCTTTGTTTTTTTTCTTTCAGGACCGGCAGTCTACGCCGTTAAAAGAAGGTCGAAATCTTCCTACGAGTGCAAGTATGCATTTCTTATCGCCTGATTACGTAATAGTACCCTCGAAGCCATCCCGCAACCACCCTTTTTTTATGTTTTTTCCCCATCGCCTCGCTGATGGTAGTGATTACTGAGAACAGGAAAGACTTTAGGGCATTAATGGTGACAACATGTCTCCAGGCCTTTTTTCCTTTGCCGGTCACTGATTCCACCATCTTTTTTTTACCCCCTTTTCTTTCCCGAAGTAGTCTCGATTAATGTCATATGAGGATGAGTTGGATGCTTGACTAGGCTCCTTGGGGACCATTTCAATGTGCCGTGTCCAAAAATACTTTCTTTCCCCCTTGCGTGCGATTACCGCCTAAAGTCACTTTTTTCCCAGGGAGCTGATTCTCAAATCGGGGCTCCAACTCCGTGTATGACGATCAAGTCCCCATTGAAGGGTTTGCCCATTCTTTTATGAAGTTCCCTCCTTTTCCTTTTCCCACCTGTGGTACCTTCCTGACCCCATAGTCGAGACGAATCCGAACCCCCACTCACCTTAATCTCCCTCGGACCCCAAACTCCCAACCAAAAGGACTGCGAAACAGCGGTCCCTCCCCCTCCTAATCTGGACCATTTCTTTGGCAATTCCCCCGCGTTAGGGAAGACTTTGCCACATTTCAGTCCAACCGGCCGCCCCAAATGTAGTTGCGTCCATTCAACGGTCCCTTCCGGCAGAATGTGACGCCGGCCCCCCCTTCCCTCTTTTTGTCGCCCCCGAGGTGATTGGTCCTATTCAAACTTCCTCGTTATCGAAAGGGGCTGCGCGGACCGGTATTTTTTCGTTCCCCCATTCAAAAACGCCTGTTTTCCAATCTCCTTCCTTCTTTCGGTCGTGCGTGCCTTCCTGTGTACGTCCCCCAAAGCCCTCCTTTCACGCCTCCCCCACTGGCTTCCGAAACAGACTGCCGCCTCCTTTAATTATAACTCCCTCCCCTCCCCTCGGGTGTCCCCCCCGTTCTTTTTTGCGCACATTTTGGTACATAGCATAGTTCACGCCCCTTGGGTCAATGGGAAGTCGGCGCGAGCCGTGCACCCCGACATTCCTCTTTGGAGTAAGGTTCGCGGGTTAGCCTTGACCCGTCACCGGTTAATCGTTGCCTGTGAGCTCTTCCGTTTCGAGTGTGGTGTTCCCGATATTGCATCGATCCGGGCCAATCCGTTCGCTCATGCGCATCAGGTTCGGAAGACGCACCCTCTATGCCTCTGCTGATTTTCGGCACGTCGGACGGAACAGATTGACCGCACCCTAGTAATCCGCGACCTTCGTTGTTCGATCCACGCCCGTGGTACTGGACCGCTGTTCCTCCTCGGCATTTACGCGAGCATGGATACCATCT
>Ga0179593_1289978_pt1 | contig 24563 bp, 32 predicted proteins | sample CZODoug2_1_08_16_FD_185931 | JGI IMG/M metagenome (GOLD analysis project Ga0179593, IMG submission 185931) | Vadose zone soil fungal communities from Angelo Coast Range Reserve, California, USA - CZODoug2_1_08_16fungal (PacBio error correction) | ecosystem: Environmental > Terrestrial > Soil >... | reverse complement strand
TCGTCTTTTCCGCGGTTTTTCCTTTTCTCACTCGCAATTGGAGTTTGCACTTCCCAGAAACGGTTGCGGACTGGGATGGCCACGCTCTGTCCCCTATTCCCCCATTGAGTGTCTTTTTCCTCCCTTTTCTTTTTTCTTTTTTTTTTTTGGTAACTTTAGTGCTGAGTTTTTCCTGGCGTTTCGCTTGCCGATCTTTTTTTTTTTTTTCCTTTCTGTTCGTCTCTGTTACCAGCCGCTCTCGTCAAGACTCTACAAACTTTTTTGCTGTTCGTCACGGTTCAAATTTTCCTCAGCTTTTCTTTTCTAAGGTCCCCCTCTGTAAGCGGTTGACTTTTTTTTCTTTCCACGATGTTTTTTCTGTCTCCCCGTCCCATGAAGTTTCAGCCTTTTCGCTTCCAGTAGCAGCAGTCCAGTGTTTATTATCCAATAGACGCCCCAAACCCCTTATTTCTTTCCCCCCCCCAGCCCTCCCTCTCTGACCCCTCTATTTTATTAAAGCGCCCCCCCTCTTTTTCCTTTCCAACTGGGTCTCTCTTCTAAAGAAAAGTGGTGCCCTTTTCAAATTTTCCTCCCCCTCCGAGACACAGTTCATACCGTTTTACGTTTACGTTCTGAAGTCCATAGGACCAACCCCTTCTTTCCCCCTTTTTTGTTTTTTTCGACGGTGGTACACCATTCCCTTTCTGCTAGTGGACCCAGTTGTCGGGTTCTTCTGGTTGTTCTTGTTTTTTCTTAGGATCATATAAGCGCTTGTTCCATTCCCCCCTGTTGCCCTCGGTTTCTTTTTCTGTTTTGTCTCTTCCTCAAACTCGGATGAAATATCCCCGACTTTCTTCCTCTGCCATGGCAGTTTGTTCCCCCACACGAATCCTAATGTGGCGCCTATTCACCGCAGTCATGAGCAACCCTCTTTCTCCCTCATTTCAACGGAATGTCCCTTGACCCCTCCCTTTTTCTTTTTTCACTCCTTCTTCCGCTATGCTTCCTCTATCTATAGCGCCTGGCCTTTTGAGGTTGCCTCCCCCGTCTTTTGATTTCCGACCCACCACTATTCTTCTTGATGATTCCCCTCACCCCGTTTCTTCCCTACTTTTTTCCTTGCCCTCTTGCGACTCCCCACGGAACTTCTCCGTTCAACTTCTCTTCAGAACATATTCATGTCTTTCTCTTTGGTTCTTCGCCAGTCCCATGTCAAGGGAAAGGCGGACACAACAACGCCACCGGACTTTTTTTCTCCTCCCCATCCGTTGGTGGTTTTGAGATTCTTGCTTTGCGCCTTTGTCCTTCACCTCCTTTCACTGAATGGACTCGATGTGTTCCATCCTGACTCTTTTTTCCCGATATATGTTCCCTGAGTTGCGCTTTTTTTTTTTGGGGTCCATACTTGCCCATCGCTTCTTTTTTTTACTTTCTTCCTGGGGCCGTTTTTCTTCGTGAATCCTCAACGTAATTTTTTCCTCTTGGTGGCATATGACTGATATTGCGACCTCGGATTCTCCGGTTCTTCCCCCCCCCCTTTGTTGCTCTCTTTGTCTTTTTCTTCTCTACCAGTTTTGATTTGAATGATTAAAGGGTGTCCCCTTCTCATGCGCACCGATTGATTTTTTCCTTCTTTGGAATTTTTCTATTCCACATGGATTCTTTGTGGCTCCTCCCTTAGAACCCCCTTGATCATTTCCCGGAATGATTTAGTTCTGGGTTGGGTTTTTTCTTTCCTTCGCGGTCTTTTCCTCTCCCCTTTCTTCCCCTTATGGCACCACCGCTCAGCAATCTGCATCGCTCGGGGTTAACATCAACCACCAACCCAAAGAAACTCCTCCCCGAACTCCCCCAACGGGTATGCTTCCCTTCCCTTCTTTCTTTTTTTCCCCCACCTCGAAAAAAACAGGATTTCTTCCTTCTCATCCAGGGGAGGGGTAGTCCTTCTCCCCTCTTAACCTAACTTCCTTTCTCTCCCTTTTTAGCGGATTTCTTTCTCTTGTTTTTGGCTGTTCGCCGCAAGGGCTCCCACTTTTTTTTTAGTTGCCCCCTTTCCAAGCTTTCCCACCACCAAACGTCCCCTACTTGCTTTTCTACGCACCCTTTTGATCCCTTCCCACAGCGACGTAAAGTCTTTCTTTTCTTCCCTTGAGAGTTTGGTTTCTTTTTTCGTGGTACTACCCCCCCCTTTCTTGTATTCTACAAGCCGAACCGCCTGATGATGAATTTTTGGAGTTTTTTTCGTCGCGTCCTTGCCCTTTTTTCCCTTCTTACCCTCCTATGAACCTCTCCCCTGAGGACCCCTAGCTTTTCTTAGCCGTCCTTTTCCCTTGGAAAGCCGACTTTATTATTCCGGCTGAACGCCCCCCATAATCAGAGCATCTTTTCCACTTGTTTTAGCCCGTCCCTCTCTGCCCAAACGCTGCCATTCCCCCCCCTCCTTCCCCCTTGCCCTTAATCAAATGTGGTTCCCTGATCCCTCTTTTTGCAATCGCTGAGTTGAGTGGTCTCCTCATTTCGTTTTTGATTTAAACCTTTAAGCTGTTTGCGATTTTCCCCCGTTTTTGAACTTCCGCTGCGGCTGTACGATTTTGCCGCGTTCATACTCTCGGCTCGGAACCGTGTGTTTCACCCGGGCCGTATACAGACCGGAACTGCATCACCGAGTCCCGAGAAGTCACCCCATAGGCGTTTGTCCAATTCCATCTTCCCGCTGCTTCCTTCCCTCTTGGTTCCTGTCAGAAGGACCTCTGAGTCTCTTCCTTTTCTTTACATCCGATCTCTCTCAATAATTCTGGGCCACAAGTTTTTTTTTCCCCATGCCGCTCGTCTTCTCCCCCCCTACCTCGTCCGTGAGTTGAAAGACAGCCATCTTTTTTCTATCTCTTTTTTTGTTAAGTTAGAACTTCAAGGGAACTGTCTTTTTTTTCTTTTCTCAGTTTTCGAAGAAGAAAGCTTCCCGTGTCTCCTTTTTTTTCTCAAGCCGATGTACTCAACTTTCTTTTAATGGCTCACACCAGGTTCCGCTTTTATTCGTATTCCCCTCTCCAGGGTCAGATCGCTTCTTCCTTCCTTTTTTTTCCCCCTTTTCTAATAGAGTCTCCGCCCGTTTGCAGTCTAAATCACCCGTTGCCTGATCCGTTTGCCTTTCCTCTTTTTTTCACCCCCCTCTTTAACTCTTCTTCTTTCATCCACAGCGGTGTTCTCTTTGCCTGGATGTGAACCCAGTATTCCCAATCTTTCTTCCTTCTCCAGCCAACTTTCTTCGGTGTTTCGCACTAAGCTTTCCAGTGCGTCCAGCCTTTAACCTGCGAGGAAATTTTCTTCTTTTGTTCCCTTTTTTTTTTAGACTCATGTCGTCCCGCTCTTTTTTTCTTACTTCCCTGATAGCAGTTTATCTAGTTCCCCTTTCTTTTCCTGTCGGCGATCTCCATGTGACAATTCAGCCGCGCCCGCCCCCTTTTCTCCCGGCCTCCCCCACTTCACCTGGGGAGAACTTGTTTGCCGTTCAAGATCGTGTGCACCCCTCTTTAGACGGTTGTGCTAATGCGTCATTTTGATGGCAACATCTCTCTCTTTTTTCTGTTTTTTTTTCCTGTTTTCCTTTCCCTTGACGCTCTGCTTCTTTTCCAAAGTGTCCCGCTCTGGATCTTCCCCCCCTTTCATCGATTCTGATTTGACCCGGTTTTGTTTTTTTTTGCAATGGACTGGTGAATGGAAGTGGCGACCTTTGTTATTCATTAGCTCATTGCCCGAAACCCCTCTTTTCCACTTATGAGTATCTCGCTTCTCCCCCTTCAAGCTATAGCTTATATTAAAGGGCAACCCACCCTTCTGGCCTGCTTTTCCGTTTTTTACTTTGCTGTTTCTTCCCCTTTTTTCTTTCCACCGCAACCCGTGCTTTCGATTCGACTCAGATTATACTTTTCCCTCGTCTGCCTCTTTGACTCTTCCCCGTGTCTAAAGCCTATTCCCTTTTTTTCTGTTGTATCGAATTTCCTTTGAAAAAAGTTTTTTCCCTCCGGACGGGTCGATGGCGAACTCCGCCCTTTAGCTATAGTTTTCCCCTTTATTCCCCCTTCCCTCTCGTGCATCTTTCGTTCACCGCGGCTGACGCCCTCTTTCAAGTCCTCTTGACTTTTGGGTCGCGCTGATTTTTTTTCTTCGGTTCTTTGTGCGGCTTGACGTGAAGACGTTTTTCGAACAGCTGATTTAGCTTTTTCCCGCGTCCCCGTGCTCCTCCTCTTGATCCCCCTTCTCCTCTCTCCTCTTGACGCGATTCTTTTCTCCCTTTCTTTGCTGATTTTTTTCCCCTCTAAGCTCGGAGTGTTCGCTTCTTGTTTCCGGTTGAAGAAGTAAAACGCTCATTTCCCCGATGCGCGGGCCTTTTTACGGTTTTTACTGATCTCAGCTTTTTTTGACCTCGCGACCTCCGAACCCCCCGTCACCGAGGGTTAGTTAGCCAGCAGACTCCTCTCAATCGTACATTTCTTCTTCGTCAACGCTTTTTACAGCTTTTCTGTTTCTTCTGGTCTTCATTTCGGAGGAGACGTTCCTCGTTTTTTCCTCCCGTCGAAGACTGTATTCGTTCGGCGCCCTATCTTTCGAGCCCGGTCAAGGCAAATACTCTCGTTCTCTTCCCCCTTGCGTCTCCCCCCCGCTCCCCCGGTCCTGTTCCTAAAACTTTTTTCGATTGTGTGCACAGCCTGCGCCACTCTTTTATCGCCTGGTGTCTACGACAAAGTGGTTGACCATTCCCCGTTTGGTTTTCTGTACTCCTGGTTTTTTTTTCTTTCTCAAGTGCCTCCTCTTTTTCGTCATTTCTCTGCTATGGGGCGTTCTTTCTTTTTTTTCATGATGCCCAACTTGGCTGCAAGTCAAGTCCCAAAAACTCTGTAGAAGAGTTTTTCTTTGAGAGCAGGTTCCGTTTTTCTTTCTTTCCCCCGCTCGTGAATTCGAGGTCCGACAGCCACCCTTCTTATTTCTTCTTTCTTTTCTTCTTGAGACAGTAGCCCTTTTAGCCTACGGCCCCCACCAACCTTGCTTAAATCCCACTACTCCTACTTTTTTCATTTGCAAGATGACTAACCGGGAGAACTATGTTTTTGACTTGAAAGTTTTATTTCGTTTACACCTTGGAGCCTTCGGCTCCGTCTCAGGGTAAACAAGCTCTTCTTGAAAAAGTCAAGGTTCCCTTTTTTTTTTCAATTTCTTAGCCTCACTGGAAACTCTCTTTTTTTTTTTCCGGATTTTTCAAAAGGACGATATGCTATTGACCCACCCCCCCCCCTCTCCCCCTCCCCCCCCCCCCCCCCCCCCCCCTTCCCCCCCCCCCCCCCCCCCCCCCCCTGGGAGTGCTGCGGTTCTTTTTTTTTTATAGTAAATCGTAAGCGTGCGATTTTTTGTGCAGTATTTATGGTGTTTTTGCGATGTCTCGTTCTGGTCAACTAACACCCGACCAGAGTTTTCAGAGAAATCTCTTTTTAGTGTATAGCAAAAGTAATACTAATTTTTGTTTTCTCCTTCCATCGTTTCCCCCCCCTTCCCATCTGTGCGCCCTTTTTCGCCTTCTTTTTTCGGACACCTCACACTTGTGCGATCCGTGACCCCAGAATGAGCAGCAATTGCGAGCCTCACTTCCTCCTTTTTGAGGCGCCTTTTTTAGCCTCCTTCTTTTCCGCCCCCCCCCCAACAGATAATGGAAGATGCTTTTTCTGCCTTCCGCGCCGACGAAGTCCTCCCGTTTCTCCTTTTTTGCGCCCATTTCCAGCTGCTCCTACCCTTAAGAACTATCGTAGTTTTTCCCCAAATGGTGGCTTTTGTCAATTGTTTTCATGCTCCCCCCCCTGCACTAAGCTACTCCTCGATTTTCCTCCCGTTTTGTGGAGGAGTAATCACTCTTTGCGTTCGTTGTCTGCCATTGTCAGCTTTACTTTGCCTTCCTCACCCCCCCCTGGTTAGCACTCTCCTTAATACCCTTTTCTTTTTTCCCTTTGCTGATCTTTCTTTTTTTGTGGGTGCAATCGTCTTTGGAGTATTACTTTAGTCTTTCTTCTTGTTCTTCCTTTCCCTACTTTGATTCAAAGCATGTTGAGGGTCTTTGCCACCTTCTTCTTCTCGTTGCCTCCGGACGCTATCTTTTTTTTCTTTCCTTTGATCTTTTTTAAGGATCTCCCTTTCTTTCGATTCCGTTTGCCCAATTTTCGCACCTATTGATTGTCTTTTTTTTGATGGTCCTTTTCATCTCCACTTAGGATCTTTGCTCTAACGTAGGCCCTTACTTTCCTTTTCCTCTTCCCTGTTGGGGTATATTTACGACAGCTGGCTTTTCCTTTCTCTTCCGCACCTCTCACCGAACTGGCAACCCCTCCGCCCAACTTCCCTGCGCTTCGAGGTCTACATCCCCCCCACAAACCAAAAAAGAACCGCTAACGTCCCTGTTTTTCCACTTCATTTGTTCCTCTTTTTTGTCCCCTCCTTTAAACCCACTCCAAATTCAGGGGAATGTTTCCCTTCCCTTCTCGTAGAATTACGACTTGATAAATGTTTCTTCGTGAGGGAGCTTTTCTGATTTTCTAAGGGCATCCCCCTGGTCTTTCCACGTAACTCATTTTTCCGTCGCCTTTCCACCCCCCCCGAATTCGTGAGCCCTTTCTTTTCTGTCGAACATCCAGTTACCTTCTGTTCTTTTTCTATCAATGCAAGGTTGTTTTTTCTTCTCTTTATTCCCCCTTCTGTTGGCCTTCTACCTCCTTCCCTCGATCATATGAAACTTATGAAGTGGTCTTTCCGCGCCCCGTTGTGCCGGTACAATACCCCTGACATCTTGTACAAGCCGCTGCCTCCCTCCTTTTCCTTGACATTGGCCTTTTCCCTTTTTCCGCTTGTGAAGAGGAAGATTCAGAAGCCCCAGCTTTCCCATTCTCTTTGGCTGTTTTTCTTGGAGAAACCTCCCCGATCTTCCAGTAGTACGCCAGAGAGCTTGACAATTTTATCACCCCGCTCTTTCTCTAATTCCCTTCTCGAGAGTTTGTCCCCGTCCTTTTATGAAAATTAATTGTGAGGACGACCCCTCCTCGGAAACTAGCCTGAATCTTCGTCTTGACTTCCTTTAATGCCGAGGCCCCTCTGTTTCCTTTCCCCGGTTCCTGTCTCCTAAGTGAATCCCTCCCTCGCGCTCCCGTAAAAATCGTGTTGGCCACCTTTTCTTTCTTCCGATCGAGTCTGCTTCGGTTCTCTTTCACCCCTCTTCCCTCCTTTTTCCCCTCTTAACCAAGGTGCATGTCCGCCCCCTCTCGACCCTAATCAGTTTTCTCACCTTGCCAAAGCTATGGGTTCACACCTTTTCTCCCTTCGACCACCATCCCCTCCCCCTTTCTGCTTCCTTAGCTCCTCTTACCAGATTCTACTCTTTTTCCTTTTTTAGTTCTCTCCCTCACGTTTCAGTATTACCATCTTCCACAGCGTTTCTAAAGAAGCAAGTATCTCTCGCTCCTCCTCCAACCGCTCTTTCCCGCGCCTTTATCCGAGAGGAACCCCTTTCGTGAGTATTTAGGCGTCATTTTTGCGTTCTTCATTTCCTTTTGCTCCCCTTTTTTCCTCTTCTTTCTTACCCCTCTTTTTCCTCTTCGCCAATCATTCCCCCTGCCGTTGCCTTTCAAGTTGCAATTCTCTCAACGCGAAATCAGGAGGTCAGCGGTGACTTCTTTGGTCTTGCTTGTTGCCACGTCTTTCTCTTTCGCCTGCAGGTCCTTTTTTTTTTTGGTAATAACGATCTTGTGTTTCAAAAGAAAGTTCCAGCCACCGGATTTGGGGCGGCTTTGGGGGGTCCCCCTTTGTCTTTGTTACGATCAGCCCTTTTTGGCCTATCGCGCTTTTTTCTTCATCCCTCCCTCCTTTTCCCAGCCCCCTCGGTTTTAGAAGGCTCTTCGTTTTCTTTCCTTCTGCCAAGGACATTCCAGCGCCCACGCCCCCCCTTCACCAGCGGAGTTGGAAGGTAGATTAAACACTTTTGCATGACGGACCTATTCTTTCCTCCCTTTTTCTTTCCCCCCTTCTAGTTCATACTTTTTGGTGTTGTTTCTGACTCCTTTCTTCCCCTTCCTCATGAGTTTTTCCCCTTCAAAGAAATTTTTTGTCCCAGACTTTTGCGGCCCACCCAATTGTATTTGATTTTCTATTTTTGGCTGGGACTGACTTGGCTCTTTGGACTTTTTCCCCTTTGGATAGCACGTCCCAGTCTTCCCCTCCCCCAACCTCTTCGCCTTTAGGCAATCGATAGAGGCATCCCTTTTGCGCTTCTCGTTTTCCCCCTGGGCAAAAATCTATTGCCGCTGGGCTTTGCGGTTTCCGGTTTTTTTTGCCTCCCTTCCCAAACTCTTTGTTTATTCCCCCCGCCAAAAGTTCTTGTTTTCTCTTGTTTCCTACTTTTTTTAAAGACCTGGGTTCGAGTCAGTATGTCTCCTCTCCCTTCTTTCTCGTTTTGTTGATAGACTTTTTTCATTTCCTGAGGCTTTCCTTTGATTGACGAAACTCTCCCACGGCGGAGCGCTAGACCCCCGGGTGTTTTCCCCCTTTGCAGGCCGTTCGCTTCTCCCTCCCTTTGCCGTGCCCTCAACGCGAGGCACTTTTTTTTTTCCGTGTGCCATTCCAGGCGCGGGATTAATTTTTTTTTTTGTTTCGTCTCGAAGACGTGCTGCTGGTAACCAGTTTGCTTTTTCGCGGGAAAGCTTCTACCCCCTTTTCTTGCGAAGCTGGATCACCTCCCCTCTAGTCTTTTTCCCAGACTCTTGAGGGACGCCGACCCCTTTGATGGTCTCGAGGCGATTTCTCTTGTGGAGATGAAAAACTATCGTGTGCGTGTGCTTGTACATCAACCCGATTATGGGCGAGCAGCGGGAATTTTTTTTTTTTGACTTGCGCTTTTTTTCTCCCCTTTACCTCTTTCGATTCCCTCGAGTCTTTCCCTTTCTTCCCTTACTTCACAGATCTTTTGAAGGCTCGGTCTTTTGTGATGCTTTAGGCGGTTTTTGGAAATACTTTTTCTTCCTTCTTTTGATGTTTTCTTAAGACCTTTCAGCCATCCTCCGAGAGGTTCGCGTTCCGGTTTTCTTTTCCTTTTCGCCCTTTAGGTTTCAAGAGAACCCGGTTTCGTATGGTGTGTCCCACTATCGTTGATGAACTTCTCTGATATTTTTTTTTTGCCACCTTTCCCCTTTCGCTTTTTTTCTCGTCCTTCCTTGGTGCAGATAGTTTTTTGTGGTCTAAGAGCCGGCGCATGCGTGATTTTGTGATGCTTTTTCACCTTCACACCCTTTCCCCCTTCTGCCCCCCTGTTCCCGGACCCCTTTCAATCAGAATCTTTTTCTCCCCCGGCTATGAAGCGGGATGGTATACTTCCGTAGGTTCCTTTTCTTACGACCAAACTTCTAATAGTATCTGTCGGTTTTTTTTACATTCGCAGAGTAAGTTTGTTTTTCTTCTCCCTTGCACACCCCCCAACAAACCCGTGCAGGAATCTTCCCCCCCCCCTTCCTCCCTTACTAACTTTCCTTTTAGCAACCTTCTTTCCCCGGGAGCACCTCTTCTTTTTTCTTTTCCCTTCCGGGAGCCATTTCCCTTTTAATGTTTTTGCTAACTTCTTTTTGCTAAAGTTGGTTTCCCCCTTCTCCCTCCGAGTTTTTTAAAAAGTCTTACCTGGTTCCTCCTTCTTTTTTTTTTCCTTCTGCAGTCAATAGGAAAAACCTCCCCTTTCCCGGTTTTTTTTCGAGTGGGCCCACACACGGGCCGCCTACTCCATTTGTCCCCCGTTTTCTTTTTTTTCGTTGACGTTCTTTTTTTTTATGTCTTGCTCAAGCTTCGATTGCGTCGGTGTGCGTCGGTGACGGTGGCGGCCGTTTTTGATTACCTCCAAGGCGTCACTCTCCACAGTACGAGCATTGCCCTCTTCCCCCCTTGCAGATTGGCTGTCTTACACGCCCCCCTAATCCCTTTTAGATGTTGAATCCCTACCGCTCAGGAGACACCCTGTCAGCTTTTTTTCTTTTTCTTCCTCCTGAAACCATACCAACTTGTTTTCCTCGTAAAAGCACTCTCTCACGCCTGGCTCCCCCTCCTCCTATTCTGCGCCGAGAGTTACTGAAGTGGAATACTCATTTGGCCTCCCCCAATTAGCCTCTTCCCTCTTTTCTTCCCGCTCCCCGCTCCTTCCAGCTTAACTCCCATACACAGCGTGATTTTCTCTACCTTCTCCCTTCTCTGCCGAAACGCCTTGACCATATCCGTTCTGTGTCCAAAATGGTTTAGTTCCTCCCAGTGTCCTTTCCCCATTTTCCTCTGCGTACCTCTATCTGTTTCCTCCTCTAAGTGTTGTTGTTTTTTGATTCGTTCTTCCTCCTCTTACAGCTTTCAATTTACCTCTCGAGCCCACCCTTTTTTTTTTTGCCAATCTCCTCCTCTTTTTTCCCATTCTCTTTTCAGGGAGAGTTTTGAGTTGGTTTGGGGTCGCCCACGATTTTTCTAGTATTACTTCGCTGTTTTCTCTGGATATCCTCCTCTTGTTCCCGTATTTTTTTTGGAGGAACTCACGATGAATTTCTCCCTTTTGTTTTTGCAGATTTCCTCCCTTTGTGTCTCTCTTGCGTATTTTCCGGATCGTGTGGTTTTTTCCTCTTTTTCCGGTGAGAATGAGCCTTCAGCCTTTTTTCCGTGTCTGACGGCTTTTTTCTTCCATATTTTCCCTTGATTGAGGGTTCTCTGAAACGTAGCCCTCGCCCTTTCGTCTTCCTTTGTGCTAGTTCGGGGTCTTTCGAAGCGGTTTTTCCCCTTTTTTAAACCACCGTTCTTTCCCACCCTCCAATCGCAATTTTCGAGGTTCCATCCCCCCCCCCAAACCCTACCTCCTCCCCCCGCCCCTTTTCCAAATGTGCATGAGATTTTTTTTCACCTCTCCCCCCCCCCCTGACCAATCACCCTTTCCCTTTTTCTTGACCTCTCCGGAGCCTCCCTCATACTTAACCCTGTTCGTCCTACCTTTGAGTTCTTGAGCTTGTGTACACTGAGCGCTCCGCAGTTCTCCCAATTTCCTTGCCCGTGCCCGTTCGGTTCCCACCCCCCCCTACTCTTTTCCCTTAGAATAAATAGTTTGACACTGCAAATTTTTTTCCTTTCCTCATTTTTGCAAGTTTTTTGGTACTGTGACGTTATTGTCCCCTCTTTTTTCTGTTCAAGACGGTCCCGCCGCTACTCTTCCCCTTCATTTCTTTTTTTTTTTTCTTTCGAGAATTCCCCTTTTGCGGCTACCCAATACCGATTTCCCTTTCGCTTCCCCTTTAGCAGCCGTTTCCTTGACCTTACATTTTTCCTTTTAACTGCTTAATTCTCCCCTCTCCCCTTTGCGCCCTTCGCTGGCTGAGTATCTTTTTGCCTTGTGTCTCCCCCCCTACGCTCGGCAAAAGAGGCCGTCCTGTCAGCGAACAGCCGCGCCCAGTGAATCCGTCGATTGCGTCCCTCACCGCTAGCTATCCTTTATCCTTCTGTTGGATTTTTCCCCCCCTCTACGCCAACGCCCTTCCAATTGCTCTTGAGCCTCTTACGCGGAAAGCTTCTTTTTTGCTCGCTCTTCTTTTATGCGCGCCTAACGCCGATGTTCATAAGCTTCTCCCCTCTTTTCCCTTCTTTTCTCAAAGAATCACTGGTATTCCCCTCTTTCCCTTTTTCCAGTCGAGTTTTGTCGTTTTTCGTTTTTTAGTCATCGTTCCAGTTAATTTAGTCGAAGTAATCTTTCTAGCTTACGCTTAAGACCTCTTTTTTCCCCCCCCCCTGCAACTAGCTGTTGTAATTACCACGCTCTCTCTTGGCCCCCCTCCACGCCGTCGTGCTGTTTTTCGTGTCATTTTTCTTAGCCTCCCTTTTTCCCAGACCCGCCTTCGTATTTTCTCGGCGAATCCTTTTTTGCCATCCCTTTTGCCCTTCGCGACCCCCTCCTTTTCCCACTTCGGAAATACCTTTATTGCGACCCCGTCCAGAGCGTTTTTCGGACCTCCTTGTTCGCGTCCTCCTTTTCAGGTTGATTCCGTGTTGCGCTTTTGCCCCTTGCCCCACATTTACTTTCTTTCTTTTTTCCCTTTCCTTTCTAATCGCCCTCTTGCCAGCTGATGTTTCTCCGCGTGTGGAACTTTTGGCCTGCGTTCCCTATTTTCCCCCCCTCTGACTGGAAGTGTCGTTTCATCGCCATTGTGCGGTTTCACAAGAAGATTTTCAATTGTTTTACACTTTCCCCCCTTCCCCTCAGCGTCAGTTCCGAGATTTTGACCCCTTGAAGATCAGCTCTCCTCGTACGGGCTTTTTTTCTCTTTGCCCGTCTCCTCTCTTTTTTTAGACTTTTCTATTGTTTTAAACTTACCGACGCGCCGACTTGCCCGCCCAACCCCTTTCATCCGCGGCGAAAGTTGCCGCGAGGAGATCGTGCAAACCTCTTTTTCTTCCCTTTGAAGATACTGAGTTTTGCTTTTTCTTCTTTTTCTTTTTCCCCTACTCTGGTGGTTCTCTCTCGCTCCATACACTTCCCCTTTCTTTTTCCTTCTTTCCAATCGTGTGTGAACATCTAGGGCCGTCCCCCCCTTTCTGCTGGTATGAATTGTCCCGTTTGCTGTCGGGGTGGACGTTTGTCTTCCCACATTTATCGTCCCCCTCTCTCTGTCCCCCCATTCACCTCTTCTTTTCAAAGGCACTTGACCTCTCCTTCTGAAACCTCTCGACGATTTCTCTGCTGTCCTTGAAGGCCCCCACCTCCTGACTTTCGTCGCTGTTTTTTCCTTTCGGTGCTTGTGTTTGTGTCTGCTTTCCCCTTTTTGCCCACGCCCCCCTTTTCCTTTTCTGATTCTGACACTGAGTGCTACCCTTTTCCGCCGTTGTACTCTCGTCAGTTCACCGTTTTTCTTTTTCCTTTCTATTTCCTCTTTGTTTTGACGAATTGTTTCTTTGTTCCCTCCTGCGGCCCCCCATTGATTTCCTTCTCCCACTAGTCTCCTCGCGTCCCCGAAACAACAGGGTCCTTCCCTTGGCTGTGAAGCTGATGAGTGGGCAGTCTTGCTGGACGGCTCTTCTCTTCTTTGTCGGCGTGCTCTGCGAGGATTAATTTTGAGTCGTGCGGCACAGGAAGACGTGTTCTGTGGCGAACGCTGATCGTTTTCACGACTTTCCGTTCTTTTTCGTTTTCCCCTTCGACGAGCGTAGGCTCTCTTTTTTTCTGTCCCTCTTCGCTTTCGCAGACGGTTTCTTTGTTGTCGCTGCTGAGTTTTAACCTTTTTTTGGTCCCTTTGGTTGCATACCCAACTCCCTTTTCTCTTTTTTTTTTCTCGCTTGTATCTTTGGTGATTACGGCGACCTTTTCTTTTTCCGCGCACCTTGTTTGCCGACGCTCTCGTGAAGTCCTTATCCACCACTCCTGATTCTTTTTTCTCTGAAAGCTTTTCCTTCTTCTTCGGATAGGACTCCTCCTAGTCCTTCGGCATCTTTTTTTAAGATCGTCCTAATCCCTCGCTTCGTTTCCGCTCCTTTTTTTTTATCAATTGATTGGAAGAGAAAAGCCAAGGTGGTTTTCTTTCTTTTTCTTCCCCCCTCGCGACTTCCTCTCTTTTTCAGGTTTTGTTTCCGCAACAGTTTTGACCTTCTTTTTCTTGTTTCGCTTTTCCCTTCCCTCTTGTGCCGATCGTGGGTTATACGTGAAGAGCGTCGACCTGAGACTGGCCTTGATCTTTGTTCTAAGGTTCTTTTTTCCCTCCTACTTGTCCCAAGTTGTCCGGGGTCTTAACTTCCCGAAACTTTTTCCTCTCGTCTTGATGCCAAGGGCGATGTCCTCTTTTTTTGGAGCTTCCATCCTTGGCATGCGGTTGACTCCCCCCCCTTTCCTTTTCCCTATTTATCGGAGGTTTTTATCACATTCTCCATCAGTCCGTGTCCTCGACACTAGACGGCAACCCCACCAACTTGCATGTCTTAACCCCCTCCCCTTGATCAGAAATCATTTCTCCCCCTATTTCTTTCCCACTTTGTTGATATAGTGGTGTGTATTCCCGTACGGGTTCTTTCCACCTACAAGTTTTTGAGACTTTCTTTCCTGCAGGGTAACAAGCCCCTCCCTCTGCGACTTCTCTCCTTTTAAGTATATCGTCTTCTTACTGAGAAGTTTTCCCCTCCCTGTGATTTTTGCGTCTGGTGGTTTGACCCAATATTGTTCTTCCCTAGTTTCCCCATTTTCTTTTTTGTGATTGGCGGTTCTGTTTTGTGTTTGTTTTTTAGTACTCGACTTTGCCCTGTTTCTTTGTTGCCCTCTTTTCCCCACCCCCGTTGTTTTTCTTTTATGTCTCCTCAACCGCGTTCGGAAACCCCCGGACTTAGCCTTAGCAATGGCCTCTGGGGCTGCGTTATTTTTTCACGAATCTGTGGGATTACCCGAGTCATTCCCACTACATGGTTTTTTTTTTCTTCTTTCGTCACCCTCCCCACTTTGATCTCCGTTCTTCCCTCTTCTCAGGAGCAGAACGCGATCTAGCGCCGGTTTTTTTTATTTCAGTAGCGGATTGCCGATCCCCCCCAAACAAAAAAGATTTACATTCCCTACTTTTTTTTCTTATTTCCGCGCTCCTTCAGCCCTTCCTACTGCCTCCTCCTTTTTGACCAACCACCCTTTCCTTCGCGTCCAGCCTCTATAGGAAGCCCCTAGGATTGTTTCAATCGGTTTAGTCGTATTGCAGGAACTGTACGAAAGTGCTGCCCTGTGCAAGCCGCTGATTTTTTCCTCCCTTTTTATGTTCGATAGATCTTTCTTTCGCATCTTGCCTAAGTTAATACCTGTTCTGTCTTCCTCCCCCCTTCCATCCTCATTAAGATGTTATTCTTATATGTCGTTTTTCATTCTTTGTTTTGGGTAGTTTTTTTCTTCCATCGATGATTTTTCCTTTCTGACTTTCGTCGGCTCTGGTACATAATAAAGTATCTCGTGACCAGCTTCTTTTTTTTCGGAAATCCCCCTCTGAATTGCGAAACAACCCTCCTCCTTTAGGAGCTTTTTTTCTTCCTTTCTCCTTTCTCTTTCCCTTCTTCTTTTCTGATTAGACCTTGTTATTTTTACCGTGTCATTTTTTTTCTTTCCCATTTTCTTGAGCCATATGTGATTGTCATGTCCTTTTTCCATCATCCGATTAGCGGTGTCGATTAACGTCCCTCCCCCACTTGCTTAGTCAGGAATGCGAGTCTTTGTTTTTTCTTTTAGCCCTCTTTTTTCTACCGGTCCAAGCAACAATACGCCGCACTTGCCACGCTCCCATTCTGGTTTTCTCCCATCCCCAACCCCCCCCTACCCGAACTTTCCTTGGTCCCTCCTCTCTTAACGTTATGTGTCCCCCTCCCCCCAATCCTAAATCCAGTTTTCTTTTTGCATATTGACTTCCAGGCATATTTAAAAATGTAGCATGTTTGTCTCTTGTTGAGGGACTCCTGTTTTTAACTGAGCGTTCTGCTTTTCCTTTGGCTTTCTTCAGAAATATTCCCCTGTACGGCCTCCAAAACAACGCTAGTGCGCCCTTTAGTGACATTTTTGCGTCCCTTTTGCTCCGTCTTTTTTTTTCTTCCCCCTGTTTTTTTGGTTCCGTCTAGTTGATCTCCCCCCCTTGATCTGGCTACTTCTCCCTGCCGGCCCTCGATATCTTCCAACTTCCTGCAGTTGCTTCTGTGCGAAGCCCATCGTGTTTGACGGCTTACCCTCCCTCTCCTTTCCCAGTCTTTCAGCCGTTTTCAGTGAGGAACTTTTGCCGCTTCTTTTTGCTTTTCTAATACCCCTTTTTTATCCTCAACAGAGCCTGCTCCTTTTTTTTTCTTTCCTGGAGAGAGAACCCGTTTTCTTCCCCCCGGTTCCGGTACGAGAACGTTTTCCAACTTTCCACCCTCTTTTCAACTTCTATGTTGACCCTCTTCTTTTGGCCCCCCCCTTCAGCCACGTTTCTTTCCCCCCATTTTCCAGTGCTTATTGAGATTTCCTTCTTCTCTGATTCTTTTTTTTTCTTCGTTTTCTGAGTAGCCATCCTGTTCCCTTTTTGGTTTATTTACCCTCGGCAGTTCAGACGAAAGTCCTATCCTTCGCCGTCAAATTTTTTCTTTTTCCCCCTCGACAGATTCCTGCCGCTTCTGTCCTCTTTTTCTTCCATTGATTCCCCCTGACATCCTTTCGGAGAAGTCGGTCCCTCTCCTTGCGCCGTTCCTTCTCTCGAAGAAGCGTTTGCCAATGTAACACAAGATTGGGTTTTCTCCCCCTCCTCGATCGCATAGTGAAAAAATCCTCCCTCTTTTAAAGCCGACACCTTTTTACCAGCTATCCTCTAGTCCCATGTTTTTCTTCGCTTCCTCCCCGTAACTGGGTTTCCTTCTTTACCGCGCTGCGAATCTTCTCCTCTGATCAAGTAGGAATGTCGCCGCAACTTTTGTGATCCAGTCTCCCCTTTGCTCCACAGCGCTTTCACCCCACCCCCTGTCCTGCTCGGTTATTCGTTGTCCTACGCTTTCCTTCGACTCTTAACTCGGGCAGGTTTTACCCTTGGTGTCGCCCTCGCCATGGAAGTTTTGAGACTCGCACTCTCACGGCTGTTTTTCCTGCAGTCCCCGACCCCCCCTCTCTATCGGTTCTCTCTTCGCCCGGTGAAACTTTCTCTCCTGGTCGCACCGGCGTGACTTTTATCCTCTTTCTTAGCCGTCAATTTTTCTTTTTTCCTCTCAGATTTGTCCCCCGGGAGCAAACTCCCCTCCCTCATTCCAGAGGCCGTTTGGCGTGTTACCTTAGCCTTCAGATAGGTTTTCTTTCTCCCTCCCTTGTCCCCCCTACAGCCTCTCTTTTTTTTTTTCTAATGCTCTCTTTTCTCTTCCCCCAATTCAGCGCGCACACGGAAATTGACCCGCGCCAGCACTTTCCAATCCTCCCCTTGCGAACGTTTTTTTCCCGACTAGTTAATCACCCCCTCCTTGTCCTTCCTGAAGCTCATGCGCTTCTTTCCCTCTCTATATTTTAATAATACCCGTTGTTGGTGTTGATGACGTCGTTCCCCTCCCTACCTTCACAGAGCCCTTTCCTTAAAAGCTTGTTGTTACGGGGGCACCCAGTTCTCTTTTTCCTTTTCCTTTTTTCCTTTTTTGGTCCTGTCCTTTGCGCTGCTCCCTTTTTCCCTCTCCTTGCTTCTTTCTCAAAAAATCCCTCTTCTTGCGGGCCACGGCGACTTTTCTGAGAAACGTGATATTTTTCTTCCCCTCGATAAATGCCACAAACCTTCCCTTTCCTCTTTCCTTTGAGGTCGTTCTTTTCTGAACTGGACCCACGTTTTTTTTTCTTCCCCCCCTCACAAGTGATGTGGAGATCGCTCTCTTTGAATTCTACTCTCCCTGCTAAGCTTTATTGTCCCTCCCCTGCGCCGCATACTTCTTTACTCTTTTTGTCCTTTCTTTCCCTTTTTAAAACTCGTAAGTCGGCCTTGCCTTCTTTCTTTCCGTTCCCAACGGCGGCTGCTAGGAGAGAACACAAGGTTCCACCTCCCTGAGTGAAGTGTCCGTTCCCCTCTCTTAGCAAGTCACAGTTTTCCTTGTTTTGTGCGCTATGAAGACTTCTCTGATTACCTCGCTTTGAGATTTCGTGACGGCCGACCGGTAAGACGTTTTGTTTTTGCGAACCCCCTTCTCGCGAATTTTTCAAGCTGTTACGTTATTCTTTTTTGATTTCTTGAGCGTCTCTCTCATCTGGACAGATCTGCGGTTTGGTTCCTTCGCTGTTTGGCGCTCTGGAGATCCCTCCGAGTGCTCTTCCCAGAGTGTTCTTTTTTTTGTGAGAACCCCTTCCTTTTTTTGACTTTCCGGCGCCGTTCCCTTTTCCTCGATTGCGGGAATCGTAATGAAGAGAACCTCGGCCCTTCCGTCGATTTGAAGATTTCGCAGTGGCAGCCCCGGTCAGTCCGGTGATTTCTTTTTCCTTCCGGTTTTTCATCAAAATTTCTAATTTTCTTCTTTCTTTTTCTCATATCTCCTCCTCTTCAGACCAGACATCCGCGAGTTTCCATCCCTTTTTCGCCGTATAAATCGACCATTGTGTTTTAGAACTTGGATGGGCTTTTTTGTGTTCATCCTCCTCGTCGATGAGAGTTTCTCCTCGGGTTTTTTTTTCCAGTCAACCACTTGGATCCTCGCGGGGGTTTCGCGGTAACCTTCATCTGTTTGAACCTTTTTTCTGTTCCCGTTTCTTTGACTAGTTCGGAGCATGTTTTTTCCTTTTTTTGTCGTTATGAAGCTGACTCACTCTTTCCCCCTTTCTTGTTTCACCCCGGTAACGGACCCCTTCTTCTCTGCAGAGCGGCTGGGAAAGCGTCGTTCGAGGTTCCCCTCGTTTTCCTGCTTCCCGATTTTTGAATTTTCTTTTTCGACTCCCTTTACCATCCTGATTTCTTTTCTCTCGTTTTCTTTTGCTCCTTCGCCTCCCTTTGTAGGATCCAATAGGACGGACCCCCTTTTATGTCATATCAAAAGCAAAAGACTACGCCCTTGCTTCCTCCCCCTCTTTTTTGATAAGTTCCCCCTAGTGGTTTTGTGTTGTGGTTAATGTGGACTGCAAGGGTACCCCCGGACTCCGCCATTTCCCTCTTTCTCCCTCCTCTACCCTTCATATCCAGGTTATGTAATCGTATTCTCCTTCCAACATTCCGTTGACTTTTTTCTTTTTTTTTTTACTCGTTGTTGACCCAACCTCCCTTGCGAGCTTAGTTTTTTCCCTTTTTCGGCTCCGGTTTTGTTTTTTTTGTTTTTTTTTGAGCTACTAAGCGCTTTTCTGCTTGCTTTTTTTCCAGTTTTCTTTTTTGAGTAAGCTGTCTGATTCCCTCCTCTGCTCTTCCTAGACCCCAACAGGAGCATTTTTTTTGATTCTCAGATCTCCTTTACTCCACCGCTATGTAGCTGAATTATTCCCTTCCCCAACCACATCTTTTCGTCCTTCTCTTTCACAGGATCGGAATTCTCTCCCCCCTTACTCTCCCTTTCTCCTGCACGCCTGAATCTAGAGTTTTTCTTTTTCTTTTCCTCCTCTTGATGGAAGTCACCAAGAAAGAGACTTTCACGTTATTAGTTGATCGCGGACGCCTTGAAAGTAATTTTTTTTCCCTCCCCTCTTTCTACCCCCTCCCCCCCCTAGCTCCGCTCCCCCGTCAAAACTATCTTGGCCTACCTATCCTGCTTCTTGACCGTAAATTTTGTCGGGTCCAGGCAGGAAAAGTTATGAAAGGCTTTTTACCCGGCCGCACTGCCTCTCTCTCTCCTTTTCCTATCCTCTTTTTTTTTTTTTATCTCTAGAGCGGACTTTCTCCCTTCTTCTGGTCCGCATTTAACTTACCTTTTCCTGTGACCGGCCTCCCCATTTTCACTCCCTTCTTGAATCTTTCTCCCCCTTTCCAGACTTGGGGATTTTTGAGTGGTTGTAGCAAATCTTTTCTGGCAGTATTACTTTCTTCTTTGATACTGTGAATCATTTTCACGTTATAATCGTGTACAGTACCTTTTATCTTTTTTTTTGTGTCTGCCCTCCCTTGATATTTCTACAAGTCTGCTCCTCCGTTTCCTCTCTTGTTTGCGTTCTGGTCTCTTTTCGATATCTTTTTCCGGCCGCCCTTTTTCTTTTCTGATCGGTGAAACTGAGCATTTTCTCCTATCCTATGTGCCCTTTCATGCTGGTGTGGACTACTCCATTAGGATATGTGGCGAGAAAGTTCAGACAAAGTGAACTCTCCGGCTGTCCTCTCTTAGGGGGAGTTATATTTCATTCTTTTCCTGGTTCTTGGCTTCTCCCATCCGTAAGTACAAACTTCCCCGTTTAGTGGCACCAAAAGTCCATCCCTTTTCCACGCTTTCGCTTTCCCTCCCAAACCACCCTTTCCCCTTCCTCCCCTCCCCTGGGGGAAACAGCCTACTTTTCTCTTGTTCCCTTTAAAAACCCGAAAATCCAGGGGAATGTCTTTTCCCTCCTCTGTAGTGCGATCCCCCGATATAGTAATTAGCTAACTTTCTTCTGCGTCGCTTTTTTACCATGAGCGTAAGCGCTTTTCCCCCTTTTTCCCCTTCTTCCCTCCTAGATTACCTGTCACTTTTTTTTCCCCCCAACGAATAGTGCTGCACTTTCGAATCAATTTTTTTTCCCCTAATTTCGTATTTTCTGGTGCTCCACCTGCACGTTTTTTTTGGGGCCGTTCTTGGCTACTAACCCCTGACTGTTGCTACTTCCTCCTTCCCCCTCGCTCTCTCAACTTCATGACAGTTTTGTTCGTTCCTTTGAAAATCGGTGTGCAGGATACCAATTATGATCGTATTACCAGCTCTCCCATTTTCTCTTTTTTTTTTTTTTTTTTCCTTTCCCTTGAAGCCCGTCCATTTTGAAAGGATTTCATTCTTTCCAGCAGAAAGCCTTCTTATCGTCATGACTAAGGCGCGTCTCGTTCAACTTCCCCCACTCCACGTCACCGCTCGGGAACTGCTCCCCTTTCTTGACTCCATTTGCGTAACAAAGCGACAACTGAGAATGTGCTTTGCTGGCTCTTGTTCCCCCAGTAACTCCCAACTTTTAGGGAACCCCTTTTTGTGGTAGTGTTCTCAGGCCCCTCTTGCTTATTCCTGCTTCTTCTTCTTTTTGCCTCTCATGACGAAGGCTTAGCCGGTTTATTTCCCCGTCTTCTTCGCACCGAAAGAATCACTTTCTTCCCCTCATCGTTGGAAAGTAAAAGATCAAGCTCGTTTTACTTCCCTTTTTTTTTGTCCTCGATCGCCCGTTTTTTTCGTCGCCGCATAACCTTTTGACGTTCCTCCCTCTTTCTCTCAATATCTTTTTAGGCCCCCGTCCCCCCTTCTTTTTTTCCTCTCAAGACCGAGAGAATAGATCCCACCATCAAGCCCCCCTCTTTTCCAGAAGATAGAGTCCCGCCCAGTATCGACGTGTTTCTCCAGCTTTCAACTATTTCTCGTCTTTTTCCCCACGCGCGGAGACCTGCCGAATCAGCTGGTTCGCCAGCCTTCCTCCCCTTCCGGTACTAGTCCCTAAGCTCACTAGCGTAATCCTTTTTCCCTTTTCTCCTTCCTCCACACAAAAGGTCCCCCCCCCTCCCCTTTTCCGTTGAGATCCAGCAGCGGTTTTTCTGCAGAGATTACTTTCCCCTGGAAGGTTGATTCCCCCCTTTTTTTAGATTCTCCGCGCCTCCGTTTGTACCTCCCCACTTTTTCCCTTAACGGCCGTGTCTTTTTTCCTTTTGCAATTCCCGATCAACCGTCGGACCGCATTTTTCCTCCAGTTTCCCCTCGCTTGGTGCACCTGACATTTGCACCATCTCCTTCTAACAGTTTGTAAATCTCCCGCATTTTTGCGGTGGTACTTCCTCCTCCTGTTTTCCCCGTGCACCAGAAACCGTTCAAGAAACGTTTTTTTTTGGTCCTCGTCCCCCCCTGCTTCCCGGTTTTGGGCCCTGACTATCAGAGAGAAGCTTTCCTTTTTCCCTTCCCCCCCCCCCTCTTTTTTCTAGCCCCTCTCCTCTGTTTTTCTTCCTTCTCTTCGTTTGCCCATTGGACAAAGGCCGAGCCGGCGACCCTCTTTCCCCGCGACGCACCGGTAATCATGCTTAGAACCTTGTTGCGCGCCGCTCTTCCCACCTTCTGGAATGACGGCCTTTTTCCTTTTTTGATGGCAACATCCTCCTCTTAGTGTCCTCCTCTCCTTGTTTGTTTTTTTTCTTCCCTCTGCCCGATTCGCCCACGGCCCGCAGGGCGCTTCCTTGTCCACTATTTTCCTCCTTCCTTTCCTGCAACCCCAAGTTCGCGTTTCCCCTTTTTTGTTTTGGTAGGTAAGTGCTCCTTTGAATCCTTCCTCTGCACGACGAGCTGCTTTGCGGAAAAACCGATTTCTGCGTCACCCTTTCGCCCTCGCCATGCGAAACCTCGCGATCTGCTCTTCTCTTCACCGTTCAAAAAGAAGGACAGGTCAGAGGGGCCTTTTTTCCTTTCTTTGATTTTTCATTCCAACCTTTCTTCGTCAAAGCCCCCGTGCTGTTGGCCTCACCCAGCTCTCCTTTCATTCGGTGTTAAAGCCGCTTCGCTCGAAGTGCCTAAGCTGTACCCCCAGCCTTTTTTCTTGGGTTGATAGACTTTCACTTTACCTCTTCCTCCCTGTGCCGTGAATTCTTTCCTGTCGCACCCTTTGGTTTTTCGGCTCTGCGAAACACCTGGGATCAACCGCCCTTTTGGATTTTTCCGCTTTCGTTCCGCGCTGACGCGCACGAACGTTTTTTCTTTTTTTCCTCGGTCCTCCTTCTCTGTTATACCCCTTGGTTAGATTAGTGCGTAGAACCGGGACTCTTGCTGTGTTGAACAGAGATGCGCCGCGCGGGGACGAAGGTCCTTCCCTTGCTCCTTTTTCTTCCACTTGCCTCCCGATCGAGAATTGGACCTCGATTTGCCTTTGGCCCTTCTTTATTTTGTTCGCTAGGCTTATCCTTTGTTTCTCTTCCCCGAGCGTGAACGGTTTGACAGTACCCAGATCCTTGCGCGTCGCGGTCCAGTTCGGCTCCCTGTTCTTGATTACTTGCGCTGCCTATCTGGAATCGATGACGAGTTCACCGCCTGCTACCTCTATTCTTCCTTTTGCTCTTCCTTTTCCAACAGAGATTTTTCCCTTTCTTCCCTCCCTTTTTTTTATGATTTCTATACTTCTGTTACCTCACCCTCAGAGCAGTGAGGACTGATGTGATCGTCCCTCGCATCTTCTCCACGTCATCGAGATTTCCTCTTCCAGGGTCTAACCTCGCCCTTCCCTTGGCCACAGACAACTGTGGATTCTTTTTTGTTGTTCCCCCCTCCTCGCTCGCATTGCAGATTGATATGATCTCCCTTTTTAAGCACCTTTTCCTTCAAGTCGGCTTTTCTTTTTCTCGTTCCAGAAGATGTTGTCCGATCGTGTGTTTCCTTCAGCCCTGCTATGGCTTTATATGTTTGCTTTCCCCTGGCTTCGGAATATCAATAGTTCCCCACAGTGGTCTACGTGGATTCTTTTTTTTCCTTCCAAAAAATTCCTTGCTCTCATCTCTGTGGCCCTGCCAACCTTTCCTGTTCATCTTGGATAGCTCCGAGGTTCGAGATGCACAACTTCCTGAAGTTTTTCTCCGGCGGTCCCGTTTCCCAGTAGCCAGCCGTCCCATTTTTTTTCTTCCCCACCCCCCCAATTGCGTCCTCTTCATCCCTCTTCTCAAGCATCGTCCCCCTCTTGATTCATAAAGGTGCCTATTTTTCGGAACTCCGGGTCATTGCGACAAGTTCCCTTTGTATCCGTCCTTCCTCTCCTGGTAACCCACTCTCCCTCCCTCTCTCCACTTCCCTTTTTTTCCTTCCTCTGTTTCTAAGGACTGAAGTCAATAGTCAAAACCATTCCCTTTTCTTTTTCTTTTTGGTGTCCCCATCCTTTTTCCCTCCTCTTTTTTTGACCCCCACTTTGTCTGTTCGGTGAGTGCGGTTCTTTTGTGTTTGTTGATTTTAGACTCGACGCTCTTCTTGCCCCTTTTCGTGGTGTTGCCCAGTAGTTTTCGTTTTGCGTACGCTGTAGAGGACAGCCCCGCCTTTCCCCCCCCTGAACATCACCCCCTTTCCGAGCTTGTCGTGTCATTTCCGATTTGGCTGACGTTTACTCCGATCCCCCTTTTTCGATGACCTTCAACCTCCCGTTCTCTTCTCAACACCTATGTGAGACTGTTGTTACCTTAATCTTAAACCTCACCCCCTTCCGATCTTCAACCCGACTGAGAACACTCTTCTTTCACTCCTCCTATTCTCGCAGTCTTCTCCTCTGTTGTTTTTAAGCCCCGATGGTATGGAAGACCCCCCAGACTACTTATCTTAAGTTTTCTATTATTCTGCTTCGCCGGCAGCAGTACTATTCACTTTTCGCAGATTGCGTCCAAACCCTTCTTCCCCTTTTTAGCGCAAGAAAATATATCTGGCTCCCCTCTGACTTCCAACGTGGCTGTGTTGCAACCCGTACTTTAAAGTGCAGATGCTCCTCCCGACCTTCTCTTTTTTTTTAATACTCCCAGTTGTTGTTGTTTGTCTCTAGATGGGCTTTCTATCTGCAGAATTTAATTCATGTTCCTTGCATTCCTCCCTCCACCTTTCCACATAATAGTCTGAAATGTTTAACTAGCTATTTTTGTTTCTACGAGCTGGAGTTGGCGTGGGTTCGCAAATCTCCTTCTTTCCTTCCTTTATTGCCCCTTCAGATGGTTTTTCCTTTCCTCCATCGTGAAAAGGATCCCTCTTTTTTGGGGTGACAGACGAGACTTGCGCCCCTGCGCTACGGCGTCTCTTCTTTTATTGGCTTTTTTTTTCCCCCTCTTATTTTTTTAGGATAGACACGTGGGTGATTCTACCGTTCTCCAAGCGTCTTTCCGGGCGCGTCAACCCCTTTCATTGACTGCCGGTCTTTTCATCCCACTTTTCCGGTTTTTGCGATAACTCCGCCAATCTTCAATTCGGAGTCC
>Ga0179593_1424948_pt1 | contig 24566 bp, 21 predicted proteins | sample CZODoug2_1_08_16_FD_185931 | JGI IMG/M metagenome (GOLD analysis project Ga0179593, IMG submission 185931) | Vadose zone soil fungal communities from Angelo Coast Range Reserve, California, USA - CZODoug2_1_08_16fungal (PacBio error correction) | ecosystem: Environmental > Terrestrial > Soil >... | reverse complement strand
CTCCTTTCCCTATTTCCCCTACGTCCCCCATCTTCTTCCGCGTGATCGAGCGCGAGCTTTATTTTTCGCTCGTTACTAGCTCCCCCCCCCCCCCCCCCCCCCCCCCCCCCCCCCCCCCCCCCCCCCCCCCCCCCCCCCCCCCCCCCCCCCCCCCTCCCCCCCCCCCCCCCCCCCCCCCCCCCCCCCCCCCCCTGCGTCGCATCTTTTTTCTTAGAGGTGATTTGTTCTCCTCTCATTTCGAGATGGACGACGGTGTAAAGAGATGTGGTTTTGAGCTAGTACGAGTGAGTCCTCCCGTCATATTTCGACCACCCTCTCCCACTCCCTTCCACCCTCCCCTATTACTTTAACTTATCTCTTTTCGGATCGAGCCACTCCCTTATACAGGCGGAGTAGAAGAGTGGGGGAGAAGTAGTGGAGACAAATCATGTGCTCCTTCTTCTCGGCGCACTTCTTTTTCCCTTTGCGGGTCAAAGTCCGGTGTTTATGTTGGCAGCTTTCGGAAAAGAATCTCTCTCCGTTCTCCTCTTGTAGAATATCGTCGGACAGGACAGTACCCTTTTATCCTCGATCTCTGTTTTTTTTGCAGCCGATTACCTCGTTCGATCACCCTTTCTTCGTCCCCCCTTACTGCAATGGTCGATAAGTCGGGGGTTTGGTGCCGCCTGTTCCCTGCTTTTTTTTTTCCCCTCGTTCGCAGTCTCTTTCAGGCCCGATCGTCGTTAGACTTCCCCGGTCCTCGTCAGATTCTGTCTCCCCTACGCCTCCCTCACAGTGTTCGATGTCAGACACCCTTGTGATTCTTCCCCTAGCGGAAGTCGTACAAGTTTTTCTTTTACATCGTCGTATGCAACCTCGATGTCGCCTTTTTTCGCGTTCCTTGAAGACCCAGAGCCGGATGCGGGTCGTGACTCGTTCAGTAAACAAAAGCACTTTTTAACATCTTGTGTAGTCCGAGCGTTTCCCGAAAACTCTCCCTCATTCGTGCCATTACTTGACTTATCATGCGTTCCCTGCTGCAGATCTTCCCCTGCTCTTTTACTGTTCCATCATCAGCCCTTTCTTCATGCACCAGGACGAGCATGTATCGATTCTGTCCTCCCTTCCAATCCCCCCCCTGGTCTTTCAGTAGCTGCGGGCGTGGCAGATTTCCCTTTTCATCGCCTTCCTTCTTTTTGGTCTTTTCACCCAGCTCCGTTTCACAATTGTTAGTGCGCGGTTTGACGTTTTCCCGTTTGCCTTTCCCTTTTCCGCTGACGACTGCGTTTCCCTTCGTGCTGATTCTCGATTTCTACGCGTCCTGGCTTGCCTGGTAGTTCCCCTCTTCCCTGCTTTCCAAGACGGATTCCTTTTTTTCTAGCTTTGATAAAGGGCGCCGGCGAAGAAAGAGCGCCGGTATTCTACAGTCCCTCGCGTTCGGACAGTCGCAGCTCCCTTTTCCTGCTAGCAGATAGTCAGTTCTCTCCCCCTGTCCTCTGCCCTTTTTGCGGACTCTGTTGTTTTCTCGCTCTTATTCTTCCAGTGGCGCCTTTTATCGAAGCGAAGATTAGATGATTCTCCCCTTTCTTTTGTTGCGCAAGTTCAAGGCTTATTTCTACCCCCTGCCTACCTGCCCTCCCCTCCCATTCTCCCCCAAGACCCTTAGGACTGGATTCCTATGCCCATGAGTGATCGCCCTGCTGCTTTTTTTTCAAAATTTGTATATGTCCACTCGGATTTTTCTTACGACGAATGCACCTGTCGACACCTATGATTTTTTCCCGACCTGGTCTAGATCTTGCCTAGTAGTTGAATGCTTAGGACTCAGGGCTTACCGAGCACTTCCTTAGACCCTCCATTTTAGCACGTGAGGTTTTGTCTTTTTCGTTTGCAATCCCCAGTCCCCTTCTTACCTCTGTTTCTGGGGTTTTTTTTTGTGCGAAGACAGGTTCCTTTTCAATCCTTTCCTTTTTGTACCCTACGAGTTGAGTCCAAACCTTTCTGATCGAGGTTCGCGACCCTCTCACTACTGTCCCCAACTGGTTCCGACCTGCGCAAGAGCGCCGGCGAGTCCGTGGTTGTGTTGCTCCGCCGCCGGCTCCACTCCCTCCTTAGGTTTTCCTGTTCTTTGTCGTTTCGTCGTTTTTTCGCGCCGCGGTGCCTTCTTCGATCGCACACCTGCCCCGTCTCCCTCCTCCTCTCTCTAGGTATCGTGAATCTCCGGTCCCGATTTCCATCGCCGATCGCCGTATGCCGGCCCTTGTTTTTCTCCTTCTCCTTTTCCTCCGCGCTCGCTATTCTCCTTTTTTTCCCTCCCCCCCTTTTTTTGTGTAGACTCTTTCCCCACGAGAGGCCCGTTTCTACGTCCCTTCGCTCTTTCCTTTTTACCTACTTCGATCTAGTCGAGGACATTATATTCTATACTGCATCCTCCGATGCGGATTCTGCCTCTGGTGTCGCCCCCCGATTACCCCGCAAGAGGCAGGAAATTATGCGAGACTACGGTAAGATGGCCCCCAACGGCTCTTTAGTCGCTCGCCGTCTTCTTCAGTAAACACGCTCCCCCAATAGGGAAGGAGTCACCGCCCTTCTTTTGCGATTGACATGGTTTAATTTTTCCCCGGTGTCCCCCCGTTTGCCCTTGTGACGCTGGCGATAGTTCTGGCGATACGGCGGTTATCTGCTTCGGCGGCCCCCTTTGATGGCCTGGACGCCGTTCCTCGATTTTCTCCTAGTCCCTCTTTTCCTTTTCTCCCACCCTTTTTGCACTGCAATCCCCCCAAAACGGATGCGAGTATGGTTCTGCTCTTCACGGCAGCGGCCTCCCCCTGTTTGCCTCTTTTCGAATTTTTCATTTCCTGCACTGTATGTTTGGGTCGTTTCTTGGTTGACTCTTGTCTCTAACGGCGGATCCCGGCTTTTTTCTAACCTCCCGTTCAGAAGGCCCCCTTCCCCAATTTCAGCGGTGAGTGAGCTTTTTTTCCTGTCGTTCCTTTTATTCCTGGTCTTCGTTCCTTTCGTTCTTTGAACCGATGGCCTCGGTCGCAGCGCGTCGTCATCATCGACCGTGCCCCTCCAGCAGTTCTCGCCCTGGCTTACCTTCCGGTTTTTCGACCTCCACCCAATAGTCGGCCAGGCATCGGGCCTTTTGTCGTCTTCCCTCCTCTAACTGTTAACTTCCGTCTTTCCCCGTCTGGCTTAGAGGCTTATACTAGACTTATTCTGTCCCATGTTTTTTCTCTTCTACTTTAGTTCTGGGCCGCGCGGCGGACTTTTAACAGGCTCCAGGAATCCCCCCTCTTCGAGCCCAGCTCTCACCTCATTCGAAGCTGGTCATGGCTAGACTTTGGTCGACTTCTTCCCGGACCCTCGCTTCCTACATTGCCCTCCCCCTTCCTTTCCCACTGTGCCCTGTCGAGGCGCCATTTCCTGGTTTATTTGTCTCCCGCCGTAGTTACTATTTCCATCTTTGCCCTTCTCTAAGTTTCGTCTTTATGGACCCCCTCCTTTCTGTTCCCAAACTCCTAGCATAAGGTTCCCGATTGATATTAGCATTCCTTTAGGATCTACCGTGGATCTTCAGTCTTTTGGCCCCCCCACACCCTCCCTGATCAGGAGAGGGGAGCCAGTCAGCTTTTCGCTATTCCTTTGAATCGAGTTCCTCCTCTTTGGTTACTTTTAGAACGAGGTTTCCCCGTAATTCACCCCTCTGTGTCCTATTTTCCAGTAAGAGCATGAGATGATATCCCAAGGAGCTTAAGTCAAGGACGATGTTTTTCTTTTGATGTACGACGTCGCGCATCGCTCTACTATTTCCCTCCCCGTTTCTTTTCCCGGCGTCCCGTCGGGCCGTCTCAGGACACGTTCGACGGACACTATGCAGAAAGTCGACTTGGTGGCGAGTCTCTCGTCGGGCGGCTTTTTTGGCCACCGCGCCTTCGTCTTTTTCTCCGATGGAAGGGCTGATCTTGATTGGCGAGGTTCTCGTGTCGACTTTGCCTGGTGTTCTTTTTTTTTCTCCTTTGGACGCTCCCCTTCCTCCTGAGAAGATAATGGTCCTCGGACGCCGCCCTAGCGGCTTACCGTCTTCTTTTTCCATTTCGCGCTCCTTCCCAACTGTATTTCCTCACGGTCGTCGTTCGTCCTCGGTCTACGTCGCCGCTACAGCTTTTGTATCGATCGAGAATTTTGTGTTCCCCCCTGCTCCCTTCCCCTTTCCCGTCAGAGGAGTTCTACGCCTGTTCTTTAATGCCGAGGCTTTCCGCTCGAGAGTGTCAGTTAATGTTTTTTTTTTTTTTCTTTATGTCGGATGATCACTGCTGACGGCTTCTCAGTCCCGTTCTTCCTGCTCTCATTCTAGAGGTGACTCTCTAAGTAAAACATTATCGCCGCGCCCAGACCCCTCGATTGAGGACTCCAAGCGTCGCTGGTCTCAACTCCCCTAGCGCTTGCGATCTCGATAAGTGTATCGATGAACGTCATGGTCGGGGGTGGAAGCTAGTCCTTAGGACGCGTCTCTGCGAGGCTTTCTTTCTCCCTCCCCTTTTTTTGAGTCTCGCCCGCTCTCCTTCAAATTCAGGTCGTCCCAACCCCCCTCCCTTCTGCAATCTGCTTTGCTGAGATCTCTTCGCTCCTGTGCTGGTCTCCCCCTCTCGCTCGCCCTTGATCGACGAGCTGCGTGTGCTCTTTCTTTTGATTTTCGATCCGCGGATTCCCGCTGTGTCGCTGTACTCACGACTTTTCTGCTCTCGAAAACATATCTTGTTCCTTCCATTAACACGCCTCCTTTCCCCCGGCACCGTTACCCTTCATTACGGTCTCGTTTTTCTTTTTTTCACTGCAGCTCTACCCCTTCTCTCAGACTCCGTCGGGCCCCAGTAGCTCGGTCGCAGACCTCGACGATGAGGCAGACCCCTGAGGTTTTACTATATTGTCACGTCGTGAGGATCTTGCGGTGGCTCTTCCTACTTTGTTTATATTCACGACTCCCTTTCGAGCCGATTTTTTCGGCCCTAGTCGAGTTCCTTCTCGGCTCGTTTTTCTTGTATAACATAGTTTCGACCGGCGCTTGCCCGCTGAGAGTCTCGCGATTCCCAAACTTCCCTTCCCGCAGCCGACGTGGTCGTTGGCCGCCCTGCCCTTCATCCGCTCTCTTCCCCCCCCTTCCTCCCGCTATTCGAAGAAGTAGGAGTTGAAGAAGCTCATCGTACCTCCCCCCTGTTGATTCGCCTCTTCCTGAAAACTTTTCGAAGCTTGTTCTCGATCTCTCAGTAGTGGACGTAGTACCTCTTCGTAGGTTTCCCTTCTGGACCCATCTTCAGTGGCTATTTCCTTTTTCTTGAGCTTCGTACCTCTTTCGCTCCTTTTTTGCGGATCGTTCTATAGTTCCCCACCCCCCCACCCCCCCCCCCCCTAAAAAGAATTTATCCCACATCGTCTGTTCCCAATTTATATGGGCTCTCCCCTCCTTCCCTACTTCCCCCCCTTTCCTAGATCGAACTTCCCTTTGTGGCCCAGCTAGCCTCGCAGATTCCGACACTTTTTTTGTCTTTTGGGGTGTTTGTTGTTGTCCAACCGCTTTTGCTCCTGCAAGGACTCACTCGCCGGTAAGATGGAGCGGAACTGGGCGCTGCCTTCCCCTGGGCTCGGCGATGCTTGCGCCCCTCCTCAATTCCGACGCATTAGTTTGTCACCCCCCCTTCATTTTTTTTTCCGAACAAGTGGTAGGCGGCTCGGGGAACTCCTCGTTCTCCGCTCCTTACGATATCGTCTTTCTTTGCTTTTTATTTTCTGAGCCTCCTCCCGCTCTGGCCCTCTCCCTTGGTCTTACTTAAGGACAAGCTGGCCCGATCAGAGGGTATTTTCCAGGGCTCCTTTTTCTTCTTCAAAGCCTTCTTCGTCTTCTCTCTTGACTAGTCTCCCCCCAGTTACCTCTTGCTCCCATGATCTCTCCCGACACGCATGCGGCACTGTTCAGAACGTTTCTCTCTAGGTTTCCCGCGTGTCGCTCCTCCTCTTTTTTGCCTCTATTATGTTGACGGTCCTCGCCCCCCCGTTTCCCCCTCCCAACTGTATGTTACCGACGAGCTGGCCCTCCGGCCTCATTTCGCTACGCCCCGATAGTCCGAGCCCCTGCGCGTGTTTTTCCTTTCCATTCTGGGAAGGACCTTTTAAACTCTTGTTTATCACGTCCCCCCCTGTCCAGATCCCTTCCCCCCTCGCCAGCATTCCCCTTTTGCGATTCCCGGTCTTCGTTAGTTAAGAGTGTAATTGGTCTTTCGGTGCCTCCTCCCCCTAGCTAGACATACGTTCGGTGATTGCGGTGGGAAAGTCAAAGGGCCGGCGGAAGACGTCGCAGTCCCTTTTTTTCAAGTTTGGACCGGCCTGCCCGCCTTTTTTTACTTCCCCCCGTTCCCCTCGAGTTTAGAACATTAGGCCCTATTCGCAGACAGCTCCCTGTACGCCCGTCACGTGGGACCCCCTTTCTACCCTCTATCAAGAGTGATGTGCCGTCGAGGTTGTAGGAGGGGACCGCCGGTAGATTCTGCAGCTATTGTCTCACGGTTCTCTTTTGGAAGTTTAGTAGGGCATTCCTGTGCTTTTATGGTCGTTGCGTACTAGTCCCCACCAATTTCCGTCGGCCGCCTCAATCTCTCCCCCGCAGGGTCTTTTCCTTCAGGCTAATGGTCCTCCCGCTCCGCGCCCAGGTCTCCCCAGCGCTCTCTGCGGTCAGGCGTGCGCTTTCGCCGTCTTCTTCCTTTTGTTGAGAAGTTCTCGAGAAAGCTCCCTTCTGTGCTTTTAGTTTCTCCACTAATCTTGGGGCTGATTGACTTTCGCTGCTCAGGGTGGAAAATTCGCCGATTAACCCTTCGATTCACTTCCCCGATTTTGGACGCGTTTTCCTTTCATTATTTTTCCTTCGAAGATTACCGACTTACAAGGGCACCGCTAATCCTTCCCCTTCCCCCGACATCGCCTTCCCTTTCGCACCATCCACGTGCGTGGCGGTAGATCGACGGCGTACCTACTTTACTAAAATTTTCAGTTCGGCCGCACTCGTTAGCTTCGGGGGGATAGACTTTTGGCGCCGTCGGCGTTTTCCTGTTCTCTTTCGACGCCTGGCGCCGGCTCTTCTCTTACGCGCTTGACCCTTCTCGGTTGTTTAAAGCCGCTCTCTTCGTCCGAGGACTGCTCGTTTTTCTCACCCTCTGTAATGCAACAGCAGAGCACGGTTTGGCCTGTAGGGTTCCCCTTTGCCTGTCTGCAGCTGCCTTTCCCCTGTCTCGTCACCACGCGAAGCCGTCTTGTGTGCCTCTGTGTGTCTTCTCCGGTTGCGGTTTGGCCCGTCGGTTCTTAGTTTAGGATCACTGCCCGAGCACCCCTCCAGTCCGTACCAAGCAGTGACGTTTTATAGTGGAAAGTCTCCTTTGTTCTTCTTTCCTGGTCTGTAGTAAATGCTTTACCGTGCCAGCGCGTGTCTGTCTTGCGAAACGTTCTTTGTTCCGGCAATCATCTTCCAGGCCCCCCCCGGGCTTTTTCGCGCCCTTTTCCCACACGTCTTGCTTTTCCAACGAATTTTCAGGTGAAGTAAGGCAAGGATTACTTGCTCTGCGATTTTTTTGGGGCGAGTGCGGCCGCTTCTTCGCGGCTCTTCTTCCTACGACGCTTGACGCTCGTTTTTCCCTCAAAGTGACCACCCTGTCTACCGCTTCCCCCTTCTTTTCAGCGGGGCGGACGACCTTTTCCCCTTCCAGGACCGCCTTTATTCCTCGCAACCTCCCCCCAGCCTGTCCCCCGGTGCAACCGTCCCCCTTGTTTCGTTCTTAAGCACGCTGCCTCCCCCCTTAAACGCCAGAACCAATTTGTTCCGGAATTCCCTACCGCCTCCCCCGATTTCTTCCCGCCGATTGCCCTTCCTTGCACCCTTCCTCCGCAGACCGTGTCTCGAAAAGATTGTTTCCCACTCCCTGTTTCTCCTGCTGAGGCCCTCTTAACTTCCAGCCGTGAATACTTTTCTCAAGGCGATTCTCTTAACTTCCTCTTGGACTCGCGCTGATGGCACCCACGACTTTATTGCTGATGGGGCCCTCCCCCTAATCCCTTCGCTTCCGTCCGGAGCACACATCTCTTTTCCCCTCGTCGGTGGCTCAATCTCCCCCCCTAGTCAGCCAGAATAATGAGCGAGTTCTTGAGCTTTTTAACGTCTGAGGTGATAGACCATCGGTCCTCCCTCCCCGGTTCCGAAAGACGATGGTCCCTTATACACTTCTTTTACTCTTGAATCGACGGAGTCCCCATTCCTTTTTCACCGTGTCCGTCCTTTCTGCGCGCCCCCTATTCGTCCGCAGGAATTGCTGGTCACGACTCTCTTTCGTCAAACCCCATGTAGCTTCCGGGATGAGTTTTTCCCTCCAGGTTCTCAGGCGGGGCGCGGGGGCCAACGTTCTCACTAGTTTGATGCCTCCTGTGTATGACTTTATGATCCTTCTTCTTTTGCTGTCCTCTTCTCGGCGTCCCAGCTTACTCTGAATGAGAATTCGCGTTTATTCAAGAACCTCTCACTGGTCCTTGACTCGTTCTCCGGCGCGACCTTTCTTGAGACATGGGAAGCCGAACTTTCCGAACCCGGAAGTTCTTTCCTGCCCCCTCTTTTCCGACGATGCCTCGCCGACACTCTAGTCGTCTGTGAGACGCTTCTTTTTTGAGGTAGGCGATGCTCTTTTTCCGACGCTCTAGCTTAGCTGAAGTGGTTTGTTTCGCGCCTCGCCTGGACCTGAGTTGTCCCCCTTCTTTGTTTTTGTGTTCGGCAGGTAGGGCGGGGTTCAGGATCCTTCCCTAGTTCCTCTTAGACCTTGTTCGAGAGGTGGACTTCTCCCTCTCGTTCAACCCCCCCCCTCACTCTCCCCCATTCCACCTGAAGGGCCCACGCAGTGCCTCTTGAGAGGGCAAAATCCGAGCTGGTTTGCCAGGAGGATCGAGCGACCTCCGGCATTTTTTTTTTTTTAAGGCGCTGTTCTGAACCTTTTCCTGCATCTGCCTGTATCTCTCTTTTCCTCCTGTTGTTCGTCGAGCGGCGCTTCATTTCCCGTCCCCCGCCGTATGCGCTGGCTGTCATTCGTTCGCTCCTCGCGCGACGTGATGTTTTAGAGCGTCTTCGTTCGGCCGAGAGCCTCCCGCGGGGCGCGCTGCAGTCGGAGGGCGATGGTTTGAATGCTTTTTTTAGACACGGCGCGATTCCTCTTTAGCCTTCAATGTCTTGATTCCTTTACGCCTCCGCCCCGCCTCCACCGTCCCCATCGACGGCACCATTCCGCTCGCCTCGACGGCAAGTTTTTCAACCCCCCCCACTCTGATTACAGCGTGGCTTCCAGGAAGCTCTCGTTTCCCCTTCCATTTGACTGCGCTCTGACACGATGTAGCTGCGGGATCTTCCAGGCGGTGCGATCTGAATTTTTTTTTCAGGTGCGCGCCCTCCCTCAGTCACTGGTTAGCGCCGAGGTTTGTCGAGTCCAAGTCTCCGGCGGTTCTTTTATCCCTTGCGCCGACGCGTTTTGGCTCTCCCTCCGACAGCCGCGACCGCGCTCGGATAAAGTTACATTCCTTCTTTCCTTGGCTTGGCTCGACTCTATTACCTGCAGGTGTATGCGCGCCGTAGGCTTTTTTCCTCTCGGTTTTTTTTGTCTCAACCGCCTGTGTCCGCGATCTGCATCGCAAAATGAGGCCTCCTCCTTCTCAGGACTTCTCCGCCCTGAAGGCACCTCGCAGATTTTGAACTTGTTTGACTGCTTCCTGGCTTCCTCAGTTTTTCATCCTCGCTTTCGCGGACGGTCCAGCGTCACCTTGCGCGGATGTTTGCGTCCTTCCCTTGAAAAGACTTCGCTCGATGGTTCTTAACTGAGCGCGACGTTCCTTCTCGCACTTTCCCCGTTTTTTTTTTGTGTCCACATCCCCCTGGATCCTTCACTGCACTCTACCATGCTTTTTTTCTTTGTTTTTGTCAAGCAGTTTGCTATGTTCCCTGACCTCCGTCCGGTTCGAGCTGTGCGCGGCACTTGGCCCTACGTTGGCGATGCGCCCCGGCCGATCTTGCCGACTATCCTCCCCCTCCGGGACGGTAACTCTTTTTCCGGACAGTTTGCGAGTACTTGTCTTGCTCTCCGTCGTCTCCGATTTTTTCCTTTTAAGATGTGCGCTGCGCGATCTTCTTTCTGGGTCGTCCCGCCTTCCCCGATGGAAAAGTTTGACGCGCGTAGACTACAAGGGGACCCTTAGGTTTTTTGCTGTCTTTCTTTGGAAGACCTGAAGACCGCGCCGCGACTTTTAGCTTTCGCCCCGGCCTTAGAACCGCTCCTTACCTTTGGCCGCGTCTTGATTGTTTTTTTTAGCCTTCCCGATTAAAGTCCCGCTTCTAGTTCTGCCGGGTAAAGGCTTTTTTCCAGGTACCACATGAACTCTTTTCCGCCCGATTCACAGGTACACGACAGTACGCCTTTGCACCCCTTCCTTCCGACGATGAACTTCTTCTAACTGTTTTTTTCGGTCAGTTGAAACTTGGCAGCTGCAACGCCGTTCCCGTACACCGCTAATCACGGAGAGCACCGCAGACCTTTGTTGCTGCGCGTTTCAGCGTCCCCCAGTGCAGTGGCACTGGCCCCTACTTTCTCCCCAAAGTGATTGCGGTGCCAGTCCCGGTCTGCCTTCTCCTTCTGTTCTCGAGCGCCGGCTTCCCCTTAGCCGTTGCCTGTCTTTCCTCGAACTTCCTCTTGGCCGTGCGTCTTCTTCCTTTGCAACCGCGGCCCCTAACATAGCCCCCTCGTCTCAACGAGGGCGGCCTTCCTGTTCGCGTTGTCGGTCCTCCCCCGCAGGAGATCTCTTTAGGTTGCTCCGAGACTTTTCGGTGACGAAGTTCTCTCCTTGAAGTTTGCCCGTTCGGTCCCGCGCCGTCAAACCGCAGTTGCGTCGCCTTTCATCGCTTTCTCCTTTGTGTACTCGCCCTTCCTAAGGCGTCTCGCGCCGCCTCGTCCGAGGCGTCCTTCGCTCGCGTCGGCAGGTTTTGTCTTTCCCTCCGATCTTTCTTTCATCTGTTTTGTGCGCGAGATCGCGAGCACCTTTCGACCGACTACTTCAACGTTGGGCCCGTCTCGACGGCCGAGATCGTTTCATTTCTGAGGAGATACTGATTTTATTCCCGCGCGATCCTCCTTGCCGTTTAGCCGGGTGTTATTGTCTTAAAAGTCACTAAGGAACCTGATGATGATACTTTCCCCTTCTAGACTTGAGAGCCCCCCCAAGGTCCTATTTGAGTCGTATGCGCGGCCGTTACGTCCACCTCCTCCACTAGGCTTTCCACGAGAGCACCTGTGAGCCTTTTTTCTTCTTTCGCCTTTTCCACAGGGTCCCCTTTTTCCTTCTTTGCCCCCGCTTTTCTCGTTCTTTTTTTTTCCCGCTTCTTGCGTTCAAGGCGGTCGCCGGTCTCAAACGGGAGCCTTGCGCTGGCCTCCTTCTCTTTTCCCTTCCACAACCAGGCGGTGGCAACTTTTTTTTTTGGGGCAGGGGGTTTCCAGCTTCCGTCCCGCATCGGACGTAGTGCCCCCCACTTTGACAGCCGCTTTTCTCCCTTTGGGCTTTGTTGTTCGGTGTTTTTACCTTTGTCCTGCTTTTTTTGATCAAGCCCATCGCTTTTTTTCAACGAAGTCCCATAGGTTTGACGCTCTTTAATTCGTTTTTTCCTTTTTTCCGTTCCTTGTACTTGTTCTTTTCGTAGTTTCGTTCCCTTCGTGCCTCGTCTTACGCTTTCTTCTGCGCCAAGTCGGTTTAGTGGTTTTTCCCGGCCACACCGATCAGTCGTCTTTTCTTCTTCAGTCCCCCCCAAGATTTCTAGCGTCCCACGGACTCGGTGCAGCATTCCTGTGAGACCGCCGGCTCGATCGGGCTTGTAATTTTCCGGCTTCTTTTTTCTCTATTTCTACTTTTTTTTTTCCCTCACCCAGCTTTTCCCTGATTTTCGTCTCTCCCCCTCTTATCAGTATGCGGCAGCTTTTCCGCTTCCCGACCAGCGCAGGTTTCCGACTTCCGAACCACCTCATTACCCCCAAGTTTTCACGGGCACCTTAATAGTGTAGTTCGAGTTTTTTCGAAACTCCCCGACAAGTCAACTTGCATACATTTTTGAACATTTTGCTTACCCCGCTCCCCCTGTGATCCTTTCCTTGATGGAGTGGAGGCCTTTTATTTTTTTCCCGCAGAAGCACCTTTAGCCCTCTGCATTCCCCATACGATACCCGGTCTGTTCATGAGCCTCTGTACTGTGCCCCGGCAAGGAAATCCGTCCCGGGGTCGCTATCTGCCTGCCTATCCCGAGCTTCTCTTCCCTACTGGACCCAAACCCGTCCCCAGTTTAGAGGTTTTGTTTCTCTATCCGCGTCTCCTTTTAACGATCCTCTCCTGGTAAGGGACCGCTCCTTCGAAGTGGGCTTCTTTCCTGCGTCTCGCTTTCTCCATTTGTTTAGAGTTTTTTCAGACGTATTCCTGCTGCCGCCTCAGTACTCGCTTTCGTCCGCTCCTGTCGCCGACTTATACCCCGCGTCGCTTTCAGACCGATACTTTTACACCCTATGTTTTTTTTTTTTTCCCGTATCGGCAACTTACCTCGCCCCTTCCCCGCGCGGATATTCCCTCTTCGTCCTTAGTCGGGAGGGCCCACGCCCGACTTCGTCGTCGCCTCGGGGTAAGAGTATGATCGGAAGCTTTTTTTTTTTCAAGCTTGCGATCGATTTGATGGCCTACCCAAGTAACCTCGCCCCCTTTTCTGTTCCATCGAGGCTACCTCTTCTCGACACCTCTTTTCAAGGAGACTGAGATTCCCGTTTTTCCTCTTTAAGACCCCCTAGTTCGCCGCCGAAAGATCTTCGCCTAGTCGCGCGTTACTCTGGTTCCTGCCAAGACGAGCCCCAGGCAGGAGTATACGATCAAGATTCTCCCTTTGATCGATGCGTCGTCATCCCCTGTATGGACACGGTTTCTATGGGTTCGGTGGTCTTTGGGGAAGGTATGGGCGGTGGTCTGGCTTTTCTGTCCTTCCTTCCCCAATCACAGCTCTATGAGATACATTCTTTCTATGATCAAGCGCCTCCAATCGGCCCATCGTGGCCCATCCTTTGAGACCCAAAGAAGTCAGATCTAGCGTTCAGGTCCCTAAACGCGTCTGGTTTTTGTGGTGTGTTGTGTTGGTATTGGGCCTGGTCGCAAGGACTGCGCTGGGTCGAGCTCAGCTTCCTTCTCTCCCCCCTCCGACCGGAATTCGGGGGGTGTTCGAATTTTTTTTCGCGCGATCTCGTTCTCTCGTTCCTCTCCTTTTGAGATGGATCCCCTCTCTCCTTTCCCTCTCATTCCCCATTGAACTCGACGTCACTTTCGCCGGAGCTGCATAGTTTTCTCTCCCCTCCCTCTTGAGTGCCCCTGGCGCGCGTTGAGTCCCCCTCCCTTCGACATCTCGATTGCGCATGATTGAATTGATTTGTCTGAGTTTCCTTCGGCGGATCGTTCACTCCTATCTGGCGCGCTCTCCCGATTAGCGCGGCGACCTTCTTATCTGCCCCCCTCCACTCCCTGCCCACTCCCCTTTTTTACCATCCTGGCCTCCACGGGGGTTTTGTTCTCAGATGGAAATCTTTTGATACCGCTTGGTTGGCCCTTCCGTAGGGCCTGCCATGTATCTCTTTTCTTTTTTTTGACTGACCGTCGTTAGTCCGGCGGATTTTTCCTGCGGTTATCGCCGAGGTCCGGTTCCATTTGGCTTCGCTTCGGACCAGCATTCTTTCCCGTTACTCCCGTGTCTTAGAGACGAGCGCCGTCTTGACAAGGCGGCGCTTTTCCTTTGACCTGCAAGGCGCTTCCGCGAGAGATGCTCTTTTTTTAAATACCAGCCGTGACCGCGCTACGCGTCATCGTATTTACCCCTTCGGCATCTCCCTGGACTCCTAGTAGTTGGAGTTGGCCGCCCTGCGAAGCTAGTATGCTTTCTTTCTGTTGATAGACGCGTCGACTTTTCCTCTTCGAGTCTTTCCCCCCTCTTGTATTTGCTTATTTCTTGCCCCCTTCCTCACAGTTGTTCTGGAGGTGTTAGAGTAGATAAGGATGCGCCCGTGACGCGCCAGGTTGCCTTTCTTTCTTCTCCTTTCAGCTGCGGAATACTCGGTCTCTAATATCTTCCTTTTTTTGTTCGGGACGGTCGTTACTGCGCAGGATTCGTTGGCTCTTTTTTTTCTTCGTTTCTAACCCCCGCCCTCCCTCGATGCCTCTTCCCTCGCTCCGGGCTGGCGCAAACGCCTCCCTCCCCTCGTTTGTTTCCATCACTCGCCCGCTAACATCGGATCCCCATTGCTGCCCCTCGTCACTTTTTCTTTTGGGGACGTACTAGTCAGCCTTTGTTTTCTAAACGGACTCTTAGCCTTTTTACGTCTCTTGTGAGCGGCCTCTTGAGATCTTTCCCCCTTCATCTGGTGTCTCCTCTATCTCCAATCAATGGGTCCTTTTTTCCTGTCTCTTCCCACAACCCCTTCTTTCGGCCAGGCCAGTCTTTTTCCGTGGGCATCGTTCTCTACCCCCTTCCCCTCTCCGGTGCCCGGTGACTTTTGAGTGCGATCTCCTTTCTCCTTTCCGTCGGGTCTTGGGTGTCCGCCGGACCCCCTTTTCCCCTACGGATCAGGAGTATGCATTCAGCGACGTCTCCTCCCTTTAGGAACCTCGCTCTCTCTCAGCCCTTCCTCTGACTCCTCCTGCGTTAGCTTCTTTCCCCTCCCAAAGATCTAACTTTCTCCTCTTTTTCTTTTCTCGCACTTCCGACTCCGTGAGTTAGCCTCCCCCTTCTATGAGTTCTTTCCGGTACTTCTTTTCAATTCTTCTCTTTTGCAGCCCGTTTCCCCCCCATTCCATTTCCTTTTACGACCCTTACGACCGAGCCCCCCTAGCGAAAAAGGTACCGTTTCCCCTTCTGAGGAATTTGGAATAACTTTCCCCCCTTCCCCCTCGTCCTTCTCCGCCTTTCCCCCAGTGCTTGCCTCACTCTCCGGCGAACGCCCACCTCAGGGCGCGATAAGGCTCGTTTATTTCTCGAGGCTCATTTTGCTGTTCTTTTCCCCTTTCCCGCTCTCACTGCTCTCCCACCCCCCCTTTCCTGGGTGTATTGCCCGGTGCCTTCCTGGGTTGGACGATACTTCGCAGACGAGCCCCTTACGCCTGCCCTTTCTTTTTCCCCTCTTTTTGGAACCGTCATTGATCGACGGGTTCCTCCCTGCTCGTGGTGTCTGTTGTTCTTGGCCACCGCCTTTTACCTTTGACCTTGAGCCACTTCCTCCCCTCCACGAGTTGCTGCCCTTCTAGTTTTCTCGGGTTTCGTGTCCCCCCCCTCCAGGCATTTTCTTGAGGTCGCTCCCTTTCAGTGCCCTTGATCTCTAGGCATTTGTGTCCCTTTTTTGTTCCTCGTCCGCGAAACCCCTTAGTAGAAGACTTTTCCCCTACAGATCTCCGCTGATCCTTTGTATTACTGTCCAAGACATTAAAGTAGTTCTCTTCGCACCCCTGTCTTGAAGTAGTCCTCGATTCACTTTTCGACCTCGTGGTTTTTCTTTTTTGATTTATCCACGTTTTTTGATAGTCATTTCTCCTTTCCTGCGCAAAGGCATGCCGTTCGTTCTCTCCTCCGATAGGGGTCTCCCTCCCCCTTCCCAGGGATTTGATCTTCCCCGTTTTCTCTTTTGATTTCCTTACCCCAAGCTTAGATCCTCTTCCTTCCAAGGCGGCAGCGGCTTCTTTGCTGGTACCCGACGCCCCGTTCGTTTCACCCTTTCGTGCTCTCCCCTCCCCCCCGTCCCGTTAACGACCTCGAGAGAAACGTACGCTTTCTTCCTTTTAGAATGAGTCTTATTCCACCGCATCCCTGTCAGGCCCGGACGGTGCGCTGTTTGATTTACACTGGTAGAAAGCACATTTTCTGTTTAACCTGACGAAGCTGCTCCGTCGTCCTTCCGTTCTCACGCGGGCGGCTTCCCAGGTCTCCGGGACTTTCCACCTGAACGATGGGCATTCTTCCGTACTTTCACAGTTCCCCCCCCCTTTGTCTTAGCTGGGTGTCATAGCTTTTTCCTTCCTTGGGACGACCATCTCTTCCCCTCTTCCACACGGAATCCTCTCTCTCCCTTTGCTGTGGGTTTCAGGGATGATCGTGCCCCCTTTTGTGTTCACGCTGTCGGGAGCTGATCAAGCCAACGTGAGCGGGTTTCTCTTACCCCTTTTCATCTTTTCTTGTCTCTGAAGGGTTTTCTTTTCGTACGTGTCGTCGTCCGATGGACTCGGTTCCAGCGGTTCGTATGTTTTTTAGCCCCCAATTACCAGGGCCCCCTTGATCATCCTTGCGGTCTTCTTTTCGTTTTTCCCGGCTCCCCTAATGATGCTTGCTATCCCCACAAAAGGCCTCTTTTGCGCCTGCCCGTTTGAGACCGCCCCCCCTTTCTCGCGCGAGTCGTTTTTTTTACTTTCCCTCGCCTGGCTGTTTTTTCTTTTCTCCTACGGAGAGGATGACGCACCGCCATTTTTTTGATGGGTTATTGGCCAGTTCTTTTTCACGGCGGACGCCCCCCCGCGCCCAGGACCTAGATTTTTCTCCTTCTATTAAACTAAGCCCATTTTCCGGGCAAAGGTTCTTTTTGGGAAGACCAGGAGTTCCAGCGACCCTCTGTTCGCTTTCCCATGATTTTTTGACCGACGCACCTTTTCTGCCCCCTCAATTGATCTCCCTTATCCGTCTCGTCCGGATTGCCTTGCCCCCGTCTTACCTTTCGTTCGTTGTTCATGATCCCCTGTTTGCGAGTACGGCACGACAGAAAACTATTTGGGACTTTGATTCCTGCCGCTTCTTCACGCGGCATCCTCTTTATCTTCGAGTGATTACCCCCCCCCCCAACAAGTAGAGTTCCAGCGGTCCCCCAAGCTCCGTCTTTCACCCTTCTGTTCGTCTACTTCGGTTTCTTCCTCGTATACCGGGTCTTCATCTCTAGGTGGTGAGATCGACTCTCCTTCTACCTCTCACCCGAGCTTTCTGAGGCGTTCCTTTTTCCACCTGCCTGCCGCTTTCTTTCCCTACTAGCGCTTTTCTGCGATTCCTTCCGACAGTCGTCGTACAATCCTTCCACATACTGTTGCTTTCGTTTCCCCTTCTCCCAGCTTCGGCTTAGAATTACCTTGTGCTGTTGACTCGACTTTTCCCTCGCCTACGGCTCGCAGGCCCTGCATTTTGATGACACCCCCCCCTTTAGTCTGGTTCGTCTTCACCTTCACCTCCCCCCCCTCTTCTTCGCCGATGCCGAGGTTACGAGACATTTTCGGTCCGAGAGTAGCGGATTTCTTCCCAGCTTCCAAGTTAGTTTCCGACTCTGGTACTCTCCCTCCCGCTTCTTGTCCTCTTCCTTTCCCTTGGTCTCTTACAGATCGGAGTGCTGGAAAAACCTTTGAAAAGGACGTCGTTTCAGCTTCCACCCTCTCCCCTACAATTTTTTTTCTTTCCTCCGATCTGTTCCCGCATTTCGTTTCTCGGGCTCCCCCGGACTCTCTTCTGGAGGCACGACGGCTCCTGCCCCCCCTTCCCCTCTCAGCCTCAGAGTTTCGTTTTAGTCCCGAGGCGAGGACGATTTTTTGGTTGGGGGTCTTTTCTGGTGGAGAGCACCTGACGGGCTTCGCCTCGTTCACTTCGTGAGGTCTGCCGCCCGATCTTTGTGACGATTCGAGCCGTCACTCCTTGGAATGTGCTCGTCACCCAGTTCTTCTTCCTTTAGAGTGACCGCGCGCGTCTCTTTCCCTTCGCGCGTCCGGATCGAGTCTCAGTTTTGCTCTCCTCTTTTTGTTTTTTTCCTTTAGCGCCACTGTTTTAAGCCGCTCGTCGTTCCCAATATATATATTTGCCCCTCTCCTAGAGTTCTGACTCGACTCTCCTCCTGGCTCCCGTCTGCCGGAGAGGCCTAGCTTTTCTTTCGATCCTTGGAGTCTACGTGCCTTTGCTCCCCCCGCGAGAGGTTAGCCCTAGATAGCAGATAACTGGTCATGAATTACCGCCGGAGTGTATTTTTCCTTCCGTGGTCCTCCGCGAGTGAGCGCCTGCCTTTCAATGCCTCATCCTCATCTGACCCCCCACCCGTATAAATGCGCCCGGCCACAATATCCCCCTATCAGTTTCTTCGTATCTCCTTTCCCCCGATCCAAATTTTCCCCGCGCGGAGTATACTCGTTTTTTTCCCAGGAGCTTCCTTGGGCCCGGATTCCACTCTGCGGCCGCGCTCTAGTCCCCGGACCCTATATTGTAGGCTTTATTTCCTGTAGGTTCCGTCAACTACCTTTCCTTCCCTTTGGCTCCGTTTCCTGACATTTCTATCCCCGCCCCTTTTCGTAGGCCTCGGTCTGCCTCGATGGAAAATTTCTGCGTTCTTCTCCCTTTCCCCCGTCTGCCTTGTGCCTCCCCCAGACCGCTTTGCTCCGAGTCATCCCTTCGGTGCCCTTTCGCTTTCCTCCCTCAGTCTTTTCCGTTTTTGCCGCCGCGCCTACTTATCATGCGGGCTTCGGGCGAATTCAGCGGACTTCCCCCAGAATTTTTCCGTCCTTTTTTCCGATCTGTGCCGCAGCGACGCACCTGTTTTTTCCTGTGCCCTGTCGATTTTCCTTCTCGTCGACCGCGCTGCCGTGAACCGCTTTCAGCAGTGACCATCCCCTTTCCTTCACCGTTTACCCGATGGCGCCTCGGCCTCGACTGTCAGCTTCCACCTTCTTAGGATCCTTTTTGCTTCCCGTTTTCTTCTTTGCCCTTTGAACCCGACTCGTGAAGATGTCGGACTCTCCCCGCTCGTTTTTGCTTCGATCACCCCCGTTTTTGTCCTTCCCTGAAGAGCCGCTCTAGTCTTTTTTTATCGGCTCAGATTCCGCGCCCCGGAGTTCTTGGCGGGGCAGGACATCAGCAGCTTTTTTTCAGAAGGTTCTTCCTCGATCTCGGTATCCTCTTTTTTCCGGCGGCGATTCCCGTCCGATCAGTTCCTCACTGGGGTGCCTTTTTGCTCCCTTTTTTTTCTTATTCATGTTCGTCCGAAAATTGGCTGACTTGTAGTTTGCCCGCCCCTGAACCCTTCCGGTTTTTCGGTGAGGATTCTTTCCGATTTTCATTCTCTTTCCTTCTTGCGCAGCTTGCCCCCCCCTGTCGTCCCGCCGGACCCCTTTCAATCCGGATCAGCGGGTAGACCGACACTGGGAGAATGTGAGATCCTCTCCCTACTTCTGAATCTCTTCCTAAGCAGTCCAGCGCAGATCCCTCTCTCACTACTCCATTCCCCCTGTTCCACCATATGCGACCAGGTCACTACGTCGTTGTATTAGAAGAAGGCGGGGTCGCCGTTCTAATCCTTTCTTCCCGTTGTGAGGTACCTTCCTGTTTTTACCTTTCCCCCTGCACTGAATGAGATGGCAGACCTGAAAAGGCAGTACCCTGACCATGACCCTCAGAATCCCACTTCCTATTCCCATGAGCTGTCGCGACCCCGCCTGATTGGTCCTTAAGTTGAATTGCCTTTATCATCGCACAGTGTACTCCCCTAATCCCTTCCTACCGCCACGCAGCCTTGTCCGAATTCTCGCGTGAAGAGTTTTTCAGGGGGCCGCTGACGAACCACACCTATGCTCCCCTTTTTGCCCTTCTTAATTTTCCAGGCGTTTCTTGCTGATGTTAGATCCGCGAGTCTTGGACTTTTGGCTCTTGTAAGTCACTCCCTTATTATCCAACCCTCTTTGCCGTTTCCTCCCCGCTTCGGAGTCCAGTAACACCGTTTAACACGGTCGATGGTCGTCCTCGGACCTTTTTTCCTTACGGTACGATGTTTTGATATGCTTTTTTTGACTTGTCGGAACGGACATATAAAGAGCTCCTTTTGAGAGATGCTACAGTTTAATTAATTCATGCAGGTCTTTGTGAAGTCGGGTATCTGCCCAAAACGCCTTCCCGAGCCTGAACCGACCCCCCCTATTCAGATTTTGGACTGTGGAATCTCGAGGTTCTCCGATTTCTCTGGCTTGCAAACCTCTTTGTTTCCATGCCCTTCCTTTCACTTCTCGATTCAGTGCGCACCAGCTTAATAGCTTTCATCCTTTTTTTAGCTACCTACTTTTTTTCGTCTCTTGAACTTAAACGCTGTTTTTCCGACCGACGGCTCGCCTTTGCGAGGTACACGAAGATCCCTGATCAGTCCTACGTTTTTGAGGCGAAATTCCGTGCCTTTTCTCTGTTTCTTAGTCTTTACGATTATACATCACTCAGGACTTCCAGCATTCTTCACCTGACCTCTCTTGAGTCCTCAGGCTCTGGAATATGCGCCCTTTCCCTTCCACTGACTTCCCCCCCTCGGCCTTAGTTTTATTGAGTTCCATTCTTACCTTTTTCCCAGGGCGTCTGTTTCGCCTTTGCCCGATGCGCCCCCCTTCCCTATCCGGCGGTTCTTGCGGCGGCGGAAGGTCGGGCCGGTTTCTGGATTGTTGGCCTTCCCCGTGCCGATCGTCCGCCCCCCTTGGTTCCATAACCCGCCCTTTGCTCGACAGTAGGGTGGCTCGTTTGTGCAGGAAAAGGATTTCTGACTACTCACCTATCTCCTCTTTTCTCTCTCTTTTTGTGGGCGTTCGGCCGTGATTTTTCTTGTTTTTCGGAACGGCGGTTCGCCCCCGGCGGGATGGATACTCCTTTGCCTTTGATGTCCTATCTACGCGGGTCTTTTCTGTCTTTCTTGGGGCGAGGTTTGACGTTGTCGTCTCTGATGGCCTCTTGTCGTTTTCCAGCGCGTCATTGTCCTTGCGCACTCTGCTTGCACTCCTCTTCTAGGCTTTTTAACCTTGTTCGCCACCGGACTTGCTTTCTCTTCGCGACTCAAACGCTTCTCCAGTGCTGAGGAGACCTTTTTCTTCCCTCTAGCCGTCTGATGTGTTTTTCTTCCTGTCTCCTGTTATTGCCATCAGCCGTTTAAGTGTATCCTCACCGGCTCCCATGTATCTTATTCCCCGGGTGAGCGACCCCTCCTTTTTTAAGGACTCTATCTTCCTCCTCCCGCTCCTACCCTCACCGAAGCGTTCATTCAAACTTCTTCGTCCTCTTTAGCGCCTGAGTCCTCTCGGTCCCCCTGAAGTCACGCCGCGCCTCAACTTTTTCTTGCCTGACCCCCGAACATGAAACCTCCGCATGTCCTCTTGTCTGGAGGATTTCCCCTTTCCGCCCTCCTTCCAGCGACATTTACTTCTCCGCCCCAGCTTGTTCCCCAATCGCGAACCTGGTCGTTCTTTTTTCTTGTTAATGAGCACAGGCTGCGGCCAAATGAACCCTGTTGCACGCGGATCCCTTATTCGATCGCCTGGGATCTTCCCTCTCTTCTTTACACCCCACCCGAAAAGGTTTCTGAGCGGTGCCCCTTCCCTTAGCTCTCGCTCCGTTTCCTGTTAGCACCCGCCCGAGAAGTTTTGGATCAAACTTTTTCCCTTCAGTCTCCGGAGGATGTTCGCCATCGTCGGTAATTGCCTCCCCCTACCCCTCCCTCTTTTTTCACCAACCTTGATGCAGCGGTCAGAGTCAGCTCGGTTTTCTGCCTACCCCCCTTTCGACATCCGCAAGACCCCACTTTTCCTCGCTCCGCTGCATCTCGAATCGCAGCACGTAAGTGATTCTTTCGTCTTTAAGTGACCTCTTTTATTAGTCTTCTTTCGCTTTCTGCCACTCCCCTCGTCTTTCCCGATGTCAAGGGGGGTACTCGCCGATCTCGGGTCGGCTGTAGGGTCGCGGTCCTTAAAGATCCTTTTTTTGCTCGCTCCTCTCTTTCGAGCTTGACCTCCCGTGAGAAACGAGCTGATGATGTCCTGAAGAGCTCTCCCAACACCTAAGCCTCGTTAGGAAGAGTCCCTGGGAATAGAGCCCAGTTAAGTCTTCCTCCCTCTCGTCTCCTCAATAGAAGATCTTAGGTCTCCCCACCGACGATTTTTCCTCCTCTGGTCTACGCCGCGGTATAGCGGCCTTGTTTGGTCGCTCCGATCCCTGAGTTGAACCTTTATCCGTCATGAGGGTTTTTCCGTCGTTTCCCGAGTGGGTAGTGCTGACAGCTTTCTCGCGTCAACTGGTCTTTTCGCGCCGCCGATCCCTCTTTCTCTTCCCGCGACGTCCAATCGTATCGAATCTCTGGCCCCCTCCTTTCCAGGCGATCTATTGCGAATTCCGCCTCCCTTTCCCCCTCTTTACTTCTCGTCGGATGTCTTAGCGCTCTGGATGTTTCTCCCCTTCTTTTTTGTCCGTAGATTCAATGAGGAATTAGGCGCGCGTCTCAGAGCTCAGTCTCTCTTTCATCTCCTCCTTTTTTCGTGCTATTCGCGCGCAATTTTCATTTCCCCATCGCCTCCACCCGCCTTTTCCGGAGTCATTTCTTCCTTTCTTGTCCGATCCGCCCGCTCCCTCTGCGTTCCTGTCGACCCAGAGCGCGCAGCTCAGCGAGTTGAGGGCTAGTCGCGGCTTTTTTTCTTTCGTGTTCGTCACCGCGCCCTTTTTCAGTCGTTCCGAGTCTTCCCTCGGACGAAGTCCGTCCTTCTTTCTGGATAATAATAGACCAACCCACACCTTCCGAGGCCACCCCCCGCCCCTCTCGGCAATTTTCCGTCCTCGCCAAATGCGCTCTCGCGGCTATCACCTAGGGCTGATTTTTGTCGTGGTTGACTCGTCTTCCTTAGCTTACTCTTTTTTTCGAGTGGTCTCGTCGACAGGCGTTGTTTTGATTACTAACACGATTCCCCCTTTCTTTCATCCTTTTGGCTTTAGCGCTTCCTGGAACCCTCTACGAATACGTTCGAGCGCGATGGTCCCCTTTTCGTAGATTCCTTGACCCCGGTCCCGTTCTCGCCCAGCGCGTTCTTCTCTAGCTCCTGTGCCGACCAAGTCCCCCCTCTTTGACGACGAATAGTTCGACTCTTTCACGCTCCTCCCTAATGTGTGTTTAGTCTCCGCCTGCTCCGGGCGCGAGAGCCGTTTGTCCTTCCTTTGATCTGATTCGTCGAAACAGGTTCCTCCTTTGAGCTCCCCCTTTTGTCGGCTTTTCTTTTCCGCCCAGTCGGCCGGCCCTTTAGGGCGACACCGCGGCCTCAGTTTTCCCCTGTGTATTGCCGACCCTAGGACGGTTCTCCTCGCTTTCTCAGGTATTTTTTACCTTCCTTTTTGTCTCCGTCGTTCCCGAACCCCTCCTTCGATTCCTCGATGGTTCTCCGACTTTTCCGAGAGAGGCCTAGGCCGAACTCTCTCCCTTCTTTTTTGGGTTTTGCCATTCAAAGATTCCTTGAGTCCCGCTCTCGCCTGCTTTCTCCCCTTTTTCACCGGATGTTTTTTTTTTCCGTACCGTCATTACGCCACTCTTCCTTCCTAGATTGTTGCAACTTTGAGCTGCGCTTCTCTGGCGGCTTGATGAAGATGCCGCCCCCCCCTCTTAGCTACATCCATGCGGCCAAGGAGATAGCAAGGGCGTGTTTCCAATTCGGCCGTAACCCCCTTTTTAGGCTTCGCGTTGACGTGTCTTTCGTGATCCAGTCCGCGAAACGCCCTTCCGTCGGTGCCGGTGAACCGGTGTCTTTGAGTTTCGTTATTTTCGCTTTCTGCCGGAACCTACGTCTCTTTAGACTCTCCCCGGGGCGCCCGGTTCTTCGACGTTTCAGCGCTGCGTTTCTTCTGACAACTCCAGCGCCGCAGACCATCGCCAGTCCGGCGATCTCTCCTGGTTCTCGTGAATTTCTCTCGTTTTTTTAGAGAGAAGCTTCCGTTTTTCGTGCTTCTCGTTCAGCCTGACTCTTGATATTTTTTGTGGACCCCGGGGTCCCCTGACGTCCCTTTTTTTTCTTTGAGGCCTCGACGTCCTCCGACCAACCTTTTCAGCCTTCACACCCCGTCGACGACCCCATGAGATTCTTCGACCTCCCGCTTGGCCGATTCGTCCAAAAGTTTTTTTTTGAACCTTCCCCGCCTTTTCAAACCATTCATCCCCGGAGCACCCCCTCCCCTGCCGTTATATGATAAGGCTTCGCGATTGACTAGGCGGGCCGGTCCCTCGGAGGCACAACTAGCCCTACTTTCACTGTGGTGCCCGTACAGGTTTTTGACCTTAGTTTCAGCCTAGCTTAGGGTCCTTTTTCACCCCACTGCCTTGGCCTAGTTTTTTTTCTTTTTCAAATCGGAAGGGTTTATCTCGCGCCATCTTCCTATGGCCGAACCCAGCGAAAGCGTATGCGTCCGATCCGTGAGGCGGCTTTTCGTTTTGTGCGTGACGGTTCAAGAGACGTTCATATATGAGAATTGATTTTTGTTTGGCTTCTCGTCTTCGAGCCGTGTGCCTTTCCTTTTTGATTTTGTACTCGTCCGAACCTCGGACTTACCGGTCGCCGCCTCTCTAGATCCGAGGGATAAGGTTGATCCCTGCAAGCCTTCCCTCTTTCTTTGACAGGCCCCCACCGAGGTTTAAGTGTTCGCTGGGAGATTCCTTGCGCGCTTTTTTTTT
>Ga0179593_1382974_pt1 | contig 24566 bp, 35 predicted proteins | sample CZODoug2_1_08_16_FD_185931 | JGI IMG/M metagenome (GOLD analysis project Ga0179593, IMG submission 185931) | Vadose zone soil fungal communities from Angelo Coast Range Reserve, California, USA - CZODoug2_1_08_16fungal (PacBio error correction) | ecosystem: Environmental > Terrestrial > Soil >... | reverse complement strand
CCTGAGGAGGTTTCTGGTGCCGTGGTTAATTTTTTTTTGTATTTTTCTCCCCCCGGTTCATCTGGTCGGCGGCCAACCGGCTTCTCGCGCACCCTTACTGTCTCTTCGGTCCTTCCGTTTTTTTTTAGATGTTTCCCTCCCATGCTAGGTTCCCTGTGTTTAGGATTATTGTTTCTCCCATTTTGACTTTGCCCCTTTTTGGTCTTTTGACGATCCGCATCGCCCCTTTTTTGGCTTTTCTTGCCCAGGGCGTTGCCCTTTGCGGTGCGCAGCGTTGATACTGGTGTAATGGTTGTCTTTTTTTACCTGTTGATTCCTCCCGGCCCCGGGGTTTGTTGTTGCTCCCGTAATTGTGCTTTGTTTTTTTCCCCCCTTTTTTGCTTAGACACTCCGCTTTCTTGCGTCTGTGGCTTTTTTTCCCCTTTTTTTTTTTGGGGAGGTTCCGCGGACTTCCCTTTTCCCAAATGAACCAGCTGGAGACCTTTCCCCCCTCCCCCCCCCCACTCGTTTGGTGTTGTTGGTGCACTTGTCACATTTGTACAGAAGTTGTGCTCCCCCTCTTGCCCTTGATGCCCTCCTCCCTGTGAATTAATTTTTATTCCCCGTTGGGACGGACATCCAATGAGCCTGTGGCTGGTTGCGTGACGCTCGGTGTTCTTTTCTTTATACGAAACCCACCCCACCTGCTTTACAACATTTTTGGTCTTTTCTCCCAATCACCGTGGCAAGTTTTGCATTTTCGTCCTTGCACAATGGGACCCATTGTGGGGCGGGCCAGTTCTTCCCCCTTTCTGGGCGGTTTCTTATGTCCTCTGAGGTTGGTAGTCTCTTTCTCCCCATCTTAAGCGTGACTGCGCGTAGTGTCATCGGGAAACCGGGGTTTACAGTTGAAAACCCCCCCCTTTAGTTCGGCCCTTACCAGTGAAATTTTTGATGGCCAATCTTCGAATGCCATCCATTATTTTTCTCCTTTTTTTAGTTCCCACCCGCCCCCCTTTTTTTTCTTCGGTTACGGGTGGACTTCCTCCTTTTTGGTTTTGGTGGGGATTTTTTATTGTGGCCCATTTTTGCCCTTTTTTTATCCCCTGTGTTTTTTTTTTCCTTTTCTTAGATTAGAAAAGTTCCGGTTGTACAGATCCTTTTTGCATCCACCCCGTCGGCCTTTCTTCCACCCCTCTCGACCAGTTTCACCCTTTTTCCATCCGACACCCCGTGGAAGTTCCACAAAAACCTCCTTCCCCCCCTATCCCCCCGTGTGTTTATTGTTGGTCCCTTCCTTTTTTTTGGAGGACAACCCTTTATTCGTTTTTTTGCAGTACAGGTTACGTGACGAACCCTCCCTTTTCCCAGTTTTCATTACTTCTCTTAACGAATTTGAGGCTGCTGTACCCCTCCCTCTTCAATCCCGATGTTTCTCTTCCCTCCCAGAGGACCCCTCATTTGAAATACCCTTAGGTAACCCTTTTTTTTTCACTGTTTTTTTTTTGTTTCCTCTCCCTCTCAGAAGCTGTTTTCGCTACCTCTTCTCACGGATGTTTCTCTCGAGTTTTCTGGCCCCACACCAACCTGATGGCGATTCCCATTCTTTCCCTGCTTTGATTTCCCCTCCCTTTTTTACAACCAATAGTGATGGGGTCCTTTCTCTTTTTTTACTGAAAACTCAGTCGGTGGACACATCTTTTTTTTTTTCCACCCCAATACAGAATCGGCTTTTTCCTCTATTCGTTTTGCCTGAAAGACCCAATCTTTCTTTTTTTTTTTGTCGCTCCGCGAGTTTTCGACTTCCTCAGGCCTCCCCTTTCCAAGTACTTTTCCCTAGACAGCTAGTTTTTTTCCTTGTTTTTTTTCAGCTTTTTCTTGTTCCCTTGACCTTTTCCGTGTTAGTTCAAATCCTTTTTCTGCGGGCGCTCCACAATCCCTCTTGTTTTTTTGCCCTTGTTCCTTCTTTTATTGTGTCCTTTTTTCCTTCTTTCTCCCTCTCCCCCCTCCGTCGCTCTTTTTGTACTGCCCCCAATAGAGTAATATTGTGCGTCCACCTTTTTTTCCTTCCCATGATTGTCCTTGCTTCTGTTTCTGCCCGTGTTTTGATCCCAAATCCTTTCCCCCCCCGCCCCCCCCCCCCCACCCGCGGACGGACTTCTCTCCTCTCTGGTCCTTTTTTTTTGTTTTCCTGGTTTTGGCCACCCCGTCCAGATGGGCTCTTTTGGTATTTTTTTTTTGTTTCTGCTTGTTTCCGCATTTCACTTTTGGGACCCCCCCCCCTCCTCCACAAGTCCAGGTTTTTCATTTTCCTTTGCCTTTGAATTTTTTAGCGCCCCCCTTCCCAGTTTTAGACTGTGATTCCTTTCATCCCATGTTGACAAAATTTGACGTCCCTGTCTCTTCCTTTCTTTTTGACTTTCGCTTTCTTCTGCGGCCCTTCTTGGTGATACAGGTGGGAAGGACTACCCCTCTCTTCTTGAAATTCTTGTTTTCTCCTGGGTTTTCCTGCGTGGCCGGGGGGCGTACACAGGGTTTAGCATGTTTCCTGAGTTTTTTTCCCTTCTGTTTTTGCTGGAAAGCTTTTTGGTTGTTTTTCTCTCGTGACCTTCTTTCTCCCTCTTTGTCATCTGTTGATTTCAGTGCGTCCCCAATTGGTTTGCTTGGCTTTGGGATTGGGGAGTTCCATTTTTTTTCGTCAGTGTCCCCCTTCCCAATGTTCATTCGGAGCACCGTCAAGTATACCCCCGCAAAGCCAGGCTTGTCTTTCAGAGTGCAAAACTTTGTGTATGGCCAATCCCTTTCAGATGGATTCCGCCGATATTTACCTTTTCTTTCTTTTTCAACATTTTTCCCTTTTCCTTATGGGCGCCGTTTCGCTCCCAATCAATCACCTTTTTTCCCTTTTTCAAAGGTCGTGCTTTCTGTCTGGGCCCAGCCATCGGCTTTCGAGATTGATTAGGTCTCCCTCTCCCTCCTTTTCCCCCCTTTTTTTCGGTCAAAACCCCTCCCCAAGCCGCTTCGGTTTAAACTTTCGCTCTTTTTTTTTAGAAACCCTCTCTCTTTCCTTTCCCGTTGTGGTGTTTTTTCTGAGAGGGGCTGGCAGCGCGCGTAGATCTCTTCTTTTTTGTGGCCCTTTTCTTCTTTAGTTTATTTAGCTATATATTATCCATATCTGCTCTCTTTAGGATTGAAAGACCGCTCCCCTCCTTTTTGTTTTTTTGTTTTTTTTATCTTTTCCGGCTTGCTTTTTTTTTTGATTTTTTTGGGCTGATGCTTGAATGGAACAACCTTCCCCTCCCCTCCACAAGTTCCTTTTTTCTAACTTCCCTTTGGGCCTATTTTCTTTCAAAAAGTCGTTTTCTCGGTTCGATCCCCCTTTGGGTCCCTTTTTTTTTTCCTTTCTCACGGGGAGGTTTGGTTCAATCATTTTAATTTTACTTGACTCTTTCCTTTTTACATCAAACGCCCTTGTTTTTCCTCTTAATCGGGCCAGGCCCCTTTCGGCAGGAAACTGTGTGTCTTTACCTTTTTATCCTCCCTGCATTCGACTTTTATGCTGAATTTTTTCATCTGTCCCCCCTTGACACCCACGTTTCCCTTTTTCCTTCCCCATTTAGCGTTCCCTCTCCTTGCACTTATTTTTAAGTCTCCCTTACAAGCCCTACCTTCTCTTCCCCCTCCCCTCACCCTGCCCTCTCTTTTCACCTGCTAAATTACTCTTCCCGGTTTGTCCACCCTCTTAGACCATGTTGCCATCCCTGCACACTGGTACTTTTGCGGGCGGCCACAGTGATGACTTTCCAGACCCTTCCCCCCACCTTCTAAATTTTTTTTCCACCTGGTGACCAATTTTCCAACGCTTTTAATCTCTCAAAGAATTCCCGTTCGGTTTCCTCTTCTTCCCCACAGGGCGCATCGCGCTCTCTTGGCAATTGTCCTTAAGCGCGTTCCCGCGGATGTCGTTTTCCTTTCTTCACCTCTCCTCCGTTTTTTTGATTTTCTCTTTTTTCAAGTTGCCTCCCGGGAACCAATAAACATGGCCCTTTCCTTTTAGGACGGGCGGGGATTTGCTCCGCCTCCGGATCATTTAGGCGGTCGTCTCCCCTCTTTTTCCCTGTCCACCCCCCCCTTTCCCCCTGGCGGTTTTGGCGGGAATGTTGTCTTCTTCGTGAAAGGGAATGACTTTTTCCTCCTCCGGCTCCACCACTCGCTTGTCCCCCCGCGCACCGAAGGACTCGCGAGTTCGGCTCCCCAAACATTTTCTTTTCCCCCGACGCTTGCTTTCCTATTTTTTTTATTTTACGATGTCAGGGCTTTTTTTTCTTTTACCCTCGGAACTGTCACCCAAACTTTTTTCTTTTTTTTTTTCTTCCATTTCTTCTCTTCATCCGCGTATTCATCTTGCTAGCCTTCCCGTCCTGGTTTTGGGGGGCCCTCCCCTCTAAAACCAAGACCTTTTCCTTCCTTTCTTCTATATGATCTAGATTTTCGACCCCCTTTACCAAGGGCGCATCCGTGCCCCTGATGTTCGAATCTTTTCCCCCTTTGCTTTAATATTCTTCCCCTTCTTCCCCAGTCGGGGCTTTTGATCCTTCCTTCTTTTAAAGGGCTGATCGGCTTCTCCCTTCCCAACGTGCCAATTTTTCCTCATCCTGACCATCACACCTTTGGCCGCGTCTTTTTTCCCTTTCCCTAGTTTCCCCTCTTTTTTCCCTTAAGTTCTCTGTCTTTCCTCCCTTTTTTGAGTGCCCCATTTTATTCAGTTCATTTGATATCTACTTAGACCACCTTTCCCCCTTTTCCCCAAGGGTTTTCCTGTCTTTTTTCCCCATTTCCACTAAACTCGCCCCCGGCCAACGTAATATCCGTTTTCCCTGAGTTTCCCTTCTTCTCTTTGAGACCCTTCCCTCCTTCCTTTCCTAAGAGGTCTCTGGACCAACTTTCACCTGTTAGTGACCTTCTCCCTTTCTCGTCACCATTTTTTTTTTTGCTTTTCACAGATCACTCTTACGCGTTCGTACAGGCTTCTTGGCCCCCTCCTCCCCCCCAGGTGCCCTCTTTCCCTACCCCCACTCAAGATGTACTTTAGCCGCCGTGTCAAACAATGTAACAGTTTCTGACTGTTTTTTTTTGTACTTTGTCTCGACGGTTGCCCCCTTTTACGGCGTGTGTTTTTCGATCCCCTACCTCCTCCCTGCTTCCTAGGAGTGACCCATCCTTCAGTTTTTGACTGTCGGGGCTGTTTAATTCCCGCGCTGCGGGCTCGGCAAGTTTCTCTTTTTGTTTTTTCCCTCCTGTCCAGTTCTTTCCTCCCCAACCCTTTCCCCGTTGGGAATTCGCCAGTTTTTCTTTTTGAAAAAGTGGGTTCCCTCTCCCTGCACAACGACCCCCGGTCACTCCTCACCAACGGCCCCTGATTCTTTTCTTTCCCGTTTCTCACCCACTTCCCGTGGTCCAAACCCCACCAACAGCCCCCCCTTCTTTCTTACAACGTTCTTTTTTTTTTTGAAACTGCTCAAACCATTTCCCCTCCCACCACCGCTTCCCCTCTTCTTTTTTCATCAAAGTTTGCCCCTCTGGCAACTGGAGTTTGAGTCTTTTCCCCTCCAACGCCTTGTGTCTTTTTCCCCCCTGGCAACAATTCCCCCCAACACGGGCCCCGATCAATGCGCCATTCCCTAACACTTTCATTCCTTGTTGAGCGATGGCGGTGTTCACCAAACCCCCAAGGGGGACCCCCCTTTCCCTCCCCAAACACTCCCCCCCTTGGCCCAGAAACAAACTGTCTGCGTCCCTTAACCGGCTGCCCCCCAAGGTTCCCAACCTGGGCGGAGCTCCCCCCCCGAACACACAACCCCCCAAACACCCCACCCCAACCCCCCACCCGACCACACGCCCAACCCAACCACCTCCACCCCCACAAGAAACTCCAAAAACACACCCACACCCGACCCCCACCCCCCCCGCCCCCATGAAACCCCACCACACCCGCCACCCAACACCCCACACACCCCCCACCCCTCCCCCCCAGAACACACACCCACACCCCCGGAGCCCTAAAAAACACCCAAACCACCCCCCCCCCCCCCCCAACACCCCCCCCCCCCCCCTCCACCTCAGTTAGGAGAGAGCTGTCTAAGACCCTGACGTTTTGTTGTTGCCTGGCGTCTGCTTGTTGATAAACTGATTTTGGTTTGTTTCCTTCTCCCCTTTTTTTAGCCGGGTCGTTTCTCCCGTGGGAGTTATTGTTTTTGAGCCCGGAGCGATTGTTTATGGTTCTTTTTTCTTTCTTTTTGACCTTTCTTTCTTTTTTGTACTAGTGCACAGGTACTTGTTGCTTTTTTTTGGCACAACTGCTCTTTTCAACCGTCCTTTCCCAGCGGTTCTTGGTGGACTTACCCACCTCGCATTTGCCGGGGACCCCCGTTTTTTCTTTGCAGGTGGGGTCGGCCCAGGCAGGTGCCGTTTAACCGCTACAGATTCCCCTTGCTATCCTTTGCAAAGCTGTTGTTCTTTCTCTTTTTTCTTTTTTCCCTTGAGGTTTTTCTGTGGTTATTTTTCTCTTCCCTTGTCCTTCCCCCCCCCATCTTTCCCAAGAAACGCTTTCCCCCATGCTTACTTGTGGATTGTTTTTTTTTCGTCTGCGTTTTTTTTTTTTTTCTTTTTTTTTCCTTTTCCCCCCCTCACCGCAGATTAGGGCTCCTGGTTTTCTTACCTGCCACTTTTTTTTTTTTTTTTTAGTCCCCGGTCCCTATTCTCCCCCTTTTTTCTTCCCCCCCTGAACTTTTTTCACCCCACTGAAGAGTTTTTTGTTGTGGCTGCCTTGGACATCTGATCTTTCACCAGATACTCTCTTTTTCCCGATTTTTTCGGCTTATTTGGGTGACATTTTCTTCTCTTCCCAGGTCCGCCGTCCCGCCTCTGATGCTTTTTGGTGTGGCGGCGACGAGCTTTCTTTGTCCCTTTTTTTTTTCCCACCCCCAGCGTCACAATTGTTAAGTCAGCTCCCCCACCTTTTTCTGAAAATTTCCGTCGTGCGCAAATGGGAACATTTTTGGAGGCTTCTCTCCCTTTTTTCGCTGTTAGTTCCTCCTCGTCTGGGTCTTTGGGCGTAAGCTTCTGAATTTTTTCCTGTCGTTGATCTTTGCCCTCCTTGTGTAATCGGTCCCCCCTTCCTTCCGTTCCTCCCCAGCCTCCCAAATTGGGGGCTTGCTACACCGGATGCCCCTCATTATATTGTCCTTCCTCCCTTTCCCCGCACTCTGATACGTCGTTAGGTGGTTTTAACAGTCCTCTTGCCTTTCATTGTGGGTTTTCTCTTTATAGTGGGCATTGTGACTCCTACTTTTTTTTTTTTGTTTTTTTTTTTTTTTTCACGTTTTCTCTTTCAGATGGAGATCCAAAGTCCTTCTCTCTTTTTTGCATCCCCCCCTCTTCTTTCTCCCCCCCCCTTTCCTTTCTGAAACTGTTGGAAGATGACGAAACAAATTTCCTTTTCCCCAACGTTTCCCTCGGGGGTTGGCGCTGGTTTCCCCGACTTTTTTTTTCTTCCCTTTTTTTTACAGTTCCGTTTTTTGCCGACCTGTTCCCCCTCCCCCCCCCTTCTTGCCTTTTCACCCCGTCCTTTTTTTTTTTCCGGATCACATGGGCCCTCCGGTGATTGATTGATTCCTTTTAATTTTCAAGTTTTTTCCCTTCATGGGCCCTCCCCCCCTTAACGATGACGTACCCTTTCCCCTTTCTGGTTTCTTTTTTTTTTTGTTCTCCCTATTTTCCAGATCTTCTACGGATTTTTCCCCCTTCTCTTTGTTTTCGAGGCTTGCATCCTGCCCTTCTTTTCTCGATGTCCCTCCGTGTGATGGATTGAATCCCCCCTGCTTTCCACCCCCCATTCGTTGTTGCCTCCGGCCGAAAACTGACACTTGTTTTCTTTTCCCCCTTTCCCCATTCTGTCTTTTTTTTCCCCCCCCTCATTTCCATTTCGTTCCATGTAAGAATTCTTTGAGCCCCTGCGCCGGGACTTTTCTCTTCGATTTACGTGCTTTTTGGGCGAAAATTTACCTGTCCGTAACTGAACTATAAATCCTTTCCTCCAGTTTAGCTTTTGCCACTTTTTTCTGTCCGCTCGAGATCGCGCCTCTTTAACCTTTTTTCCCGAAAGTGATTCGGCGGGGGTGCTTTGCTCCCCCTAACCCTGAGTCTTTCCCTTTACCTCAGTTTATTGTGGTCGCCAGAATGAGTTTTTCGGATCACTCTTCCCCTCTCTTTTTGGTTGTTCTTTTTTGGAATTTCTCGTCCCGTGCTTTTTCCCTGCCTCTTGTTCCCCTATTCCCCCCCCAATGATTTCCTTCTCTGCTCCTTGTTTTTTTGGGATAAACCCAAATTCGGCCTGAAGCGTTGGACTTAGTTTAGCTCCGCGAGCTCTTTTCTAGTTTTTGATTTTTTCCCCTCCTCAAGACTTTTTCCTCCTGTTTTGTAGTTGGTTTTTTTTTCTCAATAAAGGGGTCCCTCCCTCCTGTACCACGTCCAGGTTATTGTGGCGTATGGGGGGCATTGTTAGTTTTTTTTTTCCTAGGTCCCCCTTTTTTTGTGACTTTTTCATTTAGCCCCGTTTTCACCCTTTCCCCTTTAGTTTCTGAATTCGCTTGGGTTGGCGTTGCCTTTTTATGTTCCCGCTATACTTTAAATCTTTTCTTTCCTTTCCTCTGTTCAGTTTCCCTCTTTTTTTCGGGGGGGTCCCAGTTCTAAGTATTCTCTTCTACTGCAATTCGTTTGAACTTTCTGTTTTCCGTTTGCATTTCCTCGAGCATCTCTCCTTTTGAAATCGTCAGCGCCCCCCCCCCTTTTTGTTTTTTGTGATTGATTTTTTGATGTCATTTTTTTTCCCCTCTCACTCTTGTCTTTCCCGTAAGTCCTCACACCCCATCCATCCCATGTGCGACCTCTCCACAACTCTTTTCAGTTTGGAAATACACCCTAGTTCCCAAAGATGGGATTACGCATCTCTTCTTTGCTTTTTTTTTGTCGTCATGGTCCTATCTTTCGCTTGGGCGTGCATCCCCCCCCCGTTGACCTCCCTCCCCTTTTTTTGTCTTTAGCGCGTTTTGAGGGCACCCTCTCTCCCGTTCCTATATTTTTTTCAGGGAGAGGTACGTCTTCCCTCCCAGCGTCCGTAAGGTTTACCCTCTTGCTCGAGTATCTTTCTCCGCTTTTTTTTGCTGTCTAGATCTCTTTCCTAATTTTCCTTGTGGTGTTGAGAGAGATTTTCTCTTTTCGCCGAGTGATCATTACTTTCCGTGTGCTTTCGGTTGTGTTCCTTCTCGCGCGCGGAGATCCTTCTCTTCTGTCCAAATATTTTTTTCCTCCCTTCTCTTTTGCGTAACCTTTCCCCTCCTTTCGTTGCCTGTTCCTCTTAGTGGTTTCTTTTCTTTTTTGAGCTCAGAGCCCTTCCTTCTTTCAAAAAATTTTTTTCCCCTCCCCTCCAGTATCATTCTCTCTTCATCTGGGCGGACTGTGCCTTTCACTTCCCCTTCTTTTTTGCTGAGGTTTCCTACCCCCCCAAACTTTGGCTGGGTCTTTTTATTTCGGTATGTCAAGTTTCTTTTCTTTTTGTTGATGAAATCCTTTTTAATCCCTTTCTCATCAGGGCCAAAAGCACCCACATTTTCTCCATTTTTCTTTTTTGTCTTTTTTGGCTTTCTTGCCTTTCTTTTTTTGTCCAACCGGTTTCCAGCCAGTGTCATTTTTCCTTTGAGGACGTCTTTTTTTGTTTTTTGCCTTTTTTTCGCCACCTGATTACCTCCCCGGTTTCCAAGAGGAATTTTTGTCCTACATCCTTTTATTTTTTTCTTATTTTTCATGAAGCTATGGTCCTGTATCACCAGGGCCTGCACTCACGCCTCTCCTTTTCCTTTACTTCGCACCTTTTGCTAATTCAAAAAACCTGGCTCAATCACGGCGGCCTGTGTGCATGTTACCATTGTCCTTCCCTCCTCCTTTAACGTGTCTTGTGTCTGGCTTCTTCAGTGATGTAGGTAACGCAAACTCCCCCCTTCCTCAACACCATCTGCCTTTGCTTCCAGGCCACGGGAGACCGTGCATTCTCGCAATACTCCTGTCCGCGGGCTCCTTTTTTTCCACCAATGGTTTTCTCCTCCCCCCTTGTCTTTGTTTCCTTACTTCCACTTGGTCCGCAAGTCCTTGTCATTATTTCATTTTCCTTTCCCCCTTTTTCTTTTTTGTTTCCTTTTCTTGGCCCCGCCCCGTCTTCCCAATCCTGGCCAGTTGATCCTTCCCATTTCTTCCCTTTTCTTTTTTTGTTCGTCCACCTCCGTGCGAAGAAATCGTCAAAGCTTCTCTTCTCTTTAAAAGTTGAAACTTTCTCCCCCACCATTTTGTTCACGCTCGGGGGTAAGTGCTGTCCGGATTACGGCAGGTCCTGGTTTTTCTTCCTCCGTTTTGCCCCCCTTTTTTCGTTGGTTTTTAAGCTGCACGAGCCCTTCCGTGAGGTTTGACAGGGAGTCTTTCACCCGAATGGTCTCTCTGTCTGACTCTTGTTTTTCACCTCTATGTACGGCGTTCAGTTCCCGCCTCCTTGTCCACACTGTTGATTTTCTTTTTTCCCCGCCCAGTTTTTCATTTCGCTTCTCTATATTCCGCTTTGTGTTGACCCGCAAATCCCTTCCCCCCCCCAATACTTCAGGCATCGGTGACGGTGTCTCTGGCTAGAGGGTCAGCGGACCGTTACCTTTTTTCATCAGTGGTTGAATTCGTTTCCGGAGAGGTTTTTTCACAGGTGTGTCACCATGCGGTTTTCTTAATTTTTCTTACTTTCCAATAAGCCCTTCCCTTCTTTGTCTTGATGTGATCCTGAGTTTTCAAAGGTCGATTGGTTTTTCCCTTCCCAAGCCTCTCCTTTTTTTTTTCCTACAGTTCCTGTCCCCCTTCCCCTTTGGCTGATTTTTTTCCTTACAGTGTTCGATCTTTCTTTTTTTTTTTGATGTTGGCCTTTCTTTTTTTTTCCCTTGCCAAAATCTCGTAACGAACTGTTCTTCTCCAAAAAAACCTCAAATTCCCCACCTGTTTTTAGGTTCTTCCTTTCCCCCAATTACCCACACGACAAAAAGTCCTTACCTTGTACACCCCGGCCCTCCTTTTTCCCTTTTTCTTTTTTTGAGCTTCTGCCTAATTTATAATGGAGTTCTTTATCTGGTTGCCAATTTTTCCCTTTTGTCTCATTTTACGCGTTTAAAACAGGTTTTTGTCAGATTCCACTCCCCCTGTAATTCGGTCGACCTTTTCCCTTCCTGAAGTCCCCCATTTTCTCTCATCTAACCAAGGCCAGATTGTTCCGCGCCGCACCACCTTTCCCTTTTCTTTTCTTGTCTTTTTCCCTTTTGCTTTCCCCCCTTTTCTGCTGAAGTTCCCCAAATTTTTAAGCCTTTTTTTTTTTTTGTGAGCTACCTCCCGCCTTTGAGGGTTTTCAGCGAGCGCCTCGGGATTGAGGCTTCTTGTGTTTCTTCTCATTTTAGTTCGCGTTCTTGGTCAAGATTTTCCCGACTTTTATTCTTTTTCATTTTAAGAAACCCCCCCCCACTCTTTCTTTTTTCCTTTTTTTTCCTTTTCTTTTAAAGTTGCTCTCTTTCCCGTTTCCCCCAAAATCTTCTTTCCTCCATCCCCCCTTCCCATACGGTCTTGCGTTTCTAACCCCCTGAAAATGAAAAACACCCCCCTCCCCCCTTTCTGTTCTTCCCCTTGCTTTTCCTTTTTCCTGTGCCTCCCACCCAGTCATAACCACAACGAGTGCACCCCCGGCTTCTCCCTCCCCCTCCCAACTTGGTCAACCCATTCCAGTATGTATCTGCGCCACCTGGTCGACCAAAACATGCACCCACCCCCCCCTTTCCCTCTCAAATGCGTCCGGTTACCTTTTCCACCCGCCAGATGGAAAGTAAGGTGGTGTTCCTCTCTGGGCTGCTTCCACCCAAATGAACGTGACGACTTACACCCCAGCCACCACGTGTTCCCCCCAGTCACGACTTTTTTTTCTCCTCTGCCTGGAGAACACTTCCCCCCCCCTTTGGTATCTGAACAAACTGGTTAAAATGGTTGAGGTGCCCCACAGGCCACATCGGTTGCTCTCTCTTTTCCCCCTCCTCGCGTTTTTTTTTTTACATCGCTTCCACCCCTTTTTCTTTTTTTGACATTTTTGTGGCCCCCTCCCTTTGTGACTTAATCTGTTTGTCTTCCCCAAGTTGTTAGTTTAGTCGTCCCTCTATTGGCTTTCTTGGGTGTCAGTCTTACTTGGTTTTTTTGGTCAGTTGTCTTTTTTTTTTTTGATTCTTTTCACAGGGTCCGCCTTAATGGGCATTGTTTCTTTCCCCCCGTATTCTCTCTCCCTAACTGGCAGCGTGTTATTTTTTGTCTTTCTCTTGCATTTCTCGGTGCACAAGTTGTGTTTTCTTTCCTTTGTGCGGGCACTTTTTTTGGTGGAGGACTACGCATACCTGGCCATATTTTTGCTATCCTTTTTTATTGAATTGCTCTCCTTGCTTTTTTGTTTTCTTTCTTTGTGCTTATTGGGTTTCTTGAAATCTGAACCCCCTATCAAAAGAGTTCTGTTATCTTACCTCCTTGGCCTCTATGTGGGTTTGTTCTCCTTTGTTATTGTTGTGACCAAGCTCCCCGATTCCGTTCTTTTTTTTTTTTCTGGATGTTATGGATTACTTGGAAAGGTCCCTTGTTGTTTGCGAGTGATTTTTTTTTTTTCTCCTTCCCCCTGACCCCTTGTCTCCCCAAAGCCAGAGTTGGTTTTTGTCTTGCCTTGAAAGCTTGAATCAGCCTCTTCTCCTCCTTCTCCCGAGGAGAGCTGTTTTTTCTTTCCTTTCTTTTTCTCTCCGTTCCTTTTCAACCCTGCCGATGGGTTTTTTCTTTTCTTGCGCCGGCCGCTTTTTCCCTGTGATTTTATTTTCTTCAAACACCAAACACAGGCGGTAAAAATTTGGTTTTTCTGTAGCACCCTCCCCCCCCTCCCTCTGTTCGTCAGCAAATTGGGTTTTTTTTTTCAATCTTTTTCCTTTGTGGGCCCGAACAAAATTGGTTTCTGTTATTGTTTTTCTGTTTCCTCCTTTTTTTTTCGGTCTGGTGTGAAGAACTCTTCCCGTTACCCCCGACATTGCGCCGTTTCTCGGGCTCCAACTTTTGTCCTGCTGGCCCCCCTGTCTCGGGCCCGACGAATTGGGGCGCTGTTATACCCCTCCTCCCCCTTTCCTTTTATGAAGGCGTTTGTTCGCACTTGGGCCATTGATCTTTTTTCAACTTTCGATGTCTTGACGTTTTGTCTTTGTTTCCGTTTTTCTAGTGGGGCATGGGCAACGACCGACCCCTGGGTTTGTTATTTTTTTTCTTTTTAGATTTCTTCCTTTTACGTACGAGCTTTTTGCTTCGGAGGCATTTCACCCTCGCACCTGGCAAGCCTTCTTTTTCGGACAAACAACTTGGAAGGGACCCCGACCCCGGCGCCCCCCCACAAGGTTTTTTTCCTTTTTCCCCCTGGTTTTCCCTTGTCCCAAGCGTCATGGCCTGTACCTTTTTGCCGACGGCACCTCTCATCGACCCTTTCAAAGATTTGTTTTCCTTCCCCCCCCATTGGCTTTTCCAAGAAGTGATTTTCTGAGTCAGTTATTTTTTTTTTCTTTCCATCCCCGATGTCCCGTATGAGCCCCACCAGTGTTTCCCCTTCGTCCGAACGTAGTTTCCTTGACTGTTTTCTTTCCCTCTTTCCCTATCAGATCGTCTCCTATGTTTCCCAAAGGGCTGGTGTTAGACGGCGGGACAAACCCTGCCCTATGGATCTTTTCAAAGTGCCAAATTACGCTGATTTCGAACGGCTGTTTTCCCCCCCCGTGTTTCCTTACAGCGGTGACACCGAAAACGCCCCGGTTGAAGGCTTTAAAACAATAATTTTCATCGGTTTTTTTTTAGAAGATTAGTTCTTTTCATCTGGTTCCCGCCATCTTGGAGGATCTCTTTTTCATTCTCCCTCCTTTTTTTTGTTCGACTGGGACTTTCTCCATTAACGTCCCATGCGCTATCCCTTTTCCCGCAAGATGTTTTTTTTTGCAATTTGGGTTTTCTTAACGGTTGTTGAGACGGCGTTTCTCTAACGGGAATTTCCTCTTTTTGGTCGTTGCCCCCCTGCACTTTTTCCCCCGGGGGATGGTGACCAGCTCACTGCCCAGTCTTTTTTTATTTGGCCCGAATTTTTCTCCACCTAAAGCTGGTAATTGTCGCTTTTCATTTTCCTAGGGTAATCCAGTTGGCGTCCTTTTCCCCCCTTTTTTTTCCACAAGCTTCCCCCCTCTTTTCTTCTCTCTTTCCCTTGTGTGTTTTTCTTTTTTTCCCCCCCCCTTTCGACCCCGCCGTCTTCTTAGTGTTCGTCGGAGGATCAATTTTTATTCCCCCTTTTTTCTCCCTTTTCGTTCTTTTTTCAGCACCGCGAACGTGGCGCGGGTTGTACGTGCCTGTTTTTCCGCCCAATAAATGGTGTTATCATCCAGACGTGCACCACGTTCTGCCTCTCTCGTCCCTGGGCGCCAGGTCACATTGCTCTTTCTGTACTTTGAGAAACTGTGGAAATCAAGTCCAACTTTTTCCCTTTTTTCTCTTGATAGGGCGATTTTTCGGCCTGTATGGGCATCCCCAGACCTTCTACCAAGGTTTATCTCCCTGCCCCGGCGGAAATTTTCTTCCCTTTCTCAGTGTTCCCCTTTTTTCATTACCAGGGTGCGAGTTTTCTCAGCGTCCTCCTGGCATTTCCGGTCACGCCTGTTTGGGCCTTTTCTCCATTTCCTTTGGTCAGGGCGCGCTTGCCAGATTGCCTCCCCAACTTTTTTGCTTTGTCTGTCTCTCCCCCGTTATTCATTAACCTATATATTGATTTCGGGGCCCCCGACAGGCCCTTCATTTACCCTCCCCCGGACCCCATTAAAATGTTAGCCCTTGACCTTTTTTTTCCAACCACTTCTTTTTCTTTTTTGTAATTCCCCCGCCCTTCCCCCCTGGGGATTCCTCGGCTTATGCTTTTTTCTTTTTTGAATGTTCCCTTGCCCGAGCCTCTTATCGCCAATTCACCATAAAATTTTTTTTTCCCGGACTCTTCTTTTTTGAGGTTCGTTTCCCTTCTACAGAGGCCCGAGAGATTTCGTATAGGGACTCTTCTCCAGTAAATTCCGCTACTGCCCAATTCCACGCTTGCAGTCCATTTCCGCTTCGGTTGAGGAACCTTCTTAGTAATACCTTCTTTTTTTCCTTTTTGTTGGTTCTATTCTCTTTTTCGCCCTCTTGAGACCACCCCCCCCTTTGTCTTTTTTGTTTCCTTTCCGTTTGAGATGGAGGATGGGTGATTTCTGCCGAACCTACTCTTCGTTCTCTTTTTGTTTGGTCACCCCTTCTTTGTCCCCTTCTTGATGCTGGAATCTTGAGGGTGATGGGGGATTTGCGCCTCGGCCTGGCCCCACTCCCGCCCCGCACAGTTATCGAGAGGTCCATTCCCATTTTCTGCGATGTGATTGCACTTTCCCTCTGGTTTCTCTCTTTTCAACTTTCCTTTTTTTTGTTTTTTTTTTGAACGGGCTGGTGGCAGTCTTCCCTTTTCTTTCTTCCTCCCTTTTCCTTTTAAGTGACAACCTCCCCCAGTGGTGTCTGGTGTGCGCTGAATCTGTTCTCTCGCTTTCTTCTGACTTGGTACTTTCCCCCCCCCCTTTTAGCACTCCCTTTTTCTTCCTTTCCATGCGACTCGAAACTTTGAGTTTTTGGCCCAGCTTTTGCCTTTCCCTAACCATTCAGGCGTCTTTACCACGCGACTTTGGAGAAGTCTGCACTGGAGTTCTTTTCCGTGCACTGTCTCCCTCTCCTGACGAGGCAATTTCTTCCCCAACTTGGCCTAATACCTTTTCCCGCTGCTTGTCCCAGGTGAGGGCAGACCCAGGGCCATCCTCCCATTTACTTCCTTTCTGTCCTATGCTGTTTCCTCCCGTGATTGCAGAAATGCCCTTCCAACCCCTCTTCACCATCTTCTTTTTTTAAACCAGGGAAACTTGACGCTTGCCCTTACTCGTTGACCCCCCCCCCCTTTCCACGAGTTTTTTTTCCCCCTTTGAGAATGCGAGATCAATTCTTTTTTTTTGAATCTGTTCTTCCCGCTGGGACGCGGGACGCGATTTTGCCGCGTACAAATCTCTCTCTCTTTCTTTTGCTAAGTGGTCCCCTACATTCCCGAGCCCACAATACCTGGCAGTTTTCCCTGCCCCGACGTGATTTTTCTTTTTTCTCCCTGCCTCCCACGAAGCACTTTAACCAGTTTTACTCGGGTCTCTTTTCCTCCCGCCCTTTTACGAACACCACCCTTTCTTTCTGACGATGGTTCCTTGCCTTTCTGGCCCGTGCCTTTTTCTCATCCCCCGTCTGCCCATTCGCGCCAATGCGCAGCGCCTCTCTGTTCTGCTTGACCCAAAATACATTGCTTTTAACGCCGCTTTGTGCCTTCTTTTTCCAGAATCTTTTACTTTCCTTTTTTCCCCCCTTTTTTTCATGCTCCTTCAACAAAACTTTTCATTGGCCATCCGTAGTACATCACCTCGTCTTTTCCTAGTGCATAGAAGTTGTGGTGCGATAGCCACCCCCCCCCCTCCTTCTTAAGCGCTCTGGCCTCTTCTCTTTTTTTTATGTCGCGAACCGTTACAAGTGTTTTCCCGCAGGCGGAATTCTTTTTTTTGTTTCAATAGGTTCGAAACGAGTGATTTCTACTTTCCCTCAGCCCTTCATTTTTTTTTCTTCTTTATTAATTGTCAAGCCCTCTTTTCTCCTCCGTAGGTGCCCTCGGCCCCCCTTCCTGACGATTCCCTGCACTCTGACCATCACAACTTTTTTTTTGCCCGGAGTTTCAGTTTAATTCCCTGTCGATGGCCAGTTCGTTGCGCTGTTCTTTTCCCCGTGTTTGTTTTGACTTCCCCTTTTTTTTCTTCCCCCTTCCTTTGATTAATACTCCAAAATCCCCAAACCGGGTAGTTTCCCATGTTCCCCCCAGTACCCCTTGATTTACCCCAAGCCACTCATCTCCATTACCTTTTCCTTTAAGTTGTCCTTCTCCTCTTTCAATAATTTGGTATTTTTCCCTCTCCTGGCAGTCTGCCCAATTTTCCTGTGGGGCGCAGCCAGGGGGTCTTGCCCCGTTATTTGGTTTCAAAAGATACCCATCGCTAATTCAGTCGTAGCTTTCGGCCCTTTTTTTTCCCCCCATTTCTCGTTCCTCTCTCCCCCCACTCAAGATTTTTCTCCACAATGTCCCATTTTCCTGGTTTTCCTGAAGTTGTCCCTCTACCTTGCCCCAAACTTGTTCTGTGGGGTTGATATAAATCACGCGAGGTCGCCGGATTCCCCCCTTTCCCCTTTGTAGGAGTCCTTTTTCCTTCGGAATAATTCATGCGCGGTTTAGTAAGCTTCGCGCCTTTTTCTTGTAAGTATACCGCTTTCTGCAAACCCGTGCTTTGTAATTTCCCCCCTTTTTTCACATTGGACCTGTTTTCTTAGCGACCGCGCCACACCACGCATACCTGTCATTTTCCCTGACCCAACCCGGCTGATCCTGCTTGGATGGTTCGGAACAATAGTCCCCCCCCCCACCTCAAACCCAGACTTTTATACACCAAAACTCTTACTTGGATGTTTCAAGAACCACTTACGCTACCCCCCAACATGAGGCAACTTTCCTTTTCCTCTCCTCAACTTTTACACCATCTCCCCTTATGGTGTCTTTTAAGTCGTTTCCTCCACCGAATGTTACGCCACATGCAACCACTCCAACAAAAGGGCCCCCCGATAACTTGCGAGGTAAACTTCCACACGCGCGCTTTTTTTGCAGCGAGCGCGTCCCCCACCACCCTGACGTTCGTTTTCTACAAACACAATACCAACGGAACCAGCCAACTCCCCCTTCTGTTTAGTTCCACCCCCCCCCCCTTTTGATTGGGTCCCCCACTTTTCAAAAAAATGGCGATGACCACACAAAGGACAACAGTTATCTCTTTAAGTTTACGAAGAACTTTGTGGGGTTCGAAGAGGATACGCTGGCTTTTTTGGCGCCCTGTTCCCCCCCCCCCGGGTAGTCCGGTGGGCCTCCTCTGAAGTGGGCCGATGGAAGTTTTTTTATTTTTTTTTTGTAGTTTTTTGTGTGAAGTTCTGGTTTGGTATGGGGTTGTAATTGGTCATTGGTGTGTGGTTTCGCAACACCCAACTCGCAGGATTCTTAAGTACTGGCAGGGCGTGTTTTGGACTCCCCAGCGCATCTCTTGTTTTTGTTGCCCCGTGTTTGGTAATCTTTTGGGAAACTGTGTTGGCTCGGAGGTTTTTCTTTCGTTCCCAGCTCTGCATACCCCTGCGGATTGTTTTTTAAGAGGTTATGTGCGTGAGAAGTTGTTTCCTGACTAGCTTGTGGTTTCTGCTTGGTTTTTCCCTGGCTACTTCACCTTTCTCCCTGCCCCCCACGGAGTTGTTCCTTACTGGGGCCCTGGTTTTGCCGGTTTTGTTTTGTACATTGGTTTTTGAACGCTCAGAAAAGATAGGTTTGGAGGGCCAATTGACCGGTCGTTTGCTGTGGGGCCGTTGATTGCGCCACATCTACCCAATTACATCTTTTTTATTACCTCCTTAACCCCCCGCCCCTTTTGTGTTGATTCCAAAGGCTGAGAATCTACCTACTTATTTACGAAAAGCTTCCCCTCTGTGTCCCTTGTCATGTGAATATTCCCGCACCGGACCGCCGCAACCTCGCGTCGGTTTGCTGGGTTGCGCTGGTCGTACCGATTCGGGCCGTTTCTTTTTGCTCAAAACCCACGTCCGTACAATTTGGCCGTTCCTCTCCCCCCCTTTTTTCCCCTGAAAGCCGGTCCGACTCCAAATGGTTTGTTTCCTTTGTTTTGTCGTTGTGGACCTTGATACAAATCTGGGTGCTTTTTCTGGTGCGCGACTGGTTTCCTTGTTCTGGCCCCCAGTTTTTTTTACACCGAATGTGCTATTTGATCGTTTTGTGGCTGTCACCCTTTTTGTTACCTTTTTCCCCACGGCTCGGCGTCCAGTTGTAAGTGTAATGGTTGGGCAGTCTTCTCCGGCTTCCAAATACATTATAGTGCAAGGAATCTTTCCCCGGCCCCTCGTCTCTTTTTTTAAAGGGGATGGTAGAAGTTGGCGTGGGGCCAGCGTTTTTTTAAGGTGTGAGTTGAGTATAGGTGCCATGGGGAATAACTTTGCCCCCTTGTTGATTGAATTTTAGTATTTTTTTTTTTTTTTTTTTTGAGTTCGTTGTTACCCTCCGTTCCTTGATGTTTTTTCATCCACACCGAACACTTTTTCCATTCGTGCCAAGACCACTGCCTAGATCTTCCCCCCCCCTTCATGGTCCCCCGCCGCGCCCCCGGTTTTTATTGTTACAGGAACTTTGGGGTGTTAGGAAATCTCTTCCTGGACCCTTTTTTTTCCTGAAGACTCAGAGCTCACCCTTTGGAAAAGTTGGTTTCAGGGATCACTGCACAAGAAAGGAGCTGTGATGGCTGAGGTGGTAGACCCTCAATCCAGCTGTTTTCCCCTCTTCTCCACCTCGGTGTGGGCACCGATTGCCATGCCCTGAGCTCCCCCCCCCGTTTGTGAAGTGTTTCTTGTGTTTTGTCTCCTCCCCCCTCGAAGAGCTTTTCCTTTTTGACGACAGATGCCTAATTCTTTTGTTTCGTTCGGCGGCCCCACCCCAGATTTCATTTCCTTCCTCTTCCCATTTTTACTTGATTTTTTCTTTCATTCTTTCCCCAAAACCCTCCTTTTTGTGAATCTCAGGTGTGAACAGTCCACGCAGGACCACGGCTTTTTTTTTTTCACCACAATAATTTCCTCCATAGTGACGGTCATGGTAAGGTCCTCTTTATCGTGTTTAGTCTCACTCGATTACGTGGAAAGTCTTTCCTCTATGGTTTCCTTACTTGTTTTCCCTAAAGGGCATGTTGTTTTGACGATCCAGACCCTCCGATCTTTCTATGTGACACATGGGGGGTTCGTCCCTGGCTGGAGACCCTTAGCTTCCCCCTGCATCATTGCTCGGCGGGGTTACGCCGGCCCACTCCCCCTTCTTCTTGAAAGGGTTCTTCACGTTAAAGGTTATTTGTGTGGTCGAATGGCTTTTTCGGATACAACACCGCCACGCGCTCGTGGTAAGGTTTTAATAGCTTATTTTTTGCCCCTCCTTGGAAGTCAACCCCCTCTTTCTTCCCCTATGGATCTCGGCATGTCTGTGGGGATCAAATACGGTCTTCGTACTTCGTGAGTACCGTGTCCTCTTTTCCCGCCCCTCGGTCCGAATGGTTCAGGCAAGCAGATCGTGCTATGTCTTTTTCTTGTGAATAACCACTTTTTATCCAGAAGAACCACGGCCGGTCTTGCCCTTTCCCCATTTTTTCCCCTACTCCTGGCCCAAGGAGGCTTGAGTATATGATTGAAAGTCCAGGGTCCTGATCCCAATTGATCGTTTTTCTCTTCATCTTTTTTTAACCTTTTCTTTGACCCCCACGGTTCAGGGAATTGGTTACTCGTCGCATGCCCTCTGTATGTAGGTCCAAGGGCAGCGTGGGCCCTCGGGGCGTCATTCACTTCTCAATTCATGTTGCTCTTCCGGCGTCTCGCAATTGCGACGCTGTTGGGTTTTTTTTCTCCCCATTCACCTTCTCGTCCTTAGCGCTGGCCCACCTCTTTTTTCGTGCTTGCTTGTGCTTTGTTGGTTCTGATTGAGGGAAAGGTTTTTTTGGTCAGTCTAAAAAATAGAAAATGGATTTCGCCGCTTCCCCTTCACTCCCCCCCTTCCCCCCCCGCCAGTAACAAATGTTGTCCTCCGACACTTCTGTCCCAATCTGGGTGTACCGTTTGTTTTCACCATTGCGGTCCTCCCTTGAATCCTTTCCCCCCTTAGCTTTATTCCATTGGGTCTTTTATTGAAACTGTGGACAATTGGCAGCTCCTAAGACAGTGAACTAACATCAAATACTTTTCGGCAGGGATTTTGGGACGCGTTTTCGGGCCCCGAACGTTCCGAGTTTAGACTCTCCCTTCTTACTTTCCTACGTCCTCCAACCGGCGCCCCCTGTCCTGGTCCCCCAGCATTTTATTTCCCTTTATATCTCTACTTCTTCCCCCAGGCAGTCATTCTCCTTAATCATGCATCATCTTTTGCTTTCCTACAATTTTACATGCCTTGTTTTTACTTTCGGTTGTTTTTCCGCTTTAGATCGGCAAAGGAGGAATCGTAGGGCGTCGAATTTTTTCCTTCGCACTTTTCAGCCCTGGTCTTCCTGTATTTGCTTTCTTTTGAGTGTGGACGTGTTTTGGCGATGTTGGCCGGTTCATTCTTTTTTACTATGACAGACCAGGCGCGCTATTCTTCTTGTGACACTTTTTTTTTTTCCCCTCTGTCCATGCTCTCTTCTCTGGTCCCTGGGTGGTGCCCATGCCACAGTTTCCTGTCTCGTCTGCTGTCTGGGTCATGCTGAGACGCCATTCCACCTGTCCCAGATTCCATAGGTTGTCCCGGGCCCACCCATTCTGTGGCCTCTTTGTCTTGTCCCAACGTCAGGTCACTTATTTTTTTTCATGGCTGGCATCGGACAGACCAGGCTGTCTAGGGCACCTATCAGTGTTTTTTGCGTGGCGGGAGCACTTCCCGTTACCTTGTTTCATATTTCCTCTTCCACAACTTCCCCCGTGGCAGACTTTCAGCAAAAAAGTCAATCTTCGCGTTGCGTGATAACATCTGGTCGCCACGCTCGTTCATCACTCGTATTTGCATTGTCTCGTTCGTTCGGGCCTTCTTCCTTATTCTCTGCTACTTCTCCCCCTCCGTTATGTAGCTTTGTTCCCCCTCCTCTTGAGAGGCCCACATGTATTATACCTGCTGCACGTTGCCTGATGACGATGATGTTGTTAATTGTCTCTTCTTGCCCCTTGTGCGCCAATTTCTACTATCCTTTTTCTTTTCTCTTCTCTCTACTGACGCAGCAACTTTCTTTTTTATACATTTCCTTCCCTTTCTTTTTATTTATTCACGACGCGTCTGGGAGCCTTCTGCACCTAATGCCACTGAGCATCTCCAAAGTCGGAATTCGTTTCGTGCAGTGACCATCTCTCCCGATTCACTTCAAACAGGGCCCCTCCACAATCCTCCATTCATTATTTTCACCCCTCTTTTTCTTCCCCCCCCCCTCCCTAGTACCCTACGCCTCGCGCACGCTTAGACATGATATTCCCTGGTTTAGTCTGGTTTTTATAGGAAGTCCGCCCCACCATTAAAGGTTTCTATGCCTTTTCGAGACCTTTCTCCTTCACGCCTGCAGCAGGCCGCTCAAATTGAGAAGTCATGTTCCTTCCGTTTCTCTGACACCGCACGTGATACTCCTCTTCGCTTACCACTGTTCTGCGCCTAGTCGCTTCTCATGCAGACCTTTCCGTTACTGATGTGCCCCAGCCCAACCCCATGGTGCCCAAGTTATCGCTGATGCCGCCGTAACTTTTTTTTTCTTTTTTCTTTTTCCCCTCCCATCGTGCTCGACCCGAGGCATCCTGAAGCGGTTCTTTCTTCTCACTTTTTTTTTTTTCTTTTCTCCTCCCCGATGTGTTACCCCTCTTTGATTGGTTCCTTCCTTTCTTGTCTTTAGGACTGTTGCTGTGGATGTTGTTTTATTCTAGTTTTTTGTCTGAATCGCCCCCCCCCTGAAGCGCCAAGATCGAGCTCATGCGGTGATTCTTCCACACTTCGCATTTGATGGAAACACTCCCTGCTTTATCATTCCCTTATTTTTAGTTTTTTCCAGGTCCTATGGTCCGTTACGTTTCAGTTGTCCCGCGCGAAGTCCCATACACTGATTGCGTTTTTGCAGCAAGTTTTAATTTCCCAGACGTATTTCATCTTGATTGCGTTCGGATGTGGCTCTGACACCCCAGAATTTTTTTCCAACTCCCCTTCCTTTTTGCCTGCTTTTCCTGATGATAGGTTTTCTTACTTCCCCCGCCCTACATCCACCGCAAGTGGGAGGAATCGGCACCGATTGGCTGCAATATTGAAAACAGCCTTTTTCTTTTTGTCCTTCCTCCCCCTACCCTTCGTTATTATAGGCCTTTGTATACTTCCTAGAGCTTTGTCAATGGTAGTGATTCTCGGTTACAGTCTACCCCCGAGCTCTCACGGGTTCATCCATGTGTAACTGTTCGTTCCACTGCCCCACCGGTGACCCCCACTGTGTGCCCCCTCCTTCTCCCCTTACTTCACCCGTTGTTCTTGCTGCAAGTCACGTGTCTCCTTTTAGAGTTGCTCGTCGTTTCGTGCACCTGCAACATATTCGTCGTATCACGGGTTTCTCCCATTTACCCCCCCTCTCAAAACCTTTTCCTTTCTACCATTGCCCCAGCCACCGTTCTATACTCGCCCACCAGAGCTCCATAGTTGTTGCCCTTCACCGGACCGATCAATGGTTTCTTTTCTTGAGCTTGTCTCCCAGTAAAGTAAACCTTTTCTTTTCTTTTTTTCTTCGCTCACCACCATTTATCCCTTTTTCTTCGGTTGCGCCGACTCTGTTGCCTCGAGTAAACCTCGGTTTGTGCGCCACGGATTGTCTTCCCCTCTGCGTTTGCCTCTTTCGTTGCACTGGATTGAGGACATCCCTGCGCCCCCATTTTCTTCGTTGACCTCCCACGCCAGCTTGTATTCTCGCCGCCCCCCAATGTCCCGAGTTTTGGACTTTGCCGGGATTGCGAAGTTGTCTTCGACCGCCCGACGCTTAGTTCCATCACCCATACTGACTATCCAGCCCCCTCGTTAGTTCCTGCGCCATCCGCCGTTTTCTTTGGCTGTGATTATGTGAATACATTCAATACGCGCTCTGGCAGCGATGGCTCCGTCCATTCTTTTCCCAGTCTCTACAAACACACCCCTTTGGCTTTGACTTTTTCCTCCAGTGGGGGTCCTTGTTGCCCAAAGTTGCTCAGTTTGGCGATGTCCACCACACAAAAAAGTTTTTTCTGGTATCCCCGCCATCGATGACTTAGCGTGTTCCCTTTTTTTTTCACAGGAGTAGACCCACCCTCGCCACCGTTTTGCCCTTCCATTTTTATACCCAGCCTGTCTTGACGCTTGGTTCTCCACGTCGCACTTATCCACCACAAGGCGAGCACGTCTGTCCCTGACCAACGTCTCTTGTTTTGTCCTGTCTTGTCCTTCTTTCTTTTCTTTAATTCCCCACCTCTTTCCTTTCACTGCAAACCATCCCAACCCTTGGCCCAGCCATCTCGGATTTCTACTTCACACCTGCCACACTGTTGCGATGACCCTTCGGTTGTTTTCTCCTCGTTCCTTTTTTCCCCCAAAGCCCCCCTTCCTTTTGACAGACTACAGCAAAACATTCACCAGATAACTGAATACTTAGTCGCAACCTAATAACACTGCTGTCTCCCCCACGGTGAATAGTGAAACTGGTGCGACACCAGTGCCCCCCCCCTCCCCC
>Ga0179593_1345159_pt1 | contig 24567 bp, 18 predicted proteins | sample CZODoug2_1_08_16_FD_185931 | JGI IMG/M metagenome (GOLD analysis project Ga0179593, IMG submission 185931) | Vadose zone soil fungal communities from Angelo Coast Range Reserve, California, USA - CZODoug2_1_08_16fungal (PacBio error correction) | ecosystem: Environmental > Terrestrial > Soil >... | reverse complement strand
TTCTTTTTGTCTGCCCTTTTTTGCACTGGCAGTTTTCTACCTGGATATCAACCACAACAACCACCCCGGCAGCGGCCGTCCCTGTTCTTAGCATTTTGACAGATGGGCCAGAGTTGTACCTTACCCTGCCGTTTTTCACTCTCCCCCCCCTCTTGCCCCCAATCCCAAACACCTGCTCTGACTTGTTCTTTTAGCACTAAACGGATTTTTTAATGCCCCTCCTTTCCCCGTCACACTCCCTCAGGCGTAATTCCGTACATGACTTTCCACCCCCAATTTCAGAGGACACCCTGGTTCGGCTGGTCTTTTTGTACCAGGCGTTCCCGCTGTTCCCCATTTTTTTCTCAAAAGCAGGTTTCCGTCCACCGGGAGTTACCCTAGGTGGTTGATTCTGCCGTGGCTTAGCTGCTTTCTGCCTAACTCACTTTTTCGCGCGTCAATCCGACAGCTGACTCCCAAGCGACCAACCCTTTTCACCCCTTTCGCCGCCCCCCTGGAACCCCGGCTTAGTTTTGCGCGGCCCGCATTCGGTAATCTTCCAGCCAAGTTGACAAGCTTTTTGCCTGGGTTAGCCCATCTCTCTTTTTTGAGAGAAGCTCGCCTACCGCTAGAAGAATTGCACCAGTTTCGAATGTAAATTCTCTCAACCTCTAGTTTTTTTTCGCTACCCTACCTTTTTCTCGTCTTTTTTCCCCTTGAGAAACCAGTAATCATAACGACTTTTTTTCCCTTCTATTTTCCTTTTGGCCCGACGTTCCTTTTAGTAGCCCCCCTCACGGAGGACTTCAACCCTCACTGTTGCATTTTTTTCATGACTCCATGCGGGCTGTTCCATTTCTGTGCTCATTCGAGAACCACCTACACAGATGCAATCAGCTGGGCTCCCGATTTGTTTACGTTTTGCAGCTCCGCGCGCTGTTTCAGCCAGTTGAGAGCAAGTCCACGCTTTTTTTAGGCTCTTCCTAATGCAGAGTGACGTCAGATATAGTGATTTAACAATACTTTCCTCAGCTTCGAAGCCGCCGCCGTTTTTGGGTTGCCAAAATCCCCCGACTTGGCCCTTTCACCTAGACGTTAGCTTGTTATCCCGTACGGTCTAACCATGCTTGGTCGAATTTCGCTTCGCGCGCCCCTTCCCCGATTTTTTCTGCCAATTACAATCAGTTTGTGGAGAGATTCTGTCCTGACTCCCCAACTTTTTTGCAATAGTCTGTTCGCCTTTTTGCTTTCTTTTCGGCTTTTCAGCACCTGTGATCACCGTTGTGCGCATGATTTCAGGGGGTGCAGAGGGTTTCTTGGAAATTCGCCTCTAGGACTCTTCTTATGTCGCGCCTGGCTTGCCTGACGGAGGCGTTCTCGGCTCTTCCTTTTTTTGCCCTATCCTTAGTTGTGTTGTCTTCTCGCCTCGATCATTTGACTAAGCTTTATCTTTTATGCCCTTCCTTTCCCTTGGGTGACTGTGCACGGTCGGCTTTGCGGCCGTACCTCTCCTCTGTTTCCTAAGTTTTAGATTGGCGGTGTCTGTTTTAGAGTGCTGCGTACTTCGTCAATTTCCTCTTTTGCTCTACAGGTCTTGCAGCCCCTTTTTCGGTGGTGGCTTGTCTCGTTGCCTGCTTCGTTTGCGGCAGCTTCCTGCCTCCTCCCCTATTAAATCGGAAGGGTTTTTCCTCTTCCGAAGGTGCCACTTTCCTCCTTGATGGAAGCCTGTGAGCCTCCCCACGGCTGTTTTGTTGATCCGCAATTGGTGTGCTGCGTATGGTTGAAGCTTTCTTTTCTCTTTCTGTCGCCGATTCTACTTAGTTCCTGTTGAAGGTGTGTTTCTATGGCGGTCCCCGGAGGTTGCGTGAAGATTCTGGTTTTTTGGTTTTGAGTGTGAGAGAGTAGCGATGGGCCCCCCTTGTTGTGTAATGCTTTTTTCGTTTCTGCGATTGCTTCGGTCGACCCCTATTTGATTTGAAGCTCTCCCTTGGCCTAACCTGCACCCTTAGGGTTTTACCCGTGTATGTTTTGACGGAGTCGGCCACATAGCCGCTTGAGAGCCGCCCCCAGCCTCTGCACTTTGGTAACGGTTGACCGCCGACTCCCTTCGGTCAGTTTATGGGATCTAGCTTTTTGTGTTTCTTGACTCTGCACTTTCCGTCGAGGTTGTGCTTTCCCATTGGCTCTTCCCTTTTGAGTTTCTTTTCCGGTATAGATCCGTCCCGCCTGCGTGGGTTAGTGCTTCTTTCCTCGGGGCGTCGACGGCCTTTCATAAGGCTCTGACCCTTCTTCCCCAGCTCCCAAGTGACTTTTTCTCCCAAGTCGGCCCTGGGTTTGCTTGAGAGCTTTCTCCCCCCTCTACCGGAGCTCCTTTTTCCCCAGACTAGTCCCCTCGACTTATCCATGCAGCGGGCGTTTTCGACGCTTCATTTACGAGGGAGACCTTTCCCCCAGAGTTCTTTCGAGATGGGCCGAAGGTGATACACTAAACCACATAAGTCCGAAATATTCCTAGGCTTTCAGCGGTCTTCAATTCCCTGTCGGGTTTTTGTGGCGGGGTAGAGCGTTTTTTGGGACTGGAGATCGTTACCTCCCGTCCCTTAGATGCAAGTCTTCAGGACCAAAGGCCTACTCCTAAAGCTCACAGTCCCCAAATTGGTTTCTATGACAAAGAGCGTTTCCCGTGGTTAAAGGAGTAGCTATGCGGCGTTTGATGGCCGAGCCCCCGCCTCCGGACATTTTTTTCGGCGCCCTTCACCCACTATGTACCGATGCTGGTAGGTTTTTCCGTAATTTTAGCAACATTTATCCTCTTTCTTCTCTTTTTTTCCGCCGGAGTCAGAAGGCAGTGAGACCTGCCGCTAGATTGATGCATATACAATTCTACACCTGATGTTGACATCCCCCATGGCTAAAGTTTTCTCTTGTTGAGTTTCTTTTCTACGAGCGCCGGGCGGTCCTGTTTAAAGCTCATTTGTGTGACTCCTTAGTATACCCCGCATGTTCCCTTGACACTTTATTCTCTGCCTGTCATTTGGAGAAGATCGCCTTCCCCCCAGGTTGCGCACGTAGGTCGCGCGGATGTATAAATTGGATCTGACCTTCTAAGAGATAGTATTTGGCTTTTTCCTTCAGTGCCAAGCTCAACGCATAGGACCGCCGAACCGGTCTACTGAACATGCTTCATACCTCAGGTAAGCATTGCCTGGCAACGTAATTCCCCTAGTGGCTTTCTTTGCGCCCCCCCTGCCGGATACCCCTTTTGATAGCTTTTGACCTGCTAGTTGAAGAAGGGAGGACTCCCTAAGAGTGAGAATGCTGTTGCGTCTTGAACCTCCTAGCCGTTTTCTTTCTAAATTCCCCCCCCTGGTGCTTAGTGGTCTTTCCCTGATGATGCATTCGTTTGCGTGAATCCTTACGGTCCCTCCTCCCTTCCCCCTTCCGCTGAGCGCTCATTGTTTTACCAAAACCTCGTACCTGGGGGGCAACTTTTGCCTTCACGGGGTTGTTGATTCTTAGATTTCCGTCCCACCCTTTGGGTCTTTTGCGTGCATGTTGTTGTGGTTTTTGGACCGTTCGACCAATTTTAGGGAACTTTCAGCGGAAACCAAGGTTCCCTGAATGTTTACAACCCAGAATGTCAGGTTTTTTCCTATGCTTCTCTGGCAAAGAGTTTTTTAGTTTTTTAGATGCTTTTCTCAGGGGGGGCTGGCAGGGGTGGTTTGGGATTATAGATGCCTTCGTCTGCGCCCCTTCGGATCAGTCGTGTGTCTTGATGCTATTTCTGTGCTGCCCGCTTCCCCAGCCCGCTTTTCCCCCCCGTCCCTTTAGCGGTGCAAAGATAGTCTCCTGTGGCTCCGTTTTTCTCGTTTTTCCTTTTTTCCGAGGACTAATCGCTTCCGTTCCTTTTATCGCGTCCCCTTCGGCAGTGCCGTTCCCATAACTGAGATAGTAAAACTCCCCCTCCTCTTCCTTTTAAGGAGCAGTTTTTGTCTGAAGGCCTGTTCAAGGTACGCCCGTTTCCTCCCCAAGCTCCCAACCTATCCTACGGCCTTCGATCTTTTCCCCGGGTGAAGAGGCTACCGGACGTTTCGATAGGGGTCGTTTCTTCTTTTTTTTTGTGACGGATTATTGCGTCTTGCTGCTTGTGCGTACTAATCTTTGCGGAAGTCGTTTCCCGGCTCCCCCCTGTTTTTTTTATCTCAGCTTTCCCCTCGTTGACTCGGTTTTTTTTTTCCCATTTGAGAACTCCGACCAGGGCCGTCCTGTCGAGCGCCCCGATCCCTTTTTTTTTCCCGGCGTCAAGTCCTCATCCCCAATATTTTTTTTTGATTTGGCCCATGTAAGCTTTTTTTATTCTCTCTCGCCGTTGTTTTTTTTTTTTCGGAATCTTCCTTTCCCCTTTCATGTTTTCGCCTACCGCTGGTCTCCCGAATGCTATCATGTATAGGTCTCCCCTTCGGGGGATACGGCAGGCGGGTCTGGTTTTTTTGGAAAAGTATCCCTCTTTTCACGAGTCCCCTTGGCGTGCTTATTTGCGCCGGCTTCGTTCCCTCCAGCTCCTCACCTCGTCTCGCAGACCAATTTCACGAACCTCCATAGTCTCCCCACCCCTCCCTCCGGTTTGAACCACTTCCTCCTTTAGACGTTTCTTTATTCCCGTAAGGCCGGTTTCCGTTCCTATACCCCCCCCGGCGACACCCCGTATTCGGACTTTTGGCCCTCTTTTTTCTTGCCGTTTCCGTGCTCGCCGTTCCGCTCTTTTTTGAACGTTCCCTTCCCCATCGAATGGTAACGATTGGAGGCGTGACGCCTGCCTTTTTTACATCCTTAAACGATCTCCTCCCTTCCCCAAGCGGCTCACCCAAGACCTGTTTCGATCTTCGTATTGTTGCACGTTTCCCGTTTTTTTTTTGGAATCACTTTCTTTTGCCATTTTGAGTTATGACTTGCCTGGCTTTTTTCCAGACTTTTTCTTTCAGCTTGACGAGGCGTAAGCAGATCCTGTTCTCCCGTATCCCTCCCCCCTCCCCCCACTTAGTCCCAAGGCGTGCCCCGGTTTTTTCCCTCCAAAACGCTTCGATCTCCAATTTACAGCAGACCAACTTTGAGACTTCGGTGTTCTCTTTCGTTTAAGAAACACGCCCTACTCCCTTCCGACTTTGCCTTCCGACAGAAAATGGGTCGACGCCTGGCGCGCATTTTTCCCTAACCTTACTCAAGTAGTTGTTTATTATTTTTTCCCCGACCGTGAGGATGTGGACGGTATTGAATCCCCCCCCCGGCCCCCCCTTTCTTTTCCCCCCATTTGATTTGACCGGATCCCCTCGTTTTTTTGCGGAAGAACCGAAGTTCAAATTTTCTTCTCGGTACTCCGGCGGGAATGTCTACGAGACGAAATGAATTTCTTCGTATGAAGGACCAGTTCCTTAAGAGAGATAACCGATCGGCCGCTTATCTTGCCCCTCCCCCACGCCCACTTCTTAACGTTCGTTCTGAGGCTACGCGATAAGCTTCAGGTGCAAGGCATGGTAGTTTCTGTTGTTCGCTGCCTTCACGCAGCGGCCCATTCAGGATTCCAGCGTGTCCCAGGTATGACATCTACCGTGTCTACTCCTTAACGCCGTAAAAATTCTCCGAAATGCCCAGCAATTGTTCCCACATGCGCGCCTCATCGGATCCTTGCTGTCCCTGTATCATTTATACGTATGTTCACGCCAGATCTGCTGAATTTCTATGGACGACTTCTGTGCATGCTTTTTTGCTACACACTCCGATTGTGAACCTGTGCTGATAGTTAGAGGTTAGAGAGCCTTTTCTTTCCCTCCCCAAACTATTCGAAGTTAAGTAGATTTTTTCGCCTGCGAGATCCCAGCCTTTTTTTCCCAATGGATGATAACCTTTAGTCTGGCCCCATCCGGCGGAAAGGGAGGTACAGCGCGTGTGACTCCACTCTTTTCGTAGGCTTCTTTCAGTGCTTTTCTTTGGGGAGAGGAAAGACACTAGAGGGGAAGTTACTTTTCACCCAGGTATTTGAAGAGCTGTTTCTCCAGGAGATTCTTGAGGTCTACCTCGAACAGGTCGCGGGTGTGGCTGTTTCTTTTTTGTTTAGGGAACGTGTTGAATGACCTCTTTTCTTCAAGGGTTAGCCGTCCAATCCGACCCCAGTCTTTTTCGTATGCAAGGAGGCCCCTTACAGACTCTGACAGTCCCGACTGACCCCCTTTTTCTGTCAGGTGGTGTTTACATTCCTAAGGTGTTTCCCATTGATAGCATAACTCCTGTCGCCACCATGGACCATGATTGTGAGTGCTTCCTGCGCGTTTTTCAGGAGGGATGGTTTCCGTGAACTCACCCCACAACCACTTTTGCCTGGGTTTTTTTGGTTCTCGCTTGTCCGAGTGTTGATTGGAATACGAACCCTTTCCTTTCCGTAGCAGCTTTTAAGGGAAGAATACCCTCACTCCCCTCCAACCGCCTTCTATGGGTGATCGTGGCCTTGAACCTCCAGAGACCCCCTTTCCCCGCAGTGTCACTTCACATCGTTGAGCATCGTCGAAGGAAGCCTGATTTCTGGCACCACCAATTTCATGCTTCACATGGGCAGCTTTGTAAGCTGGGCATTGCAGGTAAAGGTGAGTGTTCCGAAGGATCTCACCAACCTTCGCAAACCTTGTCGTCTTTGCTTGTTTTTTTCCTTCCGCGGCCAGCAAATTGAGACCGACTACTTTTCCACACCGATTCCTCCCTTTGCTGCAAAATTTACCTATCAAAACTTTGTACCAAACGCTTGCGAGCAGACTTTACACCTTGGTTTTTCTTCGGCATTGACCCTGGGGTTTCCTTCAACACGGACCTACATTTAAGGGGGCGCCAAAGGTAATTTTGTTCGCGATACAGATAATGCCCCTCCCCACACACGACCTTCCACAAAAATTTTTTTCTGCAGCTTCTGTCCACTAGAATTTGACCGAGAGTCCACACTCTTCAATGCACTCTTGTGGGGGTGGTTTTTTGCTGGTGGTTTTTTTTTCCCTTTTGTTGTTTATGCGTGCACTGGAGATCTTCCTAAGGATTTATGAGACATTCGCGATTTGCGAACGATTTATCCTTCTGTCCTTCGCGTCTTTGAACCACCAGACGGATGTTCATAGTGGCTGCAGTAATTAGTTGATTGTCCTTTCTATGCGTTTCTGTATCCGGCCGCCTCACCTCCCCCGCAAAATTCGAGCAGCTTGCTGGTATTCGCCGTGTGTACCCGAAATTTCATTTCAGATTTTAACTCGAAGAGCTGCTGGCCGCGTGATTCGGGTTCAGATCGCTTTAACCACATCCCCTTCTATTTGCAGTCAGTCTCCCTACACGAACTGGACATCCCACCTCGATCCCTAGGTTTGCGCATTCCTAGCCTTCTTTTATTTACGGGTTTGCCCACAACCTCCATCGAATCCCTCTTCCTTTCGTGGCCTATCCCTGACCTGTGATGGTTCTCCCCGAGAGTCCTTTCGTTCTCTCCGGCCTATCTGCGCCACAAGCGTTCTTGCCTTTTACCTTTTGTTTTTTGAGATGCGATGGGCCGCGAGACACCTTTGCGCCTCCTTTCCTTTCTCGAAGTTTTTTCGCGCTCCCCCCAAAACTTGAGACCTTCGCCGTACAAAACGCAGTCTCTTGGTTTTTTTTGCTTCCCCATGGTTGCTACCACATCCCCCCCCCCCCCTCCAGTTCTGTTTTTTCTCTTTCCTTTGGCGTTCCGTGGAGTTGGGCCTCCTTCCTGCCGGATCCATTCTTGGGTTTCTTCCAAGTCAAACCCTCCCCCGAGCCGGCCCCAGAAGTATGCAGGGATTGGTTCGATCTTTTAAGTATGAACGAACTTTTTGGGCAAGTTCTTCTCTTATTCCCAAATCCCGTCCAACCAAAAGAGCTTATATAGGAGTGCGAGCCTTTGAGTTGTTGTCTTCTCACTGTCTTCCCCCTGAAGACGTTGGAGCATGTTCCGACCGCAGTCCAATATCCAAAACTATTTTCTTTTTCTCCTTCTGGAATTCTAGTTTTCGGTGTGCCACGCGCTGCTCGATATGATCATTCTATTTCGACTCCTGTATTATTTTCCTTTCCCCTAATTCTTCCTTCTTTTGGGGTTGATTTTTTTAGCTTGACCATTTGTGGACGGGTTCCTTCTTGGCTTTTGACTGTGTTCCTTTATGAGTATTTCGGCCTCCCTCTGTCTCTATCTCCATTCCGAAGATTTTCTTCACAATCTCATTAAATTGAGTTGGACTAGGACGTGGTTATGGTGAATATCTGTTGCTCAAGGATCCTCCCCCTTTGGAACCCCTTTTTGTTGTATGCTTTTTATAATGACTGGCTAAGCCTTGAGTGGTCCCCCCCCCCCTTTTTTCTTACCGGCCTTCTCCCCGCGGATTCCCCCCCCCCCGCCCGCAGAAGACGTTGCCTTTTCGTGCTTTGTTTTCTTGCGATGCGGCTCTCCACAGAGCCAAGATGGTTTTTCTAAGTCCCCCCCACCTCTCTCGCCGGAATCTCTTTTCTGTCTTTTAGTATTTGAAAACCCCTTGCAGGAAGAGGGGACAGCCGGGATTGATCCTCTTGCTTAGTCCCCCCTCTTTTCTTTACAGCCCTTTTGGTCCCCCTTTGCGGGTTAAGGATCAGACCTTCTTTCTCTGACCTTTTTGTGTTCGTTACGCCTGTTTTAGGCCTCCCCCCTTTTTATTCTTCCCGGCAGTACAACGAAACCGCCCGCCCCTGACCAAACCGTACCTCTTAGTTTTGAGTCCCCCCGAGCCCCTCCATTTCCCTCCGAAGCCGGCCCTCTTCATGGTTACGACGCGGCAGTAGACAGGCGTCAGGTGATTCCCTTTACTTCTCTCCCCCCTCGGCTCCCCCGTCCCACAGCACTTCTCCTGCTTTTTCGCGGAGATCGTTTTATGAGTCCCCTGTGTTGGTTGGAAACGATCCTTCCTTTTTCGGGCTAGTTCCTTTTGCCGGTGGGCGTCAAATTTTCCTTCGTGCCTTACCTCTCCATTCAAAGTCGACCCACCCAATCTACCGTCCCCCCCACTCCTCTCTACGATTCGTTTACCCATTGGTCCGCTAATCCTGAAGCGCCAGGGAACACAGGTTTATTGACGGCCTTTGTTCCCCAGACTTGAGTGGCTGGCCCCCTCACAGCATCCCCCCCTAGAATTCTTGAAAAGGGTCTATCCGGATTTTTGCCCCCCGAGATGCGGTTTTTTTTAAGTTTTTTTCGAGTTTTATCCGCCTGGTTTTCTTCCTATGATTTTCGTTTCGACCATTCGACGTTCAGCCGACCATGTTTCTCCCACGACCAGTCGACCCGCCATAAGGCTCTGGTCCGCGATCCGTCCCCAGTGTCCTTATCCAGCCCCCTGCGTTGTGACCCGAAAGTTACAGCTCCTCTCCCTGCCTTCTGTTTTCCAGCAAGGCTGTCCTCTTCGAATTGATAAGATTTCTAAAGGTTTTTTCTTTAAATGCGTATCCTATCCTTTTCGTTCGTCGGTTTTTTCCGCGTTCCTCTTCTTTCTTTCCTTTGCCCTCAGTGCGGTTGCCCGCAACCCCATCTAAATCTGCGACCAGGCGAGTAAGCATGCAGGCACTGTTGACTGTTGGCACCTTTTTCCTTTTCACAATTTTTTCGCGTGGGTTCCGTATCGGCCGCTACTGAGATTTCAGTGACGTTTCTAGCCGGACAACCTTTTCTGGAGTCTTCCCCTCGCTCATGTTTCTCGGAGATTCTTTTTTATTATTGCAACTTCCTTCTTCCCCTAACCATGTGTTTTCCTTCTTTTTCCCTTCCTTACTGCTTGGATCCCCGTTTTCCGGTCCGTCCCTTTTTCATTGGATCCAATCGTCTGCATCACGGATAGTCCCCCCCAAACGTTCCCCCCACGTTTCCAATTGCGGCCGAATTTATTCCGGTTTTCCATGATCCTAAACTAGTGTGATCTGCAGGCACGACCCCGTTATTTCCTTTCTATTTGACTTTCGATCTGCCCGAACCACGCATCCCTCAGGTTCTCGGATTTGACTTGTCCCCCCCTCTCTCTTTTTTCTCAAGCGCAACTGGCGGTTCCGATACGCTATGCCCTTTTTTTTACTGGGTTGACCATCTTTGCATTATTGATTTTTTTTCTTTTCTCGGACCCGAAGCCATCTTTACGGGTTTCACCCTTGCGGCAATCCACATCTCTTGGAAATCGAATTGAAGCAGCTGAAATAATCGATAGCGCCACGGCAAAAAGCTTCCTTCAGGAAAAAAGGGGCCCTCCCTTCCGCGGTAGATACCCCCTGACCCCTTCCGGTCATCTCTACCCTTCTCACCCCCTCCACCTCGCTATCCTTCACCTAACCCTCCCCCTCTACACCCCCTGCTCTCATTATCCTTTCCTTTTAAGGTGGCTTTCCGACTTACGTGTCCGCCAGCGATCGTCCGGTTGGTAGTTCTCGCTGCCTTTCCCTTGTCACACTCCTCGCTTTTAGGCCCCTTCCTTCTCTTTATCTTTGCCCTTTAGGAAACCTGCTGAAATTTGTTTTGAGTCCATTCCTTTGCTTCCACAGATAGGCCCCAATCACTCTTTGTGGTACGAAAGACTTCTTTGTGCATTTGGCGCTTTCTCTAAGTTCTCTTTACCCTCTCGCGCCTTTTTAGCTGCTCTTGTGGGAGTTTTCCCTTCTGATTATTCTCTCTCTTTTGCAGGTCTCCTTTCTAAACTCTGGGCCTACTATCCCCCCTTTGGTTATAGTTCCCCTCTGGTCCTCGTCGCCGGCCCGCTTTACAGATCCCCGCAAGACTTTTCCTCAGCAGGGAGATCGAGTCCACCTCATTTTTTTGCTAACTCGCAATCAACTGTCTACGCTCTCCTGATGCCCTCTCAGATAGCTGACTATTTTTTCTTTCATATCTCCCTGATTGGCCCGAGCCCGAGATTTTTCTTTCCCTTCGGCCCCCCGGGCGCAACCTTTGGCCTGCATTTTTCGCTCCTCCCGCCTGCCTTCGTTTCCTTTTTCTTTGGACTGAGCTTTTCCAGAGCCCTCTGTGCGCTTCGATGATCTGCCTTTTGCTAGGGCCCCCTCTCCCGACGGCCCAAGATCCGCTCACCTCCACAGAATTTCCAGACCCCTTTGACCCCGTACCCTCACCTTTTTTGACGCTGCGGCAGGCAGGCTACCCATATAGGCGACCCACTACATTCGGATATGGCGAGTTTGAAAATTATTAACCCAATTTTTTTCGCTCCATCGACTTCGTCCTTTTTCCCCGGTCACAAGGAGGCCTCACGCCTTCTTATGGGCCCGAACGAACTTGTTTGAATCAGGTCTTTTTCCCAAGGTCTTGCTCTTACATTACAAAGCAAACTTCCCTCGGAGGTCGCCTCTCTCTCATGTCTGTCCGTTCGTGACTTCCGCCTTTGACCTGGAACTGTTTTAGACGTTCTTTTTTCTGCTTGCCCCCCAGACCCACCTCTGGCCCCTTTCTAACTCCTTATTTATCATGCCCACGTAACCCTCCATTTACACCCTCTTTCCCTCCCCGATACATCCTTAGTGCAAGTGCAAGCCTCCCCTCGTCCCCCCCCAAACGTCCCCCTTTCTTCCGTGTTCGCCCTTCAACCTCGGTGTCCCCCCAGAGTCTTCAAACTTCACCTTACCTTTCACGAGATCAAGCTCCCCCTACGAGGGTAGCAAGGAGTTCTATTTTCCCCCCCACTTTTTTTTGTTATCATTTACGCCACAGTTCGTTCCTTTTACGGACCCACTTCATTGGACGACGGCGTCGAGGTCCCTCCCTTCCCTAGGGCCCTGACCTTATAGAATCCTTCTTTAAGACCCTCCGTAACCAACTCGAACTGAACATGTCGAACCCTTCTATCCTCCGCCCCTCAATTCACCTTTCCGCTAGCCAATTGGGGTGAGATGCTCTTTCACAATGATTCCCGTTTACATACGGGCTCCACCCCACTTTCCGTCCCCTTTTCACAGATGCCTTGCAATTTGAAACGGTCTATACTTTCTCCCAGCCAGGATGCTGCTGGTCGGCGATTTTCTAGGAATTGGCAAAGGTACCCCCCACTGTGCACCCAACTGACAGCCCCCCCTTCATTCATGATTCGCGTCAGTCGTAATAACTGTAGCTTTCACAACCCAGGAACCCCCTGACCAACACCCCGAATCTAAGTTGACCCAACTTTGCGGTCTTTTCACCCTCCCTCCCTGTGGTAGGATCGCTCTTCCCGATATTGGAGCTCGATTAATTGTGTTCTAAGCTTCAACTTTCCCCTGTTGCCCGCCTATGCTTCTTTTTTCAAACCGGCATGCGGCAGGGTAGAGGGTGTTCTTCCCAGTGTCCAATTTGCCTAGAGTCGTGGCTGATCGTAGAATGGTGCGACTCCCTCCCCCCCTCCTGAGAAAAAGACACCCACTGTCTGCTTTATCATTCTGAAAACTCTCCCTCAACGGTGAGTCCTCCCCCTACCCGATTCCTTTTTCGCCTTGACTTGGTTTAGCTTTTCCCTAAGACCGAATACCGAGCGGCGAACCGCGGCTTCACTGCTCTTCGCAAGGTGCCCTATGTGGTCATCGGCGGAAAACAGGGCGCAGAGGCCCGGAGACAAGGAGAATTGGTTCTTGCGCGGAAGAATTTTTGTCCCGGTCTGAGCTCCAGGTGAATTCATCCCTACCCCCCCCCGTCCCCCTCCTCGCAAACGACCCGATACCCAACTCCGCCCAATCCCCCCCCTCCTTTCCACGGCCGATATCCTGATTCTCCCTCCGCGGCTGTTTTTTCCCGGTTTTGCTCCCTTCCCCTTCCTTAACCTTCTAGTTTCTCGAACCCCCCGCCCTTCCCTAAAACCCCTCTCTGATTCATCAGGACCAGCCTACTTATTTCCTCCTGCGAACCTTTCTTCTCTAAAAACCCCGTCCCCCCCCCTCCTTTTGTGTCTTTTTCTTCTTGCCGTTGGACCCTCTGGCTTGGGCCAGTGTCGCCCCTGCCCTAGGCACCTGTTAGGCCCTCTTTCAGATGGCCCCACGAACCTCGAGGATCTTGCTTTTTCTGTCGCGACGTTTCCCTCACCCTTGCAGTCTGTTTCCGCACCTCTGACCTCTTAGTTGTTTCCCTTAACTGCTAGTCTTACAGGCGGACTTCTCCAACATTTCCTCTTAAACTTTCCTCTTTTTTTCTTCATAGCTTATTCCCTTCTCTTCCAAGCTAGGTGTGGTACCCCTCCTTTCTTAACCCCATTTCCCCCACTTTCCTACCACGGTGTCCCGTCTTTCACTGCGTGTGCTTTTAGGCCTGTACTTAGTCTCGTCCGAAATTCCCCTCCGACTTTTCATTCTGCTTGTGCAATGAGCGCCCCTATGTCGAACCCCCTAACGCCCCCAAACAAGGGGTTAACATAGATTGTCGAAGCCTCTAGCCCCCCTTCCCCCCTCTTGTTTCATTTGCGTCGCCCTCTTATTGCCCAGTGCCCCCTCAAACGGGTCGGAATTTTATTTCCTCTTTCTGTTGGCCCCCCTATCTCGCTTAAGATCATTGCCAAAGACAAGACGAAACGTTTTTTTCCCGACCCCCCCTTTTCCCCTCCCTACAGCCTTCTCCCTCTCCCTCTTGTTTTTCTCTTTTCCAAGAACTCCCCTTTCCGCAAGCAGCAAGTAATTTAGATTTTCCGCCCTGGCCTTTCTAGTCTTTAGCCTCTTTTCCATCTTCCCTTCGACTCCGTTCATCAAAAGTGAGTCTCACCGACACCCTCTTTTGGTCCCGGTCTCTTCTAGGATCGGAACCTGGGGCGGCATTTATTCCAATTTTTCCTCAGGAAGCTCCCCCCCTTCAAGCTCAAATCGAATGATTCCCCCTACGGGTTTTCCTTATGGGTCTGAAGACTCTGGACCATTCCTCGCTTCCTCATGCTGGTCTCACCTTCCTATCGCTGATGGCCGCAGGATTGCTCCCCTAATGATAACCCCAAACTCCCCCTGTAATTGGAAGCAGATTTACTGCCTCAGGAGAAGAACGAAATTTCCTCCGAGGTCGGAATTCCTCACTCCTCCCTCTGTTGATTAGTAGAATCAGAATTCTCCTCCCGATCCCACCCTCAGGTCTTAAGCGATACCCGGGTTATAAACTTGTGATTGGGACGGATCATCAATTTTCCCCTCGCGACGTCAAAAATCCTTCTCCTGTCCCCATTATTTCCCCCCCTAATCGCTTTGCAGTTTTCTTTTAATCTTTTCCCCACTACTGCACTAGGTCTTATTCCTAATGCTAAAGGTCGACTTTCCCTCAAAAGCCCTGCTATTTTTATCGTTCCCCCCCATTTCAAGGAGATTTTGCCCTGTTTTCTCCCTCGGAGTACCACCCCCCCTTAAACCCTCGGGATTCTTGATTCCCTCCCAGACTCGGTTCAACGACCATGATGGCCTCTTTCTGTCTTCTTTACCCAGCCGGGTGAGATTCGTTGTTGCAGCACTCTCGCAAAATAAAGGAATCATGTGTTGCTACAGAGTGGCCTTTCTTTCTCTTCCTTTTAAAATCCTTCCCCCCCTCCGAGTTATTAGATGTTAGTTTCTGGTTGGTGTATTCTTGCATACCATTTTACTACCTGGGCCGCAAAATCCCCCCGTCTCTGAAAGGACTACCAAGCTTCTTGTCTCTTTTCCTTTCCTGTCTCATTTTGACGGTTTTTCCTCTCCTTGCTGGCCGAGTTCCGTGTCGCTTTCAGAGTCCCTCCCCCCTTTCCCTTCCTCGCTTTTCTTTCCTCTGCATTCTGAGTACGAGTGTAGTGATCGGCGTGGTCCTTTTACCCAACTCTTTTGTTTATAGCCTTTTTCCCTTCTTTTTTTGTAAATTTCCCCCAGCGTCTTCTCCTTTTGTCCTTCCCTTTGCTTCCCCCTTCTCCTCCCCATTCCCTCGCATTCGCGAACTTTGGCGTCTGTTCATTCCTCGTCTTTCCCCCTCCCACCCTCCTGACGTGCGGGCCGGCAGTTCCTCCTTATCTCTTCTTCCTTTTTTTCCCACCTTTTGTAATTCTGTGCTTCCGCTTGGCGCGCGTTCAGTCCCAGTTTTTCTTTCTTCCATTGCTGTAGCCGTCTTCTTTTTTACACCACCCTCCCCTCCCTCTCTTTTACTTCCCCTCCAACCGTCCCTTTTTTTTGTGCCTTCCTAGTTTCTTTCCGGTAGGCACCTAGAGCCTCTCCCAAGCTGAGCCCTTCATCCTTCCCCTTCCTCGGTCTGCCTCAGAAATCAGGTTATCGGACGGGGTCCTCTTACTCCTGGGACTTTCCATCGAGTTATAAAAATAGATTTGGGGAAAATTGGACCTTTCCTGTTTTTCTTTTTTTTCCCTCTTTCCGTACGTCCCATATGATAAGTTTCTTTTTCTTTCCTGGACATTTCTGGTTAAGCCCAGTTTAGACCACTTCAGGAACCCCGTCCCCTCCGCTTCACTGCCCCTAGCCCGCCACAGGCGTTTGCCTTTTTTTTGAGATTCGAACCGATCAGCCTCCCTACATCCGTTTAACAGCCTCTCTTTATGGTTTGGGCAGTTGATTTTTTGTTTCTCCTAATACGCGTCCTTACAAAATCGGGAACTTCTTAGCCTCCTTTTTTTTTTGCCCCCCCCCCTTGAAGACAGTCAATCTTCTTCCCTTCGTGATTCCTCGTGATTCAATCGGAAAGGTTTTAGTCTTCCGCTGTCTTTCCAGGTAGAGCAAGCTTAATTGGAAATCTTCACTTGACCTCGTTAACCTTTCCCCCCCAGTACGAACTGGAATTACCCAAATCCCAAGTCCCCTTCCACAGTTTACCCCCCCCTGTCAGAAATTGCCAATCTTTATCCCGAACTGTTCAAATGAATAAGATCTTTTGAGTGTATTTATCAGTCCCCCCTAGACCCGCTCACCTGATAATATATTCCGGTTTTATCCCACGGCGTTGAACATTTGGTTTCTGATGTTGCTCAAGTCATGTTTCTTCCTCCCTCTTTCCCCTTTTTTCTTTTTCGGAGGGCTTAGAATACAGCCTGATAATTTCCCCTGTGTTTTTCTCTAACCCAACGTCCCTTTCCTCTTCACCGATTACCCCTTCTATTTGTTTGGACGACTACCATTATCAAGCTCTAGGTTAGTCCTTGATCCCCTCATTTCTTTTTCAGACACTCCCTTTCCCCGGAGTGGACAGGTGAAACTAAAGTCTCCCTTCGGCTTCCCCCCCTTCCTTCATTGAGTCCTTAGAGTAGGACCCCTTTGTTTTTTCCTTTTCTGGACTCCCTCTTTCCGGGTGCTGTAGAAGGTCGACCTGTGACACGGATCGATTTTCTTGGACATGTTACTTTCCATGGTTCCCAACCAAACTGATCTCCCCTGCCGACTTCCTAATTTTTTGCTTAGACCGGCGGCAACGGAGCCTTCCAATTGTCGTGGCCTTGGTGTTCTCCGCTTCCTCCCAGCGAGTATAACCTGCGATCTTTTCAGGGAGGCATTTCCCCCGACCCGTCGCTGTTGTATGAGCTACTGCGGTTAGATTTTCTTCTTTTCCTACCTTAGCCCTTCATTTGGGAGAGCCCTTGGCCCTTCCTTTTGTCTCTGGCGCTAAGTCCCCTCCCCTTTTTTCTCCCTCATGACCTGACCGCTCCGTTTGTTTTCAGGCACCCGAAAGTTTTGCTAGACCCTCAAGTCAACGTTTCTGATTAGCCGGCGTCGCCATTTTCTTTGGTTCTTCTGGCGCCTGATTCTCCTTTCTGAAGGTCGTTCCCTTTTTTTTTGACCCCCCGCTGTCCTCGAGATTTACCAACCCCACCTTCCATCCAGGTTTCTGGACTTGTCTTTTTTGGTGGCCTCCCTTCCAGCAGTTTGTCTCCAAAGTCCCCCTCTTTGTCAATACGTTCCGGGGTTCCCTTATGGTCTCAGTTGTGTTCTTTTTTTACGTCGTCTGGCCTCAATAGTTAGTTTTTTCCCCGAACTTTGGCTTTCGAAAGCGCACTTTTTTTCGCGCCTCCCCTTTTCTCTCCCTCCTTTCCCTTGCAATCGCTGGGTATCCGGCCTAACTCCTTTCTTCTAATTCCTGTCTTGCTGGTTCGTAAGTTCTTTCCCCACTTTCCCCCCCCTCCGCTCAGTTTTCCTTCCTTTGTATCGCAGAGTTTCACCTTCAGTCTTGTTCTAGCCCCCAATCGCGGTATCTTTCACCCAGGCCTCCGGTGAGTCTCCTTTCTCGGTTCCCCTGCCCCCCCACCCCTCCTTTGGCCACCCACAAAATTCCATTTTACTTGTTTTTTTGTCCTCGCTATTCACGAAGGTCCCTCAGACTTTCCATAGGTTATCATAGGCTGACAGGGTTTCGCAGGTTCTTTGTTGTTTTTTCCCCTCCCCTCATGGTTCGTTTCTTGCTGATTTTTTCCCTCGCCCGATTTTGAGGGCATTGACTTTTTTTCTATATCCCCTGCTCCCTTACTGTGTCCTTCTCTCACCTGGCCTCTAGAAGCGGTTCCTCCCGACCCTTCCCCCCTTTTCTCTCGCTTTGTACTGTACTCCCCCCCCAAGGGCGGTTTCTCACCCTTCTAGCATTAGTTTCCTTGCCTTGCCAGCTTCCCTCCCTTTTCTTTCTTTCTATCTTTCCTCCCCCCCTTGTTGTTTTTTCTTAACGGCGTTCATGTGGCCTCTGCATGAGTCCCTTGAAAACTTGTTCCACTTGACTAGTTTTTACAAGCCTTCGCCTCCTTTCCCTTATTTCTTTCCCCAGTTTTCCGACGACCTTTCTACTATTTCCCCGGCGCTACGGCTCTGTCAGGGTTCCCGGCCGCCTACCTCCTTGCCCCCTTTCCACTCGTGCCGTCAACGCAAGCCCGCCCCTCCCTTTTCCACCCACCCTCCCCCTCTCCCGGCCTCGACCCCCTCGAAGCGCCTTTTTCTTTCAGGACCCTCCCGCCTTGCTTCCCCCTTTTCCCCCACCCTCTTGCCGACAACCGTACCCCTTTAGAGGTTGTCCTCTTTGGAGTGCCCAGTCTTTTTGAAAGACTACTCCTCCCCTCCCAGTGTTCGTGTACAAGGTCTCCAGGATTTCCCTCTCTCCCTCTTGTTCCTACAGATAGGCTTATTCTTCAGATTTGACTCGAACTCAGGCCGGCAAATCGCTTTCCCCTGTCCCCAATTCTTCTTTCACTAACACTTTCCAATGACAGAGCGTACTTTTCTGCACCTGTGAAGAGTCTTTTCCTTTTTTAAAAACCCTTGGCTGATGATCCCGTGAACGTTCCTATTATTCAAGAGACACCCCCCCCTATTGTCTTAGGTCATTCCTCCTCCGCTTCCCCCTTCCTTCCTGCGGATACAAGTCACACCCGGGTCCCATCCACTGCTTGTCCTATCCTCCCCTAGCCCTCACCCCTCCTTTGCGACTTTCCCCCCCCCTCGAGCCCTCTTTCAACCCCTTTTTCACGGATTTGCGTCATGTCCCGCTTTGCCAAATTTCCCGGTGACACTACGTAAGGGATCATAATCCTCCCCACCTAAGAGGTCGTACGCGATCTACCCCCTTTTTGATTTGAACTTCCTCAATCTTGAACAATTAAGGGGACGTTTCCCGCAGTATCGGGGTTTCTGGATATCTTCCCCCCTTTCCTTAAAGCTTGTCATGTAGGTCTTTCTTTCCCCCCAAAACTCCTCCACCTTTCTGTGCGGCCCCTCCTTTTCTTTCAGGACGCCCTCTCCCTATGAGGTTCAGACGTCGACCAGCAATCATCTTTCCTTTGCCCAATCTCCCCCCGAGAGGCCAGAGCGTCACTTCTTTTGCTTTTAGCGTACTCTCTTCCTCACAACAACAAGACCAATACAAGTGACCCCAGCCCCCACTTCGGCCCGCTGCAGATGTTTTTTTTTTTTTTCCCCCCGCCGCCTGTCTTCTCCTTTTCTCTGCCCGTTGGCCACTAAATTAAACGCATAGTTCACCCTGACAGACTCCATTACTTAGAGAGGATCCCTGTCTAACCCGTATCTTTTTCTTTCCCCCCCCCCTCAATTTTCACCTCCCACTCACACAGGACATTAACTAGGATTAGTATCCGTAAGACCTTCCATTAACTCCATTAGTTTTTTTACCCCCGGGTTGTCTTATTTTCCCAATACTTCTCTGTTCCGTCAAGTGAGTGCGTCATGCAGTCCTTGCACTGCTTTACCGCCGCTTGAAATGTGAGTACCATCAGTGTGTTTCACCCTAGCCCTTCCTGTTTATCTTTTGAAAAAGTCATGTATCTAATAGAGTCTTTATGTCGAATGTCCTTTCGAACCTCCCACCCACCCTTCTCATTGATGATCACCTCAGTCTCTGAGTTGCCCATGAGGCCAAACTCCCCCCCAGAGCAGCGTTTTTGTATCCTCCCCCAAGCCGATTTTCCGATTGTTAGTCGTGTATACATCGAAACGCTTATACGAAACCAACATTACGCGACTTTATGGTTCACTCTCTAGGGGGTCAACCTTCTTCTAGCTTCTGTTGTATACCTTCTTGGCTCTGATGAATTTCCCTACTTCCCCCCCTTCAGCTGTCCCATCTCCCCCCTAAGAAGCATGAAAACCTTGAACCCCCCCCACACTCTTCCCAAGTCCCTCTCCTCATGGAAATAAAGGAGATATTCCTGCCCATGTCCTTCCCGGTGGTTGGGCCGTGTAGCCTAATACTTTGATCACTTCCTTTAGGCGTCCACTCCCCTCCTCCCTGCGCCCTCATGAGAGAGTAGGTCGGTGAGGCTTCTGGCTCAACTGTGGTAGAGGGAGCATCCCCAAACAAACCCCCCCTCCCAACCCAGGAATTCCTTTTTTTTTTTCCTTTCCTTGTTTAGTCTACTATTTGAGCTCAACCCCTTACCATTCGACGTATTGTCCCTAACATACTTCCCCGAAACTTCACGAAGACATTGGCCTCGAGACTACAAGGTCCCCACCCTTTTCCACCAGCCCCCCCCTCTTGCCACTCAATATCAATAACGACCTCTATTCACTCAGACATTCGTTTTTTCCGGCCCACGTAAACCTACAACTTGATCTCCGCGTTGCTTCTGATTCTCGACGTTCCACTCTCGTTTAAGACCCCTGATTAATATACAACAGCCTTGCTACTAACCACCCCCCTTGTTTCCCGAGTTTCCCCCTTACTTGTGCGGGTTTCTTTCAGTCCCTCTCAGAAGTCCACGCAAGTCAGCTATTGACGTCTCCCCCGCGCTTCCAGTCTTCGAAAGCCAGTGTGCCGTAACCCGCCCAGTTTAAACAGTTTAACATTTTTTCTATTTGCCTCTCCCTCAGATGTCCCACTCCCCCCCCCTTCCCAACACCGTTTTTATTCAGGCACGGGTGCCTCCTATTTAACCAGCGGCACTCAGATTTCAACTTTTTTTCTCCACTTGTATTCTCTGTCTCCCTTAATGACTTTACCCCGAGAGATTTTTCTCCGTTAAGCCTCCGTACCTACCCTTCTCTTCCACCCCCCTCTTTTTGTTCCTCCTCCCCCCTACTGTCTCCCTCCTCGTAAGATCTCCAATTTGATTGATCCGTCCTGTCATTTTTCCTCCTATCTCCGATTCTCCTTATTTTGACGCCTGAGCGTCTTCACCACCCGTTCTGACCCGAGACCAACCATTGGCGGGCAGCTCGTCAGTTCTTTCGTTCTTTATACCTTCCCCCCCGTCCCCTTTCCCTTGCCCGTGCGACAAAACTCCGCTCGTTATTATTCACATCTGTTACTGGCTGCCGCTCCTGCCCCTTCTTTTTTGACATCATACGAACTTAATAACCGCATACTACTGATTTTTCATCGCCGTACCTATTCCTACCAACCCACCCCCCCCTTCTCTCCCGTGTGCCTCCACGGCTGCCGCCCCTTCTCCGCCCGGCGGGGTCCCGAGTGTTGTTTTCTTTTTTTTTTTTTTTTTTTTTTCTTTTTTTTTTTTTTCTTTTTTTGTCGTTTGTTTTTGGGTTTTTGTTGGGGTGGTAACCCCCCAACCCCCCCCACCCACCCCTTAGTTGTTGCATCTGTCGCCAGCCCACCCTACATTTCTCGTCCAACGATAAAATTCTAGGCGTAACGGGTTCTAACCTCTGGGCCGCGCTCCGCGCCTTCCTCTTTACTGCCTAATATACCTGCTTTTTTGGGACACATCTCCTTTTTCCACCCTTGTTGTGTTTGGTCGTAGTTTCGGTACTCTTGGTTTTGACATAAGTCGATACTGCCCCCTGACGAGCCCGTCCCTGACTAGAAGCCATGGTGAGACCTTTATATCAGTCCCCAATCTCCCAGTTATCTTTGCTTTCGAGCAAAGTGTCAGTAACACGTTTCCTTTTACGAAGACTTTTTCTTTTCTTATTTCCCCCCTCCCTCATTTTCACTTTGAAGGTGGTGAAACCCAAGGTTACCACAATTTACGCTGATGGTAGCGTCCTTTTTCCCTTCGAACCCCTCTTTTTTCCCCAGACCTTTTGATAGTCGGTGGGACCGATTCTGATAAGGACGGACTGCTCCCCCCAGTTATCTTCTTCTCCCCCACTTTCAAAACGAATCACTGGCCGCGTTGTTAATTTTACTTTATGATCCCCCTAGTATCCCGTGCCGCCACCAAGTGATGCGCTCCACCGTCTTTCAGGTTTATTCCTTGCTCTTATTCAGTTGATGGTCGCCCCTGCAGGAAATATTGTACTTTTAAACCTTGACTAGATAAGAGAAGGGTTTTCTTAGCGCCAGGCTGCAGATTCAGAAGATTAGTGTGGATTTTCCGTGGCTCGCTACCCCCCCCACTGAGTTTTTTCTAAGCCCCTGCGGGCTGATCGAGGGGGGTGTGAGATTCTCAGTGTTTGTGTCCCTTTATTTCTTCCTGAGTCTTTTTCGGGCTGTAACCCTTTTCAGGTATTTACCACTCTTTTTCCCCTGTTTAACTTTTGGCAAAATGGTGGTATGCACAATTTGAAGAGCGGGTACGTGTTTCGGCTTTCGTAGCCTTAACTCTTCGGTTGGACTGTGTGAATGCGTTTTAAGCCAACCTTCGGTCTTCTTTCCCGAGAGTGCCGAGCGGCTCGGCCGCTCCTTTTGTAATGCTCTACGTATCCCCCTTCCCTTAAAAACGCAGAAGGCAATTCGACGCGGCCACCTTGTTCTACATTTTGCTTTGAGGGTCTGACCCTGTACCGGCAACTTCCCACTCTTGTGTCCCCCTCTCATAAAAGAGAAGTACCTTAGAATTTGCCCGTTTATGATTGGCGCGACCTCTTCCTTTTTTCTTTCAGGCCTTATTCTCTTGACCGGTCGTGTATCTGAATTAGTCCGCGACGGTGTTGCTGGGCATCATTCTGGTTCAGCGTTGCCGGACTACTTCCAGTCCTCAGTGTTAGGTTTGCGTTCGTTTTTCCCGTGGTCCGTACATAGTTCTACAGGCGGTCCCGGACTCCTTCCCATATCCACTTTTTGATTACCCCCTCCCCTCTGAAAAAGACTCAGACAACGATGTTTGATCGCAGTGTCGTGCGTAACATTTTCCGCTTTGACCTCCCCTAGAATCACTGGGCTGTTCCTCCGCGTTGGCCTTTTTAGGACTAAACCCGTACGGCGCTGCACGTCCATGTGGCTTTAATAGTCGCAGCACCACCGCCGTGGCGCGGGCGTCTGACTCCTCCTTTAGCTGGTCGTCGGGGCGGTCACGGATCGCGTCGCGGGTTAGGCAGGCGTTTGTTAGGTATCGGAGGGTCCCCCGGGTACATCGGGAATTTGCCCTTTTCAAAGCGTCCCCACGACTCTGTGCCCTGGCCCAAAGATGCCCGGCAAAGCTTTTGCAAAAGCGGTGCACTCCCCCTCTCAATCGAATGGATTTATTTTTTCTAAGTTTGACCGTTTTCACGGCCAATATTCGTGGAGGAGCCACGAGCCACTCCCTGGGCCCCAGCGCCCTCCCCTTCTTTTGATCAGGGTACCTCTTTTCGCCTGGCTTGCCGCACCCTTTTACCTAGTGTGGCATCTTGGTCTCTCTGCGAGCCCCTATCGCCCTCTGCGACCCGTCTTCCATTCCTTTTCAGCGTCCCCACGTGCCGGGCAGCGACCCCACCGCCCCACCTGCCCTTGTTTTTCACTCCCTTTCACAGCTTGCCTTTCCGTTGATGGAAGTCCGAGACTTAGTCCATCCCCCGCGGTCCTTTAGAAGCCCTTGAAAGATGCGGGACAATTGACTTTCCATTGAGACGCACCCCAGCCGGATCCCGTATGCGGTCTCTTGCTTTTTTTTTTTACCCTGTCTTAGAGATTTTTTAGGGCGATGGAGCCTACGCGGAGATGTCTACCGGAGGTCATTTATGGGCGGCGGCATTGTGCCTGTGCGTTCCCCTTGCAGGTTCCCCTTTTAAACGGTCCGAGGCCTCTGCTGGAAAGCTTTTTGGCCCTCTACCGCGGCCCCCCTATTCGGGCCATCTGCTCCAATTGGCGTCTTTCTTTGCGATATGGCTCAAGCGATTTTGGTGACGCGTGCGCCGCGTGGACGCAGGGCTTTCCCGATTGTTAGCCTTGGTCGCGCTTCTAAATCTTTGAGGGACTTGAGTCCCTTGCCCCCATGTTGGTTCTTATCCGTGGGTTTTCTCTCCCTTCCCCCAGTCTGCCACTCGGCCTCCGCTCTCCTATACCGACAGTTTCCGCCATGAATTGCAACATTTTACGGGGTCCAACTGCGCGTCCTTTCCTTCACTTTGCGTTGATTGCAATGATCTAGACGCCTGGCGTCTACTAGGTTTTTTCTCTTTGAGCATTGCTTTTTCTCCATCCGTTCAGCGGAGTTGGAATTACCCGGGTAGCACGGCGCAACTTTCCGATGCTCCTTCCTTTTTCTTAGGAGGGCCAGTTTGAGCGGGCCCACTGCCCGTTACTCGCGAGGGTCCTCCTTTTTTTTTTTCCCCCGGTAATTTGGAAAGGTTGCAGGATGCTTGTCAGACGCGTCTGGATGCACTCGCATTATTTTTTCGGTATACCCTTTCGTCAGATTGCACTGCTCTCGTTTTTGGCAGTGGATTAATTCTGCATGCTCCACATGGAGACGGGCCCCCCCCCCTGTCATTTGTAGATCGACTCAGCGTTAATCTTCGAAGGATCCTTGTAAGGCCCCCCAAGATCTTTCGGGGCTTGCACGAGCGCCCTTTTACGCGATTTGTTTAAGACCCCCCAGGCTACTTTTTGGGACAGTTTTTTACCGGCGATGTCACTAAGTCTCGTGAGCACGGGCGACAGTTGGATCAAACCGGATAGGTCCCACCCTATCGTTTTCTGTTCGGGGTTTGGTCGTTTACTAGCCGGCCTTTGGACGGCCGTTCCCCTGCGAAGGCGACTCCGGCTTGTTTTCCAAGGCTTTCCGTCTTGTTGGCAGATAGAAGCGCGGGCACCTCGCGTTTCCCGGCTGATAACCGGAGTCAGATGGCATTTAGCCGCTACCCAAAAGTCACAACCAGGACCCCTTATTTTGGGATCCTTTCCCCGATTGCGCCCCGTTTTTTCGACCCCCTTAGCAGCCCGTAAGCCGCAGCGTTGCGGCATGACTCCCGTCG